>Ga0207930_1000316_pt1 | contig 14307 bp, 15 predicted proteins | sample NGESurshal092012_7_FD_184477 | JGI IMG/M metagenome (GOLD analysis project Ga0207930, IMG submission 184477) | Arctic peat soil microbial communities from Barrow, Alaska - NGEE Surface sample 210-3 shallow-092012 (SPAdes) | ecosystem: Environmental > Terrestrial > Soil > Wetlands > Peat ... | reverse complement strand
AAGATTGGGCAACGCGCCGCGCCATTTCACCGAGTCCCGAGTCTTACAGCGACTCGATGGTCGCCTCATGCTCGAGCAAAATGGGAATCCCGTTCCGAATTGGGTAAACCCGATTGCACTCGTTGCATTTCAGGCAGTCTTCCCCGCGCAGCACAAGAGGCTTGCGGCAGACGGGACAGGCGAGAATTTCGAGGAGTTCTGGGGAAATCATGACGTGCCGATTGTAGCAAGAAAGCTATCAGCAATTAGCAATAAGTAATCAGCTTTAAGTGCCGAGGATGCCGGAGCCGCCGACGTGCGGATCGCGCTGGGCACGCGTGGCGTATCCGTAACTCGTCACGATTAAGCGTTTGCCTGTAATTGAAAGCTTTTGCTTATTACTTATCACTATATTGCTTATTGCTAAGTGCTTCCCTCCTCCGCGCTAAACTAGTAACTCATTCTCTTGCCGGAGGGCCCGTGGCAGCAATCATTCTCGACGGTACCAAAATCGCGGCGCAGATCCGAGCCGAAGTTGGCGAGGAGGTCAAGCAACTTACGGCGGACGGACTCCTTCCCGGCCTTGCCGTGGTGCTGGTAGGCCACAATCCCGCCTCGGAAATTTACGTTCGCAGCAAGGTGAAGGCCTGCGAAGAACTAGGCATCATGAGCGAGAAGATCACGCCGCCGGAATCGTCTACTACCGAAGAACTGCTGGCGCTGGTGGTCGACCTCAATCGCCGTGACGATATCGACGGCATTCTGGTGCAATTGCCGCTGCCGGCGCACGTGGACGCGAAGAAGGTGCTGCTGGCGGTTTCACCGGACAAAGATGTGGATGGATTCCATCCTATGAACGTTGGGTATCTCTCCACCCAGCGTCCGGGCTTGGTGCCGTGTACACCGGCGGGCGTCATCGAGATCCTCAAGCGCAGTAACATTGCTATTGCCGGGGCGGAAGCCGTGGTCGTGGGACGCAGCGACATTGTCGGCAAGCCTGTGGCCATGCTTCTGCTGAATGGCAACGCTACGGTCACCGTATGCCATTCCAAGACGCGCGACTTGCCTGGTGTATGCCGTCGTGCCGACATTTTGGTCGCGGCGATCGGACGCACTGGCATGATCACCCCGGAGTACGTGAAGCCGGGTGCAACTGTGATCGACGTTGGCATGAACAAGATTACCGATCCCGTTGAGTTTCAGAAATTCTTTGCCGGTGATGCCAAGCGCGAACAGAGCTTCAAAAAGAACGGATCGACGCTGATCGGCGACGTGCATCCCAAGGTCGCCGAAGTCGCGGGAGCGCTCACTCCTGTACCCGGCGGAGTGGGCCCGCTGACCATCGCCATGTTGATGAGTAATACGGTGAAAGCGGCGAAACTGCGCAGAGGCTCGAAAGTCGCAGCGGCCGCCGCACGATAGTCGCAGGCGATTTTCCTTAGGCGATTTCAGGCGAACTCGTTTATAGTCACTCCCCAGTATCAGGGGAGAGAATGCACTTTACTCGACGCGAACTCTTGGAACGCTGCGCCGCTTTCGGCGCGATCACGCTCGCTACGTCACTGCCGCTATCAGCCCTCGCCACCGACTGGGACGAAGCCGAGAAGAAGAAACAGCCTACTCCGTTCTGCGAACTAGGCCCATTCTACAAACGCGAAGCTCCGCACACTTCCGTGATGCGCGCCGCCGGCGATTCCGGCATGCCGCTGACCATCGCCGGTGGGGTGTACAACACTCGCGGTGAAATTATTCCCAATGCAAAGGTCGAGATCTGGCAGACCGATAATGACGGCCACTACGATGTCGAGGGCTACCGCTACCGCGCCGTACTCGAACCTGGAGCAAAGGGGAGCTACGCGATCGAGTCGGTCATGCCTGGGCACTACCCCGGCCGCGTTTGCCAACACGTGCATTACCTCATCACCGCGCCTGGACATAAGCCGCTGATCACGCAGCTATACTTTGCCACCGACCCGGTTTTCGATGGCAATCCCGAAAAGAACTTCACCCGCGATCCGCTCATTACTAGCCGCGAGTTGGTGCGTCCGGTGGTGATCAAGGGAGATCCCAAGCAAATCATCGCCGCTGTCAACTTCGACCTCGTGATGGAGACGCTGTGATGCGCCAAATGGTCACAGCCGCGTTTCTCGTTCTTTGTGCATCGGCCATGGGCACCTCCAAACCGATCACGAAAGTGCAATTGCCCTGCGAGTCCCGGTATCAGGACCTCTCGCCCACGGGCACCCAACTGGTTGTGCACTGTAAGGACAGCAGCGTTCGCGTGGTCAACGTTCCCGAGGGAACCGAACAGCACGTGTTTTCGGCCGATCAGCACGCCAACAGCGTCGTCTATTCGCAGGACGGGAGTTGGCTGGCCGTCGGATTTGACGATGGCACGGTGGAACTGTTCTCCAGCCCGGGCGCTACTTCTTCCAAACGCTGGAAAGCGAGTTCGCGCCGAATTGACATGATGTATTTTTTCCCCGATGCAAAGTCCCTCGTTGTCGGACCGGTGGACAGTCCCGGCCAGGTGTGGGAAATCGCGAATACTCCGACGCTCCGCGCGACTTTGCCTTTCGAGTTCGGCGGTTTGATTGCGTGCGCCGTGAGTCCTGACCGCAAACTGCTTGTCGCCGCCGGCGATGATACGGTGCTTCGCTGGTACGATACCGCGACATGGAAAAAGAGGCGGGAGAACAGCGATTTCCTGCTGGAAACTTTCGCGCTGACGTTTACGCCGGACGGCAAGCACGTGCTTGCGGGAGGGGCCGACGCCCGTATCACGGTGCTCGATGCCGCCACCGCCAAGCAACTCCGCCAGTTTCCTCCCGAGACGGGATCATCGGTCGCCGCCATCAATGTTCTGGGCGACAAACAGCACGCTGCAACTGTCTATTTTGATGATGCCGGCGAGAAGCCGCCGCATGCAATGCTATGGGACATTGCAAGCGTGAAATCCGCGGCCCTGCAGTCGGATGCGCCGCTCACCTGCGGCGCTGTCGTTGGCGGTAAACTATGGGTCTGCAGTGCAGACGGCAAGACGCTGACCATGTCGCAATATGAATAGCCACGCGGCGTTGCGTATGCCTCGACCTCTAGTCGCAATGCTATAATCCTGCGACTTCACGGGGGAGAGGACGTTTATGCGCAGACTCGCGTTCATTGTCTTGCTATGCGTCGCCGCAGTGTGCGTGGCCCAGGACCAGGACTTCAGCAAGGTCCAGATCAAGGTCACCAAGGTTTCCGGCAACATCTACATGCTGGAAGGCGCGGGCGGAAACATTGCCGCTTCCGTGGGCGAAGACGGCATCGTCATCGTCGATGACGAGTACGCTCCGCTGGCCGAAAAAATCGCCGCGGCTCTGAAAGCCATTGGCGTTACCGATAAGCCAGTGCGCTTCGTCATCAACACGCACTACCACGGCGATCACACCGGCGGGAACCTCGCGTTCGCCACGGGCGGCTCAACTATCATTGCGCAGGACAACGTCCGCAAGCGCCTGGAGAGTGGCGGCAAGGCCGGTAATGGAGCATCGGTCGCGATGGACGTAAAGCCCGCGGCCAAGGGTGCGCTGCCGATCATCACCTTCGATCACGATGTGACCGTCCATCTCAATGGCGATGACATTCGCGCCTTGCACTTTCCCGCCGGGCACACCGATGGCGACGCCATCATCTTCTTTCCCAAGGCCAATGTGGTGCACATGGGCGATGACTATGTGCGCTACGGCTATCCCTTTATCGACGTCACCGCCGGTGGCAGCGTGCAAGGCATGATCGCGGCCTGCGAGAAGGTCGCCGCCATGCTGCCCGCGGACGTGAAGGTCATCCCCGGTCACGGCCAGATCTCGAACCTGAATGAGGTTCGGGAGTACGTCACCATGCTGAAGGAAACCAGCGCAGCAGTGCAGGCGGCGATCAAGTCGGGAAAGAGCGTCGATCAAATGAAGAAAGAAAAGATTCTCGCTGCCTGGGACAAGAAGTATTCCGGCGACTTCATCAACAGCGACGTCTTCATCGAGACGCTGTATAACTCACTGACCAACCAGAAGAACGCCGAGTTCGTGAAACACAACTAAGGCGGGTTCGCGGTTGGCGTGTCCAATTACGCTGTGCTCGCCTTGTCGCGATGCTCGATTTTCGCCCAGGTGTCACGCAATGCTACGGTGCGGTTGAACACCAACCGCTCGGCTGTCGAGTCTGGATCGACGCAAAAATATCCCATTCGCTCGAACTGGTAGCGTTCTCCCGGCTTCGCACTCGCGAGTGAGGGTTCGAGCTTGCAGTCGGTCAGGATTTCAAACGAGTTGGGATTAAGGTTGGAAAGAAACGTGTTGTCCCCCTCAACTTCGCTAGGGTCTTCCTTAACAAATAGATTCTCGTAGATGCGGACTTCCGCGTCGATAGAGTGTTCGCCCGAGACCCAATGGATGGTGGCTTTGACCTTGCGTCCATCGGGAGCGTTACCGCTACGGGTTTCGGGATCGTAGGTGCAGTGCACTTCGGTGATCGCTCCAGTCGCGTCTTTCACCACTCCGGTGCACTTGATGAAGTAGCCGCCGCGCAAACGGACTTCGCGGCCCGGTGACAGGCGGAAGAATTTCTTCGGCGGATCTTCACGGAAGTCGTCCTGCTCGATGTAGAGCACTTGCGAAAAGGGCACGGCGCGTGTCCCGGCACTGGGATCTTCCTGATTGTTGACGAGCTGCAACTCTTCGGACTGGCCTTCAGGGTAGTTGTCGATCACGACCTTCAGCGGACGAAGCACGGCCATGGCCCGCAACGATCGCCGGTTCAGGTCTTCGCGGACATAGTGCTCGAGCATGGCCAGCTCGATGGTGCCGTTGGTCTTCGATGCTCCGATGGCGGCGCAGAAGTTGCGCAGCGCTTCAGGCGTGCAGCCGCGGCGTCGAATGCCTGACAGCGTCGGCATGCGGGGATCGTCCCAGCCGCGCACTCGACCCTCCTGCACAAGTTGCAGTAGCTTGCGCTTACTGAGCAGGGTGTAGGTCACATTCAGCCTGTCGAACTCAATCTGCTGCGAGGGAAAGATGCCGAGTTGCTCGATGAACCAGTTGTAGAGCGGGCGGTGGTCTTCAAATTCAAGGGTGCAGATGGAGTGGGTGATCTTCTCCATCGAGTCCGACTGGCCATGCGCGTAGTCGTACATGGGATAGATGCACCATTTGTCGCCCGTGCGGTTGTGGGCGGCGTGCAGGATTCGATACATCACCGGATCGCGCATGTTCAGGTTGGGCGAAGCCATGTCGATCTTGGCGCGCAGCGTGCGCGAGCCGTCTTCAAATTCGCCGGCGTGCATGCGCTCGAACAGGTCGAGGTTCTCGTCCACCGTGCGGTCGCGGTATGGGCTTTCCTTGCCGGGCTCGGTCAGGGTGCCGCGATACTGCCGCACTTCCTCGGCGTTCAAATCGCAAACGTAGGCCTTGCCCACCTTGATCAATTGCAGCGCCCAGGCATAGAGCTGGTCGAAGTAGTCAGAGGCGTAATAAAGTCCCGCCCATTCGTAGCCCAGCCAGCGCACGTCGCGAACGATCGAGTCGACGTATTCCTGCTCTTCTTTTTCGGGATTGGTGTCGTCGAAGCGCAGATTGGTTCCGCCACCAAATTCCGATGCCAGCCCGAAATTCAGGTAGATGGACTTGGCATGTCCGAGGTGCAGGTAGCCGTTGGGCTCAGGTGGAAAGCGGGTTTGTACGCGTCCGCCAAACTTGTTCGATTCGAGGTCGGCAAGAATGATGTCGCGAATGAAATTTGAGGCTTTCGGTGCCTCGGATGGGGATGTGGCTGGTGTCTCCATCGCGTGGTTGGTGGTGTTCATACGGGTCCTGGTGTCCTCGGATCAAGCGGGCAGGAGAGGGCGGAACGCACGCCAGCCGCTAAAGAATCTATTTTACTGTGTTCCGAGGCGGACAGCCGCCTGAGCATGCGGCTGTCGTCGTTGAGCAACGGGTGTTAGAAAGCCCGGCTAGGTCCGCGCAGTATCCTCGCCGGCAGCAGAATAATCGCCTTCACCAGTTCGAGAACGCCCCCAACCGCGATGCCGAGAATGCGGAAGGGCAACAGTAGCAGCCACACGATGGGATACAGCACAAGGGCCACGAGTGCCAGCGGCCAGCAGAAGATAAGCACGATGATCCACAAGAGAAAGGTGAACATGATGGCCTCTGAGTGATGATACGTCGAAAGTACTGGTCTCGTTCCGCTTGAGGTGCATCGCCATCCACTTCCCGTTCCGTTACAGGAAATTCGCCAAAATTACTTTTTCACGCATCGTTTGTTTTCATCAACTTGGGAGAAAATAGGTCGCAAGCGCATGATTGCAAATGGTTTATAGCTATCCATATCAGCCGTAAGGAGTTATGCCCGCATGTTCGTGCATTCACCCGATGGTGCAGGGCGCACGCGAGCGGAATTCTGTGGCTGAAATTCCGTGGAATCATGAGCTTAGCGAGAATTTTCCCGCAAAATCCGGCGCTAGAGCAACTTACAGGCAAAATCCTGATGTCAAAGAACTTAGCGGGTTGGTCGCATTGGTTCCAGCTCGAGCCCGTCATGTGAGCAAAACAGTCGAGTCTTACTCATAGAGCGATTGGTGAAGGATGTCACCAAGAATCGCCAGGGCGAGAAAACGAAAGTAACCGGGCGTGTCCAGAATGGGACCTCGGCAATCTTCAGTTTCAAGTTTCAAGTTTCGAGTTTCGAAAACATCAAGCAAACAACGACGACTTGGATGGGCGGTCACCGGAACGTAATGAGGGTCAAAGACCCACTCAAGCGACCCCGGCTTCCACCCCACCGAGCGCAAGACCGGCGCTCGGCGGGCCCCCCGGTTCGAGTGGAGAACCCAACAGCGTATACTCGTCCGGAAAATCGTAAGGAGGCGTAATGGTTCGGGCAGGCCAATTGGTTGTGCTGACGATTCTGCTGTCTAGTGTTCTTGTATTCGGGCAAACGAGTGCTCCCGGTGCTTCGTCCACTGCGGTTCCTGCGAACCAGAGTGGGCCGGCATTCGATGTGAAGGCAGCTGTCGACACCTATCTGGCCAAGATGCCGCCGGCGCAACGCGCCCGTTCCGATGCTTATTTCGAGGGCGGTTATTGGCTGCAGGTGTGGGACTTACTTTCTACGGTCGTTGTGATGTGGTTGCTGCTGCGCTTCGGGTGGTCGGCGCGCATGCGCAACCTGGCCGAACGCATTACCCGATTCCGTCCGCTGCAAACGGCACTTTACTGGGTGCAGTTCATCGTCGTTGTGTCGGTGCTCACGTTCCCTATGGGCGTGTATGAGGGCTACTTCCGCGAGCACAAATATGGACTGCTGAACCAGACCTTCGGCCCCTGGATGCGCGATCAGGCGGTTGGGCTCGGCGTCGGGGTGGTGCTGGGAGCCATCCTGATGGTGCCGTTGTTTGGGCTGGTGAGACGGCTGGGAAAGAACTGGTGGGTGTGGGGCGCAATCGTGATGATGGTGTTTGTCGCGTTCGTGAGCCTGATTGCCCCGGTTTACATCGCTCCGCTGTTCAACAAGTACACGACGCTAACGGACGCACGAATCAAAGATCCGATTCTCAGCATGGCGCGAGCGAATGGGATTCCTGCCAACGACGTGTACGAGTTCGACGCCTCGCGACAATCGAACCGGGTGAGCGCCAACGTCAGCGGATTTGCCGGGACGATGCGGATCTCGTTGAACGACAACCTGCTGAAGCGCTGCACGTTGCCCGAGATTGAGACGACCATGGGACACGAGATGGGCCACTATGTCCTGAACCACGCGTACAAGGGACTGGTCATGTTTGGAGTGGTGATCGTGATCGGGTTCGCCTTCGTGAACTGGGGCATTAACTACAGCCTCGCGCGCTGGGGCGGGCAGTGGAACGTGCGAGGAATCACCGACGTCGCCGTGCTGCCGCTCGCGGTGATCGTGTTCTCGGTTTACATGTTTCTTGTGACACCGGTGACCAATACGATCTCGCGCAACATGGAATTCGAGGCAGACATGTACGGCCTAAATGCGGCCCAACAACCCGACGGCGAGGCGAATGTGGACATGTTGCTAGGAGAATATCGCAAGCTGGATCCCGGTTCGGTGGAGGAGTTCATGTTCTACGATCATCCCAGCGGACGCACCCGCATCACCGCCGCGATGCGGTGGAAGGCGGAACATCCGGAGTCAGCGAACCAGGAGGAGATGGCAAGGCCGTTGTTCGAGGGGAAGTGAGATTCTTCCCGCCCTTTTCCAGAGGAAGGGAACAGTCGGAGCACAGGGAGGATACTCCTTCCCCCTCCAGGTGGGTCAACCCCCAAGTCTGGGGGCGCGTATCATCTCGCATATATGAAATTCAAACCGTTTCTGGCCAGACCCGGCAAACAATTTCGCCTCAAGGACTACGATCCCGGATACACCGGTCATTACGACTCGGAGGAGAGCGCCAAGGCCGAGCTGCAGGAGAACGTTGAGCGTCTGGCCAAGTATCAGGACCTGCTCTATGCCGACAGCACCTATGCGTTGATGGTCGTGTTACAGGCGATGGATGCGGCCGGCAAGGACGGCACCATCAAACACGTCATGTCGGGCGTGGACCCAAGCGGCTGCGAAGTAACCGCATTCAAACCGCCGTCGGAGGAGGAGCTGCACCATGATTTCCTCTGGCGCTGTTATCGCCGTCTGCCGCAACGCGGGCTCATCGGCATCTTCAATCGCTCCTACTACGAGGAGGTCCTCGTAGCCCGCGTTCATCCGGAGGTCCTCGAACATCAGCGCTTGCCCGGCTTCACCAAGCCCGATCGCAAGTTCTGGAAGCAGCGATTTGAGTCCATTAACGACATGGAACACCACCTGGTGCGTAACGGAACTCTCGTGCTCAAGTTCTTCCTGTACTTATCCAAGGAAGAACAGCGGAAACGCTTCCTGGAGCGGATTGAAGACCCGCGCAAGAACTGGAAGTACTCCGACGCCGATTTGCACGAGCGCTTGTGTTGGGACGAGTACATGGATGCCTTCGAAGATGCGATCCAGCACACCAGCACGAAGCACGCACCCTGGTACGTGATTCCGGCCGATAACAAATGGTTCACGCACCTCACTGTGTCGGACATCATCGTGGAGACCCTGAAAGACCTGAAGCTCGCATATCCCAAGATGGATGACGAGCAGCGCAAGCGCCTGGAACAAGCAAAGAAGGCACTGATGGGCTGACCGCCGCCCCTGCGGGCTTGCGGGGACCAGGAAACCGCGCTAGGGTTATAGGCAATGGGCGCGCTACGAGACCAGATCGCCAACCTCACGTCTGCCGAGAAGGCGGAATTGCTGGACGAAGTGTGGGAGAGCCTGGAGGCTGACGCTCTCACGCTGACCGACGCCCAACGCGTCGAGTTGGATTCCCGCATTGAGCGCCTCGAGAAGAACCCCTCCGATGTCATTCCCTGGGAAAAAGTCAGGTCGGACCTGTTTAAGAGACCGTGAAGCTAGCCCTCGTTTGGCGGGGCGGGGGCATTCGTCCAACCAAGAATAGTCGCCCGGGCGAAAACAGCCCGAGTCGGGCACGCACTTCACGCCAACCGCAGCTCAGCGCCCTTCCAAATTCTTTAGCCGGTCGGCGAGCGACTACACTTCGGAGTCAAGCGCCCGAATCGCGGCTGCGTGGCTCCGCTGGCGCATTTCGACGGGCGAAGCCCATTCGTGAAACTCCGTGAGCAGGGTGGTCTCTACCCCCTCGAGCTGTTGCTTGATCCACTGCTTGTCTTCGTCAGTCAGCACAGCCTGATTATAGGGGCAACCCAGGGCAGGTCGCCCACCCCGCGCCAGTTCATTTCCAAACAATCTCCACGCGGGTGGCCGGGTCCGGTCAATTACTTTGCCGATGCGAGGCCCGCCACGCGGAACACGGCCTTTTCTGCCGCCTGGGGCAGATTCACCGGTACAAAGTAATTTTCGGGATACAGGTAGTCCTCTCCCGACTCGTCAATCACGCGGAGTTGGTGACGCTTGGCAGCCTCATCGTCGGGAAGAACCTGGTAGAGCTTTCTCAGTTCCAACGATGCGCCGTACTGCTTGTTCTTCACGCAAACAACGAATTGTGATTCCGCACGTTTCATAGTTGTGAGTCAAGAATACGCTTGACCTTGTGTTCCTTGGCGCCGATTCCATGCGCTTCGTACCAGTGACGGGTGGAAGCACCACGCTTTAGCGTGGTGAAAAGCCGGCGGAATATACTCAGGCTTTAGCCTCGGAACGTATGCCGCTTGCGCCGCAAGAGATCCGCACGTTTTTTATCACCGCTGCCACGTGGGGGCGCCGGCCCATCTTTTGCGCCGAACCGATGGCGCAGCTATTCCTCGACACGCTGCAGCGCTATCGTGCGCAGCACAAGTTCCTGCTCCACGAATTTGTGGTCATGCCTGATCACTTCCATCTGCTCTTGACGCCTGCGCCTGAAGTGCCCATGGAAAAGACAGTTCAACTCATCAAAGGAGGCTTCTCCTTTCGCGTAAAGAAGGAGTTGAATTCGAACCTGGAGGTCTGGGCAACCGGATACACAGAGCATCGAGTGAAAGACGCGGCCGACTATCAGCAGCACGCTGTTTATATTCGAGAGAACCCGGTCCGCGCGAGATTGGTGGAGACGTGTGCGGCGTATCGGTTCAGCTCGGCGTCGGGCGAGTGGGAGATAGACCCAACCCCGCCATGGCTAAAGCCATAGAAACGACGGAGCCGTTTTTCACCACGCTAAAGCGTGGTGCTTCCACCCTCGTCAAATCTTGAGGCTGACGCCCCACGTCCCAAACAAATATCGTCCTGCGGGCTCGAATGTATTCGACATTGTCGCAGGATCGAGATGAAAACCCCCACTCAAGGGCCAAAGACGGGCCGCTTGAAATGGGGCGCGCGACGTGAAATTCTTGGTCAATGGGAGGGGTTACCTGCGGCAACCGCCGATCGGTTATAAACTGTGTATAATTAAGGCGTTGCACCGAGCTGTTGTGGGCGAAGAAAAAGCTTGACTTCTCCCGCTGGTCGGGATAGCATGGGGATGCCAACGTATGAACGGAGCGGCGTTAGATGCCGTGCGTTGGTCCCGCCAGCAATGGCACCCACCCAAGTGTGGGGATATCCAAGAGGCCCGATTGAATCAATTCTAAAAGAAGGCTCTTCTTAACAGGAGAGCCTTTTGCTATGGCGCTGGTTTAATCGGGCGGTCGTTCAAGGTGTTGAACAGGATCACGTAGAACGATATGGCTTTCTTCTGAGGCTTGTTCAAACCGTGTTTATCGTCTCGTACGTACGCACTTTGCACGAAAAGCGTAAGCCTGCCGCCCTTCTTGCCAGATCGAGTCACCGCAAAATAAATCTCGTACTCAATGGCGTGACCTTGGTCATTCAGTACTTCAATGGAAAAGTAGTTTGCGTGTCCCGTGTGAAAGCACTTGCTCTGCGGAAGGTTTTGGACAAGTGCAGGAAGACGTTTTGAAAGTTCAAAACGTTCAAAATCAAATATTCGTGCTTCTCTCGAATCTGAATAGCTGAGTGCCGGATCGGGTTGCTCATTTTCCTTTAGGCCGCGAGTAAAACAGTGCAGACCGAACGCCACATTCACCGTGTATGTGCGCTCTGGTCTATCTCCTTTCGCCGCTTGTGTGAAGATTACGATTCTGGGGTGGAGATGGGTTAGGTCGTAGGCCGTGTTCTGATGACGAAAAGATTCCCAAGAGATCATACCGGGCCAGACGCGCTGCTACTTCATTAGACCACAGTCCCGCTTTGAAGTAGATTAAGCAGAAATAGAAAGTCAGCTACCACTACTATTCCGACGCCACGATCATCATCATCATGCCCTTGACTAATGGCGCCCGTCCCCCGTTCGAACAAGAATAGTCCTCGACCGCGTCCTCGAGCGACTCTTTCAGCAACCTGCTAGTGCCCCCCGCTATTGCCCGACAGCTCCTTCACGATGTTTCCCACGAACTGCTTGGCGTCGCCGAAGAGCATGAGGTTGTTGTCGAGGTAGTAGAGCGGGTTGTCGATGCCGGCGAAGCCTGGACTCATGCTGCGCTTGATGACCATCACGGTATGCGCTTTGTCCACGTCGAGAATCGGCATGCCGTAAATCGGGCTGGAAGCGTCGGTGCGCGCGGCGGGATTGGTGACGTCGTTGGCTCCGATGACCAGGGCCACGTCGGTCTGCGGCATGTCGCCGTTCACTTGATCCATGTCGAGCAACTTGTCGTAGGGAATATCGGCTTCGGCGAGGAGAACGTTCATGTGTCCCGGCATGCGTCCGGCCACGGGATGGATGCCGAAGCTCACGTCCACGCCGCGCTTGGTGAGCGCATCGTAAAGCTCGCGCACTTTATGCTGCGCCTGGGCCACGGCCATGCCGTATCCGGGCACGATCACGACTTTGTTAGCAGCCGCGAGGATCGCCGCCGCTTCTTCGGGCGTTGCACTGCGCACCGGACGGACTTCCTGCGTGCCCGCAGCCACAGGCTGCACTTGACCGAAGGCTCCGAACAAAACGTTGGAGAAAGATCGGTTCATGGCCTTCGACATGTTCACCGAGAGAATAAAGCCCGACGCGCCGTCGAGCGCTCCGGCCACGATGAGCAGCTTGCTGTCGAGCACGAATCCCATGGCTGCAGCGGAGAGTCCGGCGTAGGAGTTCAACAGCGAGATCACCGTTGGCATGTCAGCGCCGCCGATGGGGACGATCATGAGCACGCCAAAGATCAGCGGGATAATCACCATCGCCGGATAAAGGCTCATGTGCTCGGGATGCAGCACCAGCACCACCGCGATAGCGATCGCGATCCCCAGGAAACCCAGGTTGACGATGTTCTGTCCTTTATAGGTGATGGGGCGCTGCGGCAGGATCTCCATCAGCTTGCCCGCCGCCATCAGGCTGCCGGTAATGGTCAGCGAGCCGAGGATGACCTCGAGCGACAGCACGCTCATCATGAACTTCGTGATGTTGGGCGCGCGCAGGTAGAACTCGGCGGTGCCGACGAGCGTGACGCAGAGCGCTCCGAAGGCGTGGCTGAGCGCGGTCCGCTGGGGAACGGCGGTCATGGCGACGCGGCCGAGCGGCACTCCGATGATGGTGCCCAGCACCAGGGCGATGGCGATCCACTTGTAATCGACGATGCCCTTGTAGAAGAGGGTGCCCACGATCGCCAGCAGCATTCCCGCTTCGCCGGCGAAGATGCCGCGGCGAGCGGTGGCCGGCGAACTGAGCCACTTGAGCGACAGGATGAACAGCGCCGCCGCAATGATGTAGAGCACTTCGATGACGTATTCACCACCGACGAGGCTGGTCATGGCTTAGGCGCCTTGCTGACCTTGAACATCTTGAGCATGCGGTCGGTAATGATGAATCCGCCGACAATGTTGCTGGTGGCGGCGACGATGGCGATGGTGCCGAGTATCGTCGCCAGGCGGCTCTTGCCTTCGCCCGCGAGAATGATGGCGCCCACCACGGCAATGGCGTCGAGCGCGTTGGTGAGTGACATCAGGGGTGTGTGGAGAAGTGGCGAGACTCGCCGGATCACCTCGAATCCGATGAACGCGGCGAGCATGAAGACGTACAGACTGGTGATCAGATCAGCCTTCAAATCAAAACCTCCAAGATTCACCACGGAGGCACGGAGCGCACGGAGAATTTCAATTCATTTTTTCTATTCCCGATTCTCCGTGATCTCTGTGTCTCCGTGGTAAAGATTCTTCTTACGATTGCGTTACCAATGCCGGCAGCGAATAGAACTCGCGCACACGGGGATTTACGATTTCGCCGCCTTCTGTGACCAGAGTGCTGCGTACGATCTCGTCGTCCATGTTCAGGTTGAGCTTTCCGTCCTTCACCATGTTGAGCAGGAAGTTGCTCAGGTTCTTCGCATACATCTGGCTGGCGTGATAGGGAACCGTGCTGGCCAGGTTGATGGTGCCAATGATCGACACGCCATGCTCGACCACCTTCTCGCCCATGCGGGTCAGTTCGCAGTTGCCGCCGCGCTCAGATGCGAGATCGACGATCACCGAGCCGGGCGCAATGCGTTCGACCATCTCTTTGGTGACCAGCACGGGCGATTTCTTGCCGGGAATGACCGCAGCCGTGATTACAACGTCGTGTGCGGCGACGACGTTGCCCAGCAACTCGCTCTGGCGCTGGTAGAACGAATCGTCCTGCGCTTTGGCGTAGCCGCCGGCATCTTGCGCGTCCGCGACCTCGAGTGGAAGCTCGACAAATCGGCCACCCAGGCTTTGCACTTGCTCCTTCACGGCGGGACGCAGATCGTAGGCGGAAACTACTGCTCC
>Ga0207930_1000313_pt1 | contig 14324 bp, 12 predicted proteins | sample NGESurshal092012_7_FD_184477 | JGI IMG/M metagenome (GOLD analysis project Ga0207930, IMG submission 184477) | Arctic peat soil microbial communities from Barrow, Alaska - NGEE Surface sample 210-3 shallow-092012 (SPAdes) | ecosystem: Environmental > Terrestrial > Soil > Wetlands > Peat ... | reverse complement strand
AGTTCGTGGGCGATTCGGCGGTTACGGCTTAGTCAGCTGTGAGATTTCGAAGCGGTACATAGCCGGCTTTGCAGCCGGCTATTTCCTTGGGAAAACGCAAGCCTGTGCCATGCTGTTCATCGCAGTTGGATAAGATAGAAAAGATGCCTGCCGCTGAATTGGAGAAGTTCCCGCCTGGGCAGAACCTGCTTATCGACGCCGACGATACGCTCTGGGAGAACAACATTTACTTTGAGCGGGCAATCACCGATTTCATTTCCTTTCTGAATCACCATCAGTACACGCCCGACGAAGTCCGGCATGTGCTCTACGACGTCGAGCGGGAGAACATCCGCCAGCATGGTTATGGCATGCATAGCTTCGCAAACGCACTGGTGATCTGCTTCGAAAGGCTGTCTTTGGAACCGGTGACTCCGGACCTGCATGAGACCATCCGTGGGATTGCATACCAAATCGCCGAGCACCCCATGGAATTTCTGCCTGAAGTGCCTGAGACACTGGCGGACTTGTCGCATCGGCATCGCCTGTTCATGGTGACCAAGGGCAACATCACTGAGCAACTGGGCAAGGTCGAGCGCTCGGGACTGAAGGAATACTTCATAGCGATCGAGGTCGTCGCCGAAAAGGATGCCGCGGCCTATCGGGCTGTCGTGGAAAAATATGGATTGGAGCGGGACGTCACCTGGATGATCGGAAACAGCCCGAAGTCGGATATCAATCCCGCGCTGGAAGCGGGTTTGCACGCAGTCTTCGTGCCCCACGATAACACTTGGATGCTGGAGCGCGACGAGTTGCGTAGCCATGCCGCCGACGGCCGGCTGCTGCAAGTGGAGAACTTCGGGCACCTGCGCGACCGTTTCTGATGGTCCAGGTTCGCCAGCCCCTGGCGGACAAGTGTGCTTTGGGCCGAGGTTCGGAAACGACGTCCTCCACGGACTGAGCAACCCACAGAGACGAAGTCACTGGCCGAGGATATAATCCCGTCATGATGGACGAGCAGGATTTTCGCCGCCTTGCGGAAGAATCGATTGACGGCCTGAAGCGCAGCCTGTACGAAGCCGAAGGCGAGGCTGATTTCGAGGCCGAGGATAACGCTGGCGCGCTGCACATCAGCTTCGAGGAGCCACCGGGCAAGTTCGTCATCTCACCCAACTCACCGGCACGGCAAATCTGGATTTCGGCACTGTCCACCAGCTTTAAGCTCGACTGGTCGGGCGAGAGAAAAGACTTTGTGCTGACGAAGACCGGCGAAGGCATCAAGAAACTGGTCAATCGTCTGATCAACGAACAACTGGGCGAGCAAGCGATTACGCTGCGGTGATGCAAGACGCGAGTTCTTCGCGGCGATGATTCTCGGCTAGGGCGTCTTCCTTACATAATCAGTTTCCGGTGGACTTCGCATGATCTAAGATCAATGCGAGATCCCACATCATGAATCGACGACTCATTTCCCGCACTTTCCGCCTCCTATTGCCCGTTGTTCTCCTTGCGGCGTCCGCGCACGCTCAGTGGACGGCACCGAATCCCGTTATCGGGTTTGAGAAGCAGCCTGACGGCGTAGTGATCCACCTCAGGGCCGGCACCTTGCGATTAACGGCGTGTACGCCGTCGATCATTCACCTTTCCTACTCGCCGACGTCGTCCTTCCCAGCCAATCCCAACCCGGCTGTGATCAAGGCAGGCTGGCCAGAGTCGGCATGGACGCTGCAAACCAGCGATGACGAAATCGCGCTGAAGACGGCGGACCTGAAGGTCGCGGTGGACCGCAAGACGGGCGCTATTACCTATAGCGACTCGGGCGGCCGCACGTTGCTGCACGACGACTCCAAAACCATGACGCCAGTGACTGTCAACGGCGAGCAGTCTTACCGAGCCGAAGACTACATGACTCTGGGCGGGTACGGGTCAACCGAGGCGCTGTACGGACTGGGGCAGCATCAGGCTGGAGTGTGGAATTATCGCGGCGAATCGGTTGAATTGTCGCAGGACAACACCAGCATCGCCGTGCCGCTGATGGTTTCAAGCGCTGGCTATGGGCTGTTCTGGAACAACACGTCGCGCAGCCGCTTCAACAATCGTTTCGAACATGCCATGTTCGTGAGCTCGGAAGTCGCGGACACGATTGATTATTACTTTCTCTACGGCCCCGAACTCGACAAGGTCGTGGGCGAGTACCGGGAGTTGACCGGAGCTGCGCCCATGTTCGGCAAGTGGGCTTACGGTTTCTGGCAATGCAAGAACCGCTACAAATCGCAGGCTGAACTGCTGGGCGTGGCGCAAAAATACCGTGATCTGAAAATTCCCATCGACAATATTGTGCAGGACTGGTTTTGGTGGAATCGCAAGGGCGAGCACGTCTTCAATCAGAATTATCCCGATCCCAAGGGCATGATTGACCAACTCCATCGGGAAAACTTTCACCTGATGATCTCGGTGTGGCCGTTCTTCGAGCCGGGTTCGAAGGAATACGAAACGATGGACAAGAACGGGTGGTTCATCGACAAAACGGCGGTGGCGCACCCTCCGTACCACAAAGCGGAAATGGCAGTGTATGACCCGAGCAACCCAGCGGCACGCAAGTACTACTGGCAACTCATGGACGACGCGTTGTTCAAGATTGGCATTGATGCGTGGTGGCTCGATACGACCGAGCCTGAAACGGAAGGGCGCGAAGAAAACATACAACTCAATCACAAGCTCGCCATCGGCAGCGGGAATCGTTTCGTCAACGTCTTTCCGCTCATGACGACGACCGCGGTCTATGAAGGCCAGCGTGCGGCGTCGGACCAGAAGCGCGTGTTTATCCTTTCGCGCTCGGCTTTCGCCGGCAGCCAGCGCAATGCCGTGACGGCGTGGTCGGGCGATATCAACTCCGACTGGATCACGTTTCAGCGCCAGATTCCTGCCGGATTGAATTTCGAACTCTCGGGGCTTCCCTATTGGACGACGGATGTTGGTGGATTTGTCAGCGGCAATCCCGATGATCCTGCGTATCGCGAGCTCTTCGTGCGCTGGTTCGAGTTTGCAACATTCAGTCCGATATTTCGGGTGCACGGCACCCGCAGCAACGATCAAAACGAGTTGTGGTCTTACGGGCCGGATGCGCAGAAGATCCTGACCAGCTATGACCGGTTGCGCTATCGCCTGATGCCTTACATCTATTCAATGGCGTGGATGATAACGAAATCCAGCTATACGCCAATGCGCGCGCTGGCGATGGACTTTCGGTCTGATCCGCGGGCACTCAATGTGGGCGATCAGTTCATGTTCGGGCCAGCCCTGCTGATAAGCCCGGTGACCGAGCCCGGTGCGAATACCCGGCATATGTATTTGCCAAAGACGACCTGGTACAACTTCTGGACCGGACAAAGGCAAGACGGTGGAATGATGATCGATGCTGCCGCTCCGCCCGACCGCCTGCCGATCTATGTGCGCGCGGGTTCCATCATCCCGATGGGACCTGAATTGCAATTCGCGGCTGAGAAACCGGCCGATCCTATCGAGCTGCGCGTCTATCGTGGCGCGGATGGAGCCTTCACGCTCTACGAAGACGAGAACGACGGCTACCAGTACGAGAAGGGAGTCTTCGCGACCATACCGATTCGTTGGAATGACGCAACCCAGACACTGGAAATCGGCCGGCGCAACGGCAGCTTTCCGGGAATGCTGGAGAGCCGCACGTTCCAAATCGTGTTTGTGAGCGAAAAACATGGCGGTGGAATCGAACTTACGGAACGCGCCGACAAGACCGTGCGCTATACGGGACAAAGTGTGTCGGTTAAACCTTAGCGCTGGATGCCGATTTCTCCTGAGTCGTGAGGGCGTCTGGTACCATTCGCAGGATGGCAGTAAATACGATTGACGATGTCGTAGTGGCCCTCGACTCTATTATCCAGCGAGCCTGGGATGAGAAGAGCCGGATTGGATACTTTGCCGCGCTCTACCGGCGTGTCACGCTCGCGGTGCGCGACGGTGTGAGCAGCGGACGCTTCCAGAACGGTCCCCTGATGGAACGGTTGGATGTTGTGTTTGCATCGCGCTACCTCGAGGCGCTGACGGCATATCAGTCGGGCGGTGCACCAAGTCGCAGCTGGAAACTGACTTTCGTAGCCTGCAGCGATGACAGCCGGCTGATTCTGCAACATCTGTTGGCAGGGATGAATGCGCACATCAACCTCGACCTCGGAGTCGCCAGCGCTCAAGTCAGCCCTGGCGAACAGTTGCCTCAGCTCCAAACCGACTTCGACGAAATCAACGACGTTCTCGCAGCCCAGGTTGCGGCGGTCGAATCGGAGATGGCCGCTTTGTCACCGCTGGTCAAGAACCTGTCGACCGTCGGCCTAAGCAGCGAAACCACGGTGATCAACTTCGACATCGGACTAGCGCGGAATGCAGCCTGGTTCATTGCGCAGCGACTGGCCAACGAACCGTCAATTCTGCACGAAGTCACGATAGACGGACTCGACTTGGCAGTATCTGTGGGGGGACGGGCGATTTTGTATCCGCCATTCAAAGCCGAAGAGGTCGCGGAGATCCTCGCCGCAGAAATCAAGGACGCACGAAGCGTCATCGAGACACTGGCGCGCCAGCAACCGGACGTGGTACCAACGCCGACAGCCAATTGAAACACCACGCACGGCGATCTGAGCGGACGGAATGATGGAAGGCACTCCCGCCACTGGCGCGCGAGAATCCCAATCCGATGCGGTCTGCTTAGACTACCCAACGAGACTATGAGCTTGGATTCTTAGCGCGGGCGTCTTCGACTGTACGCGCGAAAGTAAACAACTGGTCGACCTTGGTGGCTTTCAGCGTGTTGAGCAGACGCTCGGAGGCACCGACCACAATGAGCTTACGGCCGGCGTTCTCTCGCGATACGTGCGCACCCACCAGGCATCCGATGCCAGCCGAATCGATGTAGGGAACATCAGCCACGTCCACGATGAGCACTTTGGACTGGTCACCCCGCACCATCGACTGGAAGCTGAAAAAGTTTCCTAACAACAGTGGACCATGGAGACGTAATATGCTCCTGGCTCCGCCAGAATCTTCGACGCGTTCGATATCCAAGGGCTTGTCCTGCATAGACATGTATCTTATAACCCGACAGTGCTACGGGAGTATTAATTTTTGTTTACCGCGACGGAATCGGTCGTTCAGTCGAGCCAATTGCGCTGACGACGTTAGCTACAAATGAGGGGCGTTTTCGAGAGGCGGATCGGTCTTGGCAGGAGCAGAGTTGTGGTTCAAGTCGTCCACTAGCTTGCCGGTTGCAGCGCCAGCGCGTGGGCCCTGCTGATTCGACGCGGATGGCGACGCCGCGGTCTTGGGGTGACTTGTGGCTGTGTTGCCGGACAACGATTGGTGCTTTGCCGCGGGCGGAGGGCTCTGCGGCTGGCGATGAAATACCGCATGATCATGGCCAGTGTAGCGCTGAGCAGAAAGGCCTGTGGACAAGAGCAGCAACGAAAAAGCTATTCGGCGAATAGTGGAGCGAAATTGCGGCATAAAGTGGTGAGCGATCGACAACCCCAATTAATTTTATGCCAATCTGACAACAATTGGAAAGAGGCTTCTTGGATACTCGTCATGCCACTTTCGAGGGACTGCAGGCCTCACCTCTTCCCGGTAGAGGCCCTGCGGCGAGTGCCCGGGAAGTGATGTTCGCAGGTCACCATATCGACACGGCGCCCCTTGAATCTCACCCCTTCGGATTCCAGCAGAAATCGCTGCTCAAACCCATATTCGCCCCGCAACGAGATATGGCCTCCGCTGCCCAGCACGCGATACCAAGGCAATCCTCGCACTTGGCTCAGGACCTTCGAAACATGACGGGCACAGCGTGGGTAACCAGCCGCCTCGGCAACGGCACCGTAAGTGGCGACCCGTCCACGGGGAATCTGACGGATCACCGCGGCGACGGCGGCAGCAATTGGAGGCCTGGAAGTAGGCGGGCGCTTCATCGCTCACGATAAGATAACACCCATGTCCGAGTCGGTACGCGATTCTGTAGCGCGGTTTTCTGACCGCGCGAATGACTACGTGAAATATCGTCCCCACTATTCTCCCGAGGTGGTGCACGCGCTCCAGCAGGCATGCGGTCTAAGGCCCGGACACGTCGTAGCGGATGTCGGTTGTGGTCCCGGATTGCTGGCGGAGATCCTGTTGAAGAACGGAAATCGGGTGATCGGCGTCGAGCCGAATCTCGAAATGCGTGCGGCCGGTGAGCAGTACCTGGCACGTTACGCCAACTTCAGCACGATTAACGGCAGCGCGGAAAATACAACGCTCGCTGACGGATCTATGGACTTCGTCACGGCGGGACAGGCATTCCATTGGTTCCGACCAAAGGAGGCTCGAACCGAATTTGTCCGCATTCTCAAGCCGCATGGTTGGACGGTTCTTGTCTGGCATGACAGGGATACGCAGGCAACGCCCTTCCTCAGGGCGTACGACAACTTTTTGCAGACCTATTCCATCGATTACCAGCAGGTGAACCACAAAACAGTAGCAAGCCTTGAGGTCATCACGCAGTTTTTTGGTCCGAACTCGGTGCAAACCATCTCGCAGCAGACCCGGCAGCTTTTCGATTTCGACGGCTTGCGAGGACGGCTCCTGTCGTCGTCGTATGTTCCGAAAGAGGGCGCAGCGGCGGAAACGATGCTGCAACAACTGCCCGACCTCTTCTCGAAATACGCCAAAGATGGCCGAGTGACTGTCGAATACGAGACCAAGATCTACTACGGGCACTTGATTTCATGAGTGCCCCAAACCACAAGGCTCAACTCGAAGCCGTGCTGCGCGCTGAGAAGCTGGGTCGAGAGGTTGCGGGCAAGACCATTCTCAGCGACATATCGTTTGATGTCGCAACCCGTGATCTGTTGGGCATAGTGGGAGCCAGCGGCTCCGGCAAAAGTTCGTTGTTGCGCTTGCTGAATCGTCTGGACGAGCCCACCAGCGGCACCGTTTACCTCGATGGGCGGGATTATCGTCAACTGCCACCGCGTGACCTCCGGCGGCGTGTCGGCATGGTCACGCAGCGCCCGTTTCTTTTTCCGGGCGACGCGGCGACGAACTTGCGTTTTGGGCCAGCACAACGGGGTGAGACCTTTCCAGACGCGGAGATTGCGCGCCTGCTCGAGCGCGTAGGGTTGTCCGGGTTTGCTGCGAGCGAGGTGTCGGTTCTCTCCGGTGGCGAGCAGCAGAGGGTGTCGCTGGCACGCGCCCTGGCCAATCGGCCCGAGGTACTGTTGCTCGACGAGCCAACATCCGCGCTGGACGAGGAGTCGAAGCTCGGCATCGAAGAACTCGTCGGGAGCCTGGTCCAAGATCACGACCTGACGTGCGTGATGGTGACGCACGATCGCGACCAGGCGCGCCGGATCTGTAATCGCGTGATCCTGCTCGAAGCGGGACACCTGATACGAAGCGGGACTGCAGTGGAGGTGCTAGGTGCTTAAGTCAATGTTTCCGTCTCAGATTGCGTTGGGCTTGGCACAGGCCGCCATCGCAGCGATCATGGCGCTGGCGGTTGTGCTGCTGGCTCGGCGAAAGAATGTTCACTTGGAAAGCGACGCGGCCATCGCCTTGCTACGCGGCATCGTGCAAATCGTTGCGGTTGGTTCGATCCTGGCTCTGCTGCTGAAAGCGCCGCGGTGGACCAGCGTATTTCTGCTGGTGGGCATGGTGCTGGCAGCAGGGTCAATCTCGGCAAAGAGGGCCAAGAACATTCCCGGCGCCGCCAAGGTTTCGACGTATTCCATCGCAGCTGGTGCGGGACTGGTTACCGCAATCATGACGTGGGCCGGAGTGATTGATACCGCGATCACTTCACTGATTCCGGTGGGAAGCATGATCATCGCGAATGCAATGAACACGAACGGGCTCGCGCTGAACCGTTTTCGCTCGGAGGTGCTGTCGCACGCGGGGGAGATTGAGACCGCCCTGGCGCTGGGGGCGGCACCCGAGGCGACGGTGGCGCGCTACGCGGAATCGAGCATTCACTCATCGCTCATCCCTGCCATCGATAACCTGCGTTCGCTGGGGATTGTGTGGATTCCGGGGCTGATGACCGGAATGCTGCTCTCCGGCGCGAATCCCATGTATGCGGCGATCTACCAGTTCGTGGTGATTGCGATGATCCTGGCATCGTCGGGGCTAACTTCCCTGCTGAGCACAATGATGATCCGTTCGCATGCCTTCTCACCCGCAGACCAACTCGTATTGAGAGGCGCTGAATAGCGACGGTCAGTTCATAGAATCGCGCAAATTCACCCGGAATGGGTCGAACATCAGACCTCGAGGGTGTAGCGAGCAGCGGCCAAGCGGTACATACGTCTCCAAACAAGACGATTGATGGTGACCACGACGATTGCCATGACTATGGTAGAAGCCAGCAGCAAATCGAAATTCCCAGCGTCGGTGGCGCGAGAAATGACTGCGCCCAAGCCAACCGTGGTATAGGTTTGGTCCTTGAGGCGAAAATACTCCGCTACGATACTGGCATTCCACGCTCCTCCCGAAGCTGTCACCATTCCAGTGACCAGATAAGGAAATATTCCCGGCAGGATAAGCCTGCGCCAACGCTGGGCAGTGGTAAATCGAAAAAGAGTTGCGGCCTCTTTCAAATCTGTTGGTATCGCCATTGCACCGGCAATCACGTTGAACAGGATGTACCATTGCGTCCCGAGCAAGAGCAGTAGGATGGAACCGACCCCCATTCCTCCGCCGATTTTGATCAGTAGCAGCAGAACGATTGGAAACAGGGCAGTGGCAGGAACGGAAGCTGCGATTTGGGCCAACGGTTGCGCAATGCGGGCGAGGCGGGGATTGAAGCCGATGGCGACGCCGACCGGGATGGTCCAGAGTGCACCGATGAACAGGGCGGCCAGCACTCGCAGGAAAGTCGCAAAGGCCCCGGTCAGGAGTTCCCTGTACTCTTCGCGAGTCAACTGGCTCATCATGCCAGTCGCGCGCGCCATGGCATAAAGTATTGCGCAAATGGCGATGGCGGCAATGAGTCGACCCACCCAAACCTTCCACACAGGCGGCGGCGCATCGGGTTCAGCCGAGTGATGTTGGCGGGCGAAGCGCAAGGCCAGCCATTCCTGCGCGGGACGGACCGTACGCCTGCGCAGTCCCACCAGCCCGCGCGAATGCTGAATGAGATCGAGGAACCATGATTGGGGAGCATCGGCGCTCTCCACCTGCTCCATTTTGAATTTCTCCGCCCATGCGATCACGGGACGCCAGACGATCTGATCCATCAGGACTATGACCGCGATCATGGTACCCACGCCCCACAAAATGGCGTGGGTATCACCAGCGCCGGCCGCCGTCTGCAGGTATGAGCCCAGGCCGGGCAGACGAAAGTCCTTATTGCCCAGCACGAACATTTCGCAGGCCATCAGGAAGAACCAACCGCCTGCAACCGACATCATGGAGTTCCACACCAACCCGATGGCGGAGTATGGCAATTCGATGTTGGTGAACCTCTGGTACCAATTGAACTGGTATATCTTGCCAGCCTCGCGCATTTCGCGCGGAATGCTCTTCAGCGAGGAATAGAAGCTGAACGCCATGTTCCACACCTGCCCGGTAAAGATGAGCAATATGGCGCCCAACTCGACGCCTAACTGATGGTGAGGAAACAAAGCAACCATGGCCAGCATCACACCTGGAAGAAAGCTAAGCACTGGAATGGACTGGAGAATATCGAGTAACGGGACCATGATTCGCTCAGCCCTGGCGTTATAGGCAGCGATGTATCCGTAAACCAGGGTGAAGGCGAGGGAAAGAATGTAGGCCACTGTGATGCGCAGCAAAGAATACGCGGCGTAGACCGGGAGCATCGCCGGGCTCCGCGAGATCTCGACGTGAGGGTTAAATGGCCCAAACCAGGTTCGCGCCAGAACCACGATGACGTAGAAGAGTGACAGTCCGCCGGCAAAAATAAAGAAATCAGTGACGACCGACCAGGTTTGAGTGGGCAGCAATGACCAGGGGCCTTTGCCGAAAATGCGCGTAGGGAGCCATGTGGAACGCGCCATCAGGCCTCACCCGCGGTGGGAGTCACATCGGCAGAGTCGCTATGGGAGAGCCGTCCCGTCTCGGAGTCGTAGTTAAAGATCTCGGCGTACCGGCCCCAGTTCAGGATCGTCTCAAACTGACGTTCGACTTCGTCGGCACTGAAGTGCTCGTCGAGGATATCGCGGAAGAACTCGTCGCCAATCGCGCGATCGCGCTTGGCATGCAGCGTGTTCTCGATGAGGCGAAGGATGGCAATGTTCTTCAGGGCCGCATCGCGGAACATTTCCTTTTGCATCTGGATATCGGCTTCGCCAAACTGGCGGCCCTCCGGGGTGATCTCGACATCGCCCTCGTGCAACACGGCGAATCCGAGCATCACCGAAGCGTCGACGATCGGCAGGATGTCGTCGACATCCATGGCGAGCTCGTCCGCTAGCTTGTAGAGGTCGTCCCTCCCGCTGCGGTCCACCAGCAACTCCATGAAGCCCGCGATTCCTCCTGGGCGAGCGTGCGGCAACATCTGAAACTTGGTACGCTCGCGACTCTTGCCGTTGGCGGACGCCGCTGCAGCGGACTGGGGCCACGCAAGTTCATCGTCGGGCTTGGTCAGCGCTTTGTAGATGAAGTCAACGTAGGCCAGGAAACGGGGTGACTTGCGGTCCCGATACTGCGGAATATCAATTTCAAAATCGGAGCGAATTCGCGCCGGATTGCGTCCGAGCACGATAATGCGGTCGGCCAAAAGAACAGCTTCCTCGATATTGTGAGTCACGATGAAGATGCAGGTGGTCGGCATCTTCTTGCTGAGCCACAACTCCAGAAGTTCGGATCGGAGGTTCTCAGCGGTCAAGACATCCAACGCCGAGAACGGCTCATCCATGAACAGCACTTCGGGTTCGACCACGAGTGCCCGGGCGAAACCCACGCGTTGCTTCATCCCGCCGGAGAGTTCCTTGGGATAGGCGGTTTCGAAGCCATCGAGTCCCACGGTGTCGATCATCCGCAGAGCACGCTTATGGCGTTCCATAGCGCCAATGCCGCGCGCAACCAGTGCAGCCTCGACGTTGTCGATTACGGTGAGCCAAGGGAAAAGCGCAAAACTCTGAAAGACGATCGAGACACTGGGAATCTGTCCCGAGAGAGGCTGACCGTGCCACAGCACCGTGCCGGACGACGGCTGCGAGAGACCGGTCAAGATTCGGAGCAAGGTCGATTTGCCGGAACCCGATGGACCAAGCAGCGCAATGATCTTCCCCGGCGTTACGTCGATGTCCGTTGGCGCGATGACCTGAATGCGATTGCCATCAGGCTGGGGGTAGTACTTTTCGACTGCGCGAGCTTGAATGATCGCGTCGGACAATGGAAGGCTCCTGGAATTGTACCTTCCCAGTCTATGGGTTGATCGCGCGACCAGACAATCGGGCCGGATGGCATTCATGTGAAAGAACGATGAATTCGGAGGCGAAACCCAGGTTCGAGATGGTTAGTGCGTCATTGGCTTGGCCGCATCCAGCGCCAAATTCACTTCCAGAACGTTTACTCGTGCTTCTCCCAGATATCCCAACTGCCGCGGACTGGAGTGCTTGGCGATTATCGCGCGGACCTGCTCCTCGGAAAGACCGCGCTCGCGGGCAATCCGCGGAACCTGAAACTCGGCGCCTGCGGGTGAAAGCTCCGGGTCGAGGCCTGAGGCTGAGGTCGTCACTAGCTCGACAGGAACAGGTGCGCCGGGATTCTCCCCTTGCAGACGTTCGGTGTCGGCTTTGACGCGATCGATTAGCTTCTGGTTGGTGGGTCCGAAATTGGTGCCGCCCGAGTTGGCAGCATCGTAGCCGTTGCCGGCCGCGGACGGACGCGAGTGCAGGTAGCCGGGCGCCGCGAAGGTCTGGCCGATGATGCGCGAGCCAATGACTTCCCCGTTGCGCGAAATCAGTTGGCCGTTGGCCTTGTCGTGAAAGATCACTTGTGCCAGTCCGGTCACGACCAGGGGGTAAACGATTCCCAACAACACCGTAGTGACAATCGTGAACAGGATTGCGATTTTGAGATTCTGCTTCATAATTCCCTTCCCTATGCCAGTCCAACGCGGGTGATGATCATGTCAATGGCCTTGATCCCAATGAAAGGCACGATGATGCCGCCCACGCCGTAGACCCAAAGATTGCGGCGCAACAAGGCAGCAGCGCCCATGGGCCGGTACTTAACGCCACGGAGCGCCAGAGGAATCAGCGCAATGATGATCACGGCATTGAATATCACCGCCGAGAGGATCGCCGATTGTGGGGTTTTGAGTTGCATGATGTTAAGCGCATTCAGCACCGGAAAGGTCCCTGCGAACATGGCTGGGATGATGGCGAAATATTTTGCCACATCGTTGGCGATGGAGAACGTGGTGAGCGAGCCGCGGGTCATCAGTAACTGCTTGCCGATGGCCACCACCTCGATCAGCTTCGTTGGGTTGGAGTCGAGATCGACCATGTTGCCAGCTTCTTTGGCGGCCTGGGTGCCGGTGTTCATGGCAACGCCGACATCGGCCTGCGCCAGCGCCGGAGCATCGTTGGTTCCGTCGCCGGTCATCGCCACCAGCTTGCCTTGAGCCTGCTCGCGGCGAATGAGGTCCATCTTCTCCTTGGGGGTGGCTTCCGCGAGAAAGTCGTCGACCCCAGCCTCGCGTGCGATTGCCGCCGCCGTCAGCGGGTTGTCGCCGGTAATCATCACGGTCTTGATTCCCATGGCCCGTAATTGGTCGAAGCGCTCCTTCATGCCACCCTTGACAATGTCTTTCAGGTGAATCACGCCGAGGGCGCGATGGCGTTCGGCGACCACCAACGGGGTTCCGCCGGACCGCGCGATCTTCTCTACGTTGGCTTGCACCTCCATCGGCATGACGCAATTGTTGGAGGCAAGATACTTCGTGATGGCATCGACGGCGCCCTTGCGAATCTGATTGTCATTCATGTTCACGCCCGACATGCGCGTTTGGGCAGTGAACGGCACGAACTCCATCTCGTGTGACGCCAATTCGCGTCCTCGCAGCCCGTAACTCTCCTTTGCAAGAACAACAATGGATCGACCCTCGGGAGTCTCATCGGCGAGCGAAGAGAGCTGGGCCGCATCCGCCATTTCGGCGACGCTTACTCCGGGTGCAGGAAGGAATGCGGCAGCCTGCCGATTGCCAAGAGTGATCGTTCCAGTTTTGTCGAGCAGCAGCGTGTCCACGTCGCCGGCGGCCTCGACAGCTCTTCCGGACATGGCGAGTACGTTATGTTGAATCAGCCGGTCCATGCCGGCGATTCCGATGGCGGATAGCAAACCACCTATCGTCGTCGGGATGAGGCAAACCAGCAGCGAAACCAGCACAAACACGGTTTGAGGCGCACCTGAGTAGATGGCGAACGGCTGCAAAGTCACTACGGCGAGCAGAAAGATGATAGTCAGACCGGCCAAGAGAATGTTCAGGGCAATCTCGTTGGGGGTCTTCTGGCGCTCAGCGCCTTCGACCAGGGCGATCATGCGATCGAGGAATGTCTCGCCAGGGTTCGACGTTACTTTCACTTTGATCTGATCGGAGAGCACGCGGGTTCCGCCGGTCACCGCGGAACGGTCGCCGCCGGCTTCACGAATGACGGGGGCAGATTCACCGGTGATCGCGGATTCGTCTACCGAAGCGACTCCTTCGATAATCTCTCCGTCGGACGGAACCATCTCACCAGCTGAAACCAACACCATGTCGCCGGCACGCAGGTTCGAACTGGGTACTTGCTCGGTCTTTCCGCTCGCCAGAAACCGGTTCGCGACCGTTTCCGATCGGGCCTTCCGCAACGTGTCGGCCTGGGCCTTGCCGCGGCCTTCCGCCATAGCCTCAGCAAAATTGGCGAACAGTACAGTGAACCACAGCCACAGCGTGATCTGAAGATTGAATTTGAAAGCTGGGCCACCGCGGAACAGCAGCACTGTGGTGATCACGCTTCCAACTTCAACAACGAACATGACGGGGTTACCCATCATGTGACGCGGATCCAGCTTCACGATCGAATCCACGACCGCCCGACGAATGATCTTTACATCCCAGATTGCTTTCTTGGAGCTCTTACCTGCCATTGCGACTCCCCTTAGAACGTCTTCCCTGCTGCCATCAGCAGGTGTTCAAGAATTGGTCCCAAGCTGAGTGCCGGGAAAAATGTCAACGCACCGACGATGAGAATCACGCCGATCAACAAGCCAGTGAACAGCGGCGTAGTCACCGGAAATGTCCCCAGCGACGGGGGAACATACTTCTTCTGCGCCAGGTTTCC
>Ga0207930_1000311_pt1 | contig 14332 bp, 10 predicted proteins | sample NGESurshal092012_7_FD_184477 | JGI IMG/M metagenome (GOLD analysis project Ga0207930, IMG submission 184477) | Arctic peat soil microbial communities from Barrow, Alaska - NGEE Surface sample 210-3 shallow-092012 (SPAdes) | ecosystem: Environmental > Terrestrial > Soil > Wetlands > Peat ... | reverse complement strand
TCGGCTCGAAAACGACGACAAGTTCGTGAGGCACCTCGTCCAGGTCGTCCAGAACGCCCTCGGCGATCGAGCGGGCACCTGCATCGATCCAAGCGCGCAGATCGTGGACGGGAAAACCGTGTGCGTCGTTTCGTGCCAGAGGAGCCCAGAGCCCGTATTTCTAAAGTGGAAGGGCGCAGAGCAGGTCCCCGAGGGGGATTTCTACGTCCGAAGCGGGCCCAGGACTGACAAGCTGAGCCCGAGCAGCGCCGAAAAATACATCCAGACGCGGTTCGGCGATAGGACGGCGATCGGCTAGCCTTCCAGCGCGCGCTCGAGGTGGCAGCGCAGGGGTTTTTCGAACGTCCAGCGCGTCGTGCGCTGGAGGCCCTGCTCCGTCGCGGCCGAGGCGTTCCAGGCGTCGAGGGCCGCGAGGCGCTCGCGGTACCACGCCCCGGAGACTCCGCCGTTCTCCCGGAGCCGCTCGAGCCTTTCGCGCTGGAGGCCGACGTCGCCGATCTCGGGATGGTGGTTCACCCCCCAGACGCGTGGAACGGTGCCGCCCTGAAGGCGCGCGAACTCGAACATCGTCACGGCCTCTCCGCGTCCCGCCCCCGGGCGGTCACAGTCGAAGCCGAGCGGCCGCGCCGCGCCCGAGCCTGTGGGGAGAAGGTCGAAGAGCCGGCTGTCGAGCACCTTGACCTCGGGGCCTCCGTTCTCGGCGAAGTAGTCGCCGAAGAAGGGGTGCGCCCAGGCGTCGTCCGTGAGGACGTTCGTGACGATGCCGGCGCTCTTGCCTCCCCTCTCCGGCCCCCGCAGGACCGCGCGGGCGACTCCGCCCCACCGCGCGAGAAGGCCGAAGGAATGACAGATGCCGAGCATCGCCGTGCCCGTGCTCGCGAGCACGCCGTCGAAGAACCGGAAGAGGAGAGCTTCCCACTCGGGGTTCTCGAGGATGCCCTGCGAGCCGGCCGATACGCCGTCGTTCTCGCGCGGGTCGAGCGCGCCGGGTCCGCCCGAGCCGACCACGAGCGGAAACCGCGCGGGAAAAGACGGCACCGCGAGACCTCGACGCACGTCGTAGCTGATGACCCGAACTGCCGGCGCGCCGGCACGGCGCTGCCGCGCGTCGTGCGCGTAGTTGAGGAGGCTCTCGACTATCGACGCGTGCCCGAGATTCGCGTAGCCGTGGTGCATGTCGAGAACCGCCACGTCCACGAGGCCCTTCTCCGGAGGAGGTTCGTCGCCGGGCGCGTTCACTCGGGCGTACGAGAGCCCGAGCCCCGGTGGAACCACGACCTGGGAGCCGGGAACCGGTGCACGGACGGCCGCGGAATCCGAATCCTCGCTCAGACCTTCTCCTCCTTGAGTGCACGCGTCATGAGATTGCGCACGGCATCCGTGGGCGACGTCCGACCCGAGAGAATCGACGCGACCATCGCGGCAATCGGCATCTCGACGCCCGCCTTTTCCGAAAGCTCGAGCAGGACCGGCGACGTGGCGACGCCCTCGGCCACCTCGCCCGAGAGAGCGGCCACGGCTTCGGGAAGCGACTTCCCGGACGCGAGCGCGAGCCCGACGCGCCGATTGCGCGAGAGATCACCCGTCGCGGTGAGAATGAGATCCCCCGTGCCCGCGAGGCCCGAAAACGTCTCGGGGCTTCCGCCGATGCGCGTGCCGAGCCGCCGGATCTCGGCGAGCGCCCGCGTGAGGAGAGCCGCCCGCGTGTTGTGCCCGAGGCGAAGGCCGTCCACGAGGCCGGCCGCGATCGCCACGACGTTCTTCGCGGCTCCCGCGATCTCGACACCCAGCACGTCCGCCGAGCGATACAGCCGCAGCGTGGGAGAGGACAAGAGCTCCTGAAGCCGCGCGGCGACGTCCGGATCCGCGCTCGCGACGACGGCCGCCGCCGGAAGGCCGCGCGCCACCTCCGCCGCGAACGTCGGGCCCGAAAGCGCGGCGAGGCCGTCCGTTCGCCCCGTCACGAACGACATGATCTCGGTCGTCCGACGGCGCGAGCCGATCTCGAGACCCTTGGACGTCGCAACGAGAGGAACGGCTGGGAAAAACGGCGCGAGCCGCTCGAGCTCCAGCGCCGTGGCCTGCACGGAGACCGACCAGAGAACGGCGGAAACCCCCGAGAACGCCTCACGCGCGTCCGTCGTGATCGTCACGCGCGGCGGAATCGGAAGTGCCCCCGCCAGCGCGGGATGAGCGCGCGTCGCTTTGAGCCGCTCGACGACATCCGGACGGCGGCCGAGAAGCGCCACGTCCAACCCCCTGTTCGCTCCGTGGATGGCGAGCGCGGTGCCCCAGGCGCCGGTTCCGACGATCGCGAGTCGTGTCACGGTTCCCTCCGTCCGACGCGTCGTTCGGTTCCCTCGAGAATCCGCCGGATGTTCGCGCGATGCGAGACGATGAGAAGGATCGCGACCGCCGAGGCGGCCGCGACTTCCGGATCGGGCGCATGGAACAGGAGCCGCATCGTGAGCGGCAGAACGCAGGCTGCCGCAATCGAGCCGAGCGAGACGAAGCGCGTCCCGGCGATCACGGCGACGAAGACGGCCACGACCGCGAGCACCGCGAGCGGGCACAGGACCGAGAACCCCCCGACCGCCGTCGCGACGCCCTTGCCTCCGCGGAATCCGAACCAGACCGGGAAAACGTGGCCGAGCACGGCAGCGCACGCCGCCGCCCCGAGCCAGAGCGGGTCGTACGTGACGGCCTGCATCAAGAGCACCGCGAGCGTGCCCTTCCCGACGTCGAGAAGCATCGTCAGGGTCGCGAGCCGCTTTCCCGACGTGCGCAGCACGTTCGTCGCGCCCGCGTTGCCCGAGCCCTCGTGCCTGACGTCCACGCCGCGAAACACGCGGACGAGGACGACCGCGAAGGAGATCGATCCGAGCAGGTAGGCCGCGACGAGACACGCGAGCTCGCGCGTCACCGGCGCCCTCCGTCGGCGAGGCCGAGAAGGTACTTTCGCAGCATCCCGAGCGCGGTCGAGGTCGTCCAGCGCCGGATGAGCGAGCGCTCGCCCGGCAGGAGAAGCCTCCTGTGAAGGCGCGTTCCATCCGCCGCGTCGAGCGCGACGTGAACGGTGCCGACGGGCTTTTCCGGCGTGCCGCCGCCGGGGCCCGCGATGCCCGTCGTCGACAGCCCGATCGTGGCGCCGAATCTCTTGCGCGCGCCGAGCGCCATCTCGCGCGCGGTCTCCTCCGAGACGGCTCCGTGGCGCTCGAGCGTGGCCGCCGAGACGCCCACGAGGTCCGCCTTCGCGGCGTTCGCGTAGGTGACGGCGGCGCCGAGGAAGTACTCCGACGAGCCCGGGACGTCCGTAATACGCCCCGCGAGATGGCCTCCCGTGCACGACTCGGCGAGCGCGAGCGTCTGGCCCTTCACGCGGAGCAGGTCGCCCGCGACGCCCTCGAGCGTGTCGTCGTCGCGGCCGAAGATCTCGCCCGACAGCGCCTTGTGGAAATCGGCCTCGATGCGGTCCAGGACGCGCGACGCCTCTTCGAACGTCCCGCGCGCCGCGAACTGGAGCTGCACTTCGCCGGGCGCGGCCAGAATCGTGAACGGGACGTCGGCATACGCGGTATACACGGGCTTGACGAGCGTCTCCACCACGCTCTCGGGCATCGCCGCGATCTTCAGCGTGCGTCGGTGCACGCCGGCCGCTCCGGCTCGCGCGAGGAGGGGCTCGACGGCGTCGGCCCACATCGCCTTCATCTCGAGCGGAACCCCGGGCAGGAGGACGACGGTCGAGGCTCCGGCCGCCACGAGAAAGCCGGGTGCCGACCCGCGGGAGTTCGCTAGGACGACGGCGCCCTCGATCACGTCGGCCTGCTTCTCGTTCACCTTCGGCATCTCGAGGCCGCGCCGGCGAAAGCGCTCCTTGAGGCGCAGGAGGATCGCCTCGTCCCGCACGAGGACGCGTCCCAGCACTTTCGCGACCGCTTCCTTCGTGCGGTCGTCGTCCGTGGGTCCGAGCCCGCCCGTCACGACGAGGAGCGGAGCCCGCGCCAGCGCGAGGGGAATCTCGGCGAGAAGGTCGGCCCAGCCGTCGCCCACGCAAACCTTCCGCACGACGGAGATCCCGAGGGCTTCGAGCCGGCTCGTCAGGTACAGCGAGTTCGTGTCGAGGCGCGCCGTGCCGAGCAGCTCGCTGCCCACGGCCAGGATCGAGGCCGTGCTTGGGCGCGACGCTGAACCGGCGCTCACGCCGGCACCTCCGTGCCCGTCTGGAGCTTGCGAGACGTCTCCTCCCATTCCCACAGCTTCGCCTCGAGCGTCCTCTTGGCCTGCTCGCGCGCGGATTTCACCTGCCGGACCTTCTCCCCATCGCGGAACACGTCGGGGTTCGCAAGCGAGAGATCGAGCGAGCGAATCTCCTCCTCGAGGCGCGCAATCTCCTCTTCGAGCACCGCGAGAATTCTTTCGTTCTTTGCGCGCCGCCTCTCGGCGGCGCGGTCCGGAGAGGGAGATTTCTTAGAAGGTGTGTGTTCAGCGGAAGCAGCGGGCTGTGCTCCAGCGGTGCGGGGTGCGCCACGACCGTCTTTACCCTTCGAAGAATCTTTATCTTTGTCTTTCTTCCCCTTCAAAGAAAAAGCAGCAGCACCCTTGCCCCACTGTAGCTCGTCGCGCTTCTGCGACCCGTCCTGGGTGGGAGCAAGAAGTTCTTTCTTCCTCTTCACGAGGTCTGCGTAGTTGCCGGGGTGCAGTTCCACAGCGCCGCCCGGCACGATCTCGAGAATCTGCGTCGCGATGCGGTCCACGAACCAGCGGTCGTGACTCACGAAGACGATGGCGCCCTCGAAAGCTTCCAGGGCGTCCTCGAGCTGCTCGCGCGCGTCGAGGTCGAGGTGGTTCGTGGGCTCGTCCAGCAGGAGAAAGTTCGCGCCGCCGAAGACGATGCGCGCGAGCGAGAGACGTCCCTTCTCGCCTCCGGAGAGCGTCGCGATCTTCTGGAAGACCTCGTCGCCCCGAAAATCGAAAAGCGCGAGGAAGTCGCGGGCTTCGTTCTCTTTCATCGTGGGGTCGAGATCCATCACGGCGTCGAGCGCCGTCGCCTCGACCGGAAGGTCGCCCATCTCCTGGTCGTAGTAGCCGGTGAGAACGCCGGTGCCCGGCACGGCCGAGCCGGAAAGCGGAGGCAGCACGCGCGCGAGCGTCTTCAGGAGCGTCGTCTTGCCGCAGCCGTTCGGCCCCCAGAGCGCGAGGCGGTCCCCGCGGCGGAGGAGAAACGACACGGGCTGAAGGAGCGGCCCCGTCTCTTTGTAGCCAGGCACGAGCTTCTTCGCCTCGAGAACGCGCCCGCCGGAGACGCGCGCCTCCTCGAAGCGGATAGAGACGTCGTTCCCGTCTTCCCGGGGCGCTTCGATCCTCTCGATGCGTGCGAGCATCGTGCGGCGGCTGCGGGCCTGCTTCGTCTTCTGGCCGGCGATGTTGCGGCGGATGAACTCCTCGGTCCGCTCGATCATCTGCCTCTGCTTCTCGGCCTCCTTCGCGCGGAGGCGCTCGCGCTCGGTCTTGAGCTTGCGGTAAGTCGCGTAGTCGCCCGGATAGTCCTCGAGACGGCCGTGCGCGACCTCGACGATGCGGTCCGCGACGGCATCGAGAAAGCGGCGGTCGTGCGAGACGACGAGCGCGGAGAGGCCGGCGCCCGTCTTCCGCTCCACGAGCCAGCCCTCGAGGAACTCGATTCCGGCCACGTCGAGATGGTTCGTGGGCTCGTCGAGGAGAAGAACCGAGGCGTCCGTCAGAAGGAGCCGGGCGATCTGGGCGCGGTGCTTCTGCCCGCCCGAAAGCTCGCCCACGGGCCTGTCCCAGAGCGCGCGCGAAAGACCGACGCCCATGAGCACCCTGTCCACGCGCGCGTCCGCCTCGTAGCCGCCCGCGCGCTCGAAGTGCTCGCGCACGTCGTCGTGATCGGCCAAAAGCGCGTCGAGCGCCGCGCGGTCGCCGTCGGCGCCGTGCGTGGCAATGGCCTCCTCGAGGCGCCGCATCTCGCGCTCGAGCGCGAGAAGGGGCTCCTGCGCGCGAGCCACGAAGACGCGAAGCGGCTCGTCGCCTTCGGGCTCGACCGCCTGATCGAGAGAGGCGAACGTCGTGCCGCCCGCTACGTACAGCTTGCCGCCGTCGGGCTCGACGAGCCCCTGGACGATCTTCAGGACGGTCGACTTCCCCGCGCCGTTCCTCCCCACGAGGCCCACGATCCGGCCGGGGTCGTGCTGCCACGTGGCGTCCACGAGGACGTCCTTCGTCCCGAAGCTCTTGCGGACGTTTTCCAGCCGGTACAGCACCGCGGGGAGGATAACGGAAGGGCTACTTCTCCAGGTCGGAAGGCCAGTTCACGACGACGCTCAGCGGACGCTCGTCGGCCAGCGATTCCGGGACCACGGCGAGAAAGCGCTTGCCATCCGTGGAAACGTCGAAATCTAGCCAGTTTGACCGCCCCTTCAGCTCGAAGAGCGCCTTCGGCTCTCCCAGCTGGAGCGACGGGAAAGTCCGGACGGGCATCGCCATGAGGCGCCGTTCGGAGGACAGGTAGAGGAGCTCGCGCCCATCGCGGCTCCATCGCACGACCGCCGCTCCCCCCGTCGACACGCGCGTCTTCACTCCGGGTCCCGGATAGGGAATCACGTAGGCCTCCGGCCGCCCCGATTCGGCCGAAATGATCGAGATGAACCGGCCGTCCGGCGAGAATCGGGCATCGTCGTCCAGGGACGGCCCCTCGAGGAGCCGGCGCGGCTTTCCGTCGCCCGAGAGCGGCAGCGCCCACAGGTCGAAGGAGCCCCGGTCGGGCCTTTCGAAGTACGCGAGCGTCCGGCCATCCGGCGAGACGTCCGCGGCCTCCTGGAACCCGCCCGCCGGAAGGACCTCCTCCTCCCTGCCGGTCGCCAGGTCCCGGCGCACGAGACACGGGTTCCGGCCCCGAACGGTCGAATAGACGATGCTTCTCCCGCCCGGCAGCCACCGGGCCGCGAACTCGCTGTCGGGAGCCGATGTGATCCGCGTCTCGACGTTGCGGGCGGCGTCGTACGACCACACGTCCCACGTCCCGAGATCGGATCGCGCGCGGGCGAAGAGAACGGCACGCCCGTCCGGAGGAATGAAGACGCCCAGGAGGTTCGACGGCTGGCCGACCGTACCGATCTCCCGTCCGGCCCGGTCGAACCAGGCAAGGCGATCGGCGTCGTCGTGCGCCTGGAACACGAGCGTGCCCCCGAACGACGTCGCGAAGACCGCGGCCCCCGTCGACATAAAGTAGTTCACATGCTCCGCCACCGAGAACGGACGGCCCGAGAGTCGCCCGGTGCGCGCGTCGAATCTCTGCCCGAGGAGGACGCCCTCGTTGACGAAGACGACGTATCCGGGATCGGAATACTGGACCATCGACGCGGCCTTCAGCAGGAGGCGCGGCGGCCGCCCGGGCTCGGCCAGCATCACGCGCCCGCCGTCGGCCGTACGCGAATAGAAGAGGAACCTCTCGCCATCGGGAAGAAACCACGGCCAGACCACGCGCGTCTCGCCCGCCGCCGCGTCCGGCCTCAGCACTGCGGCTGCCGCGCCGCCCGACGCCGACACGCGATAGATCGCGTCCCCCTGAACGCTGGAGAACAGGATGTCGCCCCCGCGCCCCCAGGTCCCTGACTTGCCGCCTCCTCCGGCGTCCTCGCAGATCGTCACCGGCGCGCCGCCCGGGAGGTCGAGGCGTTTCAGCTTGCTCTCGGCAAAGAACCCGAGCGACGTTCCTTCAGGCGACCAGAACAGCGAGACGGCCCCCTCCGTGCCGGCCAGAGGCCGCGCCTCGAACCCCGAAAGGGGCCGGAGCCACACGCGCCGCCCGGCTTTTGGATCCGACGCGATGTAGGCAAGCCGCGACCCGTCCGGTGATACGGCGACGGTGGCCGACTCGTACTCGTAGAAGAAGGAGCCGCCCTCAGGGGGCGCAACCGTGAATCGAATCGCCCTTGCGGGCGTGGCGCGCGGCGCGCCTCTCGACAGAAGCGCGGCCGATGCGCCGAGAACGAGGCCGGCGGTGCAGGCTCCCGCGATCGCCCATCGGCCGCGGCGGCCCGGGGGGCGGCCCGCAACGACAGTCGCCGCCGGAAGCGACGCCCCGGACGAGGTCTCCAGCGCGAAGGCGAGGTCCTCCGCCGACTGAAAGCGCCTCTCCGGCCTCTTGTCGAGACAGCGCGCGACGATCTGCGCGAGCGCCGGCGCCACGGCGAGCGGCGGCGCCTCGTGCCTGAGGATGGCGGTCATCGTCTCGGCGGACGTGGCGGCGCGGAACGGGTTTTTCCCCGCGAGCAGCTCGTAAAGAATCGTCCCGAAGCTGAAGATGTCGGAGCGGGCGTCGACGGGCTCTCCGCGCACCTGTTCCGGAGACATGTAGCCCACCGTCCCGAACACGGCGCCCGCCTCGGTGAGGAGCGACCGGGTCCCGGCCGACGTTGAGTCCTCGTCGGCCCGGGCCTGCGGCGAGAGCTTCGCGAGGCCGAAGTCGAGGATCTTGACCCGGCCGTCCTTCGACAGGACGACGTTTTCGGGCTTGAGATCGCGGTGAACGATCCCCTTCTCGTGGGCGGCGGCGAGGCCGCGCGCGATCTGGACGCCAATGTCGAGCGTCTCCCGCGCGGACAGCTCTCCCGCCCTCAGGCGCTCACGCAGAGTTTCGCCTGAAACGAGCTCCATGACGAAAATGTGTCTCCCCCCATTTTCTTCGAAGGAATAGATCGCCGCGATGTTGGGATGGTTCAGCGCGGCTAGCAGCTTCGCCTCCCGCTCGAACCGCGCCACCCTTTCTTTGTCTTCGAAGAACACTTCCGGCAGGATCTTGACTGCGACCTCCCGGCCGAGGCGGGCGTCCTTCGCCCGGTAGACCTCACCCATCCCGCCCGCTCCGAGCGGACCGAGGATTTCGTAGGCACCGAGACGGGTTCCGGCCAGGAGAGTCAATCTCCCTCCCTCAGAGCGTTCCGACCACGAACGGCAGCGAGTCGACTCTCGTGCCGGCGGGAGCGATCGTGAAGCAGCCCGCGAGGCGGTCGTAGAACGTGGCGTTCGGTTTCGCGCTCGGGCCGAGCTCCACGACGAGGAGGGGCTCGCCCTTCTCCACGGCGTCGCCCGGCTTTTTCTTCACGCGAAAGCCCGAAGCCGGGTCGACGACGTCGTCTTTCTTCGCGCGTCCGCAACCGAGCTCGATCGCGAGGAGGCCGACCTCCCGCGTCGCGATGCGCGTGACCACGCCGGAGGCAGGCGCCGGGACGTCGCGCCGCGAAACGGCCTGCGGGAGCCTCTTCGGCTCGTCGCAGACGCCCGGGTCCCCACCCTGCGCCGCGATGAGCTTCCGGAAAACCTCAAGAGCCCGCCCGTCGGAGAGGGCGGCGTTGAGGCGCCGGCGGGCGTCCTTCGCGCTCGTCTCGAGGCCGGCGGCGAGGACGAGGTCGGCGCCCAGAAGGAGCGTGTTCTCGCGCAGGTCGGCCGGCCCTTCCCCGCCGAGCATGCGAATCGACTCTTCGACCTCGTTCGCGTTCCCCACGGCCTCGCCGAGCGGGCGATCCATCGCCGTCAGGTAGCCCGAGGCCTTGCGGCCCGTCGCCCGCGTCGTTTCGACGAGAGCCTTCCCGAGCCGCTCGGCGTCCTTCGGATCCGCCATGAACGCCCCGTTTCCTGTCTTCACGTCGAAGGCCACGGCGGAAGCTCCGGTCGCGAGCTTCTTGGAGAGGATCGACGCCGTGATGAGAGGAATCGATTCGACTGTGCCTGTCACGTCGCGCAACGCGTAGAGGCGGCGATCGGCGGGGGCAATCGAGTCGGTCTGCCCGATGAGCGCGCACCCGACGGTGTCGAGGAGCCGGTCGAACTCCGCCTTCGGAACGGCCGTCCTGAAACCGGGGATCGCCTCGAGCTTGTCGAGGGTGCCACCCGTATGCCCGAGACCGCGCCCCGACATCATGCCGGCCTTGACTCCGACCGCCGCCAGGAGCGGCGCGAGGACGAGCGTGGCCTTGTCGCCCACGCCGCCGGTCGAGTGCTTGTCTGCCACGAAGCCGTGCCGCGACAGATCCCATGTCTCTCCCGACCTCATCATCGCGAACGTCAGTGCGGCCGACTCGGCGGTCGTCATTCCCCGGCAGCACACCGCCATCAGGAAGGCGGCCGCCTGCTCGTCGGTGATCGTGCCATCCGTGACCCCGGTGACGAAGGCGTCGATCTCGCCTTCCGACAGGTCGCCGCCGTCGCGCTTCTTCACGATCGTCCGGACGAAGAGGCTCATTTCGCCGCGGCGGGCGCGGCGAGCGATGCCGCGATCTTCTCTCGCCACTCCCTCGCATCCTGGATGACCTTCGCCTCGTCGAGGGACGTGACGCGTTTGCCGTCCCAGAGGACGCGACCTTCGACCATCGTGAGCGAGACGTCGCTTTCCTTGACGGTATAGACGAGGGTCGAGAACAGGTCCCACACGGGCTGCGTCCCCGCCCGGACGAGATCCACCGCAACGAGGTCCGCTCGCTTCCCGGGCTCCAGCGAGCCGATCCGGTCGTCCAGCTTCATCGCCCTCGCGCCCTCGATCGTGGCCATCCGGAGGAGGTCCTTCGCCGGCAACACCGTCGGGTCCATCGTGGAGACTTTCGCAAGCTTCCCGGCGAAGTCCATCGCCTCCCACATGTCGAGGTCGTTGTTCGAGCCCGCGACGCCGTCCGTCCCGAGGCCGACGGCGATGCCGGCACGCCGCGCCGCCACGACGGGTGCGATCCCGGACGCGAGCTTCATATTCGACTCCGGGTTGTGCGAGAGGCCGACGTGACGTTCGGAAAGGAGGCGGAGGTCGTCCGCGTCGCACCAGACGCAGTGGGCCGCAAGGACGTTCGGGCCCAAAAAGCCGATCGATTCGAGCCAATGCGTGGGCGTCGTCCCATACTTCTCGGCGAGCTGCCTCTGCTCGTCCCGCGTTTCGGAGAGGTGAATGAGAAGCGGCGCCTTGAATTCCAGCGCGAGATCGCGCGCCGCGAGGAGGGACTCCTTCGAGTTCGTGAACGGCGCGTGCGGCGCGACCGCCGCGATGATGCGCGGGTGGCCCTTCCACTTCTCGAGGAACGCGCGCGTCACGGCGATCGACTCGGCGAGGTCCTTGTGGTCGGGCACCGGGAAGTCGAGCCACGTCTCGCCGAGGACGGCGCGCATCCCGCACCGGTCAACGGCCGACGCGACGTCCGACTCGTAGTAGTACATATCCGCGAACGTCGTCGTGCCACCGCGGACCATCTCCGCGCAGGCGAGGAGCGTCCCTGCCTTCACGAAGCCGGGCGAGACGTTCTTGCTCTCGGCCGGGAAGATGAACTTCTTGAGCCAGTCCATGAGGGGCAGGTCGTCCGCGATGCCACGCAGGAGGTTCATCGCGGCGTGCGTGTGCGTGTTGACCAATCCGGGCAGGACGACGGACCGGGGGCGGGAAATCTTCTGCTTCGGAGAATAGAGAGAAAGAAGCTCGGAAAGCGAGCCGACGGCGACGATCCTGCCCCCCTTGATTGCCACCGCACCTGGGGAAAAGACGCGATCCGTCCCGTCCATCGTCAGGACGTGAGCGGCCGTCACCAGAGTGTCGACCGAAGAGACCGAAGATTTCTGCTTAGAAGGCGCATGGGGGGTCTGCGCGAGGGCGGCCGGAGAAGCCGCGAAGGCAAGCGCGATGCACAGCGCCGCGACCAGCGAGGCGCTCCTCGCGCGCTGCGGGGTTCCCACCGCTACATTTACCTTCAAAAAAATCTTCTTGTCTCCTTCTCGCTCTTTCTCTCTCACCTCGGCCCCTTGAATTCGAAGGCCAGCGGGAGCAGCGTCATGAGCCGCATGCGGCTCACGACGCGCGCCGGCGTCGCGAGAATGACGTCGATGTCGCGGCACTGGTCCCAGAGCACCTGCCGGCACGCGCCGCAGGGCGATGCCGGCGGGTCGGTGTCCGTCACGACGGCGACCGCGCGAAACTTCCGCGCTCCCTCCGAGATCGCCTTGAACACGGCCGTCCGCTCGCCACACACGGTCAGGCCGTATGACGCGGACTCGACGTTGCAGCCGCCGAAGATCGTGCCGTCCTCGGCGAGCAGCGCCGCACCGACCCGGAAGAGGGAGTACGGGGCCGAGGCGTTCTCGCGTGCCTTCTGCGCCGCGCCGACGAGGCGTTTTTCCTCGTCTGCCGTGAGGGGCCGGGGCGCGCTCACTTCTACTTCGCCTTCTTCACGCGGGCCACGGCGCGGGGATCCGGCAGAAACGCGTCTTCCGTCGCTCCCGACCGCCTGGTGCCGAGCGCCTGGACGAGAAAAGTCAGAAGGCGGACGAAGTCTCCTTTCACCCGCTGCGTCGTCTCGAGGACTTCCCGGTGGTCGAGCTTCTGCTTCGACACGCCGGCAGCCATGTTCGTGATGCACGAGATGCCGAGGACGCCGACGCCCATCTGATTGAGCGCGATGACTTCGGGCACCGTGGACATGCCGACCGCATGCGCGCCCCAGGCGCGGAAACCCCGGATCTCAGCCGGCGTCTCGTACGACGGGCCGTGGACACCGACATAGACGCCACGCTTCAGCGGGATGCGCTGCCGCTTCGCGACGGCGAGAGCGAGCGAGCGGAGGTCCTTGCGGTAGGCGTCCGACATGTCCGGGAAGCGCGGGCCGAGGTCTTCGTCGTTCGCGCCGATGAGGGGGTTCGTCCCGAACGCGTTGATGTGATCCTCGATGAGCATGAGATTGCCGGACTTGAAAGACCTGTCGATGCCGCCGGCTGCGTTCGTCACGATGACTGTCCGGCAGCCGAGAAGGCCGAGGACGCGCGCGGGAAATACGACGGCCGGCATGGGGTGGCCTTCGTAGTAGTGGACGCGCCCCGAGAGAACGACCGTCGGAACGCCGCGCACCCTACCCGCCACGAGCGTCCCCGAGTGCCCAACCACGGCCGACGCCGGGAATCCCGGGATCTCGCCGTACGGGATGGTGACCCGCTCGTCCACGCCCTCGGCGAAGTCGCCGAGGCCGGAGCCCAGGATGACGCCGACGAGCGGCGGGTGCGGCAGCCGTCCGCGCAGCCATTCCGCGGCGGCCGAGAGCCTGGAATCCATCATGTGCCTCCTAGCTCATCAGAATGCCGGCGATCGCCGCCGTCATGAAGCTCACGAGGGAACCCCCGAGAAGCGCCCGGAAGCCGAGCCGCGCGAGGTCGGACTTGCGCGACGGCGCGAGGCCGCCGATCCCGCCGATCTGGATACCGATCGACGAGAAGTTCGCGAAGCCGCACAGGGCGAAGGTCGCGATGACCTTTCCCTTCTCCGAGAGCGTGCCGACGACGTCCTTCATCATCGAGAAGGCGAAAAACTCGTTGATGACCGTCTTGTTCGCGATGAGGTTGCCCACCGTGGCCATGTCCTTCTCCGGCGCGCCGAGGCTCCAGGCGAGCGGCCCCAGCACCCAACCGAAGATCGTCTGGAGCGAGAACGCGGGGCTCCCCCAGAAGTGTCCGATCCAGCCGAGGAATCCGTTCAGCATCGCAATGAGGGCGACGAAGGCGATGAGCATCGCCGAGATGTTCAGGACGAGCATCATGCCCTGCGAGGCGCCGCTCGCAGCCGCGTCGATGAAGTTCGTGCTCGTCTTCTCGACCTGCATTTTCACGGTTCCCATCGTCGTGGGCGTCTCGGTCTCGGGCCAGAGGATCTTCGAGATGAGGAACGTGCCCGGAGCCGCCATCACGGAAGCCGTGATGAGGTACTTCAGCGGCGCCCCCATCGTCACGTAGGCCAGCATGACGGCGCCCGAAACGTGCGCCATCCCCCCGATCATCATCGTCAGAAGCTCCGACGTCGTCATCGTCGCGATGTAGGGCGCGATGAGGACAGGCGCCTCCGTCTGTCCGATGAACACGTTCGCGGCCACGCAGAGCGACTCGGCTCCCGAGACCTTCATCGTCTTCTGCATCCCCCACGCCATGCCTTTCACGACAACCTGGATGACGCCGAAGTGGTAGAGGATGGAGAAGAACGCGCAGATGAAGATGATGATCGGGAGCACCTTGAAGGCGAAGATGAAGCCCCTGAGGGGCGTGCCCGTCTTCTCGCCGAGGGTGTCCATCGGGCCGGCCAGCCAGCCGAACAGGAAGCCCGAGCCCTGGTCGGCATACGCGATGGCGTGGGAGACGCCGTTCGAGAACGACTCCAGCGCCCGCTTGCCGCGCTCCCAGTAGAGAACGACGAGCCCGAACGCCATCTGGAGCGCGAACGCCCAGCCGACGGTGCGCCAGCGGATCGCCCGCCGGTTCTTCGAGAGCGCGAGCGCCACGGCGAGCACGACCGTCAGACCGATCA
>Ga0207930_1000306_pt1 | contig 14452 bp, 15 predicted proteins | sample NGESurshal092012_7_FD_184477 | JGI IMG/M metagenome (GOLD analysis project Ga0207930, IMG submission 184477) | Arctic peat soil microbial communities from Barrow, Alaska - NGEE Surface sample 210-3 shallow-092012 (SPAdes) | ecosystem: Environmental > Terrestrial > Soil > Wetlands > Peat ... | reverse complement strand
GGGGTCGAGCACCTGGCGCGGCGCAAACGCCGGCAGGAAGGCGTCGACGGACTCCTGGTCGGGCATCTCCACGCGCTCGACGGCGTGCGTGAGAATGAACCCGTCCATGCAGACCATCACCGGCGTGGACAGCTGCTCGGCCAGGCGAAAAGCCTGGATGTGCAGATCCAACGCCTCCTGATTGGTCTCGGCGTAGAGCTGGATCCAGCCGCAGTCGCGCTGGGACATCGAGTCGGAGTGATCGTTCCAGATGTTGATCGGCGCGCCGATCGCGCGGTTGGCGACGGTCATCACGATCGGCAGCCCGAGCCCGGAGGCGTTGTAGAGCGCCTCGGCCATGTACAGCAGCCCCTGGCTGGCCGTCGCCGTGTAGGCGCGCGCCCCCGTCGCCGAGGCGCCGATCGCCACCGACATCGCGGCGAACTCCGACTCGACGTTGACGAACTCGCACGGCGACAGCTCGCCGCTCTTGACCAGCTGGGAGAGGTTCTCGACGATGTGCGTCTGCGGCGAGATCGGATACGCGCAGATCACCTCCGGCCGGCACAGCGCCACCGCCTCTGCCACCGCTCGCGAACCCTCAAGCTGGCGAAGCACCGGACAGCTCCAGCAACTCGGCTTCGACGAAGTCGCGGGCGGCACCCGCCGCCGCGACGTTGCGCTCCCCCACCGCGCCCGCGAAACGCCCGCGGATCGCTCGCGCGACCGCGTCGAGCGAGATCCAGCCAGTCATCGCCGCGAAGCCGCCGAGCAGCGTGGCATTGGCGACGGCCCTTCCCGTGTGCTCCCGCGCGATCTCGGCTGCCGGCAGCGTGAGCATCCGCTCGCGGCGAAAGCCCTCGGCGAACTCTGCGAGGCCGAGCTCGTCAAAGCTCCGCGCGCTGTTGATCAGGATGAAGCCGTCGGGCTTGCAGCCGCCGAACACGTCCACCTGGTGCAGCAGCGTGGGGTCCCCGACGATCAGCGCGTCCGGCGCCACCACGGGCTCGCGCGTGCGGATCTCGTGGTCGTCGATGCGACAGAACGACACGACCGGCGCACCCATGCGCTCGGAGCCGAAGCTAGGAAACGCCTGCGCCCAGCGGCCTTCGTCGAATGCCGCCTGGGCCAGCAGCTCAGCCGCCGTGACGACGCCCTGACCGCCGCGCCCGTGGATGCGTACCTCGAACATGGCCTAAGACGAAGCGCTCGCGCGAGCGCCGGTGTTCGCAGGACGCGCGAGGTCGAGCTCTTCGCGCGCCGCCTCCAGCAGCACGCGCTGCTCGGCGGCCGCCACCAATGCCCTGGTCCGGTCGAGCACGTCTACGCTGACGGAGATCGCGTCGATACCGGCGCGCACGAGCAGCTCCGCGTACTCGGGATGCACCGACGGCGCCTGGCCGCAGATCGACGTGCGCAGCCCAAGCTGGCGCGCGCGCGGGATCAGCTGGCTCAGGTAGGCCTTCACCGCCGGGTCGCGCTCATCGAAGGTCTCGGCGAGCACCTCGTTGTCGCGGTCGGCGCCCAGCAGCAGCTGCGTGAGGTCGTTGGAGCCGATCGAGATGCCTGTGATGCCGAGCGCCGCATACTCGCGCAGGTTGAACAGCACCGAGGGGACCTCGGCCATCACCCACAGCTCGAAGCCGGGCCGGTCGAGCAGGCCGGAGGCCGCGATCAGCTCGCGGCAGCGACGCAGCTCGCGCGCAGTGCGCACGAACGGCAGCATCACGTGCAGGTTCTGGTGCCCGTCATCCCAGACCCGTCGCAGAGCCTCCATCTCGAGCGCGAACACATCGGGCTCGCGCGTGTAGCGCAGGGCACCGCGGTAGCCGATCATTGGGTTGGCCTCGTCCGGCTCGAAGCGCTCGCCGCCGCGCAGCCCGGAGAACTCGTTCGTGCGGAAGTCGATCGTGCGGTAGGTGATCGGGCGTGGCGCGAATCCCGCGGCGAACGTGCTCAGTGCATCGGCCATGCGCGCGACGAAGTCCTCGCCGCGGCCCTCCTGCAGCAGCGTGCGGGGATGGTCGCCGGCCAGCGCCTCGAGCACCATCAGCTCGGCGCGCAGCAGGCCCACGCCGTCGGCCGGCAGGCCCTTGACGCGCTCCACCTGGGAGGGCTCGGAGAGGTTGACGAGGATCTGCGTGGCGGTCACCGCGGCGACCGGACGCGCCGCGGCCGCGCTCGCTGCCGCCGTCCCGTCCGCGTGCGCCGGCTCAGACGCGCGAGCGCCCTCCAGAACGATCCCGCGGGTCGCGTCGACCGTCACGAGCTCTCCGTCGCGCAGCTTGCGCGTCGCCTCCCCCGTGCCGACGACGCAGGGGATGCCCAACTCGCGCGAGACAATCGCCGCGTGGCAGGTCATGCCGCCGGAGTCGGTGACGATCGCCGCCGCGCGGCGCATCAGCGGCAGCCAGTCGGGTGAGGTCATGTGCGTGACGAGCACGTCGCCGTCGCTGAGGCTCCCGGACTCGGCGAGCGAGGTGAGCACCCGTGCGGCTCCGCTGGCACTGCCGGGAGCGCCTCCGAGCCCGCGCAGTAGCACCGTCTGCGGCTCGGAGGGCTGGACCTCGACGGCTCCCGCCGGGGGCTCGTCGTGGAGCGTGGTGATCGGGCGGCTCTGCAGCATCCACAGCCCGCCGTCGGGATCGAAAGCCCACTCGGTGTCCTGCGGAGAGCCGTAGTGCTTCTCGATGCGACGGCCGAGCTCGGCGACGGCCACGACCTCCTCGTCGGAGAGCACGGGGCGCACCGCCTCCTCCTCGGAGAGCATGCGCTGCTGGGTGCCCCCGTCGGGCGCGTACTCGATCACGAGCTCCTTGTGGTGCACCTCGCGGCGGCGGATCGCGAGCGTCGCCTTCTCGACGACGTAGCGGTCGGGCGAGACCGAGCCCGAGACGACCGACTCGCCGAGGCCGAACGAGCCCTCGATCACGAGCTCATCGCGCTCGCCGGTGGCCGGATTGACGGTGAACATGACGCCAGCGCGGGTCGAGGCGAGCTGACGTTGTACGACGACGGCGATGTCCATGCCGGCCTGGGTGAAGCCATTGACTCCCCTGTAGTAGATCGTGCGCGCCCCGAACAGCGAGCGCCAGCAGCGGCGTACGCCATCGATCACGGCGTCGGCGCCGCGGATATTCAGGAAGGTCTCGTTCATCCCCGCGAACGAGGACTCGGCCGTGTCCTCGGCCGTCGCCGAAGAGCGCACGGCCACCGGCGCCTGGGCGTCGTCGCCGGCGAGCTGCGCGTAGCTGGAGCGGATCTCCCGCTCCAGAGGCTTGGGCATCGGCGTCTCGTCGAACAGGTCTCGCGCGGCGGCGCTCGCGGCCTGCAGAGCGGGTGTGTCCTCGACGTTCACGTCATCCAGCAGCCCGGCGAGGCGGTCGCGCAGGCCCGTTTCGGCGCAGAACGCCGCGTAGGCCGGCGCGCCGACGACGAATCCCCCGGGCACAGGCAGACTGGCGGAAGTGAGCTCGCCCAGGTTCGCGCCCTTGCCACCGGCGAATGCGACATCGTCGCGGCCGAGCTTGGAGAACGGTTGCACCCGCGCCTCGGCGACGGGCCTGTCATTCGTTTCAATTGCGCCGGCCATCAGATCCTCGCTCCTCGCTCGCGGCTTGCTTTGCTGATAAGACAACTCAAGCGGCTGCAAGCACGGCCGTACACCGCGGTGGCCACTGAACGCGATCCGTAGTTCTCACCACATGGCAATGAGGCCGACCACCCATGACGCGCCCGATCCCCGGGCGTAGCGTTGCCCAGTGCCTCCATTGCGAGGCAGCAAACGATCCGCCGAGACAGCGAACAGGAGAGCGCGCATGCCCACACGAATCGCCATAAACGGCTTTGGCCGAGTCGGTCGCAGCGTCCTACGGATCGCACACGAGCGAGGCGACCTCGAGATCGTGGCGATCAACGATCTCACCGACGCGGGCACGCTCGCGCAGCTGCTTCGCCACGATTCCGTCTACGGGGCGTTTTCAGCCCCCGTCCAGGCCGGCGAGGGCGAGATCCGCGTCGGCGGGCACCCGATCCGGGTCCTCGCCGAGCCGCAGGTGTCCAAGCTGCCGTGGGGCGAACTCGACGTCGACGTCGTGATCGAGTCGACCGGCCTCCACCGCACGCGCGCCGCCGCCTCCGAGCATCTCGCGGCGGGAGCGCGCAAGGTGATCATCTCCGCGCCGGCAAAGGGCTCGGAGGCGATCGACGCGACGGTCGTGCTCGGGGTGAACTTCGAGCAGGTCTACGACCCCGAGCGCCACCACGTCATCAGCAACGCCTCGTGCACGACCAACTGCCTCGCGCCCGTAGCCAAGGTGCTGCACGAGGCGATCGGCATCCGCTACGGCCAGATGAGCACGATTCACGCCTACACGGCCGATCAGAACCTGCTCGACGGGCCGCACAAGGATCTGCGGCGAGCCCGCGCGGCGGCCTTGAACCTGGTGCCGACCTCGACCGGGGCCGCGAAGGCGCTCGGCCTCGTGATCCCCGAGCTCGACGGCCGCCTGGGCGGCTTTGCGATCCGCGTGCCGACGCCGACCGGCTCGCTGGTAGACCTGACGATCGAGAGCGAGCGATCGACGACCGTCGAGGAGGTCAACGGCGCGTTTCGCGAGGCCGCCGAGGCCGGCCCGCTGGAAGGCATTCTCTGCTTCAGCGACGAACCGCTCGTCTCCAGCGACGTCGTCGGCTCGTCGCACTCGGCGATCTTCGACTCGCAGCTGACGAGCGTGATGGGCGATACGCAGGTGAAGGTTCTCGCCTGGTACGACAACGAGTGGGGCTACTCCAGCCGTCTGGTCGAGCTGGCCGGCAAGGTGATGGCGCCAGTGCGCGCGGCGGCCTAGATGCGGGTCGTCTCCGAGCAGCAGCTCCAGCGCGCGCTCGGGGCGCTGCAAGCGCCCGAGCCGCGCGTTGTCGCCAGCGGCAATCTCGCCACGCCGCGAACGCTGCTGCGCGTGCTCGACGCCACGGCGGAGCGCTATCGCCTGTTCATGCTCGCCGCCCAGGCGCCCATGCCCGTGCGCGAGGGCGTTGTTCTGGAGACGCCGTTCGTCGGACCGGGCATGCGCGGAGCCGGCGCGAGGCTGGACTACCTGCCGATGCGCCTGTCGCTCGTACCGCGGCTGTTCGCGACGATGCGCCCGCCCGATGTCGTCCTGCTGCACACATCCACGCCGCGCGACGGGAACGTCTCGCTGGGCATCGAGGTCAACGTGCTCGTCGCCGCGATCGAGCGGGTCCGCGCTCGCGGCGGGTTGGTCGTGGCGCAGCTGAACCCGCACATGCCCTACACGCTCGGCGACGGCGAGATCGGCGAAGAGCTGATCGATCTGGCGATTGAGGTCGACGAGGAGCTTCCCTCGCCCAAGCCCGGGGACACGCACGAGCACGCCGAGCGCATCGCCGAGCTCGTCGCCGAGCTCGTCGAGGATCGCTCCACGCTTCAGCTGGGAATCGGTCAGGTTCCCGACGCCACCCTGCGCGCGCTTGCCGCCCGGCGAGACCTCGCGATCTGGTCGGAGATGATCAGCGACGGGGTCGTCGAGCTGGACCGCAGCGGCGCGCTCGACGCGCAGCGGCCGATCGTCTGCTCGTTCATGTTCGGCTCGCCCGAGCTCTACCGCTGGGTCGATCACAACCCGCGCGTGCGGATGACGCGCACCGAGACGACCAACGACCCCTCGCGCATCGCCGCGCGAGCGCTGATGGTGTCGGTGAACACGGCCATGCAGGTGGACCTCTCAGACCAGGCGGGCGCCAGCCACATCGGCGGGCGCCTGTACTCCGGCTTCGGCGGTCAGCCGGACTTCGTCGAGGGCGCGCTGCATTCGCCGGGCGGGCATGCGGTGATTGCGCTGCGCGCATGGCACGAGCGCAGCGACAGCTCGACGATCGTGCCGCGCCTGAGCGAGCCCGTGACCTCGTTTCAGCACTCTGCGATCGTCACCGAGCACGGTCGCGCGCAGATCTTCGGGCGCAGCCAGCGCGCGCAGGCGCGTCTGATCATCAACCACGCCGCCCATCCCGACGCCCGCGAGGAGTTGCGCGAGGCGGCCGCGCGGTTCGACGGGAGAACCGCCAGGCCCGGGAGCCCCGCCGTCTCCCCGATTTCGGGCAAGCTCTGAAGGCCGGCGGTCGCCCCCCGACGGGTGCGTCGGAGGAGTTCTGCGATATACGTAGTTGCCCGCGTCACGCAAGCGGATTTCCTCGGCTGGCGGGGCTCGCGCGCGAACTTAGGCTACGAGCATGACCACTGAAGACACCGACACCTCCTCCGAGAAGCTGCGAGTCCTGATCGTCGGCGGAGGCGTCGCGGCCTTGGAGACGGTTCTCGCGCTGCAGGATCTCGCCGCCGGCCGCGTCGAGATGCGCGTGTTGGCTCCCAAGAGCGAGTTCGTCTACCGCCCGATGACCGTGCGTGAGCCATTCGCCTTCGCCGGCGCCCGCCATTACCCGCTGGCCCCGATCGTCGCCGGCGCCGGCGCCGAGCTGATCGGCGACGCGCTTGTGTGGGTCGACCCCGAGCGGCGGGTCGTTCACACCACCGGCGAGCAGGAGATCGGATACGACGCCCTCGTCCTGGCGCTCGGCGCCCGCATCACTCCGCGCTACACACACGCGTTGACGATCGACGACCGCAAGATGGACGAGACGCTGCACGGGCTGATCCAAGACGTCGAGCTCGGCTATGTGGAGAGCATCGCCTTCGTCGCCCCCGGCCGGATGGCGTGGCCGCTGCCGCTGTACGAGCTCGCGCTGATGACCGCCGGGCGCGCCTATGACATGGGCATCGACATGCCCATCACGATCGTCACGCCGGAGGACAGCCCCTTGGCGATCTTCGGCTCACAGGCCAGCGAAGGCGTCGCCGAGCTGCTCGCCGAGGCCAAGATCCAGGAGATCAACTCCGCCTACGTCGAGATCCCGGCCAAGGGCGAGATCGTCGTCAATCCGGGCGACCGCCATCTTCACGTCGGTCGCATCGTCGCCCTGCCTGAGCTCTACGGGCCGTCGGTGCGCGGCATCCCGTTGAGCGAACACGGCTTCATCCGCGTCAACCGCTTTGGCCGGGTGGCCGACTGCGGGCCGATCTACGCTGCCGGTGACGCGACCGACTTTGCCATCAAGCAGGGCGGCGTCAGCGCGCAGCAGGCCGACGTCGTCGCCGAATCGATCGCGGCGCTGGCCGGAGTCGAGATCGAGCCCAAGCCGTTTCACCCGCTGATCCACGGCATGCTGCTGACCTACGACGAGCCGCGCTACCTGACCGCGCAGATCACCGGCGGCCAGGGCTTCAGCTCCCAGTTCGGCACCGAGCCGACGTGGAGTCCCGTGAGCAAGATCGCCGCGAAGTACCTGGCGCCCTATCTGGAAGCGCTCGATCGCCAGGAGACGGCAGCATGAGCGCGACCAAAGCCCGTGGCGCCGGGGCAAAGAAGCGCGAGGACGCGCCAAAGGGGCCCTGTCTGGTGGTCGGCTATGACCGCACCGAGAGCTCGCGCGTGGCCGTCAGCTGGGCCGCACGCCAGCTACCCGCGAGCGGCAGGCTCGTGCTCGTCTACGCGTGCCGTCCTCTGCACGCACCTCCGTCGCCGTTGGCTTCGGCGCAGGAGCGGCGCACGTTCGCCGGCGCCGCAATCGACGAGCTGCTGCTGGAGGCCGAGGACGCCCTGCTCGACACCAACATCTGTGTCGAGATCTCAGACGAGGATCCCGTCAGCGCCTTGACCGGGTTTGCGCGCCGTTACAACGCCGATGCGATCGTCGTCGGCTGCGAGCAGCACTCGCGCCTGCACAAAGCCGTCGGCACCGTCACGAGCGAGCTGCTCGAGCGCTCACCGGTCCCCGTCACGGCCGTTCCGAGCCTGTCAGAGACCTGACCGGTACTCGCCGACGCAGGGCGGTACGCCGCGTCGACGAACGGCGGTGACAGATCTGTCGCCGGGGCGGCGCAGCGCCACGCGGCGCAGGATCCGCCGCGTGAGTCCGCCGATCGATAATCCTCGAATGCAGGTCCTCTACTTCGCCTACGCCAGCAACATGGCCGAAGGCGTCATGACTCGGCTCTGCCCCGGACACTGCTTCCTCGGAGCGGCAGAGCTGCCCGGCCACCGCCTCGCGTTCACGCGGCGCTCGATCAGGACCGACAGCGGCGTAGCCGACATCGTGCGCGCGCCCGGCCAGAGCGTGTGGGGCGCGCTGTACGTGGCGTCTGGCTGACCGGGTCTTTCCCGAGTACGCCGACTACCGTGAGCGGGCCGGCAGGGGGCTGGGCGGGTGATCCCGATCTTCCAGCTGGCTCCTCGCTAGCTCCTCGCGGCACGCGCCGACATCTCAAGCCTCGGCCTCCGGCCTGGAAGCGATAAAGGGCCGCCTCGCCGGCGGCCCTCTATCGGTGACGTGGCCGCCCCGCGGAGCAGCCCAGCGCCTATCGGCAGGAGGCGCTCAGACGGGCGCGACTTCCTTTTCTTCCAGCTTGCGTTCTTCGGCTTCGCGGCGTTCGCGAGCTCTTTCCTTCGCCCCTTCCAGGGCTTCCTTGTTCTTTTCCTTCTGCGCTTCTTTTCGTTCTTTGTTCTTTTCGCTACGCCGTTCCCTCGCTTCCGCGGCCTTTTCCTTTTCGCGTTCCTTCTTTTCCGCGGCCTTTTCCTTCGCCTTTTCGCCTTTTTCCAGGACTTCGGCTTCGGCTTCGGCGAGCCGGCCCTGTTCCGCGGCTTCTTTCAGCAGCGCCTGGTTTGCTTCCTTTTCGGTTTCCGTCTTTTCCTTGGCCTTTTCGCGAGCCGCTTCCTTCTTTTCCTTGTCTTTTTCCCGCGCGACTTCGCTCTGTTCCTTGGCCTTTTCCCTCTGCAGTTCCTTGCGTTCAGCGATCTTTTCCTTGGCCGCTTCGATCCGTTCCTTTTCCTTTTCCTTCAGTTCCTGCTGCTGTTCTTCGGTGATCGCGGCCCTCACGGCGTGAGCCCTGGCCGCGCCGGACGCCGCCTGTGCCATCGTCGCGAGAGCGGCGCTGATCGCGAGACTCGCAATCAGAAGAAGTGCCAATCCTTTGATCCGTGCCATCCGTCCATCCTCTCCATGTGGGCTGACTACCCCGCCGGGCCCCGCGGAGGCCGGCTGTGGTGACCCGCCTGACGCACATTCCCCGCCGGCACGCCTGAGGCGGCCGGCACACGCCCTGCAGCGCACGTCGAACGGGCCGTCAGCCTACCCGATCCCGGACCACGCGACATCAGTTTCCTCGGCGCACGCAGGCTCGTCTCGGCGAATCGGCGGCGCTGCTGAAGCTAGGATGAACCCGTGCCCGATCGCCTGCACTTCACCGACTCCGACGAGGCCAATGCGCTGATCGGCTGCGATCCAATGGCTTTGCTCGTCGGCCTGGCGCTTGACCAACAGGTGACGGTGCAGCAGGCGTTCCTGGGGCCGCTGCGCTTGCGCGAACGGCTCGGCGCGATCGACGCCGATACCCTCGCGACCGCCGAGCTCGTGCCGGCGTTCCGCGAGAAACCGGCCGTCCACCGCTACCCAGCGAAAATGGCGGAGCGCGTCCGCGACCTCGCCGTTCACGTGCGCGACAACTACGGCGGCGACGCCGAGCGTGTGTGGACCGACGCGCCCGACGCCGAGACCCTCCGCGCCAACATCGCCGCCCTGCCCGGCTTTGGCGAGATGAAGGTCAAGGCGCTAGGCGCGATCCTCGCCAAGCGCTTCGGCATCGAGGCGGCCGACGGGCTCGTGCCGCCCCACCCCACGCTCGGGGACGTCGACTCGCCTGAGGCGCTGCTCGACTACCAGGCTGCCAAGCGCGAGCACAAGGCCGAGTGGACCAAGATGAAGACGCGGGGTAGCTCGTAGAGGACGATGGCGAAGCGTGCGTCTTCTTGGCTCCGGCCGAGGGGCCAGGCGTCCATTAGTCTCGGCGACGTGATCGGTCGAAAGATGCGCTGGGCGAGCGTGCTCGCGCCGGCGATGGCGAGCCTCGGTCTGCCTGCCTGCGGCGGTGGCGGTCACGGCACGACCACCACGCGCGCGGCCGGCCACTACTCGCCCCAAGTACAGGCCAACGTCCTCCGCACTTGCGAGGCCGCGGCGGGCGATACCTCAAGGGCGATTGCCGCATGCAAGTGTTCGCTAGCCCACCTCGAAGCGCGCGTGCCGCAGGACAAGCTCGCCGCTGTCGAACAGGCGATACTCAACGGCAAAGTCAAGGTCCCAGCGTGGCTTCGCAACATAGCCACCGGGTGCGGGGTTCGATAGGTCTTTGAGGTCAGACACCGCGGCTCAAGCTGCCTCCTTCACCGCCAAAGTGAAGACGAGCAGAGCCTGATGACTAAGGATGACGTGCTGTTCGGCTACCGCCAGCAGCTGTTTGCAGAGGCCGCACGCACGAGCGTCTCGGCGCGGCGAGTCGCAGCGGCGTTCAGGACGGCGCGCCGGGGCTGTCGCAGCCGTACAAGTGCTCGCGCAGCTGGTCGCAGCTCTCCGCCGACCACCGTCCGCTGGCCTCCAGAGACTCGATCAGCGTCTCGGCCGACCGGACGAGCGCCTCGCTTTCAGGCTCGCCGAACAGCAGCGCGTCAGCGGCTTCCAGAAGCCGTTCGCGCTCGCCGGCGTGCAGCTTGGCGGCGCCCTGGTGATCCATGATCTCGATCAGCGCCGTGTAGTGCGCTCCACGGGTGATCATCGGCTCGGTAGTCATCATCGTGATGCTCACGTTAGCGGCCGGCGCGCTCGGCCTGGATGCGGCGATTCAGCAGGGTTCGAACTTCTTGCCGTTGAGGCTCACGGCAAAGCGCGCGCCCATGATTGCGGCCGCGTCGTCGGCCTGGCAGAACTTGGCGCTGGACTCGTGGTACTCGGCGTTGAGCACCGGCTTGCCGGCCGCCAGGTACGGCTGGAAGGCGGCGCATTCGCGGTACTGATTGCACTGCTCGCTGAGCGCGCCGTCGAAGTACGGCTGCAGCTGCGCGGTCTGTTCGCCGTCGTTCTTCTGCAGCACCGCCATCCCCAGCGAGTGGACCTCGCCGGCGATCCACTCGTTGTAGGTCAGCTGCTGCTGTGCGGTGATCGGGAAGCCGCTGCGGTTCGAGAAGGCTTCGACGTTGTCAGGCTCGACCGCGTCAAAGCCCTTTTCGCGACACATCTGAAAGCGCGCGGTCATGATCGGCTCGAGCGTCTGCAGCCGGCGGATGTCCAGCCACCTCTCCCCCGGCCAGCCGTTCGATCTGCCGAGCGTCGAGGCCGGGAACGATGCGTAGTCAGAGCGGAACTTCTCCGCCGTGCCGGCGTCGATGTAACAGATCACGTGCTTGCCCTGAGCGTGCAGCGCCGCGACCTCGGCCGCTTCGTTCTCAAAGCCGTCGATGTCGTACGCGGCGACCGCCTTGTCGTTGACGACCTTGCCCTGCAGCTGCCAGAACCACGTCAGCTGCTGCGGCGGCGACCACCGGCCCGGCGCCGCCTGGCTCGGCGCGGCAGCTGCCAGCGCGGCTGTCGCGAGCAGCAGCCCCCACGCGCCTGCACCGCGTCGCGACGACCAGCGCCGGCTAAGCTGCTGCACCGCTCTGGCGCCGTGACGGTGGCGAGCGCCGCGCGAGGATCGCGCCCCAGTCGCCGTCCTCGATCGCCCCTGGTCGCGTCTCGCGCATGAACTCGCGCAGCAGCTGCGAGAGCCCGTCGGGGTCCTCCAGGTGCGGGAAGTGCGCGGCGCCGGCCAGCGTGCGAAAGCGGCTGTGCGGGATCGCCTCGTGCGCCGCGCGCCCATGCTCCAGTGGGATCGTGTTGTCACGCTCGCCCCACACGATCATCGTCGGCAGCGACTCCAGCAGGTACAGGCGATCGGTGGCGCTGACGCGCTGGCCGTGCACGTCGATGACCGAGCGCAGCGTGTGCAGGAAGGCCTGGCGCGCGCCGGCGCTCTGCAACGGGCGCAGCGCCCGCGCTGCGGCCTGCAGGTAGACGCCGACGCCGACCCCGCGCTCGCGCAGCCGCATGCCCGACTGCGCGAGCGCACCGACCAGGCGGGGGCGGATCGTCAGCGCGAGCAGCGGCGAGACGCCCGGCAGCGCGGCCGTTCGCAGCGTCGGCGTGACCTCGCGGCCGAGGCCACCGCTGGAGATCAGCGCGAGGCGCTCGACGCGCTGGGGGAACTGGTAGAAGAACTGCATCGCCACGCCGCCGCCAAGCGAGTGCCCGACGATCGTCGCGCGGTCGATGCCGATCGCCGCCAGCAGGTCGCGGATGCTCGCGGCGTGCGCGCCAAGCGAGTAGTCGCCGCGGGGCGCGGCCGAGTCGCCGTGACCGATCAGGTCGGGCGCGATCACCGTGTACTCGCTCGCCAGGCTCTGCGCCACCGAGCGCCAGTGGCTGGAGGAGTTGAGCATCCCGTGGATCAGCACGATCGGCGGGCCGCTGCCGGCGACGCGATAGATCACGCGGCGCCCGTGCAGCTCGATCTGCCACTCGTCGAACTGCGCCGCAAGCGTCGCGACGGGGGCGGGTGCGCCACCCTCTCGCGGTCGCCGATCGCGCTCGTTTCTGCCTTGGCTGGAAGTCAGCGCGCCACCTCAGGTGCACCCTACCAAGGCTCCCCGGCGCGGCCTCACGGTTCCTAGCGCGCGGCGCGCCAGCGCTTGACGCCCTCGCCGGCCATGCCGAGGAAGCCCGTGCTCGTCGTGACGAAGGAGCCGATCACGCCCGCGCGATAGACGGGGTGATCCTTGGCATCCGGCGCGAGGACGAGGACCCCGAACGACATCGCGTTGGTCCAGGCTCCAACGCCGAGCGGCCATCTGACGCGCGCCGGCATCCCCGGCAGCGCCGTGCCGGCGAGCACCGTCAGGCCGCCGAGCGCGATCAGGTCCAGGTGCCACTGGCGCATCCTCGCCGTCGAGCGGATGCGAAGCGCCTTGGCGCGCTGCGGATCGGCGATCGCCAGCGCATACGGCCAGCCGGTCAGCGCCCCGAGCGCCAGCTCAGCGAGCCCCGAGATGACCAGGCCGTCGGGCGCGGCGCGGCGAACTGGTGGCTTGGACCTGCTCATCTGCCCGGCCGCCTCATGCCGTCAGCCAGCGCTTGGGGTTCTCGACGAAGACCGTGTTGAACGACTCGTCGTCCATCGCGCCGAGCTCGCGCAGCGTCGGCACGACCTCGTCGAAGACGAGCGTCATCGACCAATTGCGGATCGCCCCCTGGCTTTCGAACACCTCCGCGGCCTCCGGCGGAAACCAGTCGATCGTCGCGCAGAAGTCCTGCGAGATCATCAGCTGCTCGGCGTGCCCGCGGCGCAGCAGCTCGGCGGCCGTCGCGTTGCGCTTGTCGATCGGCAGGTACATCTCCAGCCCGTAGCGGTCCAGCCCGACGTAGACGCCCTTGTCGATCAGCCCTTGGATGTACTCGACGTCCTCGCTGTCGCCGCAATGGGCGATCTGCACCTTGGCCATGTCGACGCCCTCCTCGGCGAAGATCTCGACCTGGCGTGGCCCGGTGCCGACGGCAGGCATCGAGTGGGCCATGATCGGAGCGCCCGTCTGGATGCTCGCGCGCGCGACCGCGCGGTGGATCTTCTCGACGTGCTCGGTCACCCCTGCGGCGTCGGCGGCGCACTTCAAGAACGCCGCGCGTATGTCCGTCCCCTGGACGCCGATTTCGATGTCCTCGACGAAATGGTCGGCCATCACGTCGACGTCGCGGTTCTCGAAGTAGTGGGGCAGGTAGTCGTAGCTGTAGATGCCCGTGCACGCCACGATCTGCACGCCCGTCTGATCGGCCACGCGCTTCATGAAGCCAACGTCGCGCCCGCCGAACATCGCCGTCGGATCGACGATCGTGCGCACGCCGCAGTCCTTGGCACCGCTGACGGCCAGCAGTGCGGCGTCGAACTCGAGCTGCTCGTCATAGCGGTCGGGCCACTCGGCCGCGACGGCCTCGTCGCGGAAGCGAACGTGCTCGTGCACCAGCGTCAGGCCCAGCTCGCTCTCGTCTACCGCGCCCTGCACGGTCTGCACCTCGGACATCTCTGCTCTCCTCCCGTTGGCGTGTCTAGCGGAGCGGCCGGCCCCAGTCGGTCTCGTCGCGCAGCTGCGCCTTGAGCACCTTGCCGCCGGGGTTGCGCGGCAGCGGCTCGTCGAGCACGGCGACGTACTGCGGGACCTTGAAGTCGGCGAGGCGCCCGCGGCAGTAGGCAATCACGGCGGCGACGTCGAGCGCCGCTCCTGCGGCGGGCACGATCGCCACGCCGACCTTCTCGCCCATCATCTCGTCGGGCACGCCCACGGCCGCCGCCTCGCCGACGCCCGGCGCCGAGGCGAGCGCGTTCTCGACCTCGATCGAATAGACGTTCTCGCCGCCGCGATTGATCATGTCCTTCTTGCGGTCGACGATGTACAGCAGCCCGTCGTCGTCGATGCGCGCGAGATCGCCCGTGTGCAGCCACCCGTCGACGAACGTCTCGGCGGTCGCCTCGGGCTTGTTC
>Ga0207930_1000303_pt1 | contig 14477 bp, 9 predicted proteins | sample NGESurshal092012_7_FD_184477 | JGI IMG/M metagenome (GOLD analysis project Ga0207930, IMG submission 184477) | Arctic peat soil microbial communities from Barrow, Alaska - NGEE Surface sample 210-3 shallow-092012 (SPAdes) | ecosystem: Environmental > Terrestrial > Soil > Wetlands > Peat ... | reverse complement strand
GCCCGGCCCCGGCGTCGACTATCCCGAATCGGAATTCGGCAACAAAATGAAGCAGATAGCGCAACTTCTTAAATCAAATCTTGGAGTAGAAGCTGCTTTCACCGACGTCGGCGGTTGGGACACACATCAGAACCAGGGCAGCATCGACGGCCAGCTCGCCAACCGTCTCCGCGATTTCTCCGCAAGCATCGCTGCCTTCTGGCGCGACCTTGGCGACGATGCAGAAAACGTCACCCTTGTCACCATGTCGGAGTTTGGCCGCACTGCCCGCGAAAACGGTTCCGGGGGCACCGATCACGGACACGCCAACGCCATGTTCGTTCTCGGCGGCAATGTCAAAGGCGGAAAAGTCTACGGACGACGTGATGCCTTCTGCCTGGAGACCCAGCATTATCCGGATTCGCCCAACCATCCGAAGTTTCCTACCACCGAATTGAAGCCCGGAGAGAAGTTCCACTCGATTACGATCTACCGGTTCTCCGCTCGCTAGAGCGGCTGCGGGAGTGGCGACACTTTCTGTGATCGCTGCTCCTGCAGTCAGGGATTCGGCGACCCTCCGCACTTTTGCTGTGTTGTGTCCCTTTGGAATTCCGGGCAGCCATTCACTAGATGGGTACGGCCCCAGCAACGTTAACCGATTTTTAACAGAGGAACGGGCCGACTTAGGGGATACTACTTAGTCAGCAAGCTAACCTGAACGCGGCAGCCTGCTGGAGCGACCTGATGCCCATAGCAGCCAGAAAGTCCAATCGCCGAAGCTACCGCGCCTTGCGATGGCCAACGCAGTTGCGCGAGAAATCCACAGGCGAACGCATTCACGTGGCTGCAGTTTGCTTTCGGCTGAAGGGTGGCGAATTGGAGTTCTTGCTGGTGCGCACTCGAAGTGGCCGCTGGACGTTTCCCAAAGGTGGGGTTGACGGAGATGCAACCAATGCCGATGCCGCAGCGCGCGAGGCTTATGAAGAGGCCGGCGTCAAAGGCAGGATCGAGTTCCACCCGTTTCACTGGTACTTTCACTCGAAGCGCGACCGCTTGCGCGCGCGGCGGACGGTTGTTTCCGTCCATGCGCATCTCTGTGAAGTCGAACGATTAGTTTCGCCCAAGGAGGGTCATCGCGACCCAACCTGGTTTAGCGCCGACAAGGCGAGGCGGCGGTTGCGGGAGAACCGAAAACCGGAATTAGCCACTGAAGTAATACAAGTCATCGACCGCGCCGTTATCCGCATACGAGCTCGCTCCCCGCGAGCGGCTTGAGGCGCATCCCACCTCGATAATCGAACCACTCAGTGCCGCGATCTGCAGCGGATTTCCGTCAGATTGCGTTCCGAAACCCGCACTTGGTCACGAACCTGAACTTGCGGGTGACCTTAGCTCCACGTTGTCACTGCAACTGAGTACAATGGCGCTGGTCTGTAATCTTGCTTTCATGGGGGAAACCATGCGGGTTGTTAGCGCCGTGCTGAGTGCAGTTTTGTGGGTGGGCTCCGCTTTGGGGCAAGCGCAACAGGGAGTTCAAATCGGAGACATGGATCGGAAGGTCGAAGCCTGTACGGATTTTTACGAGTACGCGAACGGCGCATGGCGCGCCAGTAATCCAATTCCAGCGTCGATGGACAGATGGAGCCGTCGTTGGGCCGCAGGCGAATCGAACAAGGAACAACTTCGCACCATCCTGGATGAGGAATCTGCGAAGACCAACCAACCCAAAGGAAGCGTGAATCAGTTGGTAGGCGATTTCTACGGCGCCTGCATGGACCAATCGAAGGTCAACCAGGCTGGGATCAAGCCAGTTCAGCCGCTGCTTGACGACATTGGCTCCATGAAAGACCAGGCAGATGTGCAGAAAATGATTGGACGCTTGGGGGACATCGGCGTCTCCGTCCCCTTTGGGCTGAACGCGGCTTCTGACAACCACAATCCGTCACAAGTGATTGCCGACATATCGGCAGGCGGGCTGGGGCTTCCGGACCGCGACTATTACGTGAAGACTGAAGAGCGCTTTCAACAGGCGCGGGCGAAGTATCTGATTCACGTCGCAAATATGTTCAAGCTGGATGGATACAGCGATGCTGACGCCCAGAAAGCTGCCACCTCGGTAATGCAGTTTGAGACCGCGCTGGCAAAGGCGACGCTCGACAATGTCGCACGTCGTGATCCAGCGGCTACCGACCATAAGACGACGTTCGCCGAATTGCAGAAGCTAACGCCGCAATTCGATTGGAATGGGTATTTCCAAGCGGCGAAAATGGCGGAGATCCCGTTAAACGTGCAGGAACCCAAGTTCCTCGAGGAGTTCAATCGGCAGCTAACAGCGACCTCTTTGCCGGATTGGAGGACTTATCTGAAGTGGCAACTGCTTCACCAATCCGCTCCGTATCTGTCGCAGGCTTTTGTCGATGAGAACTTCGATTTTTATCAGAAGACCCTTGCCGGAGTTGGTGAACTGAAGCCGCGTTGGAAACAGTGCGTGGAAGCCACCGACCTATTTCTGGGTGAGGCGGTTGGTCAGGAATACGTTGCCCGATACTTTCCGCCCGAAGCCAAGGCCCGCGCACGGGAGATGGTGAAGAACATCCTGGCGGCGATGAGCGAGACGGTCAGTCAACTCGATTGGATGTCACCCGCCACAAAGACCAAGGCGGAGGAGAAGATCGCGACCTTCAACGTTAAGGTTGGATATCCCGACAAGTGGAAGGACTACAGCAGTGTCTCCATTTCGCGTGGGGCATACTTCGAGGACGTGGTTGCAGCGTCGACGTTTCTGGTGACCGACGACCGTTCCACCATCGGCAAGCCGGTCGATCGTGGACGTTGGGGCATGACGCCTCCAACTTCGAACGCCTACTACAATCCCCTGCTGAACGAGATCGTCTTCCCGGCGGGAATCCTGCAGCCACCGGCGTTCAGCGTGAAGGCGACGGATGCAGTGAACTATGGCGCGATCGGAGTTGTGATCGGACACGAAATCAGCCACGGCTTTGACGATCAGGGAGCGCAATTTGATGCACAAGGTCGGCTGAATAATTGGTGGACGGAAGAAGATCTTAAGAAATTTCAAGCGAAGACCGGGTGTGTGGCGAAGCAGTTCGACGGTTACTACATTGAGCCCAACATTCACCACAATGGCAAGCTGGTTCTTGGCGAGTCGATTGGCGACCTGGCGGGAGTAAAGATCGCCTATCTTGCATTCCAGAATTCGCAAAAAGGGAAGCCGCCTGCTCCAACCATCGACGGATTCACGCCGGACCAGCAGTTCTTCATTGCGTGGGGACAGTTCCGGGGAGACGCTACTCGCCCCGAGACGCAGCGTCTGATGGTGCAGGGCGATCCCCATCCAGTGGCGAAATACCGGGTGATCGGACCACTTTCTAACTTTCCGCAGTTCCAGCAGGCGTTTTCCTGCAAGTCGGATAGTCCGATGGTCCGGCCTGAAGACCAGCGATGTGTTGTCTGGTAAGTTGAGCACAAACTTGAGTTGCGGGCGCCAGGCGATCAAAACGCACTGGCCTAGTGGCGCTCGCTGCTTCTATTTCGCTCGTCGGATGGGTCGGGCTCTTCGTTGCTTGAGTGGCGGAGGTAGTTCGGCCAAATAAACCGTAACGGGGATTTCAGTCCTGCCCATACCAGGAATCGCAGGATCTCCAATTGCTCCCGCGGTCGCACATCATAGGCGCGAAGTCCGACGTAGGCGGCGATGCTGAAGCTCACAAACAGGTTGAGGATGAAGATGACGCCGATCCCTGCGACCGCCTGGTAAAACCACGTGCGGCCCATGCTTTGGGCCCCGAAGTGAGCAACGGCCAGGGCGAGGGTACCAGTCGATAATGTAACGTGACGCACGTCGAGTGGTAGTCCAAAGAAGCGCCCGATCACGGGAGTGAATCCAAGAAGATATCCGAGCACGATGCTGGTGCTCCAGCCGCCCAAATTCCTGTCCAACACGCGGGAAAACTTCTTCAGCCGAACTCCGCCGACTTTCGAACCCAGCGGATGCTGCGCAATCGCTTCGGGTAACCGATAGTAAACGGCGAAATTCTCGCACCATCCACCGGCGAGTGCCGCCATCCACAAGATGACGCCTGTGACCGCGGCGTAAAATGCAGTTCCCGAGGCCAGTGGATGCAGTGTTTCGTAAACGTGGGTTGCGGTCTCGTGTGCCAGGTAAGATTGTGAAAAGACAAACAGCCACAGTCGCTCGAAGAAAATTGCGCCCACGCATACGGCGGCAACATTGCCGATGGCCGCCGCCAACTGTGTGCTGGTGATGCGTGAGACGAATTCCGTAAGTTTGTTTTCGCGCTCCACGCCCCGGCTCTCGCGAATAATCCCGGCAAAGGTCGCCGCGGTCGCCGCCGGCTGCTTGGTGGCAAGAACGAGTCCGAAAATCTGAAGCAGCACGAAGCTTACGGCATAGTTCGTTCCGGCGGCGAATCCCTCCACGAACGGTGGCAAATGGGCGTCCATGACCCGCAGTTTAATGGCGGCGGTTATTACGGTCAGCAGTCCGCCGCCCAAAGCGGCCGTCCACATGTGCCAATATTCTGCTCGATTGTGCGCTATGTAGTGCTCGCCACTATGGCCGGTGCGTTCGACCATCTTCCTGGCAATCAAGTTGAGGTTCTCGCGCAACAAAGCGGACAAGCTAAGGTCCGAGAGACGGCCCTCCATGAGATGGCCGAGCAATCCATGTACCGCCGAAACTCGGGCGTCGCCGGTCTCCGCGGTTAGGACATCAACGATCGATTCCATCCTCGCGACGCAGGCAGCAATCTTTCGCAGGTCGAAGATCAATTCGACACTGACTCCCGCAGTTTCCATGTCCTGATGGACTCGCACCATTTCCGTGCGGCAACGATGGACCGCGCCTTGCCAGCGTGCCAGACAGACGCGCGCTGTCTCGGGTTCGGATGCGGCAATGAGATCCTCGATACACGAAACGATCTGGTAGAACGGCGAATCGGAAACGCCAGGCGATGAGGTGCGGGCCCTGACTTCCGGCTCCAGCCCTAAAGCGCTCACCCGCGAAGCGAGCAGGCGGAGCGCTTCCAACAGGTCCCGATGCTCATGGCTGGCGAACTCGGGATCGCTTGGTGGGCTCAGAACCGCGACCAGCCGCTGGAACAATTCTGGTGGGCTGGCCAAAAACCGTTTCACGTTCCGCTCGGTTGGATATAACGTCACCAACAGCTTCGCAGCATCGGACTGTTCGCGCGCCGACGGCAGCAGACGGGCAGAAATGCGATGACCGATCTCCGATACGAAGCTGTGGTCCGAAGGAATTCCCGCCTCGGCGAACAGCGAGACGCAGTTCATTTGGGAGAGCAAATCGGCGAACGCAGCCTGAAAGCGGACTCTCTCTCCGGCGTTGACGTCTAGATACTCAACCAGCCCTGGCAAGCCGGATAGGTCTGCAATCGAGGCCCCAGGTTTTCTCATCCAGCCGACGAGTCCGATTAACGCTGCGGTGCGGTTTTGGAGGGTGCGAGCATTGCAGAATGCTTCTATCCAACGCAGCAGTTCGCGTGGCGCCATCCGCGAAGGCACCGGGCCGGCCCCAGACGTTTCTGAAGACGCGTATGCTGGTGTGCCCGCGATTTCTGGCTGATTCACTGGTTCGGTCGACACAGTCCCATTGTCCGATAGACCAGCCACGATGCCAAGTGCCCGGCATGGCTGGTCGAGTCACACAGGTTAGAGTCACTGATCGCGAATCTGACGATGCCAACCACATTCAACGGCGAGGCAGGAGCATGGCGGGCCTCGGCGCCTGTCCGCGCGACGCTGGTCTATGATGGCGAGTTCGATCTAACGGGTGCAGCGGCAGTCAGCCATATCGCAAGGTCCGACAGCATGGTGGATGACAAACCTGAGCAAGCGTTGGCGGAAGCCAGGGAGGCGGTGGCACTCACGCCGAATATCGTGAGGGCGCATATCTCCCTGGGACGCGCGCTTGCGAAGACTGGCCATCCTGAGGAAGCGCGGTACGAACTTCGGAAGGCTCTTGCGCTGGCAAATGCGGACCGCGCGTTTTATCCGCTGCAGATCGAAGCCGCAAACGACGAACTAAGAAAGTTGACGGGCGTTACTGCCGGGATGCCATAGCTCTCGTTGGAATTGAATCGACGCGCCGCGGTCATTGCGGTGATCACTGACAAGTTAGGGAGAAAGACATCATGTTAGAACGCCGGCAATTTCTTCTTCGGAGTTCCCTCGCGGCCTGCGGCTTATTGTTGTTCCGCAGCCCGAAATCGGCGTTGGCTGCCGGCACCGGCACGGCTTGCCGAATTGAGGTCCTCCTCGGCGAGCAAATAGGCGCCATCTCTCCCAACATCTACGGTCACTTCACCGAGAACCTCAGCGGCGTCATTTACGACGGTATCTGGGTGGGGAAGAACTCAAAGGTTCCAAACATCGATGGCATCCGCACCGAGCTCGTCGAGGCTATGCGCAAGATCAAGCCTGCGGTCATTCGATTCCCCGGAGGATGCTTTGCCGACAGCTACGACTGGCGCGACGGTATTGGTCCTGCGGAGAAGCGCCCGCACCGAACAAACTTCTGGGACGGTGCTGAAGGCCCGAGTTCACCCGCTAACCATCGATATGACCCCAACCAGTTTGGGACCGACGAGTTCGTGCATTTCTGCCGATTGACTGGGGGCCAACCCTACCTTGCGGCTAATGTGCGCAGCCTTCCAGCGGAGGAATTCGATCGTTGGGTGGAGTACTGCAACTCTCCTGCTGGGAGTACGACGTTGGCTGACATGCGCGCGGCCGCTGGATATCGCGAGCCGTTCGACGTCCGCTATTGGGGAGTGGGCAACGAGTCGTGGGGCTGTGGCGGAAACTTCCTTCCTGAGGAATATGCCATGGAGTTCCGTCGCTACGCCGCCTGGGTCCCAGGCTATGGCAAGCCCCTATCGCTGATCGCCTCGGGACCGAATTCAGACGATCTGAACTGGACCCGTGGCTTCTTCGACGCGCTGGCGCGCAAAGGGAAAGACCAGATCAACAGTGTCTATGGCTTTGCCCTGCATCACTATGCCTGGAACCTGGCGCGGGGCAGGACGCAAGACTGGGACAAGGCGAAAGGCGACGCCCTGAAATTTGATCCGGTGGACTGGTACGAGTTATTGCGCGAAGGTCAGAAGGTCGAAGACCTGATCGACCGTCATTGGAAGCTCATGGGAGAAATTGACACCGCGCACCATGTCAAGCTGGTGGTCGATGAATGGGGCCCGTGGTACAAGCCTGGCAGCGAACAGACTCCCGGCGACGCGCTGGAACAGACGCCGACGATGCGTGATGCGGTATTCAGCGGCATGACTCTCGATATCTTCAACCGCAACCCCGAAAAGGTTGCGATGGCCAATTGCGCTCAGCTCATCAATTGCCTCAACAGCTTGTACTTGGCCCACGAAGACAAGTTCGTGGTCACACCTGTCGGTCACGTGTTCGAGATGTATGTTCCGCACCAGGGTGGAAAGGCGCTTCGTGCGGTTTTCAGCGCTCCAGCAATTCAATATGATCGGGACGGTAAACCGGCGGAGTTCTGGGGACTGCAAGGATCCGCATCGATCCGCGCAAGAACCTTGGTGCTGACGGTCGTCAACCCCAGTGTTAGCGAGTCCCGGGAAACTGAGATTTCATTTTCGGGCGCCAAGGCGAAGTCTGGCAGTATTACGACTTTGTCCAATTCGGACATTCATGCTCACGACTCATTCCAGCAACGGGACGTCGTGGTGCCACGAACCAGTGAGTTGAAGACTGCGAGTTCAGCACTGGTTGTGACCTTTCCGCCAGCATCGGTCAGCACCGTGCAGATCGAACTGGTCTGAATCGCGGAATCCGGCTAGGCGTTCTGCAACTAAAAAGGGGATCGCTTGACGCAACCCGCCATTATCCGACACAGATTGGAAAGCTATACCGCTTCGCTGGTCATAATAAATAGGGGCTTCATTTCGAAGCTCTTGTAGTGCGGACGCAAGCGGTCGGTGTTGTAGTGCTCCTTCACATTTACGACCTTCTTGGTCGCGGTCACGGCGTCGATTGGCATGTTGTCATACCGGCCATTTTTCAATACCACCAGGCGCCCATGAATTCGGTTTAATAGCAGGTCTAGCGCGAGATTGCCATAGGCCATTGGCGCGATGGAGTCGATGGCATCGGGATCTCCGCAACGAACCAGGTAGCCCAGCTTCTGATTAATTACGTCAATGGTTTTTCCATTGTTGTATTTGGGCGACAGTTCCTTGATTTTCTCCGACACTAGGTCGCCAATGCCCCCAAGTTTCTTGTGGCCGAAGGCGTCGGCGGCGTCTTGCGAAAAAACCATCTCGCCACCCTCAAACATTGCGCCTTCCGATACCAGCACGACTGAATAGCGGCTGGGGTTGCGGCGGCGATCTTCGCTCAGCAGTTCGGTCAGGCGATCGATGTCAAACTTGTGCTCGGGTATTACGCAGCGATTCGCGGCTCCGGCCATGGTCGGCAACATCGCCGTGAAGCCGGCGTAACGGCCGAACACTTCGAGAACCATGAAGCGTTCGTGGGACCCGGCCGACGTTCGCAGCCGATTCGTCATCTCGATGGTGCGGGTGACGCAGGTGCTGAATCCGATGCAATAGTCTGTCCCCGGGACATCGTTGTCCATGGTTTTCGGTATGGCCACGACCTTCACGCCCTCCTGATAGAGGCGCACGCCGTAGCTCAAGGTGTCATCGCCACCGATGGGGATCAAGTTCTCGATGCCGAGCCACTCCAGGTTCTTCAGAACTTCGGGAGTCAGATCGTTCTTGTCAGCCGAGTAGGTGTCTTGCAGGTGCTTGGGGACGCTGGCCTTGCTCACTTTGCTGGGATTGGTGCGAGAACTGTGAAGGAACGTGCCGCCGGTGCGCCCAGCGCGATTGACCAACTCCTCGGTGAGAATCTGGTAATTATCGCTGTTGTCATATTCGGCGTCGCGCACGGTGTCGACCAGGCTTGCCCACCCTCGGCGAAGTCCAATCACACTGTAGCCTTCGCGGAGCGCCCTGATGGTTACTGCTCGAATTGCCGGGTTCAATCCCGGTACGTCGCCGCCGCCCGTTAAAATTCCGATGACGCCCTTTTTGCCGCTAGTAACCATCGATGATCCCTACCCTCCGAATGGTGAAAAGACTATTAAACACGAATCTTCTGATGCGCCGCTGTGACATTCCGCACAGTCGCCCGACCCGTATTTTCGGATGGCAGTGCCAACCTGTTGAATTCGTCGACGCATCCCAGTTCGTTCGGCAGAAATCTCATTCTGGGCGGCGGGAATCATGCGCTACCCTGGGTCGCAAGAATCTTCCTGCGCCGCGAAACTCGATATACTCTCAGAACGCCGGCGGCCTGACGCCGTTGGACAGAAATTTCCATGGCGACAGAACCGACAACACCGGCATTGAACGAACAAGATCTGCGCGACCTTGGTTTTGGCGCGGTGGTGTCGCGCGAGAGCCAACAGCGCCTGTTGAACCGCGACGGCAGCTTTAATGTCGAGCGCTCCGGACTCGGATTTTGGTCGTCCTTCAGTGCCTACCACGCCATGCTCACGATTCAGTGGTGGCAGTTCTTCCTGGCCATTGCCGCACTGTATCTGGTCGTCAATGCAACCTTCGCGGCCGCATATCTTGCCTGCGGACCTGGGGCCCTGGGAAGCAACGCCGCGGGAATGGAACATCATACTTACCTGCGCGCGTTCTTTTTCAGCGTGCAAACCCTGTCGACCATTGGCTATGGTCAAGTCATTCCTGTCGGCACAGCCGCCAACGCCCTGGTCACCCTGGAATCGTTGGTTGGGCTGCTGGGATTCGCCATCGTAACCGGCCTATTGTTCTCCCGGTTTTCCCGACCGACTGCCAAGATGCTGTTCAGCCGGCACGCGTTGATCGCCCCGTACCAGAAAATCACGGCCGTCGAATTTCGTGTTGCCAATGCCCGCTCTAATGAACTGATTGAAGTCTCCGCGAAAGTGCTGCTCAGCCGGTTTGAACAGATTGACGGAATACGGACGCGCCGCTACTACCAACTTGAACTCGAACGCCCAGCTGTAACGTTTCTGCCCCTGACCTGGACCGTGGTGCATCCCATTACTGAGCGCAGCCCGTTGTATCTGGAGACTCCGGAATCGATGCGCAACTCGCAGTCGGAACTTCTAGTGCTGCTCAGCGGATTCGACGAGACATTCTCCGCCACTGTCCAGACGCGGACCTCGTACATCCCCGATGAAGTTTTGTGGGGTTACCGGTTTGCGAACGCCTTCGTGATCGGCCGCGCTGCCAACAATAATAAAGTCACGGTGGATATGCGGCAGTTTGACAAGGTGGAATCGGCGCAACCTGCACTCAATCGATGAGTGTCGTCACCGTGTTCGGGGATTTGAGGTGGATGCCGAACATTCAAGTGCCTCACTGACGACCATTAATCTGTATCTAACGACGATCGTGCGCGGGCACTCACAACCTCGGTCAAGCGGTTCATCCCAGTCATTCCGTCGGACATAATTGCATCCTTTGCCTCGGGATACAATCTAGTAACCCTAACAAAACCGTTATTTGTACCCATGATGTTGCAGCCGGAGAAGTTCTTATTGCATACCCCAGGAACCGGAAGTTTTATGCCATATTGTGAGCGCGTACCGCACCGCCAGCCCGGCAGGATCAAACCGGGTAGCGGGCTGTTAGTCATTCTCCCAGTCGGGTTGGTGTTGCTGCTGGCTGCCTGTGGTCGCAGCAAGGCCGAGAGTCCTCAAGGTCCTCCTTTGGTGCCAGTGAAAGTCCAGCGCATTGGATCGTCGGAGATCGGCAACGCCTCGGAGTATGTCGCCACAATTAAATCCCGCAATTCCGCGACCATCATGTCCGATGTGGAGGGCTGGATCTTTGCCATCAAAGTGAAGTCCGGCGATTTTGTGAAAAAGGGCCAGTCGCTGATGGAAATCGATCCCCGTCGTCAGGCCGCAACGGTTTCCAATTGGGAGTCGCAACGGGCCTCCAAGGTGGCGAATCTGCAACTGGCGAAGGTCCAACTCGAACGAGCCAAAGGTCTGTCCTCATCAGGCGTAATCAGCAAGCAGGACCTCGACCAGGCGGAGGCGACTTACGACGCGGCCAACGCGGACGTGAAGTCTCTCGACGCCCAGATACATCAGCAGGAGGTACAGCTCAAGTATTACAGTGTTTTCGCTCCGGTGGACGGTATCGTTGGTGACATTCCAGTGCATGTTGGCGACCGGGTCCCCAATACCACCATGCTGACGACCATCGATGAACGCCGGGGGCTTGAGGTGTATCTTTCCATCCCTTCGGAGCGCGCGAAGGAGCTGAAGATCGGCGCTCCCGTGCAGATTCTGGACGGCGCCGGTAACGTGATCCTGACCACACGGGTAGACTTCATCTCTCCGCAAGTCGACACCGCATCACAGTCCGTGTTGGCCAAGGCCCCGGTTGACCAGGCGGCTGACAAGCTGCGTTCCCAGCAATTGGTTCGTGCCCGAATCACCTGGAACACGCAACCCGGCATCACCATCCCTGTGGTGGCGGTTTCCCGCGTAAGTGGCCAGTTCTTTGCGTTTGTGGCCGAACAGAAAGACGGCAAAGCTGTCGCCCGTCAACTTCCTTTGACGTTGGGGGAGATATCGGGCAACGACTATACCGTATTGAGTGGCTTAAAACCTGGCGATGAGGTCGTTGTTTCGGGCGGGCAGAATCTTGCCGACGGCATGCCAATTACTATTCAGCAGTAGCTCACGGCTTCTCAGAAGAAGGGCATTCGTCTTGTTTGCTGATTTCTTTATCAAGCGTCCGGTCTTCTCGACTGTGACCTCGTTATTTATCGTGATTGCCGGCGGGGTCTGCATTCCTTTTATGCCGATCGCTCAGTTTCCGGAACTCGCTCCTCCGCAAGTTTCGGTCAACTGCTTTTACACGGGCGCGAACGCGCAGGCAGTGGAATCGGCCGTGACCACACCCCTGGAGCAGTCAATCAATGGCGTAGAAGGCATGCGCTACATGACGTCGAGCAGCGGCAACGATGGCAGCAGCTCGATCACCGTCACTTTTGAGTTGACCCGCAGCCTCGATATCGCTGCAGTAGACATACAGAACCGCGTCTCGGCAGTTTCCGGACGTCTTCCGAATGAAGTAAAAACAACTGGCGTTGTGATCACCAAGATTGCCAGTTCCTTCGTGCTCGGTGCCGGTGTCTACGCGAGAGACAATCGGTACAGCCAGGGCTTTATCAGCAACTACCTAGACATTTATGTGAAGGATGCGCTGAAGCGCCTGAAGGGAGTCGCGGACGTCGTCATCTTTGGCGAGCGGAAGTACTCCATGCGCTTGTGGCTTGACCCGGCCCGCCTTGCCGCCCGCGGATTGACGGCCTCCGACGTAGTTTCGGCACTGGCCCAGCAGAACGTCCAAATCGCCGCCGGCCAGGTTGGACAAGCCCCCTCGTCGAAAAGTCAGATGTTTCAGATCAGCGTGAGGGCCCTCGGCCGCCTGACCGAAGTGTCTCAGTTTGACAACATCATCCTGAAGTCTGGAAACAATGGGGCACTCGTTCGGCTAAAGGATGTCGGACGGGCCGAGCTGGGCGCCGAAGACTACAGCACCGATCTTCGCTACAGCGGCTTCGATGCGATTGGCATCGGCGTGAGCCAGTTGCCTACGGCAAATGCGTTGGACGTGGACAAGCTAGTACGGATCGAGCTAGCCAGGCTCGCCAAGCGCTTTCCTCCGGGCCTCGAATACCAAATCGCATTCGATTCCACCACGTTTGTCGGCGACTCGATTCGCGAAGTGCTGCAGACGCTCGTCGAGGCCATCCTGTTCGTCATGCTCGTGATGTTTCTCTTCCTGCAAGATTGGCGTACCACCCTGATTCCGGCAATCACCATTCCGGTTTCACTCATTGGCGCATTCGCCTTCATCAAGTTGCTGGGATTCTCGATCAATACCCTGACGCTCTTCGGCATCGTGCTGGCGACCGGCCTAGTCGTCGATGACGCGATCGTGGTCATCGAGAACATTCAGCGCCACATGAGTGAGGAGCATTGCGACTCGCATTTGGCCGCGTCCGAGGCCATGGGAGAGGTCACCGGCGCGGTGGTCGCTACCTCCCTGGTGCTGATAGCCGTGTTCGTGCCGGTTGCGTTTTTCCCCGGGACAACTGGCTTGCTCTACCAACAGTTCTCGCTGACGATCGCTTTCTCGATCGCGATCTCGGCCTTCAACTCGCTCACGTTTACGCCGTCGCTCTCTGCGCTGCTGCTCAAACCGGAGAGCGAGAGTAAGAACATCTTTTTTCGCGCTATCGAGAAAGCGATCAAACACACGACGACTCTCTATACCGCCTCCGCCCACAGGGCGATCAAATTGCGATATCTTGTGCTACTCGTGTTCGTTGCCGGGTTGGCTACCACCTATTTCGTGTACAAGCGAGTGCCAACGGGATTTGTTCCTGACGAAGACCAGGGCTACTTCATCGTCAACGTACAGGCACCCCAGGGAGCTTCGTTGGAATACACCTCCCTGGCGATGCGCCAAGTGGAGGCGGTACTGGGGAAGCTTCCGGACATCGAGGGGACGTTCGCTATCATGGGCTTCAGTTTTACGGGCAACGGGCCGAACAAGGGAATTATTTTCGTTCCCCTCAAACCCACGAAACAGCGTAAAGGCGAAGCCCATTCTGCCAGCGCGGTTCTCAATAGTGTGCGTGGACCGTTGAGCCAGATTAGCGATGTCCAGGCTTTCCCATTCCTGCCGCCGCCCATTGCCGGTATCGGTAACTTTGGCGGCTTCACCTTTGAAGTCCTCGACGAAGGAGGACACAACGTTCAAGACCTGTACAACGTGGCGCAAAACGTGGTCCGACGCGGGAACGAGAGACACGACTTGGCGGGTCTGTTCAGTTCGTTCACCGCCAACGATCCCCAATTCGTGGTCACCATCGATCGCGAAAAAGCTCGCAGCATGCAAGTCCAATTGCAACAGATTACCGACACGCTGCAGGTTTACATGGGGTCAGCCTATGTGAACGATTTCGACTTCAACAATCGTGCTTACCGTGTTTATGTGCAGGCGGACCAACAATTCCGAGGCCAACCCAGGGACATTCGCAATTTCTACGTACGGTCCGATGGCGGCACCATGGTTCCTTTGGACAACGTGGTCAACGTCTCCGAGACGGCGGCGCCCCAGGTGATCAGCCATTACAATCTGTTCCGCTCCGCGGAGATTAACGGTGCGGCGGCTCCCGGGTACAGTTCCGGGCAGGCGATCGCGGCAATGGACTCGGTCGCACAGAAAGCGCTGCCGGTGGGATTCAATTACACCTGGTCGGGGCTTTCGCTGGAAGAAATCAAGTCGGGTAGCCAGTCCGCCCTGCTCTTCGGCCTCGGGTTATTGCTGGTTTATCTCACCCTCTCCGCCCAGTACGAGAGTTTTGTGTTGCCG
>Ga0207930_1000301_pt1 | contig 14569 bp, 9 predicted proteins | sample NGESurshal092012_7_FD_184477 | JGI IMG/M metagenome (GOLD analysis project Ga0207930, IMG submission 184477) | Arctic peat soil microbial communities from Barrow, Alaska - NGEE Surface sample 210-3 shallow-092012 (SPAdes) | ecosystem: Environmental > Terrestrial > Soil > Wetlands > Peat ... | reverse complement strand
CCTACGCGACGGGGCAGGGAGTCCACACCTGCGACGGGCGCGACTACATCGACGCCAGCGGCAACTCATCGCAGTCGCAGTGCACCGGCCCCCAGACGACGAACGTGGCCGTTCCCGCCGCCGAGCGGAAGTTCCACGGTGTGGAGTTCGTCGTCAAGAGTCGCGTCTCGAACCAGGTGTGGGCCCAGTTCAGCTACCTCTGGTCGCATCTGTACGGCAACTACAACGGAGAGGCCTCGATCGCCGAGTTCGCGTACCCCGGCGGAGGCCAGACGGACCCCGGTATCAACGCCGATTACGACTACCCTCTGTTCCTGAACAACGCTTACGGAAACCTCGCCCTGGACCGGCGGCATCAGTTCCGGCTGGACGGGACCTACACGATGCCGTTCGGCTTGACGGTCGCTCTCAGCGCCCACCTGCGTTCCGGATCGCCGCTGTCCGAGTTCGGCTACTTCAACAGCGGCTACGGCGCCGAGGGCTACCAGGTCGTCCCGGCCGGCAGCGCCGGCCGGACCCCTTGGGACTACGACATGAATCTTTCCGCTTCCTACGCGCTTAAGTTCAGCGCGTTCACCGTGACCCTGATCGCTCAGGGAAACAACCTCCTGAACCATCAGGACATCCTCGGCTATAACCAGGACTGCACGGTCGCGCCCCCTCCCAGTGTGGGCGCGGTGACGAACTGCTCGGTCGTGTCGAATCCGACCAGCGCGAACCCGAACTACGGCCTGGTGACTTGGAGGAGTAGCCCGCGGACGCTCAAGCTGGGAGCCCGAGTCAGCTTCTAGGCCCGTTTAGAATTCCAGGGATGGGGAGGCCCGCGGGCCTCCCCTTTTTCTGGGCGAGACGCTGCGCATTGACAACCGGACCTCGCGAAAGAGCAGATTTTCCTCGGCATCGCGGCGGGCGGTGAGTGCCTGTCGCGGGGTATCCTCCGTGAAGTAGCCGCCGGACTTCTGCCGTCTCCGCAATGAAGCGCACCGTCGTCCTTTTCGCCCCCCTCCTGTTTCTCGCCGCCCTGGCCTCGACGGCTTCGGCGACAGAACCGCTGCCCACAAAGGGCGGCGGGAAGCCCGCCCGCTCGGCTCCGCTCTTCGTCGTCGGCTGGGACGGGGGCGACTGGAAGCTCCTCGATCCGCTCATGCAGCGCGGCCTCTTGCCGAATCTCTCGGCGCTCGTCGCGCGCGGGCGGACCTGGAACCTCGAGACCGTGAACCCGATGATCTCGCCGCTCATCTGGACGACTCTGGCGACGGGACGGTCGCCCGTCGACCACGGCATCGCGGACTTCCAGGAGCTCGACCCGAAGACGCGGGCTCGGCTCCCGATCTCGGGCTGGTCGCGGAAGGTCCCCGCCATCTGGAACGTCGCGAGCGCAAAGGGACTGAAGGTCGGCGTCGTGGGCTGGTGGGCGACGTGGCCCGCCGAGAAGGTTAACGGCTTTTTCGTCTCGGATCGCGCCTCGCCCGTCCTCTTTCCGGCCGAGGTCCTGAGCGGCTCTCCGGCGCTGACCTGGCCCGAGGGCCTTGCCGAGGGGGTCCGCCTCGTCGGGCGCCGCGACGGGACACCCGGCTTCGACGAAGTCTCGCAGGCGCTCCACGTCACGAAGGAGGAGTTCGACGCCGCGGTCGCCGCGAAGAAGGGCCTCGCCGACCCGATCACCGGCTACCAGAAGATCGTGGGCTCGACGCGGGTCTACGCGCGGACGGCGCTCGAGCTCTACGACAAGGAGAAGCCCGATCTCCTGATGGTCTACTTCGAGGGGACCGACGAGATCGGGCACCTCCTCGCGCGCTTCTACCCGCCGAAGCTTCCGAACATCTCCGAGGAGGACTTCCGGAAGTACGAGGGCGGGGTCGCCACTTACTTCCAGGAGGCCGACCGGATCCTGGGCGAGTTCCTGAAGCGCGCCGAGAAGGCCGGAGCGAATCTCGTTCTCCTGTCGGACCACGGCTTCAAGTGGGGGGCCGACCGGCCGGCCTCCCGCTCGTCCATCCAGTTCGACACGGCGTTCCTGTGGCACGAATCGCCGGGGATCCTCGCGGCGGCGGGGCCGGCCTTTCCGGCGGCGGCCGCGCGCGGGAAGGCGGGAATCTTCGACGTGACGCCCACGCTCTGCCGCCTCCTGGGACTCCCGGGCGACCCGGGCTTCGAGGGCCGGCCCGTGTCGGGGCTCGCCGCGGGCCGGCTTCCCGCCGCCCCGGCGGCCGTCTCGTGGGCGAAGACCTTCAAAGTCGAACGCCTCGCCGTTCGCGCTTCGAGCGAGGCCGACAAGAAGGCGGGCGAGGAGTTCACGAAGAAGCTGATCTCCCTCGGCTACCTCACGGGAGCCGAGGCGGCCGCCGTGGACGCGCGCCCACCCGAGCGCGCCGGCACGGAGACGGCGGGCACCTTCCAGAACATCGCGACGTTCCTCCGGGCCCGCGGGCATGTCAAGGAAGCGCTTCCGTGGTACCGCAAGGCGCTGGAGGTCAACCCGAAGGCACCGACGGCGCTCTTCAACTACTCGGTCGCGCTCCAGATCCTCAACCGGTGGGACGAGTCGGACGATGCCCTCCTGGGCGCCATACGGAACGGCTATCACGACCCCGAGGCCGCGTTCTACCGCCGGGTGGCGTCCTACGCGGAACGCCGCGAGAAGGATCCGAAATCGCGGCAGCAGCTCGTGAAATTCCTGCGCAAGGCGGTGGACGCGTTCCCGGAGAGCCTCGGGTACCGCGCCTCGCTGGGCAAGGCCCTGTTCGAGGCGAAGGAGTGCGCCGCCTCGCAGACGATCTTCCGGGACCTGACCGCGCGGAATCCCCGCGACACGGAGGCGTTGAACCTGATGGCGCTCTCCTCCTGGTGTCTCGGCGACCTCGCGGGGGCCCGCGATTACTTCAACCGCTCGCTCGCCGTGGACCCGAACCAGCCGGCGGTCCGCAGCGGGCTCGGCGAGCTCGCACGCGGAGATGGAGACCGGTCGCCGGGGTCCCCCCGCTAGAATCGCGTCGGTGAACCGAAGCGATGAGCGGGCCGTGGTGCCGCGGAAGGTGTCCGTGGTCGTCCCCGTCTACAACGAGGAGGCGAATCTGCCTTGCCTCCTGCCGCGCCTCCTGCCGGTGCTCGCGGGCCTCTCGCGTCCGTACGAAGTCGTCTTCGCGGACGACGGCTCGCGCGACGGGTCGCTCGAGATCCTGAAACAGGCCACGCGCGACAACCCGGGCCACGTGAAGGTGGTCGAGCTGGTGCGAAATGCGGGGCAGCACATGGCCATCCTCGCGGGCTTCACGGCGACGGACGGCGAATACGTCCTCACGCTCGACGCCGATCTCCAGAACCCGCCCGAGGAGATCCCGAAGCTCGTCCTCGCGATGGACGAAGGTCACGACGTCGTCGGGACGATCCGGCAAGACCGCCGGGACACGTTCTTCCGCCGCATAGCGTCGCGCCTCGTGAACCGCACGACGGCCGCGATCACCGGCATGCGCTTGAACGACTACGGCTGCATGCTGCGCGGCTATCACCGCGACGTCGTGGACGTCATGTCGGCCTCGGACGAGGCCTCGACCTTCATTCCGGCGCTCGCCCAGCAATACGCCCGACGGCCGATCGAGATCCCCGTGGCCCATGCCGAGCGCACGGCAGGAGAGTCGAAGTATTCTCTGTACAAACTCGTGCGCCTCAACTTCGACCTCATGACCGGTTTTTCCGTCGTGCCGCTGCAGCTCTTCACCCTCTTCGGGTTCGTCACGGCCCTCTCGGGCTTCGGGTTCGGCGTCTTTCTGCTCGTGCGCCGGCTCGTCGGAGGCGCCGAGGCCGAGGGCGTCTTCACGCTCTTCGCGCTCGCCTTCGTCGTCATGGGGGTCCTCATGGCCGGGATCGGGATCGTGGGCGAATACGTGGGCCGCATCTACCAGCAGGTGCGCGGGCGCCCGCGGTTCCTGATCCGGAAAGTGTGGGGGGCCTAATGGGCGGAATCGTGGTTTGCGCTTACTCCGACGTCGGATACAAGTGCCTGAAGACGCTCTTCGACGCCGGCGAGAGCGTGCGCCTCGTCTACACGCACGACGACGTGCCCGGCGAGGAGCGCTGGTTCGACTCCGTGGCCGAGCTGGCACGCTCGCATGGCATCGAGCCGCGGCGCGTCGCCGACCTGGGCGACCCGGCCGACGAAGAGCGCATCCGCGCGGTGGCGCCCGACTTTCTCTTCTCCTTCTACTTTCGGAAGATGATTCCGGGACGCATCCTGGCGCTCGCGCGGCGCGGAGCCTTCAACATGCACGGCTCGCTCCTGCCCGCGTTCCGGGGCCGCTCGCCGGTGAACTGGGCCATTCTCGAGGGCGCGACGGAGACGGGCGCCTCGCTCCACTACATGACCGAGAAACCGGACGCCGGCGACCTCGTGGACCAGGAGCGCGTCCCGATCGGGCCCGAGGACGATGCCCTGGCCGTTTCGCGCCGGGTGGCGGACGCGGCCGCGCTGGTTCTCGCGCGGTCGCTCCCTCGCCTCAAGGCGGGCGATGCCCCGCGCATCCCGCTCGATCTCTCGAAGGGCTCCTACTTCGGCGGCCGCAAGCCCGAGGACGGCCTCATCGACTGGACGCGTTCCGCGAAAGAGATTCACGACCTCGTGCGCGCCGTCGCGAAGCCCTGGCCCGGCGCCTTCACGGACGTCTTCGGGAAAAAGGTCACGATCTGGAGAACGCGCCTCTCGCCGCACGGCGGACACGACGTGTTCCCGGGAAAGGTCGAGCTGACGGAGCGCTCCGTGATCGTCTTCGCGGGGGACGACCGCACAGTCGAGATTCTGGCGGCCCGGCCCGAGGGCGGACCGGATCTCGACGCCGCGGGATTCCACTCCTGGCTCCTGAGCAGCGTCTGACCCGCTCGGGGCTCCAGGTAGACTGGTTTTGAGATGAAATCTCGAAAGGGAGACGCATGCGAGTCCTGATCCTCGGCGTCAACGGCTTCATCGGGAACGCCCTCACGCGCCGCATCCTCACGGCCACGGACTGGGAGGTTTTCGGCCTCGACGTCGGAAGCGACCGCATCGAGGAATTCCTGCCCGACAAGCGTTTCCGCTTTCTCGAGGGCGACATCGCGATCAACCGTGAGTGGATCGAATACCACGTCAAGAAAGCCGACGTCGTGCTGCCCCTCGTCGCGATCGCGACTCCCGCGGCCTACGTGAAGAACCCGCTCGCCGTCTTCGAGCTGGACTTCGAGGAGAACCTCCGGATCATCAAGATGGCCGGGAAGTACGCGAGGCGCGTCGTCTTCCCGTCCACGTCCGAGGTCTACGGGATGTGCCCGGACAAGGAATTCGACGAGGACCGCTCGCCGCTGGTCTACGGCCCCATCGCGAAGCCCCGCTGGATTTACTCGGCTTCCAAGCAGCTTCTCGACCGCGTCATCGCGGCGATGGGCACCGCGCAGGGGCTGAAATACACGCTCTTCCGGCCGTTCAACTGGTACGGCCCGCACCTCGACAACGTGGACGCGCCGAAGGAAGGTTCGAGCCGCGTCCTCACGCAGTTTCTGCACAACATCCTGTACGGCGTGCCCATCAAGCTCGTGGACGGGGGCGCGCAGCGCCGGTGCTTCACGTACATCGAGGACGGCATCGACGGGCTCATGACGATCCTCGAGAACCCCGGCGGAAAGGCCGACAGCCAGATCTTCAACCTCGGCAACCCGGAGGCCGACCTGTCGATCGAGCAGCTCGCGCACGCCCTGATCGATGCCGTGGCGGCGTATCCGAAGTTCGCGGCCGCCGCGAAGAAGACGCGAATCGTGAAAGTTTCGTCGAGGAAGTATTACGGCGAGGGCTATCAGGACATCACGACACGCGTGCCCTCCGTTGCGAAGGCGAAGAGGCTCCTCGGGTGGACGCCGAAGACGGACTTTTCGACGGGACTCAAGAAAACGCTCGACTTCTACCTCAAAGGCCGCAAGCCTCCGGTCGTTTGAAAAAACTCGCCCTCAAGGTCGACGTCGACACGTATCGCGGGACGCTCGAAGGCGTGCCTCGGCTCGTCGACCTTTTCGAAAAGCACGGCGTAAAGGCGACGTTCTTCTTCTCGCTCGGACCAGACACGAGCGGCAAGGCGATCAAGCGAGTCTTCCGGAAGGGTTTCATCCGGAAGGTCCTCTCGGCGAGCCCGGCGGCGTCCTACGGCCTTCGCACGATGCTCTACGGGACGCTTCTTCCCGCACCGGACATCGGGGGCCGCAAGGAGACCGTCCTGAGGATGCGCGAGGCCGCGGCCGCGGGACACGCGGTGGGCATCCACGCGTGGGACCACGTCGACTGGCACGACCGCCTACCGAAGATGACGAGGAGCCAGATCGAGGAGGTCGTCGCGAAAGAGCACGCGCGCTTTGTCGAGATCTTCGGGGAACCCGCACGGTTCCAGGCGGCTCCGGGCTGGTCGGCGACGCCGCTTTCCGTCGAGGTGCAGGGTGCGCACGGCCTCGTGGCGACCTCGGACACACGCGGTGGCGAGCCGTTCTTCCCGATTCGCGCGGACGGGACGCCGTCGAAGGTCCTGGAGATTCCTTCGACGCTGCCCACGCTGGACGAGCTGCTCGCGGTGAGGTTGCCGGGGGCCGGCTCGCAGCGGGAGAAGGTCTGCAAATTTCTTAGAATGAGAATGAGAGAAGGCCCGGCAGCGGGTGGTGGTGGCGCGGGGCCTGCGACGGCGGCGCCGGACGCGGGCGCCGCGCAAACCGCCGTTGACGTCCATTCGATTCATACCGAGATCGAAGGCGCCGCCTCCTTCCACGACTGGTTCGCCGAACAGCTTCGCGGGTGGAAGAGCGACGGCGTCTCCTTTCTTACCTTCGAAGAAATTTGCAGAACGCTGCTCTCTGAGGAAACGCCTACACGGAGTGAGAGGGAGCAAAAAAGAATTCCGGTCAAGCGCCTCGGCTGGACGATGCTCCCTGGACGCGCGTCGCCTGTCGCGACAGGCGTCGCGCCCTGAGCGGGCCGCCTCAGGGCGCGAGGTCCACGACGACGCGCGCGGAGCCCGCCGGAACGGGCACGCCGATGAGATGGAGATCGGCGGCGAGGAGCGTCACGGGGCGCCCGTTCACGCTGGCGGCGGCACGCGGCGTGAAACTGCGGTCCACGTGGAGGACCGCGGGGCACGCCCCCGACGTTTCGATCACGAGGCGGTCCGGCCCGTCCTCGAGGACGCGGGCCGCGGCCGAAGGATCGCGCTCGCTGGAGGCGAGCGCCGCGGCCTCTTTCCCGTAGACGACGACGTCGGTCTTCGGGTCGAAGTCCTCGCGCTCGAAGACCGCGACGGTCTCGCTGACCGAGCCCGCCGGCACGACGCGGCTCGAACGCCTAACGCCCGGCAGGGGCGCGGTGAGCTTCCAGAGCGTCACGGGCACGCCCACGGACGCCTCGACGAGGACGGGCGCGAGGCCCGGAGTGTCCGCCGGCACGTCCGACGCGATCACGGACCTCACGCCCGCCGCCCGGAGCCACTTCACGCGCCGCTCCCAGCTTCTCTGGCGAAGGACGTCGGAGGCGTAGCGCGTGAGGATCGTGTAGCTGCCGTCGGGATCGGGGTCCCAGGCATACGCGAGGCCCCAGGGCGCACCGGAAAGCGCCCAGCCCTGCCGCACCTGCGCCGAGACGAGATCGAGGAGGCCGTCGCTTTCGATGCGCCCCGCGGGGCCGCGGCGCACGGCGTCGAAATCCTTCGACGCCCGCTCGAAGACGCGCCCTCCGAGCGCGGCGGCACGCTCCACGAGAGGTGAAGGGCTCTCGTAGAGGGAGGACGGAACGCGCGGAATCGTGAGCGGGGCGCCGGCGAGGAGCGAAAGCGCGGTCGCGCCAAGCAGGATGAGGCCGCCGCGTGAGTCGGCGGCTCCGCGCACGAGGAGCAGCGCGACGAGGAGGAGCCCCGCGCCGGCGAGCGCCGCCTGACCCGGCAGCCGGTGCACGACCGGGGCGAGGACGACGCGCGGATCCGATTTCCACGCCGGATCCCAGCCCGAAAGGAGCAGCCTTTCGACGCGGCCGGGCGCGAGCCGCCCCACGACCGCGAGGGCCGCCAGAAGGCCGCCAAGCGCGAGGAGAACGCCTCCCGCGCGCCGCCGGAAGCGCGGCAGGGCGCCTTCGACGAGGAGCCGGTCCGCGCCGCGCGCCGCGAGGACCGCGAGCGCGAGCGTGCCGGGAAGGAGGGCCTTGACGGGATAGCGCAGCACGTGGGCGGCGGGCACGGCCTCGTACAGAGCGCGCATACCCGGGAGCCACGGCGCGACGGACGCCACAAACGCCACGGCGGCGACGCCGATCCAGAAGCGCCCTTCGCTCCGGCGCGCGGAGACGACGAAGGCGGCGGCGAGCGCGAGAGGGACGACTCCGAAGGAGAGCGAGGCGTGGTACGGCGGGTTTCCCTGCGTCACCGCAAAGCCCCAGAACGCGCCCGAGACGATTCGAGTGGGATCGCCGAAGAGAAGCGGAAATGGCGTCTCGAGGAGGCGCAGCGGGTGAAAGCCGACCGCGGCGAATTCGTTCCACGAGAACCCGCGTGAGCGGCGCGCCGCGAAGCTCGACGCGCGCGCGACCTCGAGGAGCCACGGCGAGACGAGGAGGGCAGCGCCAAGTCCTCCGCCAAGAAGGGCGAGAAGGCCTCGCTTGCGCTCCACGGCCGGCCCGCGGAGCGCCAGAGCGAAGGCCAGAAGAAGCGCGAGGGCCGCGAGCGCCGGCTCGCCTCCGAGGACGAGGAGCGCCGAGGAGACGAGCGCGAGTCCGCCCGCGCGGAGGAGGCCCGGCCGTCCCGCCGCCGTCCGCGCTCGTGCGACGGCGAAAAGCAGCCATGGCATCCACGCGATCGTCGTCGTCGCGTTCAGGAACGCTGCCGAAGACAGGACGTAGCCCGAAAGGCCGAAGGCGAACGCGCCGGTCAGCGCCGCCTCTCTCGAGCGAACCTCCGTGTTGAGGAACAGGAACGCTCCGAAAAGGCCGAGCCCGAGGTGGAGGAGGAGGTGGAGGCCGAGAAAACGCGGGCTCGCCGGAAAGGGATACGCGAGGAGGAGGTTCGGATTGCCCCGATAAGCCTGCCCGAAGGACGCGTAGGGATCGAGGTGCGCCCCGTCGAGCCGGGCGGCGAGCGCGCGGGCGGGCCGCTGCGTGGTCGCGATGTCGCGGTAGGCGGGGGTCGTCCGGCCCGAGAGGAGATCCGCGTGGGAAAAGGCCGCGCCAAAGGCGAGGAGCGCCGCGGCGAGGGCGGCCGGGCCGAAGGGCGCACGCCGGTTGCTCACCGGAAAATCGGGTCGTTCCGCCATCCCCACTTGACGGCCTTGAACCGGGCCATGACGCCGAGGATCGAAAGGCCGTAGACGCATGAACTCCAGAAGTCGATCTGCGAGGCCTCGTCGAAGTAACGCGTCACGATCGGGACCTCGCGGATGCGCATGTTCTTCCAGATGCCCGCGGCGATGATTTCCGTGTCGAAGACGAAGCCGTCGGAGAAGGCCGGGAGGTTCACGCTCTCGAGATAGCGGCGCGAATAGGCGCGGAGGCCCGAGTGGTACTCGGTGAGGTAGAGGTAGAACGTGGCGTTCTCGACGGCGGTCAGGAAGATGTTCGCGAGATACTTCCACTTCGGCATCCCGCCTTCGAGCGGGCGCCCCCCGAGCATCCGGCTGCCGAACATCGCATCTTCCTCGCCGCGCGCGATCGGGCCGATCAGGTCGGGGAGGACGGAGGCGTCGTACTGGTGGTCGGGGTGCACCATGACGCAGATGTCCGCGCCGCGCGCGAGCGCGGTCGCGTAGCAGGTCTTCTGGTTCGCGCCGTAGCCGCGGTTCTCTACGTGAGTCACGACGTGAAGGCCTGGAATCGCGCGCGCGACCTCGACCGTACGGTCCTTCGAAGCGTCGTCCACGAGGACGATGTCGTCGACCCAGTCCTTCGGGATCTCGTTCCACGCCAGGTGCAGCGTTTTCTCGGCGTTATAGGCGGGCATCACCACGGCCACCCGCTTTCCCTGAGTCGGCATTTCCCCAGGATTCTAGGGTGCCGCCGCCCCGAGCATGCGAAAGACCCGGAACCGCGGCTGGAAGCTTCCGTCGGCGCGCCGCGTGCCGGTCCGCGAGTCGAGGACCCGCTCGAGGAACGGCGCCGGGTGGGGCGCATCCGATTCGTGCATCCGACGCGCGAACATCCTCGCCGTGGGCGTGGGTGGGCGGCCGGCTGCGTCCGCGTAGGCGGGAAGCAGCGGCGTGAGGTCGGTCGTGACGAGGTAGCGGCACTTCGCCGCGAACAGGATCGCAAGCGCTTCGGCGTCGTCCGTCGCCGTGAACAACCGGCACTGCCGGCGCCAGCCGTAGACGAACGGATCGGCGGCCGCCGGCCGCTCCGCGATCGCCGTCACGAAGTGCCCGGCGGACCAGGGCGGCATGACGCCCGGGATCGCGCCCGGGGCTGGCGGCGGCACGACCGACGGATCCACCGGAGGCGGATCGAGCGCGCGGAGCCGCGCGAAGAGGTCGAGGACGTCGTATCCAGGCCCATTCGCGAAGGCCCACGCCCGCGCGAGGTACGGAGCGCCCGGCAAGATGACGATGCACGCGGCAAGGACCATCGGAAGCGCGGTCCTCGCGCGCCCGCGAACCCGGCGTGGCGAGATCCGAGCGAGGAACTCGGCGAGCGCGAGCGCGGCGAAGATCGCGAGGTAATAGACGTTGCGCTGCTGAAAGAGGGCCATTGCGAACACGGCCGCCGCGAAGGTGGCGAGCAAAAGGCGCGCCGCGGCCCGAGGCGAGAGCGGTCGCCGGAACACCGCCCCGAGCCACAGGAGCGCCGCGACCGGCACGAGAAGGAAGCCCGGAGAAACCTCGCGCACCGCGCGCTCGAATGAGCTCCACCCGCGCACGAGCGGCTGGCACTCGGCGACGAGGCGCAGGAACTCGGGTGGGTAGGAGAGGAAGCCGCCGTCCGCGAAGTCGTCTGCCCGCCCGCCCGCCCCACCCTTGAAGACATACGCCCCGCCGTGAAAGACGGCCTCGAGAACGCGCTGTGCGTTGGGCAGCGTGACTCCGAGGCCGAGAGCCGTGAGTAGCCCCCACAGCGCGCGTCGCCGGGCCGTGGGCGCGCGCCAGATCGCCAGCGCGAGAAGTGGCACGGTGGCGCCCGCGAGGAGCAGAGGCTGGAACCAGCCGAAGGAGACGAACGAGAAGGGCACGGGTTCCGAAGGAAGAGTCGTCGCGGCTCCGAGGGCGACGAGCGCCGTCGCCACGAGGCCCGCCACGGCGGCGGCCTCGCCGAGCGCGAGCGCGGCCCACAGGAACGAGAGGCCGGCCACGAACACGGCCCCCTGCCACGTGAGGACGGCCAGAGCGATCGCGGCTCCGAAGGCGACGGCGCGTGCGAATCGCGCGTCGCCGCGCGCGGCCGCGGCCCACGCGCCGGCCGCGAGGACGAGAAGCAGGTTCAAAGCCTCGGCCACGTGATGATCGAAATGGCCGAAGCTGCCCCAGAGCACTGCGGCGGGGAGCGCGACATAGGCGGCGGTTGCGATCCGCGCGCGCCGTCGACCGAACGCCCGCCTCGCCACGGCGAAAAGGGGCACGATCTGGAGGGCGCCGAGGAGCGCGGGAAGAGTCGCCGCGACCCTCAGGACCTGTTCCGTCGTCGCCCCGCGCCCGAAGAGGACGCGCGCGGCGCCACCCGCGACGAGGTCGAACGCCGGAGGCCAGATGAAAACGCCACCGTCCGGATGGTTCAGGTACGGATCGCGATACGGGACGCGAGGGAAGTTCCGCGCGACCGAAACGGTCCGCCGGAGGTGCCCGTAGCAGTCAGGCGAAAGGAGACGCCAGCCGCGGGAGGTCGCAGCCGGGAACGGCGCGAGCCGCAGTGCGAGCGCTGCGAGGAACATGAGCAGCACGAACCGCCCGTCCCGCGAGAGGCCTCCGGAGCGCGCGCTCACCCCGAAGAGCGTAGCAGGGGTCGGCCCCCCTCCCCCCTACAATCGCCGGATGGTCGAGGGTCGCCGCGCGAGATTCTGGGCCGCCGTGCTCCTTCTCGCCTCGGCGGGCTCGGCGCTCGTCTTCGATCACACGCGCCTCGACAGCCCCACGATGGACGAACCGTTCCACACGCTGGCGGCGGCGGAATACGCGATCGCGGGTACGTACTACGCGAACCTCGAGCACCCACCGTTCGTGAAGCTCCTGTCGGGCTTCGCCATCCGGGCGGCCGGGGGGCGCGCGCCGAAGATGGACGTCCCGTTCTCCATGGCCTCGGCCGAGCAGCCCCGGCCCTTCAGCTTCAGCTCCCCTCTGCGCCCGGAGACGCTGTTCGCCGTCGCGCGTGCGCCGGTGACGGCGCTGTTCTTCTTTCTCGTCGTCGTCACCGGCTGGGCCGTGCGGTCGTGGGCCGGCGACCTCGCCGGGATTCTCGCGGCCGCGCTGCTCGCCTTCGAGCCGAACCTTCTTGCGCACGCGGGCGTCGTGCACACCGACCTCGCGGCCGCTCTCGGTTTCTTCGGCACGCTCGTTCTTGCCGCGCGCGCCCTCGAGCGCCGGTCGCTCGGTCTCTGGGCGGCCACGGGAGCGGCGCTCGGCGCGAGCCTCGCCGCGAAGTTCTCATGCGTCCTCCTCGTCCCCATGGTCGCGCTCCTCGCGCTGACAGGGCTCTTTCGGGAGCGCCGCGCGGCCGCTCGCGAGGGCCGCCGTCCCGATCTTCTCGAGTGGAGCGGCCTTCTCCTTGCGGGCGCGACCTCTCTCGCGGTGCTCCTCGGAAGCTACGCGATCGCCATGCGGCACATGAGCGGCGCCGAGGCCGCCAAAGCGGTACGCCTTTTCCTCGTCTCGCGGCAGGTTCCGGAGGCGACCATCGATCGGATCATCGCGATCTCGCGGATCTCGAAGGAAGCCGGTCACTATGCGGCGGGCCTCGCGGGCATCGCCGTCCAGAACCTGACGGGCGGCGGCGTGAACTTCCTCAACGGAAAACTTTCCGTGGACGGATTCTGGGAGTATTTCTTCGTCGCCTTCGCGGTGAAGAGCACGCTCGCCACGCTCGCGGTCCTCGGAATCGCATGCGCCGTGGGCGCTCTTCGGAAGGTCCGGCCCGATCTCGTTCTTTTCACGCTCGTCCTCCCGCCGGTCTATCTCTTCCTGACCGGCATGGCGACGTCGTACAACATCGGGATCCGCCACATGCTGCCCGTTTACCCGTTGCTCCTCTCGGCGGCCGTGCTCGTTCTCTTCCGGTCTCTCTCCGCGCGCGCGGCGACCGCCATTCTCGCCGTCGCGGCCTCGGTGCAGCTCGTCGAGACCCTGCGCGTCCATCCCCATGAGCTCTCCTTCTTCAACGCCGCGGCGGGCGGGCCGTCGAACGGGGCCGCGTGGCTGAACGACTCGAACCTCGACTGGGGTCAGGACCTCGAACGTCTCGCGCGGCGGCTCGAGGCACGCGGAGAGGAAGGGCGCGCGACGATCGCATATTTCGGCGGGGGGGACCCCGCGTACTACGCGCCGAAGGCGCGGATCTTCGAGGGCGCGCGCGACCCGCTTTCGCCGGGTCTCTACGCCGTGTCCGAGTTCATCCGCTGCTGCGGTCCGGAGGCGATGGCCTTCCACGGCGACCGTGCCGGCGCGATCGGCTTCGAACGCCTCCGCCGCGCCCTCGAGGAGCGCGGGACTCCGCTCCCGCGGGAAGGGATGGGATACTCCATCATCCTCTGGGAGCTGAAGGAAAAGAGCCCGTGAAGCTGTCCATCGTGATGCCGGCGTACAACGAGCGCCGCACGATCCGCGAGATCCTCGCGCGGGTTAACGCCGTGGACCTTGGACACCTCGAGCGCGAGATCGTGATCGTGGACGACGGCTCTCAGGACGGCACGCGGGACATCCTCAAAGAGCTCGACGGCCGGGACGGCGTCCGCGTTCTGCTGCAGCCGCGCAACATGGGGAAGGGGGCGGCCGTCTGGGCCGGCATGCGCGCCTCGACGGGCGATCTCGTCGTCATCCAGGACGCCGACCTCGAGTATGACCCGGAGGAATACCCGGTCCTACTCGGGCCCATTCTCGCGGGCAAGGCCGACGTCGTGTACGGATCCCGCTTTCTCGGCAGCCCCCACGGGCACCGAGTCCTCTATTTCTGGCACACCGTGGGCAACCGGCTGCTCACGCTCATGTCGAACGTCTTCACGGACCTGAACCTGTCCGACATGGAGACCTGCTACAAGGTCATGACGCGAGGCGTCGTGGACCGGCTGGACCTCAAGTCACAGCGCTTCGGCATCGAGCCCGAGATCACGTGCAAGGTGGCGCGCATGCGCGCCCGGATTTTCGAAGTCCCCATCTCGTACAGCGGACGTACGTACGAGGAAGGCAAGAAGATCGGCGCCAAGGACGCCTTCCAGGCCGTCTGGACGATTCTCAAGTACTTCCGCTGGGAAGCGCCCGACACCGACGTCGGGACGATCACGCTGCGCCGGATGGGAGAGCTATCGGTCTACAACCGCTGGCTTCACGACCGGATCGAGTCCTGGCTCGGGTCGCGCGTCCTCGAGGTTGGCTCGGGTGTGGGGAACCAGACGCGTTTTTTTGC
>Ga0207930_1000299_pt1 | contig 14624 bp, 11 predicted proteins | sample NGESurshal092012_7_FD_184477 | JGI IMG/M metagenome (GOLD analysis project Ga0207930, IMG submission 184477) | Arctic peat soil microbial communities from Barrow, Alaska - NGEE Surface sample 210-3 shallow-092012 (SPAdes) | ecosystem: Environmental > Terrestrial > Soil > Wetlands > Peat ... | reverse complement strand
CCAACGTGTCCCAGGCTCCGGTCTCGGCCTTCACATCGTCCCAGGTCAGCACGCCGGAGAGGAGGAGGACGGCCAGACCGACGAGGGCGGCGGTTGTGGCGTTCAGATCGCCCAACTGTTTGGCGAAGATCCAGAGGATCAGCAGCAGGGCGAAGACGCCGAGCATCATCCACTCTTGGCGCTTCACGGGTCCGAGGGTGGCTAGGTTCGTCTTCGCGATTTCGACTGCTTCCGGGGTTTCGGTGATCTCGGGCCGATAAAGCTTGTAAATGATGAGGGGCACTACGAGGAGGGAAACCAGGCCCGGGACGAGGGCTGCCAGGGCCCAGCCGCTCCAGGTGATGGTCACGTTCACGTTTCCGGCCAGCTTCTGGGCCAGGGGGTTGGCCGCCATGGCAGTGAGGAACATCGCGCTGGTGATGCAGTCCACCTGGTAGGAGGTGAGCGTGAGGAACGACCCGATCTTCCGGGCCGTGCCGTCGCCTGGGTTGCTGCCGTAGGCGCGGGCGAGGCTCGTCATCACCGGCATGATGATTCCCCCTGCCCGCGCGGTGTTGCTGGGAATCGCGGGGGAGAGGACGAGGTCGGTCGCGGCCAGGCCGTAACTCAGGCCGATCGTGCGTCTGCCCAGAAGAGCCATGAAGTTGTATGCGATACGGGCCCCGAGTCCCGTCTTGACGAAGCCCCGCGAGATGAAGAATGCGAGGACAATCAGCCAGATTACGACGTCGGAGAACCCGCTCATCGAATCGGCGATGCTCAGCGTACGGCTGACGGCCGTGACGCCTATCCCGATCATCGCCACCGCCCCCATGGGGAGCGGCTTGAGGATGATCCCGATGATCGTCGTCACGAAAATGGCGAATAGATGCAGTCCCGTGACCCAGTCGGCGCGGCGCTTCTCCTCCGCCGCAGCCTTGGCCTTGGCTTCCGCTTCGGCTTTGGATCTGATATCTGCCTCGGCCTTCGCTTTCGATTCCGCTTCCGACAGCGCCACAGGGGGCGCGGCCGGATTCAGTACCGGCTTGAGCTCCTTCGCGGGAGCCGCCGCGGCGGGCTTCGCCGGGACGGGTTGCCCGGCGAACGCCTTGGCGTCCGGCACGGGGGCCACCTTCGGAAGCCCGAAGTAGAGGAGCAGGCCGAGGACAATTGTGCCGACGGCCCGCCCGACCCTCGCTCCCTGCCAGTTCGCAGACGACATGGATTCCCCGGCCGCCACTTTCATCTGGACCTCCGGTCGACCACTGAGACTGCTCAGGTGCGCCTATCTTTTCCATGAAGCCCTTGCATCAGGGAGTGCGGTTTCACTGCCCGCGATGTTCCAAGGCGCTGACCTGTCGACCGCTCTCAGCCTCTCTCGACATTTCAGGCCGTCGGAGAGCATGCTTCCGCCAATGGGAGGTCCGGTTCAACCGACGGTATCGATTGGGTCCGGGGCACCTCGCGCCTGACGCGCGGCTGCGACGATGACGAGGGGGCGGATCCTGATCGTCGACGCGGATGCCGCGATCCGCGAGAACTTACGGAAAATGCTCCAGATCGACGGGTACGAGGCGCCGGAGGCGGCGTCCTGCCGCGTCGCGATCCAATCCTTCGAAGCATCGAGACCGGACGCTCTCGTTGTCGCCGCGCGACTGCCGGATGGGACCGCGCTCGACATCCTCGCGTACGTGAAGCGGGCCGACGCGGGCGTTGCCTGTGTCGTTCTCGCCCGGTACGAAGAGCTCGACGTGGCGGTTCAGGCGATCCAGGAAGGAGCGGAGCAGTTTCTGACCAAGCCCGTGCAGCTGCCGGCGTTTCTTCTCGTCGTCGATCGGGTTCTCGAGAACCAGCGCAATCGCCGCCGCCGCCTTCAGGACGAAGCGCGCGAGGCGCGGGGGGAGATCGATCCCTTCCGCGGCTCGAGTCCGGCGATCCGCCTCCTCTGCGATCGGGCGCAACGTGTCGCCGGCGCGAACATCCCGGTCCTCATCCACGGAGAGACGGGGACCGGCAAAGGCGTCCTCGCGGCCTGGATTCACCGCCACGGGCCGCGCAGCGAGGAGTGCTTCCTGGACTTGAATTGCGCCGGGCTTTCTCCGGAGTTCCTGGAGAGCGAGCTCTTCGGGCACGAGAAGGGCGCTTTCACCGGCGCGGTCGCCACCAAGCTCGGCCTTCTCGAGGTCGCGCACAAGGGGACGCTCTTTCTCGACGAGATCGGGGACGTGCCGCTCTCCGTCCAGCCGAAGCTCCTGAAGGTGCTGGAGGAGAAGAAATTCCGGCGCCTCGGCGACGTGCGCGAGCGCCAGGTCGACATCCGCTTGATCGCCGCCTCGCACGAGAACCTCGACGCTCTCGTCGAGAAGAAGACATTCCGGGCCGATCTCTACTTCCGAATCAACACGGTCGTCCTGGAGATTCCGTCGCTTCGGGAGCGGCCCGACGATCTGACCCCGCTCGCGGAATTGTTCCTCGGGCAGATCGCGCTCGAGCTCGATCGCGAACCGATGCGGCTTGCACCCGCGGCTCTCGAGAAGCTCCACGCTCATAACTGGCCAGGCAACATCCGCGAGCTGCGCAACGCACTCGAGCGCGCCGTTCTCCTATCGCACGGGCTGGAGGTCGGGCCTGAGGAGTTTTCCTTCGAGCCCGCGCCCTCGACCGCCGCGGCGTCGGCTGCTGGAGATGGCAGTCTCCTCGAGACGGAGAAGGACCTGATCAAGAGGACGCTCGAGAACGAGCGCGGAAAAGTCGGCCGGGCGGCGGAATTGCTCGGCATCTCGCGCAGTTCGCTCTATCAGAAGATCCGCAGGTACGGCATCGCCGTGTCCAGGAATTAGAAACTGTCGTCCACGAAACGGACGACCTGCTCCACCCTCGGGCGCGCCTCCGGAGAAGACCCTTCGAAAACAGAGAGATGCGCTTCGCCTGCGTTCCGTATGCCCGCTGGCCTCGTCCTTGCTCTCGTCTCTTTCGTGATCGGACGAAAGGAGAACGACATGAGAAACGAACAGGCGCAAGCGAAGAACGAATCGAAGGACGCTCTGTTGGGTGTGCTGATGGGTCTGGTGCTCGTCGCCGGAGCCGTTGTCTCCTTGGGAGTCGCTCCCACGGAGCTCGACACCGGTTACACCGACGTCGGCAGGCCCGAGGCCGCCGGACTCGCCTCGACACCCTCGGACGGCATCACCCCCCCCGCCGTGATCGCCCAGGCCCAGACGGACAGCTTCGACCTCCAGCTCGATTGACGGTTCGGGTGTATCCGTGCTCTTCGAGGCGTCACAATCCCAGGTAAGCCTCGCGAACCCCTTCGTTCTCGAGCAGCTCCGCTCCCGTCCCGGAGAGGACCACACGCCCGGACTCGAGAACGAAGGCCCGTTGCGCGATCCTGAGCGCGTGTTCGGTGTTCTGCTCCACGAGCAGCACCGTCACGCCCTGGCGGTTGATCTCCTCGATGACCCGGAACATCTCGTCCACGAGCAGCGGCGCCAGCCCGAGGCTCGGCTCGTCGAGCATCAGGATCCGGGGCCCCGCCATCAGGCCGCGGCCGATGGCCACCATCTGCTGCTCGCCGCCCGAGAGGGTTCCGGCGATCTGGCCCCGCCGCTCGCGAAGCCTCGGGAAGATGGCGAAGACCTTCTCCAGCCGCTCCGTTTGATGAGGCCGCGCCGCCCTGTGGAAGCCCCCGAGGAGCAGGTTGTCGCGCACCGTCATCTCGGGAAAGAGCTTTCTCCCCTCGGGGACGTGGATGACGCCCCGCTCGACGATCTCCATCGTGGAGCGGTTCTCCAGCGGGTCTCCGTCCAGCCGGATCGTCCCGGACTCGGGCTTGAGCTGCCCCGAGAGCGCCTTCAACGTCGTCGTCTTCCCCGCGCCGTTCGCTCCGACGAGCGCCACGACCTCGCCGGACTCGACGTCGAAGCCGACATCCCAGAGCGCGGTCACCTGACCGTAACGGACCCTCAGTCCCTCGACGTGCAGCATCACGCCACCCGTTTGCCGAAGTAAGCAGCCAGGACCGCGGGTTCCTCCACGACGCGCTTCGGGTGGCCCTCGGCGATCTTCTCCCCCTGGTTCATCACGACCACGCGGTCGCTGATCCGCATGATCGCCTTCATGACGTGCTCCACCAGGACGACTGTCACGCCCGACGCCCGGATCTGCCGGACGAGATCCGAAGCGTCGTCGACCTCGGTGGCGTTCAGCCCCCCCATCGGCTCGTCCAGGAGCAAGAGGCGGGGTCTCGTCGCAAGCGCCTTCGCCATTTCGAGGCGTTTCTGGTCCATCAGCGTCAGCCGGCTTGCGATCTCGTTCAGCCGGCCTCCGAGACCGACGCGCGTCAGCTGAGCCGTGGCGGCCGCTTCCGCGTCTCTTCGAGCCGGGTGCCGGAGAAAGGCGGCGAGCGTCACGTTCTCGAGCGCCGAAAGGCCGGGGAACGGCTTGACGATCTGAAACGTCCGGGCGATTCCCCTCCGCGCCACCGCGTGAGGCCGCAGCCCCACGACGCTCTGCCCGTCGAGCCGGATCGCGCCGGCCAGGGGGCGGATGAAGCCGGTGACGAGATTGAAGACCGTCGTCTTGCCGGCGCCGTTCGGTCCGATGAGCCCGAGGATTTCACCCTCGTTCACCGAGAAGGAGAGGTCGGAGACGGCGCTCACGCCACCGAAGTGGCGCGTCAGGCCGTGAACCTCGAGCAGCGCCACGTCAGGCTCCCGCCGTGGCGCCGGCCGTGAGCCGGCGCACGCGGCCCCAGATTCCTTCCGGCATGAATCGGATCACCAGCATCATGAAAAGGCCGTAGAAGATGAGGTGGCCCATCTGGAAGCGATCTCGCACCAGCTCGGCGACCGCGGTGAGGAAGACGGCGCCGATCAGCGGGCCGCCCACCGTTCCGAGTCCGCCCACGACCGCGATGAAGACCATCTCCATCGAGAGCCCGATGCCGGCGACGGCGTCGGGGTCGACGTACCGGAAGTAGAACGCGTAGAAACCGCCCCCCATGCCGGCGAGGAAGGCGGAAAGCGCCAGCGTCACCACCTTGGCGCGGACCGTGTCGATCCCCACGGCCTCGGCGGCGTCCTCGTTCTCGCGGATGGCGACCAGATACGCGCCGAGCCTGGAGTTCCGCAGCCACCCCGTCGTCAGGAGGGCCACGACCGCGAGTGCCACGGCCGCCGCGTAAAAGGGGGTCTTTGCCTCCCAATTCACGCTCAGCCCGAACAGACGCACGGAAGGAAGCGTCGTGATGAGGTAGCCGACGGACCCCGCCGTCACCGACTCCCAGTTCAGGGCCACGAGCTTGACGATCTCCGCCACCGCCAGGGTGGCAAGAGCGAAGTACGGGCCGCGCAACCGGAAACAGAGGAGGCCGATCGGGACCGAGACGAGGGCCGCCGCCAGGCCCCCGAGGGGGATCCCCCACCACGGCGCCAGACCGCCCTTCAGGTAGAGGATGATCGTCGTGTAGGCGCCCACCGCGAAGAGCGCGGCGTGCCCGAACGAGACCTGTCCGGCGAAACCGCCCAGGACGTTCCAGGCCGCGCCGAGGACCGTCCACATCAGGATGAGGATGCAGACGTGCAGGAAGAACGAGTTCCGGATGGAAAGGGGAATGGCGATCAGAACGGCCACGCCGAGGAGCGCGGGCAAATGCCTGCGCTTCACCTCCCTGCCCCGAACAGGCCCGACGGCCGGTAGAGGAGGACGGCCAGGAAGAGAACGAAGCCGATCCCGTCCTTGTAGGCGCCGGAGACGTAGACCGCGCCGAGCGACTCGACGACGCCGAGGAGGATCCCGCCCGCGATGGCTCCCGGGACAGATCCGAGACCCCCCAACACCACGATGACGAAGCACTTGACGATGAGCAGCTCACCCACGGTCGGGTAGAGATAGAGCGATGGCGCCAGCAATACACCCGCGGCGCCGGCCAGAGCCGTCCCCAGGCCGAACGTGACCATCGCGACACGCTCCACGTCGATCCCCATCAGCACGGACGCCTCGGGGTTCTGACTCGTTGCGCGAATGGCACGCCCGAGATTCGTCCGCGACAGGAAGAGCCCGAGCGTCACGGTGATGAGGATGGCCAGTACGAACGCGATGGCCAGTGGAACCGCGATGGCGATCCCGAACGGCCGAACCGTCACGCCGTAAGAGAGGGAGATCGTCCGGTAGTCGCCGGTCCAGACAAGGAGGGCAAGATTCGCGACGAGGAGCGAGAGACCGGCCGTGTAGAGAAGCGTATTCAGCTCCCCGCCCGGAATGATCTTCCGGAGGAGAAGCCGGTAGAGGAGCACCCCGGCCACGAACATGAGAGGCGTCCAGACGAGGAGCGACACGAACGGGTCCAGCTTCCAGAGTTTCTGGCCCCAGAAGGCCCCGAACATCCCCAGCATCACCATCTCTCCATGGGCGAGGTTGATGATCCGCATCACCCCGAACACCACGGTGAGCCCGATGCCGATCATGGCGTAGAGGGCTCCCGTCAGAACCCCGCTCACGAGGCTCTGGGCAAACGTTTCCATCGGTCGGCGGTCGGCGCTACTTCTTCACCGGCTCTGGAAAGACGAGCGCCGTTTCGGAGAAGGCCTTCGGCCAGACGTTCAGGAGCTGGCCGCCCTTCCACTGGGCCATGACCGACTGACCCGGTGAGTAGACGTTCTGGTTCGTGTAAGCGTCGCCCAAAGGGCCAGCCCAGTTGCCGAACTTCACCTTGCCGAAAACGGTGGTCATGTCGGTGGCGAGAAGCGCCTTGCGGATCGCTTCGCGGTCGGCGTCGAGATTCCCCGTCAGCTTCGCCCGCTTCAGCGCATCGGCCAGGATGTAGATGGCCGAGTACCCCTCCACCTCGTGCTCGTGCGGCCAGATGGCGTACTTGGCGTGGAACTTCTCGTAGAAAGCCTTCGTTCTCGGATCGTTCGGGTTCCCGGACCAGGCGGCCGAGGAGAAGACGTTCTCGGCCAGGGGGCCGAGCTGGGAGGCGAAATCGGCGACACCGAAACCGCCGCCGAAGCCGACGAAAGCGCGCGGGGTGAGCCCCATTTCCTTGGCGTGGCGAGTGAGAAGGATGGCGTCGGTGGTGGCCACGGCCACGAGCAGGACGTAGTCCGGATTCGTCGCTTTCACCTTCGTCATGGTCGGCTTGAAATCGAGCGTGTTCACCGGATAGGCCTCGTCGGCCACGACGGGGACGTTCTTCGCCTTCAGGATCTTGATCACTGCGCCCCCGATGGTCTTCCCGAACAGCGTGTTGTCGTACACCACGGCCGCCGACTTCGGCATCGCGCCCGCGTAGTTCGTGATGAAGTCCGAGAACGCCGTCGGGTAGATCGACCCGGTCGGGTTGTTGCGAAAGACCCACTCGAATCCCTTGGAGGTGATCATGTCGGCGGACGGGTGGTCGACGAGGTACGGGGTCTTCAGACGCTGGCAGACCGAGGCGACCTCCATCGCCTGTCCGGACCCGCGCCCTCCGGTCATCACGAGCACTTTCTCTTCCGTGATCAGCTTTTCGGCCACCGTCGCCGCGAGCTGATTCTTGGCCTGGTGGTCCTCGATGAGGATCTCCAGCTTTCGGCCGTTGACGCCCCCGGCCGCGTTGATCTCCTCCAGAGCCATCGTGTAGGCCTTCTTGAACTTGTCGCCGAACGGGGCGTCGGGCCCGGTCATCGGCTGGGGGGCACCGATCTTTATCGGCTGCGCCAGTACTGAGGTCGAGACCAGGACGCCGATCGCGGCCAGAGTCGAGCAAACCAGTTTGCGCATCACGTTCCCCTTTCCTTCAGTCGAATTCGCCGCCGCTTCAGCCGAGCGTCGGCATGGTGAAGCCGGCCTTCCCCTTTTCCTCGGGCTCGGGCCAGCGTGTGGTGACGGCCTTCGTTCGAGTGTAGAACTTCACCCCCTCCGCGCCGTGGACGTGGAGATCGCCGAAGAGGGACTGCTTCCATCCGCCGAACGAGTAGAAAGCCATCGGTACGGGGATCGGGACGTTGACCCCCACCATCCCGACCTCGACCTCGTGCTCGAAGATCCGGGCGGCATGGCCGGAATTCGTGAAGATCGCCGTCCCGTTGCCGTAGGGGTTCTGGTTCACGATGGCGATCGCCTCGTCCAGGGTGCGTGCCCGGAGAACGACCAGCACCGGCCCGAAAATCTCCTCGCGGTAGACGGTCATCGACGTCGTCACGCCGTCGAAGAGCGTCGGACCGAGAAAAAATCCGTTCTCCGAGCCGGGAACGTTCAGGCCCCGCCCGTCGAGGACCGGCTTCGCCCCCTCCAGGGTCCCTTTCTCGATGAGCCCGCGAACCCGGTCGCGGTGAGCGGCGGTGACGAGAGGCCCCATCTCCACGCCCGCCTCGGTACCAGGGCCGACTTTCAGCGCCGCTGCCTTCTGGCGCAGCCGTTCCACGAGGCGGTCGCCGACCTCTCCCACCGCCACGACTGCCGAGATCGCCATGCAGCGCTCGCCGGCCGACCCGTAGGCGGCGCCGATGAGCGCATTGGCCGTGAACTCCAGCTCGCAGTCCGGCAGGACCACGGCGTGGTTCTTCGCCCCCGCGAGCGCCTGGACCCGCTTGCCGGCCCTGGCGGACGTTTCGTAGACGTGCCGCGCGATCGGAGTCGAGCCGACGAACGACACGGCGTTAACGCCGGGATGTGACAGGAGGGTGTTCACCGCATCGCCGTCGCCCAGGAGCACGTTCAGGACGCCGGCCGGAAGGCCCGCCTCGTGGAAGAGCCGCGCCAGGAGAAGGGACGTGGAGGGGTCTTTCTCCGACGGCTTCAGGACGAAAGTGTTCCCGCAGGCGATGGCCATCGGGAACATCCACATCGGCACCATCGCCGGGAAGTTGAAGGGGGTGATGCCGGCGCAGACGCCGACGGGCTGGAGGACCGAGTGGCTGTCTACCCCTCCGGCCACGTCCTCGGAATGCTCGCCCTTCAGGAGGTGGGGGATCCCCTCGGCGAACTCCACCACCTCGATTCCTCGCTGAAGGGAGCCAGCCGCGTCGGGCAGCGTCTTGCCGTGCTCCTGGGTGATCAGGCGTGCCAGCTCCGCCCGGTGCGACTCGAGCAGCTCACGGTAGCGGGCCAGGATGCGGGCACGGCGGAGGGGCGGCGTCCCTCTCCAGCCGGGGAGCGCCGCCTGGGCCGCGACCACGGCGCGATCGACGTCGGATGGACCAGCGAAAGAAACTCGGCGGATGACCTGGCCGAGAGCCGGGTCGAAGACGTCGCCGACCCGGCCGCTCGTCCCCATGACCTCCGCGCCGCCTATCCAGAATGGAAGGACGGGTGCGGTCATAACGCTCATGAGGTTCTCCGCAAATCAGGTGCTTTGTCTTCCTTGAAACTTCCGCCGACTATTCGCAAGAGCTTCAGATACGTCACTCTACCGCGAAGCCTGACCCGGCGCTGAGGCGAACTCGCTTGCGCTCGCCGCTGAGCGCGCTATCGTTGTTTCGTGCGGAAAGCCGCGATCTCGTCACGCTCTGTGGGTCGTCGAACGGAGCATCTCCGAGACAGCGAGGAAACCGATGAAAGACTCCATCTCGTTCCGGCTCAACGGCAAGCCCAACCACCTGTATGTCGACGGCGATCGAACGCTCCTGTGGGTTCTGCGCACCGACCTCGGCCTCACGGGAACGAAATTCGGGTGCGGCGAGAGCCTCTGCGGCGCCTGCACCGTGGTCGTGGGCAAGGAGGCGGTGAGGTCGTGCCAGGTGCCGGTGAAGGCCGTACGCGGCAAGGACGTCACGACGATCGAGGGTCTGGAGCAGAACGGTAAGCTCCACCCCCTCCAGGAGGCCTTCGCCGATACCGGGGGGCTGCAGTGCGGCTTCTGCACGCCCGGAATGATCATGAATGCCTACGCCCTCCTCCTGAAGATCCCGAAACCCACGCGGAGCCAGATCCGTGCGGGAATGGATGACAACCTCTGCCGCTGCGCCGCCCATCATCGGATCGTCCAGGCCATCGAACGGGTTTCCGCTCCCGCGTGAGGCGTGTCATGACAGACGATCCCTCCGTTGTCGTCGCGCCGCCGCTTTCGTCCGCAGGGAGTTCCCTCCACCGCCGCGACTTCGTCAGGCTTCTCGGCGGCGGGATCATCGTCCTGTTCAACACGGACCTGTCGGACCTGCTGGGGCAGGAATCCCGCACGAGGGGCTACCCGACCGACTTCAACGCCTACCTGAGGATCGCCGGCGACGGCCGGGTCACGATCTACTCCGGGAAGATCGAGATGGGGCAAGGCGTCGTCACGTCTCTCGCGCAGATGGCGGCCGACGAGCTCGCCGTGCCCCTGGATTCCATCGACATGGTCATGGGAGACACGGCCCTTTGTCCGTTCGACATGGGAACGTACGGCTCGATGTCCACCCGGTTCTTCGGGCCGGCCCTGAGGGCGGCAGCGGCGGAAGCGAAGGCCGTTCTGCTCACGCTTGCCGCGGAGCACCTCAAGACGCCGCCGGACGCGCTCCGCGTCGAGGATGGAGTCGTATTCCTCACCTCCGATCGAAAGATCCGGGTCACGTTCGGCCAGCTCGCCAAGGGGCAGAAAATCGTCCGCACGCTGGACGGGAAGGCTGTCACGAAGTCCGTCTCCGAGTTCCGCGTGATGGGGAGGCCAGAGAAGCGCCGCGACGCGAGGGCGAAGGTGACCGGCAAGGCCCAGTTCGCCGGGGACATCCGTCTGCCGGGAATGCTCTACGCCAAGGTCCTCCGCCCGCCGGCGCACGGCGCCGCGCTGAAGAGCGTCGACACATCCGCCGCGGCGCGCCTGCAGGGGGTTGTCGTCGTCAACGAGGGCGGCATGGTCGCCGTGCTTCATTCGGATCCCGAAGCGGCGGAGAAGGCGCTCGCCCTCGTCCGGGCCGATTTCGAAGTGCCGGGGCCGGCCTTCGACGACAAGACCGTCTTCGCCCATCTCCTCTCGGTGGCGGGCGAGGGCGAGGAGAGGGAGAAGAAGGGGAATCTCGCCGAGGGAGAGAAGAGGTCCGTCTCGCTTTTCGAAGCAAAGTACCTGAATGGGTATGGCGCGCACGCGCCGATCGAGACCCACACTGCCCTGGCCCGGCTCGAAGACGGGACGATGACGGTCTGGTCGTCCACACAGACCCCGTTCCCGAGCCAGCAGGCGATCGCGCAGGCTATCGGGTTCGCGACGGAGAACGTCCGCGTGATCACCCCCTTCGTGGGCGGCGGATTCGGCGGCAAGAGCGCCGGCCTCCAGGCGATCGAGGCGGCGAAGCTCTCTAAGCTGACGGGCAAGCCCGTCCAGGTGTGCTGGAGCCGCGCCGAGGAGTTCTTCCTCGACTCGTTCCGGCCTGCGGCGGTCGTCAGGATCCGGTCGGGACTCGACGGCGCGGGCAGGATCTGCCTGTGGGACTACCAGGTCTACGCGGCCGGATCGCGGAGCTCCGAGCAGTTCTACGACGTCCCGAACAACCTGATCCGGACGTACGGGCGCTGGGGAAGCGAGACCCCGAAGATGCACCTCTTCGTCACGGGTCCGTGGCGCGCGCCGGGGGCCAACCTCAACGTGTTCGCGCGCGAATCGCAGATCGACGCGATGGCGGCGAAGGCCAGGGTCGATCCGCTCGAATTTCGCCTGAACAACACCTCCGACAAGAGAATGCGCCGCGTGCTCGAAGCCGCGGCAGGGCGATTCGGCTGGAAGAAGGCCGCGGCGCCCAGCCGCCGCGGCGTCGGGGTAGCCTGCGGAATTGACGCCGGGACGTACGTGGCCCTGATGGCCGAGGTGCGGGTCGACGCCGCCACCGGAAGCGTGAAGGTCGGACGAATCGTCTGCGCCCAGGACATGGGCGTCGTGATCAATCCCGACGGAGCCAAGATGCAAATGGAAGGCTGCGTCATGATGGGCCTCGGGTACACGCTGTCGGAGGAAGTCCGCTTCGACGGCGGCCGGATCCTCACCAGGAATTTCGACACGTACGAGCTGCCGCGGTTCTCAGGGATGCCCGAGATCGAGACAGTCCTCGTGAAGAACGACGAGCTGACCCCGCAAGGAGGAGGCGAACCGGCGATCGTCCCGGTCGGGGCGGTCGTGGCGAACGCCATCTTCGACGCGACGGGCGCCCGGCTGTTCCAGATGCCGATGACGGCCGAACGCGTGAAGGAAGCTCTGGTCGCCGTCAGCCGGAAGCCGTGAGGGCGGGAAAGGTACCGCTTCCCGAATGCCTCGCCGCTTCAAGGACGCCTGCTCGGGGCTTGAAAGCCCGTATACGAGACTGATGCAGCTGAACCAGATTCAAGGACAGTGCGTGACGCTATCTTCATTCTGGCTTATCTCGTCAGGAACGACAGCCCGTTCGCCCCGAAAGAAGGAGGACGAAGGCCATGAGAGCATCCAGTCTCGCGGAGGATCTGCGTCAGGTCGTCGGCAAGGCCAACGTGCTGGATTCCGGCGTGAACCTGGCGCTCTATGGGTACGACGCCTACCTAGAGGAGAGGCGCCCTGACGCCGTGGCCTTCGTCCATTCGACAGACGAGGTTGTCGGAGTGGTCAAGGTCTGCAACAAGTGGGGCGCCCCCTTCGTCGCCCGGGGCGGCGGCACGAACCTGAGCGGCGGGACGATCCCCGTCAAGGGCGGGGTCGTCATCGAGATGATTCGGATGAACAAGCTCCTCGAGGTGGACCGGGCCAACCTGAGGGCCCGGGTGCAGCCCGGGATGTTCAACCTCGAGTTCGGCAACGCCCTGGCGCCGCTGGGCTATCAGTACCTGCCGGACCCCGCGAGCCAGAAGGCCGCGACGCTCGGCGGCAACGTGGCGGAGAACTCCGGCGGGCCCCACTGCTTCAAGTACGGCGTCACCACCAACCACGTCCTCGGGATGACCGTCGTCCTGCCGGACGGCGAGGTGGCGCACCTGGGCGGGAAGGCGCCCGACACGCCGGGCTACGACCTCACCGGGGTCTTCGTCGGCAGCGAAGGGACGTTCGGCATCTGCACCGAGATCGTGGCGAAGATCGTCCGCCTGCCCGAGGGGGTGAAGACGCTCCTCGCTATCTACGACAGCATCGAGGAGGGAAGCGAGACCGTCTCGGCCATCGTGGCGGCAGGCATGATCCCGGCGACCCTCGAGATGATGGACCAGCTCGTCATCGAAGCGGTCGAGGCGTCGATCAAGTGCGGCTTCCCGCTCGACTGTGCCACGGTGCTCATCATCGAACTGGACGGGCTGAAGGACGACCTCGAGCAGCAGGCCCAGGCCATCACCGACATCTGCAAGAAGCACGGCGCCCGCGAGGTCCGCGTGGCCAAGAACGACGCCGAGCGGGCGGCCCTCTGGGCAGGGCGCAGGGGCGCGTTCGGGGCGGTGGCCCGCATCACCCCGAGCTACCTCGTCTGCGACGGTACGGTGCCCCGCACCGCCCTCCCCGTGGTCCTGCGCAAAGTGGCCGAGGTCAGCAAGAAGTACGACCTCAAAATCCCGAACGTCTTCCACGCCGGGGACGGGAACCTCCACCCGCTGATCCTGTTCGACTGGCGCGACGCCGAGCAGAAGGCCCGGGTGATGAAGGCCGGCATGGAGATTCTCGAGCTCTGCGTCCAGGTAGGCGGGACGATCAGCGGGGAGCACGGGATCGGCATCGAGAAGATGGACGCCATGCGGCTCTGCTTCACCGAGGAGGACATCGAGGCCCAACTGAAAGTGAAGCGGGCTTTCGACCCGAAGGATCTCTCTAACCCCGGCAAGATCTTCCCGGTCGCGCAGGAGGTGGCCCATGCCGGCTGACCCGAGGAGCCTGGCCCAGAAGCTCTCCTCCCTCGTGGGGGCGGGACACGTCCTGACCGGTCCTGCCGCGGCCCGCTTCGCGGTGGACGAGGCGGAGCCAGCCCTGGCCGTCCGTCCTGGTTCCCAGCAGGAGGTGGCCTCGGTCGCGGCGGCATGCAGCGCCGCCGGGGCGTCGATGCTCCCGTGGACCGACGGCGCCCTGATCGGCCTCGGGAACCCGCCGAGCCGCCTCGAGGCGGTCGTCTGCCTCGACCGGCTCACCCGGATCGTGGAGTTCGACGACGCCAACCTGAACGTGTCCGTCGAGGCTGGGGTGCGGCTCGACGCCCTCCAGGCCGTGCTCTCAGCCAAGGGGGAGTTCCTGCCGCTCGACCCGGCCCAGTCGGACCAGGTCACGGTCGGTGGGCTCGTCCAGACCAACGCGAGCGGTCCGACCCGGCAGCTCTACGGATCGCTGCGCGACTGGGTACTGGGGCTGAGAGTCGTCCTCCCCGGCGGCGAGAGGATCCGCTGCGGGGGCAAGGTCATCAAGAACGTCTCCGGCTACGACATGAACAAGATCTTCATAGGCAATCTCGGGACGCTGGGGATCGTCACGGAGGCGACGTTCAAGCTCCTCCCCGCCCCAGCGATGCGCGCCTCAGTCGTGGGCGTCTTCGCCCACCTGTCCGAGGTGGGCGCCGTCGTCGGCCGGACGCTCGAGTCGTTCCTCCTCCCGGAGGCGCTCGAGGCGCTCGATCCCCAGGCCCTCGCCACCCTCGGTCCGGCCCTAGGGCTGGACGGTGCCCCGGGATACGGACTGGCCGTGTCCATGGCCGGCAGCCGGGAGACTGTGGAGCGGCAGGTCCGGGACTTCACCTCGCTCTTCGGCGAGGGCAGGGCGCTGA
>Ga0207930_1000298_pt1 | contig 14625 bp, 13 predicted proteins | sample NGESurshal092012_7_FD_184477 | JGI IMG/M metagenome (GOLD analysis project Ga0207930, IMG submission 184477) | Arctic peat soil microbial communities from Barrow, Alaska - NGEE Surface sample 210-3 shallow-092012 (SPAdes) | ecosystem: Environmental > Terrestrial > Soil > Wetlands > Peat ... | reverse complement strand
GAACGCCCAGCCGACGGTGCGCCAGCGGATCGCCCGCCGGTTCTTCGAGAGCGCGAGCGCCACGGCGAGCACGACCGTCAGACCGATCAGACCGGTGAATCGCCCCACGAAGACCTCCGCTTGTCGAAAGAGGCCGAAGAATACTCCACGGCGGGCCGGTCTCCGGCGGCCGCGCTTAGAGCTCGAGCGTACCGGCGAGGAGGGCGAAGCTCAGCACTCCGTCATTTCTCGTGCCGGCCGTGGTAACTCTGGCAAAGATAGTGGATGCCGACCATCATGACGGCCTCCCACGCGTGGTCGACCTCGAGAGACCACTCCGGATCGCACGCCTTCACGGTCTCGAGAAGACTGTCGAGCCAGAAGTCGTAGAGGCTGGCTCCTACCTCGAGCTGCCCGGATCCATGCCGCACCGCGACGTCCGAAAGATAGGCGTCCGGCGTCTGTTTGCGGTCATGCGCGACGAGAAGAAGGTGATGGAAAGAAGCTTTCAAAGCGCGCTTCTGCCGCACGAAGTCCGTTCCCGCGAATTTCCCGGCCACCTCGGGCGACGAGGTGATGAACTTCTCGTAGAACAGGTCGAGAAAGCCCGGCCGCGCCTCGCACCTCGCAAGGCTCCTCTCGAAGAGGTCGAGCGTGCTGGAATCCACGGTGTCGCTCATCAGGAGGCTCCCGGCGCCCGCGCAGTCGTCATGTGAGATCTGGTCGCAGTATAGAAGCAAACGGGCCATGCCGAGCGCGTGCCAGGGTCGGGCGGCTCGTCAGACCGCCGGACGGATCGCGCCGAGGAAGCTCGTGCCGTTAAGCGGCGGAACGCCGAGATGCTCGGCCGCGGTCGCGCCGAGGTCGGCGAACGTCTTCCGCGTGCCGATGTCGGCCCCGCCCGTCACGCCCGGGCCCGCCGCGACCATCGGGACGTACTCCCGCGTGTGGTCGGTGGACGTGTCGCACGGGTCGCCCCCGTGGTCCGCGGAAAGCATGAGGAGATCGCCCGGACGAAGAGCGTCCACCATCCCGGGCATGAAGGAGTCGAGCTCCTCGAGGCACTTCGCATAGCCGACGACGTCGTTGCGATGTCCGTACTTCGTGTCGAAGTCGACGAGGTTCGTGAAGACGAAGTCGTCGTGGCGGTCGCGGATGGCAGAGATCGTCTTCTCGATTCCGTCGCGGTTCGAGACGGTGTGCACGGCCGTCGCGATCCCGCGTCCGGAGAAAATGTCCTCGATCTTGCCGAGGGCGTGCACCTTCAGGCCGTGCAGGGCCGCGCGGTCGAGAAGCGTCTCGCCGGGCGGCGGAACGGAGAAATCCCTTCGCCTGTGCGTGCGCTGGTACTTTCCGTTCGCCCCCACGAAGGGCCGGGCGATGACGCGGCCGACCCGGTGCGGGGGCTTCAGGATCTCGCGCGCCGCCCGGCACCACGCGTACAAAGTGTCGATCGGAACGACATCCTCGTGCGCGGCGATCTGGAAGACGGAGTCGCCGGAAGTGTAGAGGATGGGCCGAGAGGTCCTCACGTGCTCGTCGCCGAGTTGCTCGAGGATCGTCGTCCCCGAGGCGGGCTTGTTCCACAGCACCTTCCGTTCGATCGCCCTCTCGAACGGCTCGACGACCTCGGAAGGAAAGCCGTCGGGATAAAGGGGAAAAGCCACGTCGAGCGTGAGCCCCATCAGCTCCCAATGCCCCGTCGTCGTGTCCTTCCCGGCGGAGGCCTCGGCGAGACGGCCGAAAGCGCCCGTGGGCGCGGGCAAGCCGCCGGGCGCGTCCGCGTACATCGTGTGCAGAAGGCCGAGCCGCGTCAGGTTCGGAAGGTGCGGCTTGCCGTCGCGGAGGACGTGCTGAAGCGTCTTCTTGCCTTCGTCTCCGAAAAGCGCGGCGTCCGGCGCCGTGCCGACGCCGAGGCCATCGCAGACGATGACGATGACGCGACGCTTCACGGCGCGCTACAGGCTTGCGAGCTTCTGCTGTGCGTCGGTCCGGAGAGGAGAATCGGGAAAGTCCGTCACGAGGCGCTGGTAGAAGTTCTTCGCCTCGACATTCTGCCCCGTCTGCTCGTAGAGACGCGCCATCGTGAAGACGAGGACGTCCTTCGAGACGGGCGAATCGCTGGCCTCGAGGTACCTCTTCGCCGTCTCGAGAGCCTCCTTCGGGCGGCCCGCCGCCGCCTCCGCGTCGATCGCCGCGACCGCCGCGACTCCGGCCGCGACCGTGCCGCTTTCGGACTTCGCGAAGGCCTTTGCCGCGTCGAGGTTCGCGCCCGTCGCCGCTTTCGGGCCGTCGAGCGAAAGCACGACGACCGCCGCGGCGCGGCCGGCCAGGGAAGATGGCGCATCCTTCACGAGGGAGGCGAGCTCCGACTTCGCCGCCGCGGTCCGTTCGGCGACGTCCTTGAAAACGCGCGCGCCGGGCGCTGGAGCCGAGTCGGACGCGAGCGGCGCGTCGAAGAGCGCCAGCGCGGAGGAAAACCGCGCGGCGAGACGGCCGTTTCTCAGAACGATTCCGCCCCAGATCGCGCCGAGGACGAGAACCGCGCCCCCCGCGATCAGCGCCCAACGCGTGGTCTCGGACCGGTGGGCGGCGACATAGTCGCGCGCATCCGTCAGCGCGTGCTGAAGCTGATCGGTCTTCATCTGTTGCTTCGTGAGTCGATTGGACATGCGCACTTTCGAGGCCGCTCAGCAGGACGCGGCGCATGCCGCGTCCTGCCCTCGCCGTGGCTTCAGCGTTTCCTTAGCGTTTCCTTCGCTTCGCCGACTTTTTCGCCGGCTTGCGAGACTTCTTCGCGGCCTTCTTCTTCTTCGGGGCGGACCTCTTCGCCGGTCTCCTCTTGGGAGCGGATTTCCTGGCCGCTTTTCTCTTCGGAGAGGACTTCCTCGCGGTTTTCTTCTTCGCGGCCTTCTTTTTCACGGCGACCTTCTTCTTCTTGGGCGCCGCCTTCTTCCTCGGAGAAGCCTTGGCCGCCGGAGCCGCTGGCTTCGGAGCGGGAGGGGCTGGCGGCTTCGGGACCGCCGGAGCCGCTGGCTTCGGAGCCGGTGCGGGAGCTGCGGCCGCGGGAGCAGCGGGTTTCGGCGCCACTTGAGGAGCGGGTGCCGGCGCGGGCTTCGGCGCGACCGCGGCGCCCGCTGCCCGGAGCACCTGCTCGGCGTGGTGCTCGGTGTCGACCTTGTCGAAGACGTGGCGAATTCGCCCGTCCTTGCCCACGAGGAACGACTTGCGCAGCGGACCGACTCCCCACGCTGGATTCGGGTTCTGGCCCCATGCGCCATACGCCTCATGGACGGCGTGATCGGCATCCGTCAGGAGCTCGAACGGCAGGTTGTACTTGGCAGCGAACGCATTGTGCGACGCGGAGTCGTCGCGCGAGATTCCGAGGACCTCGATCCCGGCGCTCTTCAGCTCGCCCCAGGAGTCGCGCAGGCTGCACGACTCGCGCGTGCATCCGGGAGTGTCGTCTTTCGGGTAGAAATAGATCAAAACGTCCTTGCTATTGCGATAGTCGTGCAGCGAAATTGTCTTGCCCGAGCGAGCCGGAAGCGAAAAATCGGGACCGGTCGAACCGGCGCTCAGGGGCGTGGAAGCCTTCATTTCATCGGCCATCTGGCGGTCCTCCGGCCGGGTAGGATATCAAAGTAAGGCGGCCGGCACGAGGCGGTAACGGTCGCGTGTTTCCGAGACGATTTTCTCGACGCGCCCGGTGTCCTCGAGGTACATCAGGAATCCGAGGATCTCGCTGTAAGCGAGGAAAACGTTGAGCGTCTTCACGCGCGGGAAGATCGCGGCCACCAGGTCGCGGACAACCGCCGGCCCCTTTGCCAGCTCGCGCTCGATCTGCCCGACGCGAATGCCGTACCGCCGGTCGAGCGTCTTGCGGTGAGCCCACCAGTCCGTGACCGGCGCACCGTGTCCGGTGAGCAGCGTCGCATCGCCGCTCGTCCTCCCGATCTCATCGAGCGTCTCGAAATAGCGCGTGACGCTGCGAAAAGGGCGGCCGGACTCCTCGGGATCTTCGTCGACGACCGCGTTCGGCGTGATCTCTTTCAGCACGGTGTCCCCCGTGAAGACGACGCCCGCCTCCGGGATCGTGAACGTGAGGCTGCCGGGCGTGTGCCCGGGTGTCGATCGCACGACGACGGACCAGCCGTCGCCCGGCAGAGTCTCCCCGCCCGAGAGCTCGTCCCACACCTCGAGCGGCTTCGCGAAGCGGTCGACGGCGGTGACTGAGGCGACGACCGCGAGGCGCGGCAGGAGGCCGAAGCCCGCCCGGGCCATGTCCTCGAGGAGCAGCCCATGGCTGCGCTCCTGCCGGAAATTGCGACGGTCGAGCCTCCCGCCGTACAGCGTCGCGCCCGAGGCGTCGGCCACCTTCTCCGCGAGGCCGAAATGATCTTGATGGCCGTGCGTGAGCAGGACGCGCTTCACGTCGGAAACCTCGAGGCCGAAGCGCTTCAGGCCCGCTCCGAGCGCGTCCCAGGCCTCCTCCGTCAGCGGCCCGCTATCGATGAGCGTGACGGGATCGCGCAAGATCACATGGACGTTGACGGGCCCGACGGGAAAGGGGGTGGGTACCGAAAGAGTTTCTATGAATGGCGAAAAACGCCCCGGCGCGCCCCTTACGCCCAAAGGTCGTACGGGTATCCGCCCGCCTCGTACACGCGGTCGCTGATCGAGGTGCACTCGGCGTCGCGGTTCTTGTCGAGCGCTTTGAGGTTCGCGACCATGCGGTGCCTGGCCTTGGAGCCAAACCATTGCGCGATCTCGATCTCCCCTGCGGCTTTCTCCTCGCCTTTCTTCGCGATCGAAGCCGTCACGCGCGACAGCGTCGCGATCTGGGCGTAGAGGTCGATGAGGACGTCGGCGAGGCGCTCCTGCTGGTACTCCTTGTCGACGACCTTCTTCCCGTGCTTTCTCAGGATCGTCTCGCACGCATTCGCGAAGATTCCGGCGTACCGCCCGACCTGGTCGGCCTCGGGAGCGAGCGACGGGTGCACCTTCGTGAGCCTGTCGTGCGTGATGACTCCTTTCAGCCGCTTGTGGGCGTACTCGGTGAGGACGCCGCGCTGCGCCAGCGGGCTCCTGAGCGCGCTCTGGACCTCCTTGAGCGAATCGCCCAGGTCCTTCATGCCCGAGAGGGCGAGCAGGAGGCGCAGGATCTCGTTCGTGCCCTCGAAGATCATGTTGATACGGCTGTCGCGGAGCGCGCGCCCATATGGGTACTCGTTCATGAAGCCGTTGCCGCCGGCGATCTGCAGGCCGTCGTTGATGTTCTGCCAGAGGACTTCCGTGCCGAACACCTTGCAGCACGCCCCCTCGAGCGAGTAGTCGCCGATGCCCTTGTCCACGAGGCCGGCCGTCAGGTAGACCATCGACTCCAGGGCGTACGTGGTCGCCGTCATCCGCGCGATCTTGTGGCGGATCATCTCGAAGTCGGCGATGCGGGTCTTGAACTGCCTGCGCTGCGTCGCGTGGTCGACGGCGAGCTTGAGCATCATCTTCGAGCCGCCGACCGAGCCGGCGCCGAGCGACGTACGACCCGTGTTGAGCGTCTCGAGGGCGATTTTGAAACCGTGGCCCTTCTCACCGATGAGGTTCGCGGCGGGGACGCGGCAGTTCTCGAAGATGATCTGGCACGTGGAGGACGCGCAGAGGCCGAGCTTCTTCTCCTCGGCGCCGCGTGAAAGGCCGGGCAGGGTGCCGTCCTCGTTCGCGATGACGGCGAAGCAGGAGATCTCCTTGTGCTTTTCCTTCTCGGGGGTCTCGGAGGGGATACGGGCGAACACCGAGAAGAAGCGGGCGAATCCGCCGTTGCTGATCCACTGCTTCGTGCCGTTCAGGACGTACTCGTTCGTGGCGGGGTCGAAGACGGCGGTCGTCTTGAGCGAGCCCGCGTCCGAGCCGGCCTCCGGTTCGGTGAGGCAGAAGGCCGCGATCAGCTTTCCGCTCGCGAGAGAGGGCAGCCATTTCTTCTTCTGCTCGTCGCTCCCGAAGAGGACGACGGGCTTGCAGCCGATGGACAGGTGCGCCCCGACGACGATGGAGGCCGAGGCATCGAGCGGCGCGATCGTCTCCGTCATCCGGCAGTACGCCGCCGACGAGAAGCCGCTGCCGCCGTATTCCTCGGGAATCGTCATGCCGAGGACGCCCAGCTCGCCCATGGCCTTGACGGCCTCGCGCGGGAAGAAGTGCGCCGCGTCCATCTTCTCGGAGTCGAGATGGGCCGCATCGAACTCCGCGTAGGCGCCCGCGAACGCCTCCACGGTCTCCTTCACGTCCTGCGGGATCTCGGGGAACGGAAAGACGAGGTCCTCCGCGATGTGGCCCTGAAACAGCGTTTTCAGGAAGGATTCGACTTCGACGGTTTCGGACTTGGCGATCGTCGGTTCTTTGACTGTGGACATCTCCGCTCCCCTCAGCGCGATTCAGAATTTCTTAAAAAGTGAATGTGGGCCGTCCCAGAAAGAATCCTTCCTTTTCTCATTCGAAGAACTTGTTTCCTGTGTTGGCCATTTCGATCAGCAGCGGCGCCGGGACGAAACGCTCGGCTCTTTCCTTCGCGAGCTTCTGGAGACCCTCGACGACCTCCTTCGCGCCCACGGAATCCGCATACGCGCACAGGCCGCCGCGGAAGGGCGGGAATCCGGTGCCGAAGATCATCGCGAGGTCGAGCTTCGCGGGACTCGCGACGATGCCGTCCGCAAGACAAAACGCCGCCTCGTTCACCATGGAAAGGACGAGGCGCTCCTGGATCTCGGAAGAAGAAGAAGGATTCGGATTCTTGGAAGGTGAAGAGAGGCCGAGATCGCGATATGCGTCCGGGTCGGGGCCGCTCCTTCTCTCGCTTTCGTAGAAATAAAATCCCTTCTTCACTTTCCTTCCGATTCGCCCGAGGGTCACGAGCTTCTCGAGCGCCGGATCCGCGGGCATGCGCGCCGGGAAGGCGGCCGCCATCGTCCCGCCGGCCTTTGCGGCGACGTCGATGCCGACGTCGTCGAGAAGCTCGATCGGCCCTACCGGCATTCCGAACGTGCGCATCGCCTTGTCGATGGACTCCATCGAATTGCCTTCGAGCAAGAGCCGCACCGCCTCGCCGATGTAGGGGCTGAGGATGCGGTTCACGAGGAAGCCGGGCGAGTCCTTCACGACGACCGGCGTCTTCCCCAGCTTTTTCGCGAGATCGAAGACCGTTGCCGTCACCTCGGGGTCGGTCTTCACGCCGTAGATGACCTCGACGAGAGGCATCTTGTGCACGGGGTTGAAGAAGTGCATTCCCACGACGCGCTCGGGGTGCGCCGCTTTCGAGGCGATCTCGGTGATCGGAAGCGTCGAGGTGTTGGAGGCGAAGATGGCCTTCGCGGGCACGACGCGCTCCCAGTCCGCGAGAACCGCCTGCTTGACGGCCATCTTCTCGAGTACCGCCTCGATCGTGATGTCGCAGCCCTCGAAGCCCGCGTAGTCGAGCGACCCGCCGAGGAGCGCCATCTTCCTCGCGAAATCGGCGCGGGTCATCCGGCGCTTTTTGAGCAGCTCCTTCCAGATACGCGCCGCCTGCGCATATCCCAGTGCGAGCGCCTCGGGCTTGATGTCCTTCATACGCGTCGGATAGCCCTTGTCGGCCGCGAGCTGGGCGATGCCACCTCCCATGACGCCGGCGCCGAGGACGCCCACGCGCGCGATCTTCCGCGGTCTGACTCCGGCGCCGGGCGCCCCGAGAGCTTCGACGCCCGTCTCCTTTTTGACCTCTTCCATCCGGAAGAAGAGGCCCATGAGGCTCCGCATGACCGGCGTGCCGATGAGCGATCGGACGCCTTCGACCTCGAATTCGAGCGCCTTCGCGAAATCTTCACCGAACCCTTTCTCGACGACACCGAGCGCCGTGAGCGGCGCCGGATACTGGCCCTTCGTCTCTTTCAGGACCGACTGGCGCGCTTTCGAGAAGACGATGCCTTTGCCGGGCCCCTCGAGGAATTTCTCCACGAGCTTCGGCTCGTGGACGCGTGCCGGTGCGCCGCCCGGACCCGCGTTCGAGCGCTTTTTCGTGCCGAACTTCCCCCGGGCGAACGCCTTCGCCCAATCCCCGAGGATCGCCTGCGGGACAACCTCGTCCACGAGGCCGATCCGCTTCGCACGCTTCGCGTCGAGAACCTTTCCCGCGAGGATGACGTCGAGGGCGTTCGCGAGGCCGATCATGCGTGGGAGGCGCGTCGTGCCGCCCCAGGCCGGCAGGATGCCGAGCTTGATCTCCGGAAGGCCGATCTGGGTCTTCGGCGAGTCGGACGCGAGCCGCCAGTCCATCGCGAGAGCGGTCTCGCAGCCGCCGCCCACGCAAGCGCCGTCGATCGCGGCGACCGTGGGAAACGGCAGATTCGCGAGCTTATTGAAGGTCCGGTGCCCGCCCCGGATCATCTCGGGATCCGCGTTCCGGTCGGCCTTTGCGATCTCGTTCACGTCCGCGCCGGCGATGAAGACTCCCGGCTTGGCCGAGAGAAGCAGGAGCGCTTTCACGTCGGAACGCGCCGCGAGGCCGTCGACGACGCGCTCGAACTCCCTCATGACGGGCGTCGAGAACTTGTTCACCTTCTCGCCTGGCGTGTCGAAGACGAGAAGGGCGAGGCCATCCGGCTCGACCGTGAGCCGGAAGGGTGAGAGCGAGCCGGCCGAAGCCGTGGCCGGGACTGTTTCGGCGACGAGCGTGGACATCAGACCGCCTCCAGGAGGATCGATGCGCCCTGCCCGCCCCCGACGCAGAGCGTCGCGAGGCCGTGCGCGACCTTGCGGCGGCGCATCTCGAGAAGGAGCGTCAGGATGAGGCGCGTCCCCGAGCTCCCGACCGGATGCCCGAGGGCGATCGCGCCGCCGTTCACGTTGAGAATGTCGTCCGCGATCCCTCCGAGCTCGGGAGACCTCGCGAACGCGTCGAGATTCGCGAGGACCTGGGCCGCGAACGCCTCGTTGATCTCGACGAGGCCCACGTCCTTCATCGAAAGGCCGGCCTTCTTCAGCGCGATCGGCGTCGAGCGCGACGGACCGAGGCCCATGCGCTCGGGCTCGAGGCCGGCGAAGCCCCAGCCGGAGATGCGGCCGAGGGGCCTCAAGGCATGCTTCGTGACGTACTCCTCCGAGGCGACGACGACGGCTGCACCGCCATCCGTGATCTGGGAGGAGTTGCCCGCCGTGACCGTTCCGAATTTCCGGTCGAAGAAGGGCCGAAGCTTTGCGAGGGCTTCCATCGTCTGGTTCTCGCGCACGCCGTTGTCGAGCGTGAGAACGCGGTCGTAGTCCGGCGGGACGGGCACGGGGACGATCTCCTCGGCCAGCTTTGCGCGGGCCGCGGTGGCGCGGTGGTGCGAGCGCAGCGCGAAGGCGTCCTGCGCATCGCGCGTGATGTGGCCCTCTTTCGCGAGGATCTCGGCGGTGTCCCCCATGCCGAGGTCGCACACGGGGTCCGTCAGGCCCTGCTTGAGGCCGATCACGGGGTTGAAGAGGTCCTTCCAGGGCATCTTCGAAAACGCAGATACCCTCTGACCCGCGGTCTTGGACATGCCGGCCTTCGTGAAGACTTCCTTGACGCCGTCGCGGTAGAGAAACGGGATCTGCGTCATGTTCTCGACGCCACCCGCGAGAACGACGTCCGCTTCGCCCGTCGCGATGAGGCGCGCGGCCTCCACGACGGACTCGATGCCGGACGCGCAGTTGCGCGAGACCGAGTGCGCAGGCTTCTCCTTCGGAACACCGGCGCGGAGCGCGATGATGCGCGCGATATTCGAGGCGTCGACGGGCGTCGCGATGTTGCCGAAGATGGCCTGGTCGATCGCGCCGGGCTCGACGCCCGCGCGAGCCATCGCCTCGACGGCGGCCGTGCGGCCGAGGTCGACGGCGGAGACTCCGGTGAAGTCGGTGCCAGCGCGCGCGAAGGGCGTGCGGGCTCCGTGAACGACGAATGCGGTTTTGCTCACTGGGGTTTTCTCCTGCGCCTCTCGGTGACCTTCGAGGAATCTCCCGGCACGGCGAAGCCGCGCAGCAGCGTGCCCACGAGCTGTTTCGCGTCCGCAATCGGCTTCTTCTCCCCCGACAGCAGCCACTCCGAGAGGATTTCGTCCGCAGCGCCGAAGAGAATGCGCACGGCGAGACGGGGGTCGAGGCCGCGGCGGAACTCGCCGCGCGCGATGCCGTCGCGCAGGACGTCGCCGAGGAGGCGGAAATACTCGACGAGCTTGCTGCGAGAGAAGCGTTCGACGAGCCGGGCGCTTCGCCTGAGCTCGATCTGGAACACGGACGCGAGGTCGCGGTCCGAGCCGATGAACTGGAGATGGAGGTCCACGAGCGCCGTGAGCCGATCGCCGGCCGGAGCTTTCGAACGCGCCAGAGCGCGGCCTTTCTCGAGGACGCCGTCCATCGACTCGTCGAACACGACGCCGAGGAGGTCTTCCTTGTTGCGGAAATAGAGGTAGACCGTGCCCTCGGCCACCTTCGCGGCGGCCGCGATCTCGGCGATGCGGGCCTCGTGGAACCCCCGCCTGCCGAACGTCCGGACGGCCGCCTCGAGGATGCGCCGGCGCTTCTCGGGGTCGGCGCCGGCGGGAGCGCGCTCCTCGGCGGCTGCGAGAACCGCCTCGGGAAGCGCGTCGCGACCCGATGAATGAGCCATCACTCAGTAGCCTAAGCCGCGCTCGCGCACGTGTCAAGGAGCCCATATCCGCTGGAAGCCGACCTCGAGGACCTTGCCAGCGCGAATGAAATGTCCTATCCCTTACTAAGGTAGACCGACAGATGCAGCCGGGTACCCGGCTTGGCCCATACGAGGTCGTCGCGCTCCTCGGCGCGGGTGGCATGGGTGAGGTGTGGCGGGCGCGCGACACGCGGCTCGGGCGCGACGTCGCCCTCAAGGTCGTCCACCCCGGCCTCGCCTCGGATCCCGACCGCCTCTCGCGATTCGAGAAGGAAGCGCGCATCGCCGCCCAGCTCGATCACCCGAACATCCTTGTCGTCCACGACGTCGGCACGCACGAAGGAAGCCCTTTCATCGTCTCGGAGCTTCTGCAGGGCGAATCGCTTCGTGAAAAGCTCGGCGCTCCCCTGCCGCCGAAGAAGGCCGTCGACTACGCCATCCAGATCGCGCACGGCCTCGCCGCGGCGCACGAGAAAGGGATCGTCCACCGCGACGTCAAGCCCGAGAACGTCTTCGTCACGAAGGATGGGCACGTCAAGATCCTCGACTTCGGACAGGCAGGTCCTCTTCGCGTTCCACGGCTACCCAACGCTCATTCACCGGCTCACCTATCGGCGCACCAACCACGACAACATGCACGTGCGCGGCTACAAGGAGGAGGGCACCACGACGACGCCCTTCGACATGTGCGTCCTTAACGACCTCGACCGGTTCCGGCTCGCGATGGACGTCATCGACCGCGTCCCGGGTCTAATCGAGAGAGCGGCCTGGGTGCGCGAGCGCCTCGTCGCGAAGCGCGAGGAGCACCGCCAATGGGTGCGCGGGACCGGCGAGGATCTGCCCGAGGTGAGGGAGTGGCGCTGGGAGGCGTGAACGAGACGCCCGTCGACCCCCCGGTCGGTCATTCTTGAAAGAGTGTCTCCTGCGACGGGGCCCACTCGATCGTGGCGACTTCGTTGGAGACGAGCGTGCCCGCCTCGCCGCCGAGAATGCGCGGGATGTCCTCGAGGGCCCCGATGGCGGCCATCCTCCCGGTTCGCTCGGCGAAACCCCTCGCCGCTTCCACCTTCGGCCCCATCGAGCCGGCGGCGAAGTCGAAGCGTGAGAGCGCGGCGGGCGAGGCCCGGCGCACGGCGCGTGCGTCGCGCGTACCCCAGCCGACGAGGACGGCCGGGACGTCGGTCGCCATGATGAAAAAATCGGCCTCGAGCTGCTGCGCGAGGAGCGACGCCACGCGGTCCTTGTCGATGACGGCCTCGACGCCGTGGAGCTTGCCGTCCTCGCCGTAGACGGTCGGAATCCCGCCCCCTCCTCCACAGATCACGATCGTGCCTTTTTCGAGAAGCCACTTCACGGGACGAATCTCGAAGATTCGCTTCGGCTGGGGCGACGCGACGACGCGCCGCCAACCGTCTCCGTCGCGCGCCACCGACCAGCCGCGTTCTTTCGCGACCCGACGGGCTTCCTCCTCCTGGTAGACGGGACCGATGGGCTTGTCGGGCTTCGCGAACGCGGGGTCGGCGGGATCGACCTCCACCATCGTCAGGAGCGTCGCGAAAGGGACCTCGAACGGCAGGAGGTTCCCGAGCTCCTGCTCGATCATGTAGCCGATCATTCCCTCGGTCTGGGCGCCGAGGACGTCGAGCGGGAAGTGCGCGGCATCGAGTCCGGCTTCGGCCTGCAGGGCGAGGAGCCCCACCTGCGGGCCGTTCCCGTGCGAGATGACGAGCTCGTGGTCCCGCGCGACCGGGGCGAGCGCCTCGGCGGCCCGGCGCACGTTGGCGCGCTGCCGCTCTGCCGTCATCGGCTCGCCGCGCCGGAGCAGGGCGTTCCCCCCGAGGGCGACGACGACGCGCATGCGCTCCGGCCCGGACTCCCGCGCCTTCGGGTCCTACGCTCCGACTCCCTCGTACATCCCGTCGATCAGGTGCTTGAAATGCTGGTCCACGATGCGGCGCTTCACCTTGAGCGTCGGCGTGAGTTCACCGCTTTCGATCGTGAGGTCGCGCGGCAGGATCGCGAAGCGGTTGATGAGCATCTCGTGGGGCTTGCCCATGTTCCACTCGTCGATCGCGCTCTGGAAGATCGCGACGACCCGCGGCTCCTTCACGAGGACTTCCAGGGAAAGGCTGCCGAGGCCGTTCTCCTTCGCCCAGCTCGCGAGCTTCTCGAAGTTCGGTACGAAGAGGCACGACAGGAATTTCCGGCGGTCGCCGATGAGGACCGGGAGCGAGACGAAGGCGTGGCTCTTGAGGAACCCCTCTATTGGCGCCGGGGCGACGTTCTTGCCGTTCGAGTTGACGAGGATCTCCTTCTTGCGGTCCGTGATCATGAGGAAGCCGTCCTCGTCGATCCGGCCGATGTCTCCCGTGTGGAACCAGCCGTCCGCGTCGATCGCCTCGGCGGTCTCCTTCGGCTTGTTGAAATAGCCCTTCATGACGTGCGGCCCTCGCGTCAGGATCTCTCCGTCCGGCGCGATGCGGCATTCGGCGCCTGGCACGATCCTCCCCACCGTGCCGAGCCGCCACGCGGACGGGCAGGCGAGGGCGATGACCGGGCTCGTCTCCGTGAGGCCGTAACCCTCGTAAACCTCGACGCCGACCGCCCAGAAGAACTCCGCCAGCTCTCTCGCGAGCGGCGCCCCGCCGGAGATCGCGAACTGAAACCTCGAGCCGAGCGCCGCTCGCACCTTGCGGTACACGAGCCGCTCGTAGATGAAGTGCTCGAGCGCGAGCACAAATCCCGGCGTCTTCCTCTCCACGCGCAGCTGGGTGACCTTCTTTCCAGCCTCGATCGCCTTTTCGAAGAGCTTTCGCTTGGCGGGCGAGGACTTCGAGAGGGTTTCCTGCACGCGTCCGTAGATCTTCTCGTAGACGCGAGGGACCGCGCCGAAGAGGTGCGGGTTCACCTCGGAGAGGTTGTCGCGCAGCTTGTCGATCGACTCCGCGTACGCGATCGTGGCGGACCGGTGGTAGTAGGCGTATTCGATGGTTCGTTCGAAGACGTGCGAGAGGGGCAGGAACGAGAGGGTGACCGTGGAGGAGTCGAAGGGGACGATGGAGCAGGCCGCGACGACGTTCGAGACGAAGTTGCTCTGCATGAGCATCGCGCCCTTCGGGTCGCCCGTCGTTCCGGACGTGTAGATGAGGGTCGCGAGATCGGAGGGCTGGCGCGCGTCCGCACGTTTCTCGAACGCGGACGGGTCGGCCGCGTACGCGGCGCGGCCCTTCTCGACGACGCTGGCGTAAGGAGTCGTGCCGGGCAGCGACGAGGCTTCGAAGACGATCACGTGCTTCAGCGTCTGCTTCACTTCGGGAGACGCCTGTTGCGCGGCGAGAATCTTTCCCGCCTGGTCGGGCGTCGACGCGAACGCCACCGTCGTTCCGGAGTCCTTGAGGAGGTACGCCGCCTGATCGGCGACCATCGTGGGGAAGATCGGCACGAGCACGGCGCCATAGCACTGGCAGGCGAAGTCCACGATCGACCACTCGGGCCGGTTCTCCGAGAGAAGCGCCACCCTGCCGCCCTGCTTCACGCCGAGGCCTTCGAGCGCCGACGAAAGCGCCTTGACCCGATCCATGAACTCGACCGTACTGATGGGAATCCATTTCCCGCCCTGCTTGGAAAGGAGCAAATCGGGTTTCGGCGTGTCCGCGAGATTCCGGAAAATGTCGACGAGCGTCCGTGGCGTCATGGAGCGGCCTCCCGGCGTTCTGTGCGCAAACCGAACGGATTATAGTGGGAGCCCGTGGCGTTGGCGCTCACACTTTTATCCGTTTTCACGCTCGTGGGGCTCGTCTTGTCGGCGGCGTCCGGTTGGGCCCTCTCGCACGCGCTCGGCGGATCGGTCACCGCCGCGCGTCACATCGCCGTCGCGATTCCAACGGTGCTCTTCTCCCTCTTCACGCAGTCGATGATCCTCTTTTTCTTCATCGGCACGGGAAAGCTCCTCAAGGAGGCCGCGTCGA
>Ga0207930_1000293_pt1 | contig 14700 bp, 11 predicted proteins | sample NGESurshal092012_7_FD_184477 | JGI IMG/M metagenome (GOLD analysis project Ga0207930, IMG submission 184477) | Arctic peat soil microbial communities from Barrow, Alaska - NGEE Surface sample 210-3 shallow-092012 (SPAdes) | ecosystem: Environmental > Terrestrial > Soil > Wetlands > Peat ... | reverse complement strand
CGAGGTTGATCGTCGGCGGGATCACGCCGTCGCGAAGCGTGCGGAGCGTCACGATCGCCTCGATCGAGCTCCAGCAGCCGAGCCTCGACGACGTGTTCCTCGCCCTGACGGGCCGTCCGCCCGAGGACGATCCCGCCCGCGCGCAGGAGGCCGCATGAGCACCCCCGTCCCGGCCACACAGGAGGCCACATGAGTACTCACGCCCCGGCCGCACCCGAGCCGACGCGGCTGACGCTGGCCGAGACCTTCGCCGACAGCCGCGTGATGACCGGCCGCCAGCTGCGCAAGATCCGGCGCCGGCCGATGTTCGTCGTCTACCTGTTCGTGCAGCCGGTCATCTTCGTGCTGCTCTTTCGCTACGTCTTCGGCGGCGCGATCCACACCGGGGCGGTGAGCTACGTCAACTACCTGCTGCCCGGGATCATCGTCATGACCGCCACCTTCGGCGCCCTGACCACGGGGCTGGGCTTGACCGAGGACATCAGCGCCGGAGTCGTGGACCGGTTTCGCTCCCTGCCCATCGCCCGCTCGGCCGTCCTCCTCGGCCGCACGACGGCCGATCTGCTGACCAACCTCGTGACGCTGCTCGTCATGCTCCTGATCGGCCTCGCCGTGGGCTTCCGCCCCACCCAACCCGTGTCTGAGGTCGTGCTCGCCATCGTCATCGTGCTGGCCTTCGCCTACGTCTTCTCGTGGATCAGCGCCTTTGTCGGCCTGGCGGTTCGCAATCCCGAGACGGCCCAGTCGGTCGGCTTCATCTGGGTCTTCCCGCTCGTCTTCGCCTCCTCGGCCTTCGTGCCCACCGCCTCGATGCCGAGCGCCGTGCACGCCTTTGCGGACGTCAACCCGGTCACGCTGGTCGTCAACTCCGCCCGGTACCTGATGATCGGGCACGGTCACGCGCTCTGGCCGGCGCTGGGCACCCTGGCCTGGCTGGTCGGGCTGATGCTCGTCTTCGTGCCGCTCTCGGTCCGGGCCTTCCGGCGCGCCTGAGCGCGCCAGACCTACGCGCCCACGGGCTCGGCGGCGGTCCCGGCGGGCACCCGCTCGAAGGTCAGCTCTCCCTCGGCCGCGCCCACCGACACGGTGTCGCCGGCCGTGAAGCGGCCCTCGAGGATGGCCATTGCGAGCGGATCGATGAGCCGCTTCTGGATGACGCGCTTGAGCGGACGCGCACCGTAGGTCGGGTCATAGCCGAGGTTGCCGATCAGCGTGCGGGCCTCGTCGGTCAGTTCGAGCTCGATCTCGCGGTCGCGCACACGCTGGAGCACGATCGCGACCTGGAGGTCGACGATCGCGCCGATCTGGTCTCGGCTGAGCGGATCGAACTCGATGATGTCATCGAGCCGGTTGACGAACTCGGGCCGGAAGTGACCCTCGACCCCGGCGCGCCCGCCCGGGATGTTCGAGGTCATGATCAGCACGGTGTTCTTGAAGGAAACCGTGCGGCCCTGGCCGTCGGTGAGACGACCGTCGTCCATCACCTGCAGCAGCGTGTTGAACACATCGGGATGGGCCTTCTCGACCTCGTCGAGCAGGACGACCGAGTACGGCCGGCGACGGACAGCTTCGGTCAGCTGGCCGCCCTCCTCATAGCCCACGTAGCCGGGGGGAGCGCCGACAAGCCGCGAGACCGCGTGCTTCTCCATGTACTCCGACATGTCGATGCGGACCATTGCCTCCTGTGTGTCGAACATGAACTCGGCCAGCGCGCGGGCCAGCTCGGTCTTGCCAACCCCGGTCGGGCCGAGGAAGAGGAAGGTCCCGATCGGGCGATCGGGATCCTGGAGCCCGGCCCGCGACCGGCGCAGGGCGCTGGCCACGGCCGTGACGGCCTCGTCCTGTCCGATCACCCGCTGATGCAGCCGCTCCTCCATGTGGACGAGCTTTTCGATCTCGCCCTCGAGCAGCCTCGTCACCGGCACGCCGGTCCACTTGGCCACGATCTCGGCCACGTCCTCGGCGTCGACGACGTCCTTGAGGAAGCGCGGGGAGCTGGACCCGCCGGTGTCCTGTTCGGCGGATTCGGCCGCAGCGAGCTGCTTGGAGAGCTCAGGGATCGTCCCGTACTGAAGCTCGGCCGCGCGGCCGAGGTCGGACTCGCGCTGAGCGCGCTCGAGCTCGATCCGCGCCTGCTCGAGCTGCTCCTGCACGTCGGCGACGGCGGTCAGGCTGGCCTTCTCGCGCTGCCATTCGGCGTGCATGCCGGCCGAGGTCTCCTGCTCCTCGGCCAAGGAGCGCTCGAGCTGCGTGCGCCGTGCGGCCGTGCCCGGGTCGTCATCCTCACCCAGGGACTGAAGCTCGATCTCGAGCTGCATGATGTGCCGGTCGACCTCGTCGATCTCCGTGGGCTTGGAGTCGATCTCCATCCGGATCCGCGACGCCGCCTCGTCGACGAGATCGATCGCCTTGTCGGGCAGGAAGCGGTCGGCGATGTAGCGATGGCTGAGGGTGGCCGCAGCCACGAGGGCCGAGTCCTGGATGCGGACCTTGTGATGCACCTGGTAACGCTCCTTGAGGCCACGCAGGATGGCGATCGTGTCCTCGACACTCGGCTCGCCCACGTAGACGGGCTGGAAGCGACGCTCGAGCGCGGCGTCCTTCTCGATGTGCTTGCGGTACTCGTCGAGCGTCGTGGCGCCCACCGCGCGCAGCTCGCCGCGGGCCAGCATCGGCTTGAGCAGGTTGGCGGCGTCCACGGCACCCTCGGCCGCTCCCGCGCCGACGATCGTGTGCAGCTCGTCGATGAAGAGGATGATCGTCCCCTCAGCGTCGGCGATCTCCTTGAGCACGGCCTTGAGCCGGTCCTCGAACTCGCCCCGGTACTTGGAGCCGGCGATCAGCGCTCCGACGTCGAGCGAGATCACGCGCCGGTCGCGCAGCCCCTCGGGCACGTCGCCCGAGATGATGCGCTGGGCCAGGCCCTCAGCGATCGCGGTCTTGCCCACGCCGGGCTCCCCGATCAGGACCGGGTTGTTCTTGGTGCGGCGCGAGAGGACCTGGATCACACGGCGGATCTCGTCGTCGCGGCCGATGACCGGGTCAAGCTTGCCGGCCGCGGCGGCCTCGGTGAGGTCGCGGCCGTACTTCTCCAGGGCCTGGAACTTGTCCTCGGGGGTCTGGTCGGTCACGCGGTGCGATCCGCGGACCTCGCCGAGGGCTCGCAGCAGCTCGTCGTGACTGGCGCCCGCCCCGCGCAGCGCGTCCCCGGCTGCCCCTGGGTGGGCTGAGAGGGCGAGCATCAGATGCTCGGTGGAGACGTATTCATCCTTGAGCTCGCGCATCTCGGACTCGGCGGCACGGAGGATCTGGACGAGCTCGCCGGACCCACCGGCGGGCTCCTGAGCCCCTGATCCGCCTGGTCCGGCGCTCAGCGTGGGCAGCTTCTCGAGGCCCTGACTGACAGCACTGCGAACGGTCGCCGGCTCGACGCCAAGCTTGCGCAGCACCGGCACGACGACGCCGCCCTCCTGCTCGAGCAAAACGGCGAGCACGTGCTCGGGTGTCGTCTGGGGATTGTGGCGCTCGTCGGCGAGCCGCTGAGCAGCCTGGAGCGCCTCTTGAGACTTGATAGTGAAGCGATCTGGTTGCATAGCAGTTCCGATACGTCCGGTAAAAATCTTAGTCTGGTGGACTGAGATTATCACACAATTCGGCCCCACCACCGGAGGCGCTTATTTGCGGATACGCAGGGTCTGCACGGCGCTCGTGGCCTCGACGTTGCCGCCGGAGTCGAGCAGCTCGCCGAACACGTGCGCGGTCACTACGCGGTGGCCGCGCAGCGCCGAGCGCAGGGTGCTCAGCTGAGTCCCGGAGAAGGCCAGTTGCACGGTCCGCGAACCCTTCTTGAGGAGCAGGTGCCGGCTCGAGCGGACGTTGACCGCGCCGCCCCCGGCGATCGCGATCTCGGCCGTGGCCTGGACGATGCAGCGGCGCGAGCAGCTCACGCGCGCGAGCAGATGACTCTGCGCGACGGGACGCTGACCGGGCAGCGTGAGCCCGATCGCGGCGATCGCCGGCTGGGTGGCCGTGGCCAGGACCGCGAGCTTGGCCAGGTCAACGCTGCCCAGGCCGGTCGCCATGTCGTAGCCGGGTGTGGCCGAGCAGCAACCCAGCGAGCGGTGATTGCCGCCCAGGAGGTAGGGCCCGAGGTCGTTGTCGCTGCCGGTAACGTCCGAGAACACGCCCGCGGTGGCGTCCTGGCGAGCGATCCGGTAGAGCAGCGAATTGGCCCCGCCGAGGTTCTGCTTCTGATGGGCCTGGAGCGTCTGGTCGACGAGCGCGAAGCCGCCGGCCAGCAGCGGCGCGGCCGCGCTCGTGCCGCCCACGGCGATCCACGGATTCCCGGCGCTCGCCTTCGCGCAGTCCGACGCGGTGCAGTAGATGTCATACCCGGGCAGGACGTCGGCGAGCATCGACACGTCGGGGACCGTCCGGTGGCTGATCGGCACGGTGCCCTTCTGATAGCCCGGCCGGGCAAACAGGCGGCTGACCCCGCCCCCGCCCGCCGCCAGGTCATAGGGGCCGTCGTTCCAGACGATCTGGGCGCTGATCTGGTTGGCGGCGTTGAGTTCGACGTTGGTCCCGCCGACGCCGGTCACCCAGGGGGAGGAGGCGGGGTAGCTGACGGCAAGAGCGTCGATCGGCCCGGCGCGTCCGATGCAGGCCGACGAGCCGGCGTCACCGCTCGAGGAGAGCACCGAGATGCCGCTGGCTGCCGCGAGGGCGAGCGCAGCCTCGGCCGAGCGGATCCCGTTGGAGCCGATCGACAGCTGCAGCTCCGGCTCGCAGACGCCCAGCGAGGCGGAGATGACCTCGGGCACGCGGCTGCCGTTCTGCAGGGGCGCCGTCAGTGAGCGCAGCACGTCCGAGGCGCGGTCCCGGGACTCGTAGACATCGACCTCCTTCAGTCCGGGGGCGGCGGCATCGAGCGCCTCGAGGTCGAGCGTGCTCTCCCCCCCGGGGGCGAGCGGATGGCTGAGGTTGACCCCGAAGCCGCTGATGGCCGGGATCGGGAGCCCGAAGCACTGCGCGAAGGAGACGAGATCGCTGTAGCGGTAGCCGTCGATCTCGATCAGCGCCACCCGTTCTCCCTGACCGGTGAGCCCCAGGCTCTGGAGCGGCGAGTAGTCATACGCGGTCAGGTACTGGTTGGGGGTGAAGCCTCGCTGGGCCAGAGCCGGCGCGCAGCCGACGCCGGTCCCGGAGCGCTGCTGGTAGCCCGAGTACGTGTTCTCGTCCGCGCTGAACGTCGCCGGCACGTTCGTGAAGTGGCCAGTTGCGGGTGTCGCGGCCGACTGGCCGCTGAGCACGGGCCGGGTATCGAGCCCGACCACACCGGTGACCGCCCCGCCGAGCGCCGATGGCACCCGGGCCGAGCTTGTGGGGGCCACGAAGCGGCTGGCCCGGCCGGCTTGGAAGCGTGCCAGAGTTGTGCCGAACAGCCGCTGGGCGCTGGCCACCGGCATCGTCGCATCAGCGAACAGGCCTGTGCGGTCGATCCGGACCGAGCTCGCCCCCGAGTGGTGCAGGAAGCTGACCACGCGGCTGCGATCCGCGGTCGAGGCGCCGAAGCGGCGCGCGAGGACGGGGATCGGCTCGTACTGGCCGTACTGCGGAGAGCCGACCGTCGTGACCGCGGCAGCAAAGCGCTCGAGCCCGGCCAGATTGGCCCGGAGGGGAAGGACGAGCGAGAGCCGCTGGGTCGCCGGCGCAGCGCCGAGCCGGACCGGCGATGACTTTGAGCCCACCGCCTGGGCGGCCGGGGCCAGTCCGGCGAACAGAGCGCCGGCCAGGACCGCAACCCAGACCGTCCGCTCCCGACCCCAGCAGTGTTTGACCACGTTCTGTGCTGCTCCTCTTCGGCGTCATAGCGATCCTCGCTTCCTCCGAAGATCGTTGCACACTGCACTCTGACGACCCGCCGGTAACCGGACCAGGGCCGGGGTGCGCGTCCGGTCAGGAACTCTCGCCCGACCGCCGGCCGAGGTTCATGCGCTTGAAGTCGGCGTGCCGGACGAGCTCGCCACCGCGGACGTAGGGCACGATCTCAGCCCTCAGCTCGCGCCGCAGCGTCTCCAGGCGCTCCACCTCCGCGCCGAGTTCGCGGGCTCGCTTCTCCAGTCCGGCCACCCGGCGGGCCATCATCTCGAGCTGCTCTTCGAGCTCGAACACGCGCTCGACACCGGCCAGGTTCATGCCCAGCTCGGCCGTCATCTCCTGGATGCGCCGCAGGCGATCGACGTCCTCCCGGGAATACAGGCGCGTGCCCTTCGGCGACCGTTTGGGTTCGATCAGCCCCCGCGACTCGTACATGCGCAGCGTCTGGGGATGCATGTCGGCGAGCTCGGCGGCGACCGAGATCATGAACACCCCCCGATCTGAGGAGACCTCGACCCGCGTCGTCCGTACGCGCCGGATGGCCATCAGCTCGCCTCCCCGGCCGCTGAGGCATCCGGCGGGCTGAACAGCCGGGCACGGGGATTGCCGTTCATCACCGTGGAGAGCTTGTCGACTGCCTCGGACTGCTCGGGGCTGAGCACAGCCGGGACGTCGATCACGAAGCGATAGTGCAGGTCGCCGCGGCTCTTGCCGCCGAGTCGCTGAGGCCCCTCGCCGCGGAGGCGCTGGACCGTCCCGTGCTTGGTTGCAGCCGCCACGCGCAGACGCTTGGAGCCGTTCAGGGTCGGAACCTCGATCACCGCGCCCCGGATCGCCTCGGGGATGGTGAGGGGGACCTCGACCTCGAGGTTGTCGCCGACGCGTTTGAAGACGGGCGACTCCGAGACGCGCGTGATCACGTAGAGGTCTCCGGGCTCCGCGCCGCGCAGACCCGGCTCGCCCTTGCCGGCCAGCCGGATGCGACTGCCGTCACGCACGCCGGCGGGAATGTTGACCCGCATGCGCCGCACCGAGCGCTGGGCGCCGGTGCCGTTGCAGGTCGGGCACGGATCTTCGATCACGGTGCCCGAGCCGTGACAGTTGGAGCACGGCTGCGACATCGAGAAGATGCCCTGGCTCTGGGACTCCAGGCCGCGGCCGTTGCAGACCGGACAGACCTTGGGCACGGTGCCGGGCTTGGCGCCAGAGCCATTGCAGGTCGGACACGGCTGCGAGGTGGGGACGGCAAGCGGGACCTGAGCGCCGTTGACGGCCTGATCGAAGCTCAGCGAAACCTCGGTCTCGAGGTCTCGACCGCGCGCCTGGCGCTGGGGTCCGCTGCGGACCCCTCCCTGGCCGCGTCCAGCCGCCCCCCCGCCGCCGCGGTTGAAGAGATCGGACAGGATGTCGCCGAACCCGCCGCCGAACGAGCTCGGGTCAAAGCCGCCGGGCATGCCGAAGCCGCCCAGGGCGCCACCGCGGTCATACGCCTTGCGCTTCTCCGCGTCGGAGAGCACGTCGTTGGCCTGGGAGATCTCCTTGAAACGCTCCTCCGCCACCTTGTCGCCCGAGTTGCGGTCTGGGTGGTACTGGCGCGCGAGCCTGCGGTAGGCCTTCTTGATCTCCTCCTCGCTGGCGTTCTTGCCCACCCCGAGGACCTTGTAATAGTCGGGTCGGTCAGCCACGTGTGCTCACGCTCCTAGCCGGCCACGATCACGCGCGCCGGGCGCAGCACGCTGTCGCCCCGGCGATAGCCGCGCTGGTAGACCTCGACCACGGTTCCCGGCTCGGTGCCCTCGAAGGGCTGCTGGGCCACCGCCTCGTGAAAGAGCGGGTCAAAGGCCTCGCCCTCGGGCGAGTAGGGCTCGATGTCGGCCCGTTTGAGCGCGGCGATCAGATCGGAATGGACGTGCTTGATCCCCGAGATGAGCGACCCATCGCCGTTCTCCTCGGTGGTGGCCGCATGGGCCAGCGCGCGGTCGAGATTGTCGATCGCCGGCAGCAGCTCCAACGCGAGCTTCATCGCGCCGCGCTCCTGCGCCGCGGCCGCCTCCCGGGTCGCGCGCTTGCGGTAGTTCTCGAACTCCGCCCGCGTGCGCTGAGCCAGATCGAGGTACTCGTCGGCCTTCTGGGCCTTGGCCGTCAGCGCCTCGATGTCGATCTCGACGATCTCCGCGCCCTCGAGTTCGGCGGCGTCGGCGGCGTCGGCGGCGTCGGCGACGTCGGCGGCTTCGGACTCCTGCGCCTCGCCCTCAGCCGAAGCGTCGGCGGGGGCGCCGGACGACGTCCCCGAGGCGGGCTCCCCGGCGCTGTCTGCCTCCGGGGTCACATCCTCGGCGGATGCCGGTCGGGAAGCCTGCCCGGCCTCCGGCGAGGGTGGGTCCCCGGAGCCCACAACGGGCTCCGGGGTGTCGATCTTCTCGTGACTCATTACTTGCCCTCGTCAACCACTTCGGCGTCCACGACATCCTCTTCGGCGCTCGCGCCGTTGCCGGACGTCGCGCCGGCACCCGAAGCGGCCGGGCCCTCGCCGTTGCCGGCGTCAGAGGCCTGCTCCTGGGCACGCTGGTACATCGCCTCGGAGACCTTGTGGAAGGCCGACTGCAGTGCCTCGGTCTTGGCGTTGATGTCCGCCGCATCCTCGGATGTGAGGACCTCACGGACGGTCTTGATCGCGGCTTCGATCTCCTCCTTGGAGGACGCATCGACGGTCTCGCCGAGCTCAGTGAGCTGACGCTCGGCCTGGTAGGCCGCGTTCTCGGCATTGTTGCGGGCCTCGGCCAGCTCGCGCTGGCGTTTGTCGTCCTCGGCGTGAGCCTCGGCGTCACCGACCATCCGCTTGATCTCCTCATCGGAGAGCCCGGAGCCGGCCTTGATCTCGATCTTCTGCTCCTTGCCGGTGCCCAGATCCTTGGCCGACACGTTGAGGATGCCGTTGGCGTCGATGTCGAAGGCGACCTCGACCTGCGGGATGCCCCGTGGCGCCGGCGGGATGCCGGTGAGCTGGAACTTGCCCAGCGACTTGTTGTAAGTGGCCATCTCGCGCTCGCCCTGGAGCACGTGGATCTCCACGCTCGGCTGGTTGTCCTCCGCCGTCGAGAAGACCTCGGACTTGCGGGTCGGGATCGTCGTGTTGCGCTCGATCAGCTTCGTCATCACGCCGCCCTTGGTTTCGATGCCGAGGGTGAGCGGGGTGACATCGAGCAGGAGGACGTCCTTGACGTCGCCGGCCAGCACGCCGGCCTGGATCGCGGCACCGACGGCGACGACCTCATCGGGGTTGACGCCCCGGTGGGGCTCCTTGCCTGTCAGCTCCTTGACCTTCTCCTGGACGGAGGGCATGCGGGTCATACCGCCGACGAGGACAACGTGGTCGATCGTGGCCGCACCCTTCTCCTTCGCGTCATCGAGAGCCTGGCGCACAGGCGCGACCGTGCGGTCGAGCAGGGCGGAGGTCAACTCGTTGAGCTTGGCCCGCGTGAGGCGGGTGTCGAGGTGCTTGGGGCCGCTGGAGTCAGCGGTGATGAAGGGCAGGTTGATCTGCGTCTCCTGGGTGGTGGAGAGCTCGATCTTCGCCTTCTCGGCTGCCTCGTAGAGACGCTGCAGCGCCATCGGGTCGGCAGAGAGATCGATGCCTTGCGCTTTCTTGAACTCAGCCACGAGCCAGTCGACGAGGGCCTTGTCGAAGTTATCGCCACCGAGGTGGTTGTCACCCGCGGTCGCCTTGACCTCGAAGACGCCGTCGCCGATCTCGAGCACCGACACGTCGAAGGTGCCGCCGCCGAGGTCGAAGATGAGGATCGTCTGGTCAGACTCCTTGTCCAGACCGTAGGCCAGCGAGGCCGCGGTCGGCTCGTTGATGATCCGCTTGACGTCGAGGCCGGCGACCTTGCCGGCGTCCTTGGTCGCCTGGCGCTGGTCGTCGTTGAAGTAGGCCGGGACCGTAATCACGGCACTGTCGACGGTCTCGCCGAGGTAGGCCTCGGCGTCTGCCTTGAGCTTGCCGAGGATCATCGCGCTGATCTCCGGCGGGGAGTACTGCTTGTTGCCGGCCTGCACGCGGGCATCGCCGCCGGGACCGGCCACGACCTTGTAGGGCACGATCGACTCCTCCTCGCGGACCTCGCCCTCCTTGCGGCCCATGAAGCGCTTGATCGAGAAGATCGTGTTCTGGGGGTTGGTCACCGCTTGGCGCTTGGCCACGGTGCCGACGAGCCGCTCTCCGCCGCTCGTGAAGGCGACCACCGATGGTGTCGTCCGCCCACCTTCGGCGTTTTCGATCACCGATGGCTCGCCGCCCTCGAGAACGGCCATACACGAGTTGGTCGTCCCGAGGTCGATTCCGATCGTTTTACCCATGTCTTGTCTACTCCTATTCGAGTCGAAAAATCTTAGTGAGAGCGTAGCAGATCGTAGGTCGCCGGCCACGCGTCTGGACCACGAATCCGGGGCACCCGGGATACTGCCGCGGTGCTGTCACGCGTTGCTGCCGAGGTCCGGCGCCTGATCACCCACCCCCGGGCACCGGTGGTCGCCCTGGCCCTCATCCTGGTCTACTCGCTGGGGGCGCGGGTGTTCCACCTGGGCGAGCCGTGCAGCGCGCGGTGCACCACCGGCACCAGTCACGGTCTCATCTTCGACGAGGCCTATTACGTCAACGCCGCGCGTGTGATCGACGGCATCCACCCGCCGAGCGGCTCGCCCTACGCGACGGCACCACTGCACAAGGACCCCAATGCCGAGCATCCCCAGCTGGCCAAGCTGATCATCGCCGGCGGGATCGAGCTCTTTGGCGACAACCCATGGGGCTGGCGGATCGGCAGCGTGATCTTCGGCCTGGTCGGGATCCTGGCCATGTACGCCCTCGTCCGGGCCGCCAGGGGCAGCCCGTGGCTTGGGGTGGGGGCCGCGGGGGTCATGGCGCTCGACAACCTGATGCTCATCCACGGCCGGATCGCCACCCTCGACGTGTATTTCGTCACCATGACCCTGATCGCGGCCGTGCTCTACGTCCGCGGACGGCACGCGGCGAGCGGGATCGCACTCGGCGTCGCCGCCTGCATGAAGCTCGTGGCGCTCGGCGTCCTGCCCGCCTTCGTGCTCCTCGAGGTCTTTGCCGTCCTCTGGGCCCGTGGTGGCTCGCCCGGCGTCCTGCGCACGCTCCGCGCCCGCGCCGTCCCTCTCGCGGCCACGATCGCGGCCGCAGCGGCGGCGCTCCTGCTCGGTGTCTGGGTGCTCGACCTGCTCCTCCCCGCCTACGACCCGGGCACCCACATCACCTACGCGGGCAGTCCCTTCACCCACATCGGCCACATGCTCTCCTATGCGGCCCAGCTCAAGGCGATCCCCAACGCCACCGGGATCAGCTCGACCCCGTGGCAGTGGCTCGTCAACCAGGTGCCGATGGATTACTCCCGCGTCGCGGTCAACTCGGTCGCGGCCGAGAAGATCGTGGCCAGCCGGGCGGTGTTCGCCGCCCGGGGCGAAATCAACCCGTTCGTCATCTTCCTGGCCCTCCCGGCCCTGTTCGCAGCCGTCGCCGCAGCCTGGTACGAGCGTGACCGGGTCGCGGCCCTCGGGGCGGCGTGGTGCCTTGGCACCTTCATCCCCTTCGTGATCCAGGCCGAGGCGTTTGACCGGATCTCCTACCTCTACTACATGCTGCTCGTGATGCCGGGGATCTACCTGATCACCGCCCGGCTCTTCTCGCCGTCACGCGTGCCGCGGGCGGCGACGCTCGGCTGGGCGGTCGCGCTCGTCTACGGCTTCATCGACCTCTACCCGGTGCGCAGCCTCAGCGGCCACTGAGCCGGGCGGTCGGGGTCGGAGTCCCGATCGTCGTCGTGGTCGTCGTCTCAGCGCTCCGCGCTCGGGCACATCCGCAACAGCGCGCACGACCGGCACTGCGGACGCCGGGCGTGGCAGGTCCGCCGTCCGTGGCGCAGGAGGTTCATGTGCAGCTCGAGCTCCTCGCCGGGCGGAGTCAGAGCGAGCATCGTGTCGTGCATCTCGACGAACGGTGCGCCGGGGCGGAACAGGCCCAGCCGGGTCCCGACCCGGGAGACATGAGTGTCGACGGGCACGTCGCGCATCCCGAGCGCGAACAGGAGGACGCAGGCTGCGGTCTTGCGGCCCACCCCCGGCAGCGAGCAGAGGTACTCCTGGGCCTCGGGGACACTGAGGTCGCGCAACCAGTCCAGCCAGAGCCCGCCGTCGGGCGAGGTCTGCGTGATCGCGGTCAGAATGTCCTTGATCCGGGCCGACTTGACCTTGGAGATCCCGCCGGGCCGGATCGCCTCCTCGATCTCGTTGACGGGCGCGTCGCGCATCTCCGTCCACTCGTAGAAACGGTCGCGCAGGCGGACGTAGGCAATGTCGCGGTTGCGGTCGTTGGTCGACTGCGAGAGGACGGTCAGCACGAGCTCGGCGATCGGGTGACCGTGACCCCCGGGGCCGGCGGGGAGCTCGCCGTAGACGAGGCGCAGGCGGTCGCGGATCGCCCGCACCCGGCGCGCGGTCGGTCGGCGCCAGGCCGCCGGCCCCAGCGACTCAGTCAACCGCGCCCCAACGCTCGCACGTCCGGGCCGCGGCCGCGACCGCCTCGGGCAGGTTCGCGGCCACCGAGGAGGGATAGAAGCCGCTCAGGGCCAGCCGCGCGAGCAGCGTCCCGGTGAGAACGTCGCCCGCCCCGGCCGTGTTGACCGGCCGGCAGGCGACCCCGGGGACCGTGGCACGCAGCGCGCCGCGCAGGATCGCCCCCTCGGCCCCCAGCGTCAAGACGACCATCTTGGCCCCGGCCTTGACGAGCGCCATCGCCGCCCGCTCGGGATCCTGCTCACCGGTCATCAGCTCGGCCTCGGCACGGTTGGCACGGACGAGCAGTGCCCCGCGCACGCAGGCGTTGGCACTGGCCAATGCATCCGTGCGCGAACTCCAGCGCGCCAGCCGGAGGTTGGCGTCGAAGATCACCGGGCGCTCACGCGCAAGGGTCAGCTCCCGCGCGCGCATGGTCAGCTCCCGCTCGTCGGGCGTGATGAGGGTGTTGGTGGAGATGAACAGTGCCGCCGAGTCATCGACGGCCGCCTCGAGCCGATCGCCGAGGACCGCGACGATGTTTCCGGTCAGCGCCCCGTGCACGTGATATTCGGGCTCCGCGTCGGCGTCGACGGTCACGAAGGCCAGCGGCGTCTGCACGTCGGGGCGCAGCGCGAACAGCGATACGTCCACCCGGGCGTCACTCAGCTGGTCACGGAGCCAGCGGCCCCAGACGTCGTCCCCGGCACCCCCGGCCAGAGCAACCTGGGCCCCGGCCCGCGCGGCGACGAGCGCGACGTTAGCCGCCGCGCCCCCGAAGTGGGGCGAGAAGCGGTCGATCGCCGTCAGCTCCGTGCCTGCGCGCTCGCCGACCATGTCGACCAGTGCGTCGCCCAGGCAGAGGGTGCGGGCCGGGTTCGCGCTCACGGGGCAGACGTTATCCTCGCCGGGCGGGTGGCCTGAGATTCACGTCGACGAGCACACGATCGAGGTCGGCGGCGAGCCCGTCTTCTACCGCCGCGCCGGGGCCGGCGACCCGCCGGCCGTCTATCTGCACAGCGCGCCGACCAGCTCCGATGACTGGCTCGAGCTGCTCGCCCACACCGGCGGCGTGGCTCCGGATCTGCCCGGCTTCGGCCGCTCGGCCAAGGGGGGTCACCTCGACTACAGCCTTCCCGCCTACGTCGCGTTCCTGACCGCCTTTCTCGACGCGGTGTCCGTGGACCGGGTGGCGCTCGTCGGCCACGGCTGGGGGGCAGCGGTGGCCCTCGCCTTCGCGCAGCGTCATCCCGAGCGGGTGAGGCAGCTCGTCCTCATCGACGCGGTGCCGCTGCTCGAGGGCTTTGCCTGGCCATCGCCGGTGCGGCGGGTGCTGCGTCCCGGACTCGGCGAGCTGTGGATGGGAGCAGTCACCCGACGGAGCCTGACCCGCCTGCTGCGGCGGGCCGCCGTGAGCCCCGATACGTGGAGCGACGAACGCGCGGACGCGATCTGGAGGCAGTTCGATCAGGGAACCCAGCGCGCCTTCCTGCGGCTGCACCGCTCGATCGACCCGGCCGGGCTCGCCGCGGCCGGAGCCGGGCTCGCTCAGCTCGAGATCCCGACGCTCATCGTCTGGGGCGAGCGCGACCCCTGGGTCGCTCCCACGTTCGCTGACGCCTATGCACAGCGCCTGCCTCGGGTCGAGGTCCAGCGCGTTCCCGACGCCGGTCATTGGCCGTGGCGAGACCAGCCGGCAGTGCTCGAGCGGATCGCGGCCTTCCTGGCCGTCCCCGCGTGACCGCACTGGCCCCACCCCGGACGCCCCCCGCCCGGCCGTCTCACCTCGCCTGCTGCTGCGCCTGGCCCCGATCGCGCTCGCCGCCGCGCTCGCCACGGCCTACGTGCTCATCTCCCCACCCAGCCTCGACCTCGCTGCGCACCTGTTCCGGGCTCGGCTCTTCGCCGTCGAGGGCTTCGGCCTATGGGACAACTGGTGGTACTCGGGCCACGACGTCCTCGGCTACAGCGTCCTCTTCCCGGCCGTCTCGGCCGCCGTCGGCCCGCAGCTCGCCGCCGCATGCGCCGCGGTCGCCACTGCGGCGGTGTTCGAGCCCCTCGCCCGTCGCCACTTCGGAGACGACGCCTGGCTCGGAGCGGTGCTCTTCGGCGCCGCCACCGCCACCAACCTCTACACCGGCCGGCTCGCCTTCGCCTTCGGCCTCCTGCCGGCGCTCGGCGCCGTGGCCGCGCTGGACCGCACACGCACGGTGCTCGCCTGCGCTCTGGCGGCGATCTGCGCGCTGT
>Ga0207930_1000292_pt1 | contig 14722 bp, 13 predicted proteins | sample NGESurshal092012_7_FD_184477 | JGI IMG/M metagenome (GOLD analysis project Ga0207930, IMG submission 184477) | Arctic peat soil microbial communities from Barrow, Alaska - NGEE Surface sample 210-3 shallow-092012 (SPAdes) | ecosystem: Environmental > Terrestrial > Soil > Wetlands > Peat ... | reverse complement strand
GAGCGAGCTGAAGATCCTTGGCGTCGGGCTCGTGCTTGCGGTGATCGTCTACGCCATCCCATTCACCCGCTTCGTAATGTCGGCGCTGGTCACGTTGTTTCATGAGATGGGCCATGCCGTCATGGCCTGGTGCCTCGGCATCCCCGCCATCCCGGCGTTCGACTTCACCTACGGCGGCGGCATCACCAGCTACGGCCAGTTCCACCTATCGATCGCACTCGCCATCGCCGGGGGCTTCGCGTTCCTGGCCTACCGCTTCCGGCGTAACTGGAAGACGCTCGTCACCCTCGCCGTCGTGGCCGGCGTCTCGTTTGCCGGCGGTGCGGCTGTGGTCGCGGCCAGCCAGGCCTCGAACACAGCGACGATCGACGACGCGACGACGCTCAACGTCAACTGCCCCTCGCCGTCGCTTTCGGGGCGGCTGCCCGCGCTCGTCTCGCTCCCGGTCGGGTACGGGAGCACCGCCCCCGCTTACCCGGTGATCTACTTCCTCCACGGCCTGCCCGCCGGACCCAGCGCCTATCAGGCCAACACCTTCGTGGCCGCCGAGTTGGCCGCCGGCGGACGGCGGGCGATCGTCGTCCAGCCCCAGGGCGCGCGCAGCGACAACAGCGACCGGGAATACCTCAACTGGGACACAGGGGAGAACTGGCCCCAGGCCATCGCCCATGACCTCGTGACGTGTATCGACAAGCGCTTTCGGACCATCCCCAACCGCGACGGCCGCGCGCTGATCGGCCTCTCGGCCGGCGGCTACGGCGCCTTCAACATCGGCCTGCGCAACCTCGACACCTTCGGCGCCGTGGAATCGTGGAGCGGTTACTTCGCCGCCACCAATCCGGCCGGCACTCAGGTCCTCAACCTCGGCTCCGCCCAGGCCAACAGCAGCGCGACCGTCCCGAGCGGCACCAACGTGACCCGCTGGCTCAAGAGATGGCCGACCCTGCTGGCCTTCTATGTCGGCGCTCAGGACACACGCTTTCTGACCATGAACCAGCAGTACGACGCCGCTCTGACCAAGAGTGGCGCGGCCCATACCTTTCACGTCTATCCCGGCGGGCACTCGGGCACCCTCTGGCACACGCAGGCTCCGGCATGGCTGTGGATGGCGCTCGACGCCCTGACCCACGAGGCCCGGACGCGCGCGGTGTCGGGTGGCGCGAGCGCGGGCTGACGGGGCCCCGGCGCGGGCTGACCGCAGCGCTACCGCGCGACGTCGATGGTGACGCCCAGGCCGCGCAGGCGAACCTGGCCGGACTCGGGGTAATAGACGCTGTCGCCGGGCACCCGAGTGCCGTAGGCGAGGTAGGTGAGGCCGTCGGGGCCGGCGGCGATCGCGTGGGGCACGCCGGTCCCGGGTGGCCGCGCGACCACGTCACCTGCGCTGAGCCGATGCTCGGCCTCGCCGAGCCGGAGTGTGCCCGAGCCCTCGAGCACGAGGAACACCTCCTCCTCGAGCGCGTGGCAGTGCGGCGGCGCGCCGCGTGACCCCGGTCCGAGCGAGACGTGGTTGAGGCCGGCCTGGGACGAGCCGGCGGCGACTCCGAGGGCGCGCACCTCGGCCGCCGAGAGGGTCCCGGTGTCAACGTCGCCGAGCGCCACGACGTTGCGCGGGCGCGGTCCCGCCTCGGGACGCTCGAGCGCGCCCGCTGCCCCCTCGGCCTTGAAGGGGTGCGGCGCGTCGACCGGCACCCAGCGCGGCCCACACCACATGACGCCCGCGCGCGGGAGGTAGGTGATGCTCGTCTCGCTGCCACTGGCGAAAGCGAGCAGCTCGAGGCCGTCCGGGCCGGCCAGGAAGGTGTGGGGAGCGCGGCGTGGAGGGTGGACGATCGTGTCTCCGGGCCCGACCGCGCAGGCCCCGTCGCGCTCCCAGGACAGGCCGCTGCCGTCGAGCACGAAGAAGATCTCCTCCTCGTCACCGTGCACGTGGACGGGCATCTGACGCGCGAGCGGCGCAACGACGTAGCGGCTGGCCCCGATCCGGGCCGTCCCGGCCGCAGCGCCGAACATCTGGCGGGAGAAGACGATGTCGCCCTCGGTGACGTCGCGCACGGGCACATCGCGCAGGTTGATCACGGACATCGGCCCAGGCTATCTGCGCCGCGCGCCGTGGGCCACCCCTACTCCAAGTGGACAAACCGGGCCCACGCCCGTTGGCCGGGTGAAGGTGGTACGGCGGCTTGGCAACCGGTACATCTAGAGTCGGTGTCCGACGTGGAAACGCAACCAACGACCAGGGAATACGAGATCCCCAGCGGGTGCCGCGACGAGCTGCTCGACGCCGACGGCCGTCCCCTGCCCCACGCCGAACAGCTGATGGCCACGCTCGAGCGTCTCGGGCCCGAGGCGCTCCAGACGGCGGGGCAGCGCCGCGACACGATCTTCATGCAGCAGGGAATCACCTTCGAGGTCGCCGGCACCGACGGAGAACGCCGGGACCGCGCCTGGCCGCTGGACCTCGTCCCCCGGGTCATCACGGCGGCCGAGTGGACCACGATCAAGCGCGGGCTGGCCCAGCGCATCCGGGCGCTCAACGCCTTCGTCGACGACGTCTACCACGCCCACGAGATCGTGCGGGCCGGGATCGTGCCCTGGTCGCTGATCGTCAGCCGCCCGAGCTTCGCGCGGCCCGTGCACGGCGTGCGCGCCCCGGGCGGCGTCTACTGCCATGTCTGCGGCTGTGACCTCGTCCGCGACGGCAACGGGCGTTGGCGGGTGCTCGAGGACAACGTCCGCACTCCCTCGGGAATCTCCTACGTGCTCGAGAACCGGGTGGCGATGACGCGCCTGGTCCCGGAGCTCTTCGCCGGCCACCGTGTGCGGGGCGTCGAGCACTATCCCTCGCTCCTGCTCGATGCGCTGCGCGCTGTCGCCCCGGCCGCCGAGAGTCATCCCACGGTCGTGCTGTGGACGCCGGGGCCGCTCAACGCGGCCTATTTCGAACACGCCTTCCTGGCCCGCCAGATGGGGGTCGAGCTCGTCGAGCCCGGCGACCTCGTCGTCCGCGACGCGGTCTGTTACATCCGCACCACAGCGGGCTTGCAGCGCGTCCACACGATCTACCGGCGCCTCGATGACGACTTCATCGACCCGCTCGAGTTCCGGCCCGACTCGATGCTCGGCGTCCCCGGTCTCGTGCGCGCCTACCGAGCGGGCACGGTGGCGATCGCCAACGCCATCGGGACCGGCGTCGCCGATGACAAGGCGATCTACTACTACGTCCCGGAGATGATCCGCTTCTACCTGGGCGAGGAGCCGATCCTCGAGAACGTTCCCACCTACCTGCTCAGCAACGACAAGTCGCGCCGCGAGGTCCTGCGCCGGCTGCACGAACTCGTCATCAAGCCCACCTCGGAGTCGGGCGGCAAGGGTGTCTTCATCGGCCCTCAGGCCAGCGCCGCCGAGCGCGAGCATCAGGCCCGGCTGATCGAGGACGACCCTCACCGTTTCATCGCTCAAGAGCTCGTCCACCTCTCGACGGCCCCGACAGTGGCCGACGGGCGGCTCGCCCCCCGCCACGTCGACCTGCGCCCGTTCGCCGTCTTCGGCGAGGAGATCAGGATCGTCCCCGGCGGCCTGACCCGGGTGGCGCTGCGGGAGGGGTCGATGATCGTCAACTCGTCGCAGGGCGGCGGTTCCAAGGACACCTGGGTCCTCGACGACGACGAGGCCGGTGAGCTCGCCCCCGGAACGGTTCCCCACCACCGCCCGCCGCGGCTGCCCGACGTTCGTTACGGAGCCTGGCAGAACCAGGCCCAACAGCAGCAACAGCAATCCGGAGAGCACTGATGCTGGCGCGGATCGCGCAGGAACTGTTCTGGCTCGGCCGCGACCTGACCCGTGCCGAGCACACGGCTCGCATCCTCGACGGCGCCTTTCACGCCGACGTGGCCGGCGCTCCCGGGGAGCGCGGCATCGCGCTGAGCTGGGAGGGAGTCCTGGCCACGATCGGCGCCAAGCCAGTCGTGGCTCCCGGCGACGAGGAAGCGGCCGCGGCCGACGGCGGCGCCTCGACGGCGGATCCCACAGCCGCGATCACCGCCGAGCACCCCGTCTTCGGCCGCGGCGAGGTGGCCCGCCTGCTCACCCTCGACACCGAGAGCCCCGCGTCGGTGGTCTCGTGTGTGGCCCGCGCCCGGGAACGGGGCCGGACGATGCGCGATGTGATCTCGACCGAGATGTGGGAGGCGCTCAACTCGTTCTACCTGCTGCTCGGGCGCTATGACCTGCAGGCTGCACTGCGCACCGGCCCCTACTCGGTCTACCAGGAGGTCAAGGAGCATTGCGCTCTGTTCTGGGGTCTGGTCGATCGCACGATGCTGCGCGACGAGGGCCGCGCCTTCCTCGAAGCGGGAGGGCGGATCGAGGGGGCCGACATGGTCCTGCGGATGCTCCGGGTGGCGATCCCGAGCGGGGCCCTCGACGATGGGTATGAGACCGAGGCCCTGGCCCTGCTGCACGCCGTCGGCGGCTTTCAGGCCTACCGTCGCGCCGTCCGCCATGCGCCGACCGTCGGCCCGGTCGTCCGCTTCCTGCTTTTTAACTCCTCCTACCCCGGGTCAGTGGCCTCGTCGGTTGACGCCTTGGCGGATGCGCTCTCGGCCGCCGACGCGCAGCCCCGTTCCTCGCCGCCCGTGCTCCGTCTCGGGCGGCTGATCGCCGATCTCGAGCTGCAGCGGCGGACGCCGGAGGCCGGCGTGGCGATCAACGAAACCCTGGCCGAAGTGCAGGCCGAGCTGGAAATGGTCGATCGCGACATCGACGCGCGCTATTTTGCCATCGCCGCCCTCGCCGCCGTGCACCTCTAGCCGGGTCGCGGCGGTCCCTCGTCTCAGCCCCAGCCTGTGAACTTCGCGATCCGCTACCTCACGCAGTACGAGTACGACGCGGACGTCGTCGACAACCTCAACGCGCTCCGGGTCAAGCCCCACGGCAACGGCCGCCAGCGCTGCGACGAGTTCGGTGTTCGCCTCACCCCCGAGGTCCGTCTGCATCGCCACACCGATTACTTCGGGACCGAGGTGGTGGAGTTCGAGGTCTCGCGGCCACATCGCCACCTGACGATCGACGTGCGCGCACGGGCGAGCACGAAGGTCTCGGCCGATCCGCCCCAGGCGACCTGGGACGCGCTGCGCGACTCCAGCTACCGCGAGGCGGGCGGAGAATTTCTCCTCCAGACCGATGACGCCCCCGGCCACCCCGGCCTCGAGCAGCTCCTGGCCACGACCCAGGCCGCCTCCCACCCGCTGGCCACGGTCCTGCTCAGCTCCGAGCTGATCCCCGACCGCTTCGAGTATCGCCGCGGGGCCACCTACGTCGACTCCCGGATCGCCGATCTGCTCGAGGCAGGCGCTGGCGTCTGCCAGGACTTCGTCCACCTCGGCCTGTGCCTCCTGCGCCACCACGGGATCGCAGCCCGGTACGTCTCGGGCTACCTGTACGCCCCCGGGCGCGACGACGACGGGCGCGAGTCGGTGGAAGTCGACACGCACGCGTGGCTCGAAGCCCTGCTGCCGGTGCCGGGCGGTGGCGAGCCGGTCTGGGTGGGCGCCGATCCGACCAACCGGATCCTGGCCGGCGAGACGCACGTCAAGATCGGGCACGGCCGCCACTACGCCGACGTGCCGCCGATCAAGGGTGTCTACCGCGGGGCGGCCAGCGCCAAGCTCGACGCGAGCGTGACCATGACCCGCCTGGAGGGGACCGACCCGGCCGCGATCGCGCGGTCCTAATCAGTCGGTCCAGAAGTCCTGGACCATCTGGCCGTCGCCGCCCTCGGGCCGGTCGTTGCCGACGGCGATGTAGACGAGGCCGTCGGGACCGCTCTCGAAGGCGCGTACGACGGTCGGAGCAACGCGGATGACATCCCATTGCTTGAGCTCGATGATCTCGTCGTCGAGCCGCATCAGGCCCGACCCCGAGACGATCACGTAGGCCTCCTCCTGCTCGCGGTGCGAGTGACCGAAGGGGCTGCGGAAGTTGGGTGGTGCCGAGAAGTAGCTCACCCCGAGGTGGTCTGATTCGATCGCGCTGCGGGCGAAACGGGCCTCGAAGCCGTCGCCGCGATCGGCGGCCAGATTGTCGACGTCGAACAGGTTGGCGCTCGTGAAGTTGGTCATGCGCCGGAGTCTATGTCCCGCCGCCCATCCGCGAGAGGGCGCCGGTACTAGCCGCGAGCGCACTCCGGTGGTAGCGTCGGCGCCATGGGAGAACGAACGCAGTACACACCAGGCACCTTCAGCTGGACCGACCTCAATACCACTGACCAGGACGCGGCCAAGGGCTTCTACGCGGCACTGTTCGGCTGGACCTACAACGACAGCCCGGTCGGGGACGGCGTGGTCTACTCGATGGCGCAGATCGAGGGACGCAACGTCGCCGCGATCTCCCCCCAACCGCAGCAGCAGCGCGAGGCGGGCGTGCCGCCGGCGTGGAACTCCTACATCACGGTGGAGAACGCCGACGCCACCTTGGCCCGGGCCAAGGAGCTCGGCGGCACCGTGCATGCGGACGCCTTCGACGTGATGGAGGCCGGCCGGATGGGCGTCATCCAGGATCCCCAGGGGGCCTACTTCGAGGTCTGGGAGGCCAAGCAGACCATCGGCGCCGGTCTCGTCAACGCCCCCGGCGCGCTGTCCTGGAACGAGCTCGGAACCCCCGACATCGAGGCCGCGGCGACGTTCTACGGCGACCTGTTCGGCTGGACGACGACCCCGATGGAGGGCGACATGCCCTACCTGGTCGTCAAGACCGCCGCCGACCGTTCCAACGGCGGGATCCGCCCGCCGATGCCCGAGGGAACGCCTCCGTTCTGGCTGGTCTACTTCGCCACCGCCGACCTCGACGCGACCCTGGCCACGGTGTCTGAGCACGGCGGCACCGTGCTGATGGGCAACACCGACATCGGCATCGCCCGGATCGCCGTCGCCCAGGATCCGCAGGGCGCGGTCTTCGCGCTCTACGCGGGGCAGCTCGAAGACTGATCGGCAAGCGCCGGGCAGTTCGACGGCTGGATCGGCAAGCGCTGCGCGGCGCGATCGCCTCCGGCATACTCGAAGCGTGCGACGCGGCCGTCTGCTTCCCATCGCGCTGATGTGCCTCTCCGTCGCCGCTTGCGGCCAGGCCGCGGCGCGCGAGTCCGACCCGACTCCCGGCCCGAACAGCTCCTCACCGAGCGCCGCCCAGAGCGTGCCCCAGGCCCACCCGCAGGCGATCGAACCGGTGGCCGGCGCCGCCGCCGCCGCCATGCCACCGCCCGGCGCGCAGGCCGGAGTCAGTGTGGGTCCTCCCGGTCGCTCGCTGCCGCAACCCTATTCCGACGCCGCGGTGCGCCAGCAGCTGGCTCAGAGCGGGATGAGCGCCAGCACGAACCAGGCCACGCTGACCCCCGGCGGGCTCGCGGTGGCCCCGATCGACGCCCCCGCCGCCGTCCAAGAGGTGATCGCGGCCGGCAACGCGATCGCGCGTCTCCCCTACCGCTACGGCGGCGGCCACATGACCTACGAGGACACGGCCTATGACTGCTCGGGGTCGATCAGTTACGTGTTCGCGGCCGCCCACCTGCTCGATCGCACCGTCGTCTCGGGCCAGCTGGAGAACTGGGGTAAGCCGGGACCCGGGAAGTGGATCACGGTCTTCGCCAACGCCGGGCACACGTTCATGTACGTGGCCGGACTGCGCTTTGACACGGTCGCCCTGGCCGAGACCGGGTCGCGCTGGTCAGACCGCTCGGCCGACGAACCCGATCTGAAGACCTTCTCGGTCCGTCATTCGCCGGGTCTCTGACCAGCCCCTGCGACGCGTCCGGCCGGGTGGGTCCCTGACGAGGCCCCGTCGACCCGTCCGGCCGGGTCCCTGAGCCGCAGTCAAGACCTGTCTAGGCGGCGGCTTCGCGCTCGGCGCCGAACTCAAGCAGCAGTTCGGTGAAGCGCTCGGCCGCCTCGACCTGCGGGCAGTGCCCGATTCCCTCCATCAGCTCGAGTCGCGCCCCGGGCACGACGTCGAGGACACGCTTGGCCCCCCGCGAGAACACGAGGCGATCGCGGTCTCCCCACACGAGCAGCAGCGGCACGGCGATCTTCTCGAGCGCGAACGGCCGGCGCAGCTCGGGCAGCAGGCGGTGCGCGGTGTCGAGGTAATGGGCCACGCGGGCGCGCCGACGGTGGTGGTAGGTGAAACTCGAGATGACGGCCGGATCGATCGAATCCGGAGCGGCGAAAGCGAGCTGGCGATACAGGCGCGCCACCGCCGAGCGCAGCACGAAGGCGGGAACCGGGGTGGGGAGCGCCATGAGCGAGCGGAGAACCGGGTCGCGCTGGACGAGGTTGAGCAGGCGCGACATCTCCAGCCCCGCCGGGGCCACACCGACGACGCCGGCCAACCGGTTGCCGTGGCGCTCGGCCAGCCGCAGGACGACGCACCCGCCGAGCGAGTTGCCGACCGCGATCACGGGCTTCCGGGCCCGGCCGGAGGCGTAGCGCACGGCCGCGATCGCGAACTCGTCGAGCTGAGGCAGGATCGGGTCGCCGGTCAGTGCGTCGGCGTCGCCGAAGCCGGGGAGATCGAAGGCGATCGCTCGGCGCCCCTGGCGTGCGAGCAGATCCAGCGCCTGACGCCAGGTGTCGGCGCTGTCGGCGTATCCGTGAAAGAAAACGATCGGAGGCCCATCGCCCTCGAGCTCGAGAACCCGCGTCTCATAGCCGGCGAGCGTAGGACGGTGCTCGAACAGGGGCTCGATCAAAGCCGGCCACTGCGCACATGTGGGTCGACCGTAACCCTCACATCGTCCATTGGACGCAATCCTAGAGGTCTAAGCCGATCGGCGGTGTGAGCGTTCTCACGCGCGGCCGTAGACGGGGACCAGCGCGCCACTGGTCGGGGCCGAGTCCGCCGACAGCAGGTGGGCAATGACCCCGGCGATCGCGTCCGGCTTGACCCACCGGTCGTGGTCGGCATCGGGCATCGAGCGGCGATTGGCCGGGGTGTCGATCACGCTGGGCAGGATCGCGTTGGCCCGCACGCCCTGATCGCGATACTCGACCGCGAGCGCGCGGACGAAGGCGAGCACGGCCGCCTTGGAGGCGATGTAGCCCGCTGCGCCCGCGAAGGGCTCGAGCGCGGCGCGAGTCCCGACGCAGACGATCGCCCCGCCCGAGCCGGCGATCATCGAGCGTAGAGCGGCCTGCGTGACGAGGTAGGTGGGACGGAGGTTGAGGCGAAACTGCTCCTCGAAGCGCTCGAAGGGGACCTCGTGGACGCGGCCGGGGGCATCAAACCCCCCGACGAGGTTGACCACGCCGCGCAGCGGCGCCGCCTCGTCTCCCGCGGCCCGGGTGACGATCGCCGACACCTGCTCGGGGTCGAAGAGATCGGCCTGAATGAGCTCGAGACGCTCGTGCTCGGATACCCGCTCGAGCTCGCGTTCGCTCACCCATGGGACAACGACACGCCAGCCATCGGCGAGCAGCCGGGCTGTGACGGCGGCTCCGAGTCCCCCCGTTCCACCTGTAACGAGTGCAGTTTCCGGCATTTTCTGACGTCCGAAGCCCACTCTATCTTCGTGGTCATGCAGGTGCGGGAGCTTCACGATGGCGATGTCCTGGCCCAGGTCCTGCTGGTCCGCGGGGCCGAACTGCGCCGGCGCCGGGACGGTGGCGAATACCTCAAGCTGACGCTCGGCGATCGCACCGGCAGCCTGAGCGCGATCGTCCGCAACGATCTCGGCCCGGCCCGCGAGCTGTGCGCCGTCGGAACCGCGGTGTGGGTGAGCGGCCAGTTCTCCCAGCACGAGCGGTTCGGCCCCCAGCTCGAGCTCGAAGCCGTCCGGGCCGCCGCGGGCGACGAATACGACCCCGGCGAGCTCGTCGACGGCCCCCCGCGATCGGCTACGCAGATGGAGGCGGATCTCCGTGAGCTCGTGGCCACGGTCCACAACCCCCACCTCCAGCGTCTGCTCGACCGGCTGCTGGGGCCCGGCTCGACGTTGTGGCCGCTGTTCCGCGACGCGCCTGCCGCCAAGCGCTACCACCAGGCCTACCGCCACGGGCTCCTCGAGCACTCGCTGTCGGTGGCTCAAGCCGTGAGCGCGAGCTCGGCCACCTTCCCGGGTATCGACCGCGATGTCGCCGTGACCGGAGCCCTGCTGCACGACATCGGCAAGCTCGAGGCCTACGAAATGTCGGGCGAGGCGATCGACATGTCCGATCACGGCCGTCTCTACGGCGAGATCCCGCTCGGCTACTACCGGGTGCGCCGGGCCATCGAGGGTCTCAAGGGCTTTCCGGCCCAGACCGCCCAGGCAGTCCTGCACATCATCCTCAGCCACCATGGCTCGCTCGAGCACGGCAGCCCGGTCATCCCCTGCACGCGGGAGGCCACCCTCGTGCACATGATCGACAACCTCGGCGGCCGGCTGGGCAGCTTCGATCGGCTCGAGAAGGCCCTGCCCTCAGGCGAGCAGTGGTCGGCGTATGACAAGGGCATCGGCGGCGGGGCGTATTTCGGGCCGCCCGTCGAGCGCGAGCGCCGCGCCGCCTGACCCGCGCAGAAGGGCGATTCACGGAAAAGCCAAAGTGAGGACGCGGCTGTTCCGCGCATTGCCCCGGCATTTGAGCCCGACAACCGCTCAGCGGCGGGCGAACGCGTCCCCGGGGCGCAACGGACCGAGGAGAGCTCAGAGGTCGTAAGAGTGCCACTTCCGTGCCACGCGCTCCAAATGTGCGCAAATTGCGCTGGGGCGGCGGCCACTCGGTTCGCTCGCCACGGTCCGCGACTAGAGTTGACCGGGGATGGCCAAGGACACCGAAAAGCTCATCCGTCAGCTGTCGCTGATCTCCTATCTGATGGCCGAGCGGCGGCCCGTGACGGCCTCGGAGATCCGCCGCGACGTCGAGGGCTACAGCGTCATGAACGAGGACGCCTTCGCCCGCCGCTTCTACGCCGATCGCTCCGAGCTCGAGGCCCTGGGGATCGTTCTCGCCGTCGAGAAACCGGTCGATGGCCTCGTCGAGCAGGAGAACTATTCCCTGCCCCCCGAGAACTTCCATCTTCCGGCAATCGCCTTCTCGGATCCGGAGCTGGCGGCACTCCAGACCGCCCTGCAGCTGCTCGACGGGGAGTTCGCCTACGCCGAGCCGCTGCGCCTGGCCCTGCAGCAGATCTCGTGGGGCCGGCCGAGCCCGCTCGCTGCACCCGAGCAGAGCACGATCGCACTCGGGATCACCGGCTCGGCCGGTGGCCATGACGTCAGCCAGCGCCTGGCCAAGATCGAGACGGCGATCTTCCGCCGCAAGACGATCCTCTTCGAGTACCACACGATGGAACGCGATGAGCTCGGTGCCCGGCGGGTCGACCCCTACCAGCTGCTCTACCAGGGCGGTCAGTTCTACGTTGTCGGCCGCTCGCACGAGCGCAGCGCGATCCGCGTCTTCCGCCTCTCCCGGATCCGCGGGAAGGTCGGGTATGCGACCAAGGCCGAGCACGACTTCCAGCGCCCGGCGAACTTCGATCCTCGCGCCTACGCTGACCGGATCGACTGGCAGTTCGGCGAGCCGGTCGGGACCGCCGAGGTCTGGATCGGACAGCGGATCGCCTGGCAGATCGAGCGGCACTTCGGGCGCTACGGCGAGATCCTGCCTGCCGGCGAGGACGCCGACCCCGGCGACCGCCTGTTCGTGACCCCGTACGCCAACTCCCGGCAGCTGATCGCCTGGGCGCTGGGACTGGGTGAGAACGCTCGCATCGTCGGGCCACCCGAGCTCGTCACCGAACTCCGGGAGCGAATCGGAGTGCTGATCGAGCGCCACAGCGGCGAAGCGCAGATCGCCGACGCCGTCCCGGCTGCACAGGATGGCTCCAGCGAGTCCGAGTCGGGCTCGCGCCGCGGGCCGGACGTCCCCGACCCCAACGAGGTCGGCGGCAGCCGTCCCGACGCGGCCATCCGCCCCGAGCGCTTCGCCCGCCTGGTCACGCTGGCCAGCATTCTGATCGATGCCGGGCGCGCCGGCCGGCTGCTCAGCACGGCCGAGATCTGCACGGCCCTGAACGTCTCCGATCAGGAGTTGCGCGAGGACATCTCGGTCCTCAACGTGGTCAACTTCGGTGCCGGCACGTACGTGCTCTACGCCGAGATCCACAGCGACGGCACGATCGAGGTCGATCCCGAGCCTTATGGCGACGCCTTCGCGCGCCCGGCCCGGTTGCTCCCGGTGGAGGCCAAGGCGCTCGTGGCGGCCATCGACCTGATCGGCGAGCACATCCCGGAGGGCTCGTTGGCCTCAGTTCGCGAGAAGGTCGTGGCCGCGCTCGGCGAGGATCCCGTCCACGAGGGCCTGCAGTTCTCGGCCCCCGGCGGTGACGACGCCGAGATCGCGGCCGAGGTATCCCGGGCGATCTCGCGGCGCCGCCTGCTCTCCTTCGAGTACTACAAGGAGAACGAGAACGAGTTCTCGACCCGGCTGGTCGAGCCCTACGCGTTGATCAACGGCCGCGAGGGCTGGTACCTGGCCAGCTTCGACCCCACCCGGGAGAGCGTGCGCCACTTCCGCCTGGACCGGATCAAGTCGGCCACGGTCACCGACGAAACCTTCGAGGCACGGCCCGATGTCAATCCAGCGGCCGACGTCGACGGCTGGCCGCGGACCGGCGAGGTGCCCGCGTCGCGCCGCGCCCAGGTCTGGGTCTCCCCCGAGCGTGCCCGCTGGGCACGCGAGGAGCGCCGCGTCGTGGCCGAACTCGGGGACGGGGCCGTGATCGTCGACCTCGGCTTCGCGGGTGTGGACTGGCTCGTCCGCCAGACGCTCAAGGAGGCCGGCGACGCGGTGGTGCTCGCTCCCGACGACGCTCGCGCCGCCGTTCGCGCCGCCGTTCGCGCCGCGGCCGAGGCGGTCGGCGCGGGCGCCGGCCTCGTCTCGCGCTAGACGCCGTCTCAGCATGAGCCTGAGCCGGCGCGATCAGATCCAGCTGACGGCGGCCGAGCAGGCTCAATTCCTCGACGAGCAGCGCGTCGTCATCTGCGCCACCAACGGCCAGCGCGGCTGGCCGCATCTGATGCCGCTCTGGTACGTGGTCCGCGACGGTCAACTGTGGGCCTGGACGTACGGCAAGTCACAGAAGATCCGCAACCTCGAGCGCGACCCGCGGGCGACGTTGCAGATCGAGGCCGGGGACACGTATGACCAGTTGCGTGGGGTCATGATCGAGGCGCGGACCGAGCTCCATCGCGACCTTGATGTGGTCAGCGCGCTCGGCGCCGAAGTGATGGCCCGCTACAGCGGGGGGCCGGTCACGCCCGAGATCGAAGCGGCCGTGGGCGCCCAGGCAGCCAAGCGGGTCGCCCTGCAGTTCGTCGGCGAGCGGACGGCGAGCTGGGACCACCGCAAGCTCGGCGGCACCTACTGATATGGGGGTCAGGCGCCCCGGCGGCACCAGGGTCAGCCGGCCCGGCCGGTATCGCCTGCCTCGCGATCCGGCATCTCGCTAGGCTCGGCGCGGTCATGCGAGAACTCAAGGGACTCATCCTCTCCGGGGGCAAGGGCACGCGGTTGCGGCCCATCACCCACACCAGCGCCAAGCAGCTGGTGCCGGTAGCCAACAAGCCCGTCCTCTTCTACGGGATCGAGGCGATGGCCCAGGCCGGGATCCGCGAGGTCGGGATCATCATCGCCCCCGAGACCGGCGACGAGATCCGGGCCGAGGCCGGAGACGGCGAGCGCTTCGGGGTCAAGATCACTTACATCGTTCAGGACCAGCCGGCCGGGCTGGCGCACGCCGTCCTGACCGCCGAGCCGTTTCTGGGCGACTCCCCGTTCGTCATGTACCTGGGCGACAACCTGCTCCAGGGCGGGATCGAGGACCTCGTGGCCGCCTTCCGTGCCAGCGAGCCCGACGCCCTCATCCTCCTCACACCGGTGCCCGACCCCGAGCAGTACGGCGTGGCCGAGCTCGAGGACGGAGCGGTCGTGCGCCTGGTCGAGAAGCCCAAGGAGCCCAAGACCGACCTGGCTCTCGTGGGCGTCTACATGTTCACCCCGGCGATCCACACCGCCGCCCGGGCGATTGAACCCTCGCCGCGCGGCGAGCTCGAGATCACCGACGCCATCCAGCATCTGCTCGACGGCGGCGCTCGCGTCGAGCCTCACGTCGTCAAGGGCTGGTGGAAGGACACCGGCCGGCTGGAGGACATGCTGGCCGCCAACCGGCTCGTGCTCGAGATGCTGGAGAGTGACGTCCAGGGCGAGCTGATCGAGTCCCGGATCGACGGGCGGGTAATCGTCGAGCCCGGGGCCCGCCTCGAACGCTCGGCGGTGCGCGGGCCGGCCATCATCGGGGCCGGTGCCCACCTGATCGATTGTTACGTGGGCCCCTACACCGCGGTCGGGGAGAACTGCGTGATCGAGAACGCCGAGGTCGAGCACTCGATCCTGCTCGCGGGCTCGGAGGTGCGCAACCTCGCCGGGCGGATGGAGTCCTCGCTGCTGGGCCGCAACGTCAAGATCAGACGTGACGAGCGCCAGCCGCGGGCCTACCGCTTCCTCGTCGGAGACAACTCCGAGATCGCCATCCTCTAGACGGCGAGGGGCTTCTCGCCCCAGAACGACGCCACCGGATTGGCGTTGAAGTTCTCCACCTCGGCGTAGCCCTCGGACTCGTACAAACCGCGGGCCCCAGCCTGAGCGGAACCGAACTCGATCGCCGGCGCCACGCCTACTCCTCCTCCACC
>Ga0207930_1000289_pt1 | contig 14759 bp, 16 predicted proteins | sample NGESurshal092012_7_FD_184477 | JGI IMG/M metagenome (GOLD analysis project Ga0207930, IMG submission 184477) | Arctic peat soil microbial communities from Barrow, Alaska - NGEE Surface sample 210-3 shallow-092012 (SPAdes) | ecosystem: Environmental > Terrestrial > Soil > Wetlands > Peat ... | reverse complement strand
GTTGCCGCCCCGCTAGACCCCGGCATGCGCGCCGCTACCCTCCGGCCGCCGCACGCGCCGGCTCGACGATGCTCTGCTGCAGGCGGCGCGCGGCGTCGAGGTGGTCGCCGGTCCAGATCATCCGCACCGCCGTGGCGCTCGCCTTGCCGTCCTCGCCGCCCAGATCGCGACGCACGGCATCGACCAGGCGCCCGTCGGCGACGATGTCGTGGCCGACCGGCTCGCGCGGCTTGTGCCTGTCCACGAGGCTCGAGCCGAGATCCTCATACCAGCTCCTGACGAGCTCGCTTGCGCGCAGGAGCTCGCCCCGCGCGGCAGATCTGTCGCCGGCGTTCGCGCCGTCCTCGCGCTGCCACAGGTCGAGCACCGCGTCGGCGGCGAGGCGAATGCCGCCGACGCCGCTGACGAGGCTCGTCATCTCGGCGAGCGGGACGGGCTTGGCGCCCCGCTCGGCCAGATAGCCGCGGAAGGTGTCGTCCAGACGCCTTGCCGCGGCCGCGGCACGTACCGCGTCCTCGGCGGGGGCCGCTGAGGACGCCGCGCTGAAGTCGCAGCGGCGCATGCCGAAATCGACAGCGCTCGCGAGGTAGCCCGCGCTGTCGACATAGGCGTCGGCGAGCGCGCGGCGCAGCGCCGCCGCCGCGCCGCGCGGCCAGAACAGCAGCCCGACGGCGAGGCTCACGGCGCAGCCGATCGCGATGTCCTCGACGCGCAGCAGACCGATCTTCCAACCGGCCGGCTGGATGATGTCGTAGAGGAACACGAGCGTCAGCGTGAAGGCCGCCTGTCCGGCGGCGAAGGAGACCACCGCCGGAGCGACCCCGGCGAGCAGGATCGCCGGCGGCAGCAGGAACCACAGCAGCGTCGTGTCCGTCCCGATCAGCTGCAGCAGCACGCCGCCGACGACGAATCCAGCGACCGTTCCGGAGAGCCCGCGGATGACGTTCTGTCCGGTGTTGAGCGCGTTGGAGCGCAGCACCGAAAGGGTGCCGAGGACGACCCAGAAGGAGTGCTGCACGCCGGCCTCGTTGGCGACGAGGACGGCGAGTGCGAGGCCGGCGGCGCCGCGCACGCTGTTGTGCAGCCACACGGAGTGGCGGTCGACGTGCGCCGTCGCACGCTCCTGTGCGGCGCTGAGCGCGCCCGCCATCCCCTTGGGCTGGCGCCCGAGCAGTCGCTCCAGCCAGCTGCGGCGCTCGGCGGCGGCGGTGAGGTCGATGTTGCCGGCGATGCTCGAGACCGCAAAGCCAAGCTCCTGCGCGCGGAAGCTCAGGTCGAGCGAGGTGATGAACTCGCTCGCGCCGATCTCGGCGCTCTCGTCGGCCGCGGCGCCTGGCCCGCCCGCGCCCGGCACCCGATGGACGGGCAGGGACGCGGTGGCGCTCTCCTCCATCCTCGCCACCGCCTCGCCCAGCTCCCGCATCGCCGCATGCAGCTCGGCAGAGTCGCCGCCCACGACGCCCAACAGGTTGGCCCCCCGCTCGAGCACCGTCGCGGCGGCGACCTTGACCGCGCACGCGGCCTTGCTGACCGGCGCCCCGGGGGCCGGCCGCGCCGCCTGAGCGACGATCGCGCTGAGCCAGCTCAGCTCGTCGACCAGGCGCACTGTCGTCCTCCCGGCGGTGCTCAGGCTGGCCGGGCGATACGGCGTGGCGAGGAACACGCGTCGCAGCACCGCGAGCGCATCGTCGGACCGTCCGATCGCGTGATCCCGATCGCGCTCGAGCGCCTCGTCCCGGTCGCCGAGCATGTACGCGACCTCCGCGCGCAGCCTCGCCGCAATCGCCTTGCAGGCGCCGGTCGCCGCCGAGCGCAGCGGGCCTCGCATCGGCGTCGGCCAAAGCAGTCCGACGGCGATCAGAGCTGCGCCGGAGGCCATCGCCCAGCCCTCGAGTCGATCGGGGATCGACGACACCGGGCCGGCGAGCGTCACCGGCAGGATGAACGCGAGCAGCAGCGACGTCGTCGCCCCGGCCAGCACCGAGCTGACGACGCCGGCGAACAGCACGGCGAAGCCTACGAGCGCCATCGTGACGGCGGAGAGCCACACGCTCTGCGAGACGAGCGTGCCGAGGCACACGAGCACGAATCCCGTCAGTGCGAGCGCGGCCTGCGCCTGCAGTCGCTCGCGCAGCGGGCCGGCGAAGTCGACGAGCAGCAGCATCGCAAACGAGCCGAACGCCGCGAACGTCGCGAGCATTGGGTTGGCGATCACCTTGTCGCCGAGCGCGAACAGAGCCGGCATGACGATCGCGGCTCGCCCCGCTCGCCGCAGCGCCGCGAAGTCGCGATCGCGCTTGCCGAGCCACTGCAATGGGTGCACGTGCTGCCGTCCTACCTGTCGCGATGGGTACCGAGACGCCTCGGCAGCCATCCTAATCGCGGCTCTGGCGTGCCGCTCGGCCCTCCGTGTCAGCGCGGCCCGGCGGATCCCGATCGGCCTGCTCGCATGACGCTAGCGCCATCGTGCGTCCTTCCCCGGGCGTTCGATCGACCTACAGGCGCCGAGGGCCCGCCTCAGACCTGATTGGCGTAGAAGCCCAGCCGGGCGAGCGGCTCGACGAGCTCGTGCTCCTCGTAGGAGAGGTGGGAGAGCAGCGCGTCGGTGAGCAGGTCGATCGCGCTCTGCAGTCGCTCGAAGTCGTGATGGTTGATGTGCTGCACGAGCGCGCGATCGACCTCCTCGATGGCGTCGTGGATGACGAGGTGCTCCTCGGTCAGTCGCCCGATGACCGGCTGCAAGCGCTCGTCGCTGCTCGCGAGGTGCGGGAAGATCGCGTCGTCCTCGAGGCCGTGGTGGCGGGCGACCGCGTGGCAGTAGCGAGAGCAGAAGGCGCCGAGCGTCCAGTCGTTCTGGCGCATCGCCATCTCGTTGAGCGCCGAGCGCGCGTCGCCGGCATCCAGCGCGCCGTCGCGGACCTGCGCGACTATCTCGCGCAGCTCTGAGAGCTCGCGTCGCAGCATGTCGTGGACGTCGACCAGGTGCTGGCCGACCTGACGGCCGGTGTCGCTGTAGGCGACCTCCGGTCGGGACGGCGAGCGATGCGGGCGCGTCGCCTCGTCCCACGGCGCGACGGCGCTGACACGGGTGCCGTCGTCGGGCGTCGGCGTTACGCCGAGCCGCTCATATTCCGAGCCCGGCTGCGAAGGGTCCAAGGACATGCCGCTCAACTTAGCTCTCCTATATTGGGATTCATGGTGTGTCGCGCGTGAAGATCCGACGGCTTGGCGCAAACGGACCGGAGGTCTCGGCTGTGAGCCTCGGCGCGATGGGCATGTCGGGGATCTACGGTCCGGCTGACCGCGCCGAGAGCATCGCGACGATTCAGGCCGCGCTCGATGCAGGCGTCAACCTGATCGACACGGGCGACTTCTACGGCATGGGACACAACGAGTTGCTGATCGCCGAGGCGGTCCGTGGACGCTCGCGCGAGGACTACATGCTGAGCGTGAAGTTCGGCGGACAGCGCGGCCCGGAAGGAGCAATGCTCGGCTACGACGCCAGCCCGCCGGCCGTGAAGACGGCGCTCGCCTACTCGCTGACGCGTCTGCGGGTCGATCACGTCGACGTCTACCGCCCGGCGCGTCTGGACCCGAAGGTGCCGATCGAGGAGACCGTCGGTGCGATCGCCGAGCTCGTCGAGGCCGGCTACGTGCGCCACATCGGCCTGTCGGAGGTCGGCGCAGAGACGATCCGCCGGGCGGCCGCGACGCACCCGATCTGCGATGTGCAGATCGAGTACTCGCTGATCTCGCGCGGACTCGAGCAGGCGATCCTGCCGCGATGCCGCGAGCTGGGCATCGCGATCACTGCCTACGGCGTGCTCAGCCGTGGCCTGATCAGCGGCCATTTCAGCGCCGACCGCGAGCTGTCGGCGCGCGACTTTCGCTCGCACGCGCCACGCTTCAGCGCCGAGCACCGCGAGCAGAATCTCGTGCTCGTCGACGCGCTGCGCGAACTTGCCGCAGCGAAGGGCGTCAGCGTCGCTCAGATCGTGATCGCGTGGGTGCTCGCGCGTGGAGACGACATCGTCGCGCTCGTCGGCGCGCGCACGCGCGAGCGCTTGGCCGAGGCACTGGGCGCGCTGGATTTCGAGCTGGGCGCCGAGGACATTGCCGAACTCGGGCGCGCGGTGCCGCCGGACGCGGCGGTCGGGGAGCGCTATCCGCAGCAGGCGATGTCGGTGCTCGACAGCGAGCGCGGCTGATCGTCCGCTCTCAGGCGGGCTTGAGCGCGCGCCACACGGCCGCCGGGCGGCGCGCCACTTTCGGGCCGAGTACGAGCGCGAACAGCGTCAGCGCAAGCCACGGGCGCAGGTGCGGGCTGATGCGGGACGCCTACGCGGCGGCGCGTCGCGAGTTCGAGGAGGAGACCGGAGCGCCGGCGCCCGACGGCGAGGCGCTCGCGCTCGGCGAGGTTCGCCAGCGCAGCGGCAAGCGGATAACGGCGTGGGCGATCGACAGCGACTTCGATGCATCGCGGATCGACAGCAACACCTTCTCGATCGAATGGCCGCGCGGCTCAGGCGAGCAGCGGGAGTTTCCGGAGATCGACCGCGTCGAATGGGTCGACTGCGCGACGGCGCGGCGCAAGCTGGTCAAGGGTCAGCACGAGCTCGTCGAGACGCTGCGGCGCCGCCTCGCGGATCGTCAGATCGGCTAGGCGGCGCTGTCACGCGCGGTTCGACGATCAGCTCACGTGAAGATGATCTGCCCGCCTGCCGCCTTGCCGTAGAACTCTCCGACGGTGATGATCTCCTGGGCCTGGGGGATGAAGTCCTCTGGGCTCAGCTTGAACAGATCGACCGACGCCTTGCAGGCATACAGCCCCGCGCCGGAGTCGGCGATCATCTCGACGAACTCGGGTATTGGCGGGATGTCGAGCTTCTCCATCTCGCGCGCGAGCTGGTGGGTGACGAGCGCCGACATCCCCGGCACGCCACCGGCCCAGGTCGCCAGGTGCAGGCCGGGGTTGCCGACCGTCGCGACCTTGACGTGCTCGTGCTTGGCCTTGTTGATCGCGTCGAGTCCGAAGAAGGTGAAGAAGACGTTTGCCTCGATGCCCTCCATGCGGGCTCCGTTGGCCATGATCAGGCCGGGGTAGATCCCCTCGAGCGAGCCCTTGGAGATGATGATGGAGACCTTCTCGATGACGTCGCTCATGTGGCTCCTCGATCGCTGGGTTTCTAGATGCAGCCGCGCGGCTTGGGGATGCCGCCGATCTTGGCTGCGAGCTTCGCGGGGCCCTTCGGGAACAGCTCGTAGAGCTCCTTGATCGGAACCCCGGAGGTCTTGCCGAGACTGCGGATGGACGGCGCCGAGCCGCTCTCCAGATAGGTCGTGCGCATGAAGTTGACGACTTGCCAGTGGCGCTCGGTCAGCGACTCGATGCCGTTCGTGCGGGCGATCTCCTCGGCGATCGGCTCGCTCCACTGCTCCGGGTGCTCGAGGAATCCCTCGGGATCAACATCAACGGTCGAGCCAGCGAGCATCACGGTGCTCATCGCGGGGCCCCCGATGTCTGCTGCGCGCGCGGCTCGGCGGCGGGATGGAACTGCGAGCTGACGCCGGGGATGTCGTGCCCGGGCAGCAGCACATGCCAGTAGAGCGGCTGGAAGGCCAGCTTGGCGAGGTGATTGAGCCGCGACTCGGCGAGCAGCGGCAGCGGACCTAGATGGCGCTCGGGGAAGCGGCCGGGCAGCGGCTCGGCCTCGTAGGCGAAGTCGATCAGCAGCGCCCGGTGAAAGCCCGTCTCGACGAAGCAGTTCGCGTGGCCGTCATAGAAGCCGGTCAGTTCGTCTCCGGCGAGAAACTGGCGGATGTTCTCGACGACCGTGTCGCCCTCGAAGTGGGTGACCGAGCCCGCCTTGGACGTGGGCACGTCGCTGGCGTCACCGATCACGAAGATGTTCTGCGCAGCTCGCGCCTGCAGCGTGTGCCGATCGGCTGCGACGAACCCGAGCGCGTCGCCGAGACCCGGAGAGCGGGCGATGTAGGACGGCCCGCCGTGGGCTGGGATGGCGACCAGCAGGTCGAATGGGACCTCGCGCTCGTCCCAGCTGTGCAGCCGCCGCGCGGACGCGTCGACGCGACCCGTCGCGAACTCCGACTCCACGTTGATGTTCTTCTCGCGCAGCAGACCGGCGAGTCGACTCGACGCGACCGGCGTGGTGAAGGCGCCATCGAGCGGCGTGACGAACGTCAGCTCGACGTCATCGCGCACGCCACGCTGTCGCAGCTGCCAGTCGGCGAGAAAGCAGAACTCCAGGGGCGCCACGGGGCACTTGATCGGCATGTCGATCACGTTGACCACGAGCCGGCCGGCTTCAAAGCCGGCCATGGCGCCGCGCAGGTCGCTGGCACCCTGCAGGGAGTAGAACGTGTGCATCGACCTCCCCCACTCGGGCCCGATCAGCCCGTCGGTCTCCTCCGGCTGAAGCACTGCACCGGTGGCGATTACCAGCACGTCGTACGGCACCTCGACACCGTCGGCGAGATGAACCGTGTCATGGGCGATGTCGACGCGGTCGACCTCGCCGATCCGAAAATCGACGCCGCTGCGAAACTGCGCGTGACGCGGCCGGACGATCTCCTGCGGCTCGGCGAGCCCGAACGGGACGAACAGCAGCCCGGGCTGGTAGACGTGGACGTCGTCGCGATCGATGACCGTGATGCTCGCCTGATCGCCGTACTGCCGCTGCAGCCGGTTCGCGACCAGCGTCCCTCCGGTGCCCCCGCCGAGAATGACGATCCGCTGACTCATCGCAGTACCACATCCTGCCCGTCGGCGGGCGCGACAACAGGTGGACATGCCGTTCACTCGCTGCGGAGAATCACGTAGCCGCACCGGCGCGGCGACTTCGTGCGCGCGCGGTCAGGAGTGCCCGAAGCGGACGTCGGGCAGGATCCGCCGCGCCCAGCGCGGCAGGTACCACGCCTTGCGGCCCATCAGACGCAGCAGCACGGGCAGCAGCAGCAAGCGGATCAGCGCCGCGTCGAGCAGCACGGCGACGCCGAGAATGATTCCCATCTCCTTGGGCGGCAGCGGCCCGGAGAGCGCGAACGTGAAGAACACGGCGACCATCACGGCGGCGGCGGCGAAGATCACCCGCCCGGAGTGCGCGACCGCGCCGACCATCGCGTCCTTTGCCTCGTGGGTGCGGTCCCAGTGCTCCTTGGCCGAGGACAGCAGGAACATCGTGTAGTCCATCGAGATCGCGAAGATCATCGCGAAGAAGAACACCGGACCCCAGGCGTCGAGGAAGCCCTGGGACTGGAAGCCGAGCAGCGAGTGAAGCGCGCCATCCTGGAAGATCCACTTGGCCACGCCGAAGGCCGCCCCCGTGGCGAGCAGGTTGGTGAGCACGCCGGCGGCCGCCAGCAGCGGCGCCTGCAAGGCGAACAGCAGCAACAGGAAGCCGAGACCCAATACCACGCCGATCACCAGTGGCGTCTTGGCCGAGAGGACGTGCTGCAGGTCGTGGTTTTCCGCAACCGCGCCCCCCACGACGGTCCCGGCGGGTAGCTGGGCTCGCAGCCGCTCGATCGTGACTCCGACCGCGGGGTTGGAGGGATCCTGTCGAGGGATCGCCGTGACCAGCGCGAGTCCGCCGGCGCCGGGCTGGACGGGCAGCACGTGAGCGATGCCGGGGTCGCCCTTGACGACCTGGGTGACGCTCGCCGCTTGGCCGGCCCGAGTCACGAGCTGCAGCGGGCCCGTCGAACCCGGCCCCATCGCGGCCTGGACCTGGTTGTAGCCGATGCGCGAGGAGTCGTTGGGCGGCACGACCTTGATCGACGGCATCGACGTCTTCAGCGAGAGCACCGGCACGGCCAGGCCGACGAGCAGCACGACGGCGAGCAGGCCGTATGCGAACGGACGTCGCCACAGGCGCTCGCCCCACGCGGCAAAGCGCGGCGAACGGTGCTCGCCGGAGTGCGCCCACGGCAACGACAGCCTGTCGACCTTGTGACCGAGCCTGGCGAGCACTGCCGGCAGCAGCGTTAGCGTGGCGGCGAGCACGAAGATGACCGCGAGCATGATCCCCAAGCTCATGCTGCGGAAGGCGGGGCTCGGGACGAGCATCACCGCCGTGAGCGAGATCAACACGGTCAGGCCGCTGAACAGCACGGCCTTGCCGGCGGTGTCCATCGTTACGGCGGTGGCCTGCTCGGCGTCGAGCTCGGAGCCGAAGAGGGCGCCGCGGAAGCGCATGACGATGAACAGCGCGTAGTCGATGCCCAGCGCGAGCGCGAACATCAGCGCGAAGTTCATCGCCCAGATCGAGATCGGCATGATCAGCGTGCCGAGATACAGCGAGCCGGCGGCAGCGAGCAGGCCGAGCATGGTGAGCATCAGCGGCAGCCCGGCGGCGACCAGCGAGCCGAAGGCGAGCAGCATGATGCCGAGCGTCACCGGCCAGGAGATGACCTCCGACTTGAGCATCGCCGAGCGGTTGGCGGCGTTGAAGTCCGACCACATGCCGGCGGCGCCGGTGAGGTCCACTCCGACCGTGCTTGTCGAGAGCTTGTGCAGCGTGCCCTTGAGGCCGTCGGCGGCGGCGACCATCCGGTTGGGATCGCGCGCGGCTCCGGCCTCGACGATCGCGGTGTGGCCATCGGCGGAGATCGACAGGCCGGGCGCCGGGGCCACGACCGTGCGCACGGCGCCGTTCGCTCGCAGCGTCCGCTCGACGCGCGCGATGACGGATCTGAATTCGGGACTTCCGACCGTCTGCGTCGGGGAGTAGAGGACGGTCATCAGTCCGTAGCTGCCCAGCCCGGCGAAGTCGCGTTCGACCAGCTTGCGCGCCTGCACCGACTGCGAGCCGCTGGCTTCCCAGCCGGCGCCCGACAGCGCCTTCTCGACGCGCGGCGCGAAGACGCCGAGCACGACCGCGACCACGAGCCAACCGATCAAGACGGTGCGCAGATGCGTGGCGGTGTATCGCCCGAGCCGGCCGATCGGGCCCACGCGGATGTCGGACGACGGCGGCTCGACGGTCGGAGGTGCGGGGGGAGCCGCGGTGGCGCTCATCGGCCTACCGGTGGGCGGGAATAGACGACAGAGCGCAGCCCGAACAGGCGGCGCAGGATCAGCGACGCCGGGCAGGCGCCGAAGAGCACGTAGAGCCACTGGTTGACGCCGACGAAGGCCGTCAGCAGCAGAAACCACGGCGAGACGAGCGCCGCGAGGGCAACCGACAGCAGCGTCACGGTGCCCGCGAGCGCGAACAGCACGCGCTCGAGCGGCCAGCGAGAATTCGCGGCGTCCCCGTCGCCGGCGCCGGCACCAACGGGCGCCCCACTGGCGCACGTCGCGCTCATCGGCTCCCACCCCCCGACAGCACGGCATCGAGCTCGTCGAGGTGACGGCGCAAGCCGCCGCACACCTGCTCGCACAGCTCGAACACGCCCTCATCGGCGATCGCATAACGCGAGAAGTTGCCCTCCTTGCTGCGGCTCACCAGGCCGCTGCGCAACAGCACGCCGAGGTGCTTGGAGACGTTCTGCTGCGATGCCTCGGTTGCCCGCTCGAGCTCTTGGACTGTGGCCGGAGCGTCGCGCAGCGCGTCGAGCAGCCGGATGCGCATCGGCTCGCCGAGTATGCGAAAGCGCTCGGCGATGGCGTCGACCAGTGGCGCCGGCAGGGGGTGCGGGACAGTGGCTGTGGTCTTCATGTCCGTGACGATAGCACAACTACATCGTTGTTTGCTACTGTCGTTGTATGAGCACTTGCTACGGACCGCGTCGGGTAGTTGCAGCGGATCTACCCAGAGACGGCATTCGCCACGATCGAACCATGAGTCACCTTGCGAGCAAGGACCGCTGATGAGCATGACCGCGACAGCCCGCCGCATCGGCAATGGCCTCGAGCACGAGGTCGACGTCAACGGCCGGCACACGATCATCACCGACGAGCCAGAGCGCCTGGGCGGTACCGACCGCGGGCCGGCGCCGCACGAGCTGCTCGCCGCGACGCTCGCCTCGTGCATCGCGACGATGGTTGCCATGTACGTGCAGCACCGGGGCTGGGAGATCGGCGAGACGACGGTGGAAGTCGACTACGACACCGAGAGCGTCCCGCGACGCTTCTTCATCGACCTGCACCTTCCGAGCGATCTCACCTCCGAGCAGCAGCGCAGGCTCGAACGCGTTGCCCGGACCTGCCCAGTGAGGCGTGCGCTGGAAACGGGGTTCACCTTCGAGGAGCGCACGGTCGCATCGCGAGCACAACGAGCTGCGGCGTAGTCGAGCCAGGTCGTCGGCGGGTCCCGTGCTGCGCGTGCACCCGCGTAGTACGCTGGCGTAAGTGGCCAAAACGTACCGTCTCGGCGCGACGCGCCGACTCGTGAATGCCGTCATGAGTCCGCTGGCGCGCGTCGGGTTCGCGGGCCGGCACACCTACGTGCTCACGGTCCGCGGCCGCAAGACAGGCAAGGCCTACTCGACGCCGGTCATCCTGGTCGAGAACGGCGGACGCTGGCTCGTCGCACCCTATGGCGAGGTCGGCTGGGTGCGCAACGCTCGAGCCGCCGGCGAGATCGAGCTCGTGCGCGCCGGACGCTCTGAGTCGCTGCGAATCGAGGAGGCCGCGCCGGAACAGGCGGCGCCGGTCCTCAAGCAATACCTCAAGAGCGTGCCTGTCGTTCGCCCCTTCTTCGACGTCACGCCCGACTCGCCGCTGGAGCAGTTCGCCAGCGAGGCGCCGCGCCACCCGGTATTCGGCCTGACCGAGCGCCGGCCGGCCTGAGACGCGGAGGACGGCGGCGGATGACCTGCCCCGGCGGGTCGTCAGCTCGTCGACGCCGCGGGAGACCCAGTCGGCGCGGGCACCGGTCAGCAGACGCGGAACTGGCCGGCGACGCTTGGATCGCCGCGCACGACATGAGGCTGGGCACTGCCAGCGGCGATTCTCGCGGACAGGTTCAGCCGTCCAGACAACGCGCGCCGGGCTCCGGTCGTGCGAAGCGAACCGCCGCAAAGCAGGCTCGTCGCCGTAACCGCCGCTGACGAACCGGTCGGCGATATCGATCTGTTAGTGCACCACCGCAATCGTCGACACTCCTCAGGCCACGAGGTCGGCGAGCAACTCCTCGAGTACAAGCTCCTCCTCGACACGCCGTCCAACGCGGCGCATCGTCTCACTCAGGCGCGGATCCCAGCTCGCGGGCACTGGGGCGTCGACAAGCGGCTGAGGCGACATCACGGACTCCGCAGCGCGTATATATGCGTCGGTGTCAAACCGCCAAGGGACGAGCGCCAGCCGGGCGTGCAACACGTTGCCGATGCGCACCCCGCCCCAGTCGAAGTCCCCGTGGTGGGCTGCTAGACGACGTCTTGGGCATAAGCCAGTAGCTCGACGTCGGTCTTCTCGCGGTGCCTAGGCCTTACGCACCGACGAATCCATGTGCGAGCTCGAGGAGCTCAGCGGTCGCCTCGCGCGCCTCGGCGATGCTGGCCTTCGCAACGAATTCCGCTGCGTAGGAGGCTTCGTTCCGACGCGCGCGGGAGGCGTCGAGGCGTTCGAGGAGCTCCTCGGTGTCTCCGTAAACATGGTCAAGTGCTGCTTCGAGTCGAAGGACGTGTGCACCATCGCCTGGCGATACTCGCTGTCCGGCTGCTTGGAGGATCGCGTCGCGCGCCGAGACGGTGGCGCTGTGCAACAGGATGGACTGGGACGGCGCGCTCAGACCCTGGGCGTCGGCGTCGCCCAGGAAGGTGTCGGCCTGTGCGAGGAACGAGCGAGCGCCCATACGGTCCTCGTAGACCTTTTCGACGCGCGCGTCGGTCATTGGTTCGCGACGCTCGCCAGGTCACCCACGAGCGACGTCGTCGGAGCTTCCATGACGCGGCGGGTGAAGCTAGAGCGTTCGGCGAGCAAGCGGCGGAACTCATCGTCGGCCAGGACGGTCAAGTCCACTTTGCGTCCCACGCTCTTGCCTACGGGGCGCATGAGCCGGCGCAGCTCGCGCAAGTCAGCCTCACCGACGACCAGGACATCGATGTCGCTGTCGGGCCTACGCGTCCCGGCCACCCAGGAGCCGTATATCGCCGCCGCGTGAACGTCGGGGCGATCGAGAGTATCGCGCAGCTGCTCCTCGACGCCGACCGAGCGACTTAGCAGAGTGGCTAGCGGCTCGTAGAACGAATCATCGACCGCCGCCGAGAACAGGTGCGGGCGCGCGGCGGTATCTCGGCGGACTATGCCCGCTGCCTCTGCCCTACCGAGCTCACGGTGCACGGACGACTGGGGCGCGCCCAACGCGTCCGCCAGCTCGTGAAGCGTCCACGTGCGCTCCGGCTGTAGGAGCAAGAGCGCGAGCAGTCGAACCTGCATCTCGGAGCGGAAGAGCGGCAGCAGCGGAGGGGCCGACGTTCGCATTAGTGAGAAGTATATCTAAGAAAAACGAAACTCACCAGTGCTGACCGTCTTGCGCCACCCGACCTTCGGGTTATGAGGTCGCCCCAGGGGGGTGGGGTGGGGCCGAATAGCACGTGTTTGCTGGGGTTAGCTCAGGCTCGATGGAGTCGGATTTGCTCAAAACGGAACCCTGAATGAAACCTCGGCGCGCCGTCAGCTGGCGTGCCGGGCAACCAGCATCTCCGCATATTCGACATGCTCAGGACTCGGCGACAACGCGTCCCTCGCGGAGAGCGCGATCCACCATCGTGCCCCGCACTCCTCAGGCCGTGAGGTCGGCGAGCAGCTCCTCGAGAACAAGCTCCTCCTCGATACGTCGTCCAGCGCGGCGCATCGTCTCACCGAGGCGCGGATCCCAACTCGCGGGCACCGGGACGCCGATGAGCGGCTGAGGCGATGTTACGGAGTCTGCTGCGCGTATGTATGCCTCGGTGTCGAACTGCCACGGGACGAGCGGCAGCCGGGCGTGCAGCACGTTGCCAATGCGCACCCCACCCCAGTCGAAGTCGCCGTGATGGGCCAGCCGCGCGCCGGCTGCCACGAGCGCGCGCAGGAGCAGCATGGTGGCGGCGCCCGGCTGACCGCTAGTGCACACCAGCGGCGGGCACTCCGCCCCAAAACGGTCGGCGGCGAGCGCCACGATCACGGGGTTCTCGCAGATGTGCACCGTCTGCCCCGCGAGGCTGCCGTCGGATGCAGCCGCCCACCCCGGCGGATCGCGTACGAGCTGACGCAGCGTCAGCCACACAGGTTGCCCGGTTCCCCGCGCAACCTGCAGGATCCGGCCTGACCCTGTCTCCTCCTCACCGGGCAGCCCGAGCGTGAGCACAACGCTGGAAAGCTCGTCGCAGAGCAATCCGGCTGCGGCCCACGCCTCGCGACGCGACTCCGCCGGAGACTCGTCGGGACCGGCGGCCTGGAGACCGATCGAAGATCGGCCAGCGAGCGCCCGGGCGGCGCCGAGCGCGAGCGTGGCGAGCGGCTCGCCGTCGTCGAGCGCGTGGGCGCCACCGGCGAGGCGCGCGGCGAAGCGGCCCAGCGGCTCACCGTCGGCAGGCAGCGCGGCGAGCACCATCGCGAGCCGCTCGAGCAGCGTGCGAGTCTCCGCAGGGTCGGGCTGCAAGCGCTTGACCACGCCCGAGCCGCGTAGCCAGGCCAGCCAGCTCGCCAACTCCTCACACCCCTCAGCCCCCGCCTCCACCCGCCTGCCAACCAGCTCATCCAGCGGCGCGAACGCCCGCTCCCAGGCAAGCTGCTCAGCGGCGCTCGCCTCGGCGCGCACGACCACGGGCCCCGTGAGCGCGACAACCGCGGCTGCGAGCCCGTCCGGACAAGCACGCGAGCGACGCACCAACTCGTCCAGCGCGCGCAGCGACACGCTGAGCGCACGCCCCGCACGCGGTCGCCGGCCGAGCAGTCGCTGCACCGCCTGGCGCTGAGCGGCAGAGGCATCCGCGAGTGTGACACTGCCTTCGAGCGGCTGACCGAGCTCGAGCCGCCGGCGCACCCGCGCGAGCAGCCATTCGAGCTCGGGGTCGCCGAGCAGCCGGCCGAGCCGCTCGACGTCGGCCGCGGAGCGGCTCAGTCGCTCTCGCTCGACGTCTCCCACAGACCATCCCCATCGAGCGGCTGGGCATCGCCGGAACCGGCCGCCACCGATGCGACGGCCGCCACAGGGCGCTCCACGCGCGCACGTGTCGCCCCGTCCCACTCCCAATGGCTGACCAGCACCGCCGGGACGTCGTCAACCCGCGCCAGCTGTGCGATCGCCAGCCCCGGGACCTCGCGGTAGCAGCCCCACTCGCGCTCGCTGGTCATGACGACGTCGAGATCGAACGCCGTGAGCAGGCCGAGGCACTTGGCGCGCGCGTCGTCGTCGACGCCGGCGAACGCCTCGTCGAGCATCACCATGCGCGGTGCATGGACATTGCCCGCCGAGGCGTAGTAGGAGGACGCCGCGGCGAACAGCGGCACGCTCGCCGTCAGCACCCGCTCACCGCCCGAGGCCGGGCCTGTCGCCGTGCGCCAGCGACCGCCCTGGTGTCGCTCGATGGCAAAACGGTGCCATGCGCGATAGTCGAGCGCCTCGTCCAGGACGGACTCCTCGACACCCTGCTCGCGGGCGACCTCACGGAGCGAACGGCCCGATGCGGCGGCTTCCTTGACGATCTCGCTCGCCTTGTCGTAGCCGATGTACGGATTCAGGGCCGTCGCAGCCGAGAGGGTCAGCTCGGCGTAGCGCTGCGCGTTCTCACGCTGCGCCTCGATCCCGTCGACGCACTTCTCGGCGAAGAGGCGGCTCGCGCTCGCGAGCAGCTTCACCGAGTCGAGGATG
>Ga0207930_1000287_pt1 | contig 14825 bp, 12 predicted proteins | sample NGESurshal092012_7_FD_184477 | JGI IMG/M metagenome (GOLD analysis project Ga0207930, IMG submission 184477) | Arctic peat soil microbial communities from Barrow, Alaska - NGEE Surface sample 210-3 shallow-092012 (SPAdes) | ecosystem: Environmental > Terrestrial > Soil > Wetlands > Peat ... | reverse complement strand
AGGTGAACCCGCGACGACTTATAGGAGCAGTGCTCGCTCCACATCACGCTGAAAATGCCCAGCTCGGTCAGCGTCGGCGTCCGGCCCAACGATTTCAGGATGCGCTGGTATTCCTCCGGCGTAATGCCGTGATCGCGCAACACTGCGGGAGTGATAGCGGGTTCTTGGGCGGCAGGCGATGCGTTCTCAACTGGATTCATGGCGATTCGGGGGTGAGTTTCTATTCTCGCATGCTAACGGGTGCGATGGAAGAAACAGATCACGTGTCAGTCAAACAAAAAAGTCCGAGAGCCGCGGGGGGGCAATCGCCGGGGGTAATCCGATGTAGGTACTCACTTGCGGCTGACTCAGGGTTCTGCGCTTACCCTTCGACCTCTTCCCACTGGTACCCGCACGCCAGGCACCGCCAACGCTGTCCCTGTTCGGGCGCAGGCTCGGGAAACGGGATGGCCGCCGACCACAGCGCGATCTGATGGGGATTGGCCTCCGCGACGTGCCGGATTTCCAGCGACTCGCACTCCGGGCAACAGTGCACGATTTCCGACTCTGGCTCGTCTTCCGCTGGCTCAGGCCGAAAGTCGTCGAGCACCTCCAGCGCCCGCACTACCTGGGAATCCGGCACCTGCAATCGAATGCCCCACATCGCCATGCCGATGTGCAGGTTCATGGCATTCTCGTCGCGAACCGAGGCCTCGATCCCCGCCGCGGACAGCTTCCCTTGGGCAAGTTTGGCTTCCCCTATATTCAGAAACGTCGCGATGGTGACCAGATCTTCGGACATGACGGTGAGACTCAGCCTAGGACTAGCTTAAGCCACTCGTCAATTCTGCGAGGTGTGCTCTCTGGGAGTGTTGCGCGATGGTGTCGACGATCTGCAGCGCCACGGCCAGCGCGTTGCGGCCCTGCTCCAGCGAAACCTCTGGAGTACTGCGCTCGCGCACGGCCCGCAGGAAGCTGGTCAATTCCGCGCGCAGGGGCTCCTGCAACTCGACCTTGGGCTTGAACGGCGTGATTCCGGGAAACGCGCTGCTGGCCACGCTCGCGGGATTGAAAGGGTCTTCTTCCGCATTTGCACCAGCGCTGTCGTCAACCGTGAGTACCAGCACATCCTGGCGCGAGAAATCGAGCGACACGTACTGCCGGGGCTGGAAGAATCGTACTTTGCGGACGCGCTCGGTGCTGACCCGGCTGGCCGTGAAGTTCGCCACGCAGCCTGATTCGAACTCGATGCGCACATTGGCGATATCAACCTTCTTCGAAAGGATGGGCAGCCCCACTGCGCGAATTTCCTTCACCTGAGACTTCGCCATGGTCAGCACAATATCGATGTCGTGAATCATGAGATCGAGCACCACATCGACGTCGAGCGATCGTGGCGTGAAGACGCTGAGGCGATGCACCTCGAAGAACATCGGCTTGGTCAGCAGCGGAATCGTGGCGCGCACCGCGGGATTAAAGCGCTCCAGGTGTCCGACTTGAACAATGCGATTGTGTTTCGCGGCGATGGCCTGCATCTCATCGGCCTCGGCCAGCGTGCTCGCCAGCGGCTTCTCGATCAGCACATCGACTCCGGCTTCCATCAGTTCGCGAGCTACGGGGAGATGAGCGACTGTCGGGACAGCGACCGACACGGCGTCCACTCCGGCGGCAACCAATTCCGCTACCGAGCCAAAGGCCAGGGCACCAAACTCTGACGCTACTGATTTGGCACGGGCCTTGTCCGCATCGACGACGCCCACGAGTTTCACGCCGAGTAGCGGCTCGGCCTGCAGGTCGCGATAAACGCGCGCATGGTTGCGGCCAAACGCACCGGTTCCAACGACAGCTACGCGCACGAGGCCATCACTGTCTGGCATGTCAGGATTGTCACCCATCCGTCCGCCTCGAAGCAAAATCGCGGCTAGCTGCTGTGGTGCGGGATATGGCTGACCGCCTTCTCCGCCACGATGCAGATGCCGGCCTCGTCCGCGGCCTTGATTACGGCGGGCTTATCGAACATCAGGCAACGCCCGGCGTCAAGCGCAAGACATGTCGCGCCCGCCTGCTTCATGCTTTCGATGGTTCTCATCCCTACGACCGGTACGTCGAAGCGCATGTCCTGGTTGGGCTTGGCGACCTTGATCACGGTGAGCGCACGGCTGAGCGTCGACGGCTCCTTGCCCAGCGACGGAGACTGCATCAGGCCACCCGCGCGTAAGATCGCGGCGTCAGTACCCTCCATGGCTTCGACCGCAACGCATGCCGCTTCCGCAATGACCACGGTCTGCCCAATGTCGAAACGCGACAGGTGCTGCGCTACCGCGCGTCCATAAGTGATGTTGGTCTGCTCGGAGTCGCTGGGGCCGCGACGGGTCATGACGCCTTCGTCGGCGAGCATGGGCTCCAGCAACGCCGTGGAACTCATCAGCGTGATGCCTTCGTCGGCAAGAACTTTGGCGATCGCTCCAATGAGTGAATCCGTGTTGCGGGTAGTGAGATTGAGCAGCACCTTGGCCAGCCGCCAGTCGGGCTTGATGCTGCTGAAGATCTGCTTGTGCTTGACCTGGCCCGCCATGATGGCGCGCGTCACGCCTTCGCGTTGGAAGCCTTCGATCAGCTTCGACAACTCTCCTAGTGACAGCCACTCCAACACCGCGGCACCGTGCTGCTCGATCTGCGGAGACGCTTCTTCCTTGATGGCCGCGACCACAACCTGCAATCCCTGAGAGCGCGCCGCGTCCAGCACCAGCAGCGGGAAACTGCCGTTACCTGCGATGAGACCGATTCGGTCGGCATTAGCGTTCGCTGTCATGATGACCCTTAGCCTGATTAGCCAGTAGCCAGCTACCAGTTACTTTATGACTCCCCGCTGCGATGACTCGATGAATCGCATCAACATTTCTACATCTTCGCCGCGGTCAGTTTCCAATCGCAGCTTCTCTAGCGCCTGCGAAGTGTTCAGCTTGGACGCCAGTAACACCTTGTACGCATGATGCAATTTCGTGATGCGCTCCTGCGAAAAACCGCGTCGCTGCAGTCCAACCTTGTTCAACATGAAGGCATGCGTATCGCGCTCGGCGCTGGTCATCGAGAAGGGAAGCACGTCCTGAGTAATTGTGGTTCCGCCTCCGACGTAGGCGTGCGCGCCGATGCGCACATATTGATGCACCGGGCACAGCGCGCCCACCACGGCCCACTCCTCGACCGTGACATGTCCCGCCAGAGTCGCTCCGTTAATCAGCATGGAGTGGTCGCCAATCACGCAGTCGTGCCCGATGTGGGTGTAGGCCATGATTAAAACATCGCTGCCCACGCGAGTGACTCCCGTGCCCTTTGCCGTGCCGCGAGTGATGGTGACGTACTCGCGGATGATGTTGCGATCGCCGATTTCCAGGCGCGTAGGCTCGCCACGATAGGTGATGTCCTGCGGATCGCCGCCGATGGCCGAGAACGAATGAATCTGGTTGTCGGAGCCCAGTTTCGTCAGACCGCCGACCACCACATGTGAGAGCAGTTGGCAGTTCTCGCCCATCTCGACATCCGCGCCCACTACGCAGTAAGGCCCAATCGTGCACGATACTGGGACCTTTGCAGACTGATCGACAATGGCCGTCGGATGGATGCCCATGGTCTGTCTACGCCTGTTCCGCCCCAGTTTGCGGAGTCGGTGCACCTTCGGCCTTTTTGCCGCGCCGATCCAGCAACCGGCAAGTGATGACCGCTTCACACGCCACCTTTTCTCCCACATACGCTTTGCCCTGCATGCGGCCGGCATTGCCGCGCCATACCAGCACATCGACTTCGATACGGAGTTGGTCGCCGGGTGTCACCGGCCGGCGGAATTTGGCGCGCTCGATTCCGGTGAACAGCAGCAGTTTATGCTCGCGGTCTGGAAATTCGGTCAACAGAAGCACGCCTCCGGCTTGCGCCATGGCTTCGACGACCAGCACACCAGGCATGATGGGACCGGCGGGAAAGTGCCCAACAAAATATGGCTCGTTGACGCTGACGTTTTTGATCGCCACAATACGCTTGGTGCGTGTAATGTGCGTCACCCGGTCGATCAGCAGAAACGGATAGCGATGCGGCAGGATTTTCAGGATTCCCTGAATGTCGAGTCCCGACGTTTCTTCGGTTTCGGCAGGCGCGGCTTTCGCGGTATCGTTCATGACTTGTCTCGTGAAACTCCCGATTATACATTCCGTATTATTAGCTGACGTCGCAAGCCATTTACCTTCCAGCTAGGATTGATCCATACCATGCCCAAGTCTGACCCAAACGAATCGAACCCCGCACTCCAAGAAATTCTGCATTGGCTCACCAATCGCCGGCGCGAAATGGTTGACCAGGTTCGCGAATTGGTGGTGCGCGAATCTCCCACTCACGCTAAGCCAGCCTGCGACGCGCTTTGTAACTACCTCGCGCAACAATTCGAGCAACTGGGCGGACGGGTAAAGATCCACCGCCAGCCCATAGCCGGCAATCATCTACAAGTGGCGTTCGCCGGGCCGCGTGGTCGCAAGCCGATTCTCCTGCTGGGACACTACGACACCGTGTACGATCTCGGAACTCTGGCAACCATGCCTTGGCTGGAACAGAACGGACGCCTCCGCGGGCCCGGCGTATTCGACATGAAAAGCGGCATCGCGCAAATCATGTTCGCGCTCCGCGCACTGCGTGAAGTCAAAGAAAACCTCTCCCGCCCGGTCAGAATATGGTTGGTCTCCGACGAAGAAGAAGGCAGCGTCAGCTCGCGCGCCATGACCGAGAAGCTCGCGTCACAATGCGAGGCGGTCCTAGTCTGCGAACCTGCGGGACCCGGTGGTGCGCTGAAAACGGCGCGCAAGGGCGTCGGCGGCTTCCTCATCAAGGTCACGGGACACGCCTCCCATTCCGGTCTCGACTTCGAAAAGGGACAGAGCGCGATCCTCGAACTCTCCCACCAGATCCAGGCGGTATCGCGACTGACCGATTTGAAGCGCGGCATCACCCTCAACGTCGGCGTCATTCGCGGTGGCACGCGAACCAACGTGGTTGCGGCCGAGGCCATCGCCGAGGTCGACCTGCGCATTGCGCGCAAGAGCGATGGTCCGGGTATGGAGCGCAAGGTAAAGTCGCTGCGACTCGTCAACCGGAAGTGCCACTTGCAGATTGAGGGTGGCGTGAACCGGCCCCCTCTGGAGCGCACCAGACAGGTGGCCGCGCTGTTTCACACGGCCCAGAAGATCGCACTCGAACTGGGATTCTCGTTGGATGAAATCGCGGTTGGCGGTGGTTCCGACGGCAATTTCACGGGCGGCCTCGGTATCCCGACGTTAGACGGCCTCGGCGCTGTCGGCGATGGTGCCCATGCCACGCATGAGTACGTAATTGCCGCGGAGTTGCCACGCCGGGCAGCGCTTCTGGCAGGGCTCATCGAGGCGGTTTGAACCTACTCACCTGCGACTGAAGTTGCAGGTGAGCGGTATTTCTGGAGCCATTGGTTCTTTGACGTTGTCCGGGCAAAAGCCTAGAATCTAAAAGAGAAGCCCGCAAACGTATTTTGCCTAGCCGCAGATTAACCGGGCTGTTCGACCGGAGGATTTATGTTTGGTGGAAAGATCGGTCTGCCCGAGCTGGCGGTCATCGTGTTTATTGCCTTGCTCATTTTCGGCCCCAAGAAGTTGGGCGAATTGGGTAAAGGGCTGGGCGAAGGCATCCGCAATTTCAAGTCGTCGATGAGCGAGGGCGCTTCGGGCTCAACGAATTCGACCGAAGATAAGAAGGACGATAAGAAGAAGGACGACAATAAGAAGGACGATAAATAGGAAGTAGGAATTCCGTATTCAGCGCAGTTTCCTCCTGAGGAAACCGCCACTTCACACTCTGTCCGCGCTCCCCACTCACAAGATTCTAATTCCCGTCGCTACCTCAAGCGCCTGCATCATGCGGAACACCCGGGGAACAGGCAGGCCTACGACATTGAAGTAGCAGCCGTCGATGCGCTCGACCCAGCGCGAGGCCATCCCCTGGATGGCGTAGGCCCCGGCCTTGTCCATCGGCTCCCCGGTCTCGACATAGCTGACGATCTTGCTCTCCGAAAGCGTACTGAATCGAACCTCCGTGATCTCCGCTTCGATCTGTTCGTAATCCTTGGCGACGAGGCAGACTCCGGTGATCACTTGATGTGAGCGCCCAGAAAGCAGGCCCAACATGCGTGCAGCATCTTGCGCGTCTTGCGGCTTTTCCAGCAGGTGCTCATCCACCACAACCACGGTGTCGGCTCCGAGTATCACATTGTCAGAGTGCCTCGAAAATATAGCGCGGGCTTTGTCACGCGCCAGGCGTTGCGCATACTGCAACGGCAGTTCGTGCTCCACGGGCTGCTCTGGGATGTGGGCCGATTCAACAGTGAATGGAATCCCTGCATTGCGCAGAAGCTCAGCGCGGCGTGGAGAAGCGGAAGCGAGGATTAAGGACATGCAGGCACGATTCTAACGGGCGGTGGCTAGGAGCGGCGAGTTGCTCCCGTCAATCGCGGAATCCACCTTGGTACGCGGCGGCAGAACTCTTCGTACTCTCCACCAAAACGGGTGCGCAGCGCACGCTCTTCGTAGAGCACCACGATCAAGTGAAAGCCTATTGCCAGCGCTGCGCCATATACCGCCTGCACCCAGTATTGGTAGAAAATCGCCTGCCCGAACACCGCCGCCAGTACCGAGCAATACATGGGATTACGATTGATGCGATACGGTCCGCTCACCACGGTGGCTTGCGTCGGGAAAATAGGTGCGGGTGTGCCTTGCGCCTTTACGAACAGCGCCGCACACCAGAAGTATCCGATCACTCCCAACGCGAAGAGCAGTGCTCCAGTGAAACGTAAGATGATCGGTCCGGGGAAGCTCGCGCGCTCCCCCTCGACCATGGACTGCGGAACTCCAACCGCTACGACGGCCGGCACAAGTAGCGTGAAAATACCTGTCTTTATCGCATTGGAAGCCGTGCTCATCGCTGCCACGATGGTACTCCGCGCGGCATTCGAACCCGCCGTATGCTGCTAGAATCGAAGCAGTCCTCTTAGTGTGCCGATGGATCCTTCACTCATACGCAATTTCGCCATCATCGCCCATATTGACCATGGGAAAAGCACCCTGGCCGACCGTCTGCTCGAGCTCACCGGCTCGTTGACGGCGCGTGAGATGCAAGCGCAGGTGCTCGACGCGATGGACCTGGAGCGCGAACGCGGCATCACCATCAAAGCGCACTCCGTCCGCATGATGTACCCCGCGAAGGATGGCAAGACTTACCAGCTCAACCTGATCGACACTCCCGGTCATGTCGATTTCAGCTATGAAGTTTCGCGCTCGCTAGCGTCGTGCGAGGGCGCCTTGCTGGTGGTCGATGCTTCGCAGGGCGTCGAGGCGCAGACGCTGGCCAACTCTTACATTGCGATCAACAACGGGCTGGAAATTATCGCCGTCATCAACAAGATCGATCTTCCCAGCGCCGATATCGAGCGCACCAAAGAAATGATCGAGAGTGCCATCGGGCTTGACGCTTCCCACGCGCTGTCCATCAGCGCCAAGACCGGTGTTGGCGTTCCCGAGGTGCTGGAGGCGATCATCCAGAAAGTTCCTCCTCCCAAAGGCAGGGCTGACCACAGGCTGCAGGCGCTGATCTTCGACTCCTGGTTCGATCCCTATCGCGGGGTCGTGGTACTGGCCCGCATCGTCGAGGGCACGATCAAGAAGGGCCAGCGGATCCGATTGATGGCCAACGGCAACACCTTCGACCTGGAAACGCTGGGCGTGCTGACTCCCAAGCCGGTCGAGGTGGACGAGTTGAGCGCCGGCGAAGTCGGCTTCCTCATCGCCAACATCAAGAACGTGGCCGACACCGGCATCGGCGACACCATCACTGACGATGTGCATCCTGCGCTGGAACCGTTGCCCGGCTTCGAAGAACTGAAGCCGATGGTGTTCGCCGGCCTGTACACGGTGGACGCCCACGAGCACACGCTGCTGCGCGAAGCACTGGAGAAGCTGCGCCTCAACGATGCATCGTTCTTCTTCGAGCCGGAAAGTTCTGCCGCGCTCGGCTTCGGATTCCGTTGTGGCTTCCTGGGCCTGCTTCACATGGAGATCATTCAGGAGCGCCTGGAGCGCGAATACAATCTCAACCTCATCACTACCGCTCCGAGCGTGCGCTACAAGATCACGCTCACTGACCGCAGCGTTCTCGAAGTCGACAACCCATCGCGCTGGCCCGATCCCAGCGAGATTGAAAAGATCGAAGAGCCGGTAATCATGGCGACGATCCTCACCAATGAAGAATATGTCGGTGGCATTCTCAAACTGGTCGAAGATAAGCGCGGCAAGCAGAAGGCGTTCGAGTACGTCAGCTCCACCCGAGTCATGCTGACCTACGAGCTGCCGTTAAATGAAATCGTGATGGACTTCTACGACAAGCTGAAATCCGTCTCGCGGGGTTATGCTTCGCTCGATTACCACCTCACCGGTATGTGGGAATCCCCCATGCTGAAGCTCGACATCCTGGTCGGAGGCGAACCGGTGGACGCGCTGTCGATCATCGTCCACAAGGAATTCGCCTACGATCGCGGCCGCGCCCTGGTCTCGAAGATGAGGCAGTTGATTCCCCGGCAGATGTTTGAGGTGGCCATCCAGGCCGCCATCGGAGCCAAGGTCATCGCTCGTGAAACAGTTGCAGCTATGCGCAAGAATGTAATTGCCAAGTGTTACGGTGGAGACATCAGCCGTAAGCGTAAGCTTCTGGAAAAGCAAAAAGAAGGCAAGAAACGCATGAAACGCATTGGCCGTGTCGACATTCCCCAGGAGGCCTTTCTGGCGGTCCTGCGGGTCGACGAGGACTAACAAAACGCCCGCATTCTGTCCCCGCCATTGAAAAATAAGGCCACAACTCCTGCCTGTAACTCCCGGTCAGCCCCTTTGGAAATTGTGCAAAACTGCTCTGCCCCGATCCGATTCACTTCTTTTTCCGGCAATTTGAGGGGACATTACCGTGACGGGTAAGACATTGAAACAGAACGCCGTTAACTCTGCACTAGTTTTGTTGCAATTTTGTGAACGGACCGGGAGTTTGAATCCTGGTGAGGCCTCGAGTGCGTAATCCACAAAGTTTTCCACAGCCAACGTCCACTGATTCCCTGAACCGCCGCATACGGGTTAATCAGCAACCTGAACTTGCTGTCCGGAACCGTTTCAACCTTCCGATGAGCACAGTTTTCCTGGCCGTTCACGTACGAAAAAAGACCATCCTCGGAGGATGGTCTCATTATGCGTTCCAAAAAGTCAGCTTACTGAGGCTTGGTTGTTCCTGACGCTGCCGGCTTGGCTGGCGTGGTTGCGGGCTTGGTCACCCCGGGCGTGGTCGCGGGTCGGGGCGTTGTGCTCCCGGCGGTCTTGGCTGGGGCCGGAACGCCAGACTGGACGTTGTAGGCATCCACCACTGCCTTGGTGATATCGACTGCCTGGGTTGCAACTACCACGGGTCCCTGCGGCCAGGGCGCGGAAGCGTCGATCAGAAGTCCGTAGCCGTTGTCCGATACATACTTCGTGATCACGGGCGCAATTTTCTGGAGGATGCGCTGCGCAACTTCGCTCTGCTGCTGCTGGTATTCGTTCTGCGCGTCTTCAGCCGAACGCTGCAGCGTCTTGGTCTTGGATTCGATGGACTTCACCAGGGCTTCGTGGGCCTCGGGATTCATCTTGTCGCCCTGGGTGTTAAGCTGCTTTTTCAGGTCCTCGATGTCGGTGTTGAGTTTCTGGAGTTCGAGCCGGCGCGGTTCGAATTTCTTGTCCACGGCCTCGAGGTCGCGCTGGCCTTCGTTGCTACCGGCAATCGCTCCCTGCATGCTGATAACTCCCACTTTGACTGCATTGGGATTTACGGCGGGCGTGGTGGTTGCCGCGGGGTTGGGGGTGGCCGAACTAGTCTGGGCCAGCGAAGCCATTGAGACAAGAACGAGCAGGACTATGCTTGCGAACGTACGCTTCATTAGATTTACCGTGACTCCTTGAACTGCTCCGGGAATTCCTCAGATGTTCCAGTCGCACACGATGACGAGCACGGTACAATTCTGGACGACCGGGAGAATACTCACTTCATGAGCATCAGCTGCGTAGCAGCCCCGACCGGAAGATTCGGCGGTGCGGATACTTCAATTATAGGGAACACAGCTTCCCAGCGTCAAATTGCATAAAACGCCACCTGCCCCAAAGACTTCGGCTGTGAGTGCCTCAGCAGCCGGGTCTCAGTTCCCGCCTTAGAAGGTTGTCGCCACCGTGAATCGGAACGTCTTCCGCGGATCTCGCAACAGGTAGGCCGGGTTATACAGCGCCGTCGCGTTGGCGAAAGTGTAATCCCCGGCCGCGCCCAACGGGAACATCGACCTCGTGATCGGAGAAACCGGAGGCACATACGTGTCTAATCGGAGCGGATTGTAGGCGTAATAGATCCGGAAGGGCGCATTCACAATCGGCAAGATGACCTGCAGCTCTAATCCGGTCGACATATACGGCTGGTAGTTGGTTCCCGCTATCGGACTCAATACCGGACTGGTGGGAATCCTCACGGTTCCAGCGCACGAATAGTTCGGATTGAGATACGGACACCCATAATTCGTGGTGTTCAGCGTAAGCACCTGGGTGCTGGCAATCCGGAGTTGCGAAGTGTTAGTAATGAAATCCATCCCGGTATCGATGAACGGGGCGAGGGTTACCGGCCCGATCACCGGTACGCGATATTCGACGTTGCTCACAATGCTGGTGTCACCGCCGGGGAAGATGATCTGATTCACAGGAATAGTGACGTTATACGTGCCGCGCCGCGGATTCGTCGGATCCAGCGGGACCGTGGTGCCGTCCGGGTTTTGCAACGGAATGGTAACCGCGGTCGGGAAGAACACGACCGGAGAAATGGCGCGGATGTCGAAACCACGAATGTCCTGATCGCCGCCCATGTAGAACCGGTTAAAGGGCGGAGCCACATCTCCCGCATAACCGCTGATCCATGATCCCTGCAGGCGGAACCCCAGCGTGTTGCGGCCCTTCTGCATGGGCATGAACTTCTTCCATTCCGCGACTGGCTTGAAATAGTGAGTGTTGCCGCCCAACCCGGCAATTTCCGTCGCCATGTAGAAGCTCTGTCCCTGATGCGGCCGTTGAGGGTTATCAATCCGGTTATAAGAAAAGTTCGGTATGACTTTGCTGGTTTGAATACCGGTCAAGGCATTTGGCCCCGACAGTCCGCGAAACGCCAGGCTCTCGAAATACAGGGTCGATGATGCGCTGTACGTCTGCAACGTCGAGACGTCGAATGCGTAGGTGATCCCGACCCGCTTAAACGACCGCTTCAGCGGATAGGTGAGCGACGTGGTAAAGCCTGTGCTGGTCTGGGTGTAGTTCTGCAGTAGCGCCTGGTAACTAGCTGGAAGGTTGACCGACTGGCCCGTCTGGACCGCCAACTGCTGTTGCTGGTTGTAGTTATAACTGCTGTGGTAAACCGTCCAACTGAACTGGAGAGGCTTGTCCCTCAGGTACGGTTGGGTGAACGATAGGGTCTCGTTCTTCTGGTACTGCCCGACCTGGACTTGCACCGACAACGACTCGCCCTTGCCGAAGAGGTTGTTGGTCGTATAGTTGACGCCAATAAACCCGCCTGAAAGGCCGCTGACTCCGCCCGTCAGTCCGATGCTGTTCTTGCCCTTTTCTTTCACCTTCAGCAGGATATCGACCGTCGCATCCTGGGGGTTCTGCTTGATCTCGGAGTCCTGCTCGGGCTTGAGGACTTCGAAATACTGCAGTTGGTTCAAGCGGAGCAAGCTCATTTCCCAGAGATTTCCGTTGTAAACCTGGCCTTCTTCGAGCGCCAGTTCACGGCGGATGACTTTGTCGCGGGTCGTAGTGTTGCCTTGGAATTCGATGCGGCGCACGAAGAACTGTTTACCTTCGTCGAGGTCGATCTTCAGCGAAATCGTTTTCTTTTCATCGTCCGGGTCAGTATTCGGCACCGGTGTGAAGTTGATGTAGCCCAGCGCCGCATACGCCTTACGCAGGTTGTCCAATCCCTTGCGGATCGCTTCGCTGTCGAATATGTCGCCGTCCTTGATCTTGAACTGCGCTCGCAAGGCGGCTGTGTTCGACACTGCCTTGTAGCCGCTGAACGTGATTTCCTTCAGGCGGTAGCGATCGCCTTCTTCCACCGGCATGGTGATGTCAACGGCCTTGCCCGGAGTCTTCGAGAACGGCCAATACCACGGCGGGCGCGTGTCGTGGATCTGCGTCTTCGGGTCGGATACCAACGCCTTGAAGTAGCCCTTGGTCTGGTAATAGTAGCGAACGCGTTCTGCGTCTTCGCTCAGCTTTGTCGAGTCGTACGTCCGGGAAAACAGGTTCTCCAGGAAGATGGAGTGCGGAATACCAATCGGCTTAAGGTTCTTCATCGCGCTCTGCAACTCGCGCGACTTGACTGCCTTGTTGCCCTCGAAAGTGATCTTTCCAACTTTCACCTTAGGGCCTTCCTTGACGACAAAGGTCAGGCCGACCGCGGCTGGCGGAATGGGCCGCACTTCCGAGCGGACCGTCGCAAACTGGCGTCCATGCGCTGCCAGCAATTCCTTGATTACGACTTCCGCCCGCTTCACCTTGGTCGGATCGTACTGGCTTTCCTGCGTCAGCCCGACCTTGCGTTCCTTGAACTTGTCGAGCACGTCACTTTGTGAGACCGAACTGAGGCCGACATACTTGATCTCGCGAATCGTAGGCTTCTCTTTGACATATACGTGGATGCGCCAGCCCTTGGGAGACTGTTCGCGCTCAATCCGCAGGTCATCGAAGTAGCCGGTATTCCAAAGCGAGTTGAAGTCCCGTTCCAGGGCCGCCTGGTCGTAGACGTCGCCCGGACGGGTGAACATGCGCGCGCGAATCGTGTCCGCCGGAATGCGGCGGTTGCCATGGATGATGATCTCCTCGATCACCCCTTGCTGACCCCAAGCGGACGTTGAGGCGAGACAGATGATTGCGAAAAGAAGACTTAGCGCCGTGGCACAGAAGCGCCGCCCGCGGCGGAAGTTCTCCGCAGGGCTTACCTGGCTTTGGGAAGAAATAGGAACAACCTCAACCGTGCTTAGATGAAATCGTAATTATACGGTACGGGTGGACGCTCAGAAAGCGAATCCCACCCGCAGTTCTTCAGCCACGCACAAGCTAACCCTTTCATGTGCTGGAAGTTTCGGGAACTCGCTCCACCTCGACCAGCGTGGAGTAGAACGTTGCACCACCACTGAGGTCGGCCAGTCGCGAAGAGGTGAGGACATTGATGTTGACGCCTCCGCTGGAGAGTTTGGCCCAGCCCAGTTTTGCTCCGACAACTCCGGGCGAAACCGTGCCGTCCACCCGTGCATGCAGAAAAATCTCTCCCCGGTCGTTGAATACCCGGACACGATCACCGTCCTTTACTCCACGACTGTCAGCGTCCTGCCGGTTGATCTCCAGCTCGTGCTGCCGTTCCATTTTCTGCAAGCTCGGCAGATTCACAAAGGTCGAGTTCAGGAAGTTGTCGGCCTTGCGCGCCAACAACTCCAGGGGATGCTGCTTCGCCAGCGGCGAGTGCCGCGATTCTTCCGGGGCGACGAACTCCGCGACCGGATCCATTCCCTGCGCGATCAGGTCTGCGTCGTAGATCCGCGCCCGTCCGGTCGGAGTCGGGAACCCGTTAGCGAATGGCAACCACGGTTTGTCGCTCCCGTCACCATGCAAGTTCAACCGCACCTGGGGCTCGCGCTCCAGTCGTTCGCGTGTAATCCCCTCCAATTGCGGGACTCCGGATGACAGCGCGCCATCAATCATCTCGTCCACCGTCTCGCGGAAACACTCGTCCTCGAACCCCATGCGCAATGCCAGTTCTCGGAACAAATCCACATTCGATTTGCACTCACCCACGGGATCGATGGCTTGCTGCGACACCTGCAAATAGAGGTGACCGTACGCTTTGACCAGGTCTTTTTGCTCAAAGAACGTTGTCGCTGGCAACAGGATGTCAGCATAGTCGGTGGTGTCGGTGAAGAACTGCTCATGCACGACGGTGAACAGATCCTCGCGCCGCAGTCCCCTCACCACCAGGTTGTGCTCAGGACAGACGGCTGCCGGGTTCGAGTTATAAACCACCAGCGCCTTCACCGGAGGATCGCTAATCTCCGTAAGTGCCTTGCCCAACTCCGTCATATTGATGCTGCGTGCAACCCGGCCCAGCGAACTCTTCAGCATCAGGTCGGTGCGCTCCATCGCCGCTTGGTTGAGCTGAAAGCCGCCACTCAGCGAAAGTTGCAATCCGCCGCCCACTTGTTTCCACGATCCGGTGATCACCGGCAACATGCAGACGGCACGCACCGCGGCTCCGCCGTTCTGCGCGCGCTGGATACCGTAGTTCAGCCGGATTGCCGCCGGCCGCATAGTCGCATACTCATGCGCCAAACACTCGATGTCGTCCTTGGGAATGCCTGTCCACTCGGAAACGCGCTCCGGCGTGTACCTGGGAAGCCGCTTCTCCAGCTCGCCAAATCCTTCAGCGTAGCGCGCGATGTAATCCTGGTCGTGCAATCCGTCACGTGCGATGATGTGCATCAATCCCATAGCGAGCGCGACGTCGGTGCCCGGATTGATCGGAATATGCCAGTCGGCGACTCTCGCGGTGCGCGTGCGGTAGGGATCGATCACCACCAGCTTTGCTCCATTGCGCCGCGCCTCCTCGACAAAGGGCCACAAATGAACGTTATTGCCGTGGATGTTAGCTCCCCACGCGATGATGTATTTCGAGTGACGGAACTGCTC
>Ga0207930_1000285_pt1 | contig 14860 bp, 11 predicted proteins | sample NGESurshal092012_7_FD_184477 | JGI IMG/M metagenome (GOLD analysis project Ga0207930, IMG submission 184477) | Arctic peat soil microbial communities from Barrow, Alaska - NGEE Surface sample 210-3 shallow-092012 (SPAdes) | ecosystem: Environmental > Terrestrial > Soil > Wetlands > Peat ... | reverse complement strand
ACCAATCCCGACGAGGCCGTCAAGTTCGTCAAGGAGACCAAGGTCGATGCGCTGGCGATCGCGATGGGCACCTCGCACGGCGCCTACAAATTCACCCGCAAGCCGGACGGCAACATCCTGGCCATGAACGTGATCGAGGAAATTCACCGCAAGCTGCCCAATACGCACCTGGTGATGCATGGCTCATCGTCGGTGCCGCAGGACCTGCAGGACATCATCAATGCCAATGGCGGCAAGATGAAACCGACCTGGGGCGTGCCGGTCGCCGAGATCCAGCGCGGCATCAAGAATGGCGTTCGCAAGATCAACATCGACACCGACAACCGGATGGCGATGACCGGCCAGATCCGCAAGGTGCTCAGCGAGGATCCCAGCGAGTTCGATCCGCGCAAATATCTCAAGCCGGCGATGGAAGCGATGGCCAAGCTTTGCAAGCAGCGGCTGCAGGAATTCAATACCGCAGGTCAGGCCAGCAAGTTCGGGAAAGTGCTGACCACCGCCGAGATGGCGAAGCGATACACCAAGGGCGAGCTTGATCCGAAAGTCGCATGACGATGTCGCAGCAAGCATCGTCCTACCCCTTTTTTGGCCGCAGTCCGGGGGCATCAAGCCGACATCATGGCCACTAAACCTCCGCCGCGCCCCGTGCCGCGTCTCTATCTGGCAACGCCGGTTGTGGACGATCCGTCGCCGTTAACGGCAGGCCTGCCGGGCTTACTCGCCGGCGCCGATGTCGCGGCGGTGCTGGTGCGGCTCAAGCCGACCGACCAGCGCACGATGATCTCGCGCGTCAAGGCACTGGCGCCGGCCGTACAGGACAGCGGGGCGGCGCTTTTGCTCGACGGTCATGTCGAACTGGTCGCCCGTGCCGGCGCCGACGGCGCCCACCTGACCGGCGTGGCAGCCATGGAAGATGCGCTGCCGACCTTGAAACCCGACCGCATCATTGGCGTCGGCGGCCTCTCGACCCGGCACGATTCGATGGCCGCGGGCGAAGCCGGTGCGGATTACGTGTTGTTCGGCGAGCCCGATGCGAAGGGCCAGCGGCCGTCGGTCGAGGCGATCGCCGAGCGCCTGCAATGGTGGGCCGAGCTGTTTGAGCCGCCCTGCGTCGGCTTTGCGACGTCGCGCGAGGAAGCTTACGAATTTGCCGCAGCCGGCGCGGATTTCGTCCTGGTCGGCGATTTCATCTGGGCCGATCCGCGCGGCGCGGCGGCAGCCCTGATCGAGGTCGAGCAGGCGATCCGGCAGGCGCACGCCGAAAGTTGCGGAAAAGCCAGAGCCGAGCTGGGATAACGCCGGAAATGAAGATCCCGCGCTCCCTATCGGTCTTCTCGATGCTGGCAAGCTGCCTGGTGCTGGCGGCAGGCACTGCCGCGGCGCAGGTTTCGCTGGCGCCTCCCAGCGCGCAACCTCAGCCTGCGAGCCAACCGGCAGCGAAGCCGAAAGCAAAACCACATGCGGTCTCGAGGAAGCCCGCGGCGCCCAAACCGGCGGCCACGCCGACCGTGACCGTGACCCCTGCCCCCGTGCCCGACAATCCCAATGTCGACCTGGTGTACGCCGCCTATCAACTCGGGCAATACAAGACCGCCTTCGATCTTGCGACCCAGCGCGTGCAGGAGAAAAGCGATCCGAAGGCGATGACGATGCTGGGCGAACTCTACGCCAATGGGATGGGCGTCAAGCGCGACGCTACCAAGGCAGTGGAATGGTACCAGCGCGCCGCCGACGGGGGTGACCGCGAGGGCATGCTCGCGCTGGCGATGCTTCGCCTCGCGGGCCGCGGCGGTGCGGTCAACCGCGAGGAAGCAGTCAAATTGCTGGCGTCCTCGGCCAAGCTCGGCGAGCCGAAGGCGGCCTACAATCTGGCGCTGCTCTATCTCGACGGCCAGACCTTGCCGCAGGACGTCAACCGCGCGGCGGAATTGCTGCGTATCGCCGCCGATGCCGGCAACCCGGAAGCCCAATACGCGCTTGCGACCTTCTACAAGGAAGGCAACGGCGTTCCGAAAGACCTGGAAAAGGCGGTGCGGCTGCTGCAGACGGCATCGCTCGCCGACCATGTCGACGCCGAAGTCGAATACGCCATCGCGCTCTATAACGGCACCGGCACGCCAAAGAACCAACCCGCCGCGGTGGCATTGCTGCGCAAGGCCGCCCGCCAGAACAGTGCGATCGCACAAAACCGCCTCGCGCATGTGCTGTTGAGCGGACAGGGCACCCCGATGGACAAGATCGAGGGCCTCAAATGGCATCTTGTCGCCAAAGGTGTTGGCAAGGGCGACCCCATACTCGACGAGGCGTTCTCGGACCTCAGTCCGGAGGACCGCGCCAAGGCCGAGGCGGCCGCGCGTAAATGGCTCGGCAGCAAATGATGCGCCTTGACGCCACCCCAACCGCAGGGCACCCAGTCCAAGGCTTAATTTGCCAAGGCTTAATTTGCCAAGGCTTAATTTGCCAAGGCTCGATTTGCCAAGGCTCGATTTACCAAGGCCCGATTTTGCCATCGGGCCGCCGTATCACCTCTCCGCGGCGGGGAGAGGGAGCGCTTTTTCACCGTCGAAACGACAATCGCAAGCCGGGATCATGCTGCATTCAGCCCTCATCAACGTCATGGTCAAAGCCGCGCGCCGCGCCGGCCGCAGCCTCAAGCGCGATCTCGGCGAGGTCGAGAATCTCCAGGTCTCGCTGAAAGGCCCCGCCAATTTCGTCACCATGGCCGACCGGCGCGCCGAGGAGATGCTGTACACCGACCTCACCAAGGCGCGCCCGGGTTACGGCTTCATCGGCGAAGAGGGCGGCACCCGCGAAGGCGAGGACAAGAGCCACACCTGGATCGTCGATCCGCTCGACGGCACCACCAACTTCCTGCACGGCATCCCGCAATTCGCGGTTTCGATCGGCCTGCAGCGCGAGGGCACCATCATTGCCGGCCTGATCTACAATCCGGCCAATGACGACCTCTACATCGCCGAGCGCGGCAAGGGCGCCTTCCTCAACGACCAGCGGCTGCGCGTCGCCGGCCGCCGCAAGCTCGACGAATGCGTGATCGCGTGCGGGCTGCCGCATATCGGACGCGGCGACCTCGATCTGTCACGCGCCGAGATGACCGCGATACAAGCGAAGGTCGCGGGCCTGCGCCGGTTCGGCTCGGCCGCGCTCGACATGGCTTTCATCGCCGCGGGCCGCTTCGACGGCTATTGGGAGCGCGGTCTCAAGCCATGGGATCTGGCCGCGGGCCAGATTATCGTGCGCGAAGCCGGCGGCATCGTCAGCGGCATCGCAGGCGACGACGACCCGCTCAAGACTGGCAATGTGGTCTGCGGCAATGAATTCGTCCACGCCGAGCTGGTGAAGATGCTCAAGCCGCTGGGGAAGTAGGGTTCGCTACTCTTCCCTTCTCCCCTTGTGGAGAAGGGTACCGCGGAGCCACGCTGGCGCTCAATCGGACGCGACTTTCCAACTGCGGTCATCACCGCGCTCGAGCACCGAGGGGCGTGAACCGAAGGGCTCCGGCGTGACACCGCGCACACAAAGTTCGATACGGTCAACATTCATCCTGACGAAAATCGTATCGGGATCATCCGGACCACCCGGAAAGAAGAGACGCCACTTCTCGAGCCACCGGCGTCGAATTTCGTATCGGTCCTCGATGAGCACGGCTCTGCCGATAAGCGCAACATAGGCGCGGTCGGGATGATGCTGATAGCCAAGCTGTGAGCAGGCCGGAGCGTCGAATATCCGCCGCCTTGCGCGAGCTGAGCCGCGTCGCAAACCAAATGGTCCAACCCTCCTCGCCGGGCACTCCAGGAATGGGTCCGACAACCCGGACGTTGACTCCTCCATCCTCGGAAGGCGTTGCGGCCCAGCAATCGGCCACCTTTACCATCGTATCCCTCGCGGCGGTGAGCAACCGTTTCACCCGAGCGACACTCGTCATCGTGATATCCGCCGGGGCGTTCGCGGTCATCGTCTGCCTCCGTTTTTGAATACCCTATCTCCCATCCTACTCGATGTTGACCTTTTGGTCTAGACCTATTAGACTATAACTATGGGACATGCTCATTTCGAACGCGCACACTTTCTCGTCGCCGCGCGCGAGCTAGCGCGAGAAGGCGGACCCGGGCAGGTGACGGTGGCCTCGGTGACCGACCGCCTAAAAGCACCGAAGGGCTCGTTCTACTACCGCTTCGCCTCACGCGATCTATTGCTCGGCGAACTCTGGCTAGCGACCACCTTGGCGTATCAAGAGGGGTTCGTTGCCGCCATCGAACGCGGGGACGGGCTGGCGGCGGCGCTGCACATGCCGGCTTGGGTCCGCCGAAACCTGGACGATGCTCGCCTGCTGTTGCTCTACAGTCGGCACGATTTTGTCACGGGCGATTGGCCCGAGCCCCTTACGCTAGGCGTCGCTGATCAGGCACGACGCTTCGAATCTTGTCTGGAAAGGTTCGCGGGACGGACTTGGGGTGGCGTCGACGCGACAAGCTTAAGGCTGTCCCAATTCGTCCTAGCCGACGCGCCCTTGGCGGCAGTGCGCCCGCACCTACAGCGCCGTGAACCACCGCCCGCACTTGTCGACGAGATCATCACCATCACCTATCGCAGCCTTACGGTCGGTCGTCCGACACCGAAAGTCAGGTTTAAAAAGAAGCCTAAGCATGACGGCCTACGCGGCGCAATTCGTCACCGACGAAAATCGCCCTCAAACCCGGAGCGCGGCTGACGTGCGGCGATTGCAACGTGCTGATGGCGACGATCTAAGGTGCTTTCTTTCGTTCAAGACCGATCAGATGCTTTGCAGTTCTAACGATAATTTCGCACAGCAGCATCTGATCATTGGAAGATAATTCGGGAATCTCACCGCGACGCACAGACAGCTTGTCTTGCAGTTCCGTGAATTGACTTTGACGCTATGTGGCTCCGTGTCCGCAAGCCTGCAAGCCGCGCGTTGGCGAACCATAATCTTCTCAGGTCCGCCGCGCTCGATGATTAATTATAGGATCTTCTGCCTCTTTTGGTTTGGAAATCGGCCGTTGTCAAAATCATCTGGCAAGTTTCCTACGCTGCCCGCTTCCTGCTGCCGCTGGCAACAGCAAGGCGGACCCCCGACACCCGTTGAAGTTTGCCGATCACGGCAAACAAATTATTCGCGCGCGGATTTCCCTTACTGCCAAAAAGGGATATTGCCGGCTCAAGCCCTGCAAGGACGGGTTACGACGGTCGCACCGGCGCTGGCGGACCATGTATCTCGAAACCCGCCTTCTCCGCCGGCTCCCGATCCCCTGCCAGCAGGCGCTGCACAAAGACAAAGAACACCGGCACCATCAAGAGCGCGAGCACGACGACGGCAATCATGCCGCCCATCACGGTGGTGCCAAGCGATTGCTGGCTGGCGCCGCCGGCACCATGCGCGATCACCATTGGCACCACGCCGCAGATGAAGGCGAGGCCGGTCATCAGGATCGGACGGAAGCGCAGGCGGCAGGCTTCGATGGTTGCTTCGACCAGCGGCTTGCCCTCTTTGCGCAGATCCTTGGCGAACTCGATGATCAGGATCGCGTCCTTTGCGGCAAGGCCGATGATGGTGATCAGGCCGACGGTGAAATAGACGTCGTTGGGCAACCCCCGCAGCATTGCTGCCACCACCGCACCGGTGATGCCGAGCGGTACGGTGAGCAGCACCGCCAGGGGAATGGTCCAGCTTTCGTAGAGCGCGGCAAGGCAGAGGAAGACCACGAATACCGACAAGCCGAGCAGGAACGGCGCCTGCGAGCCCGACAACTTTTCTTGCAGCGACTGCCCGGTCCACTCATAGCCGAACCCGCGCGGCAGCTTGCCGGCGAGCCGCTCCATCTCAGCGATGGCATCGCCTGAGGTATAGCCGGGCCTGGCTTCGCCCGAGACGCGTACCGCCGGATAGTAATTGAAGCCCGCAATCTGGGTCGGCCCGCGCGACCATTCGATTTTCGCGAAGGCGGAGAACGGCACGAGCTGGCCGCGACTGTTCTTGACGTTGTAGTTGAGGATGTCCTCTGTCTTCATGCGGTCGGGACCGTCCGCCTGCACAATCACGCGCTGCATGCGGCCGCGGTTGGGGAAGTCGTTGATGTAGTTCGAGCCGAGATTGGTCGAGATCGTGTTGTTGATGTCCTCAAAGGTGACGCCGAAGGCGCCGGCTTTCTCGCGATCGATCATGAGATTGACCTGCGGCGCCTCGGGCAGGCCCTCAATATAGGCCTTTTGCAGCACGGGGCTCGCGTTCGCTTCCGCGATCAACTGGTCAGCCGCCCGCATCAGGGCCGGATAGCCCTTCTGGCCACGGTCCTGCAGGCGGAAGGAAAAGCCCGAGGAGTTGCCGAGATTGTCGATCGGCGGTGGCTGCAGCGCGGATATCTTCGCATCGCGGATAGAGGATAGATCGCGGTTGATGTCGGCGACAATCGCCGCCGCAGAATCCGCACGTCCGCGCTCCGACCAGTCCTTCAGCGTGATGAAGGCCTGTGCCGTATTCATGCCCTGGCCGGAGAAGCTGAAGCCGGTGAGAAAGGTCACGTTGTCGACGCCCCGGCGCTGAGCGAGATATTTTTCCACCTTGCCGACCACAGCTTCGGTGCGCGCGTAAGAGGAGTCGGAAGGCGTCTGCACGTCGGTGGTGACAAAGCCCTGGTCATCGACGGGCAGGAAGCTGCCGGGCAAGTTGATGAAAGCCCAGGACAGGCCGACCAGCAGCGCGGCATAGACTAGCATCAGTCGCCCGGTGCGCTTGAGCAGGACGCCGACGGTCGCCGAATAACCTTCCTTGCCGCCTTCGAGCGTGCGGTTAAACCAGCCGAACGGACCTCTGCGCGCATGGCCGTGTCCGGCCTTGACCGGCTTCAAGAGCGTCGCGCACAAGGCCGGCGCCAACGACAACGCCAGGAACGCAGAGAAGCCGATCGCGGCCACCATGGTCACGGAGAACTGGCGGTAGATGATGCCGACGGAACCCGGGAAGAACGCCATCGGCACGAACACTGCCATCAGCACCAGCGTGATGCCGATGATGGCATCCGATATCTGCGACATCGCCTTGCGGGTCGCTTCCCTGGGCGGCAGCCCCTCCTCGGCCATGATGCGCTCGACGTTCTCGACCACAACGATGGCATCGTCGACGAGGATGCCGACCGCGAGCACCATGCCGAACATGCTGAGCATGTTGATGGAGTAGCCGGCGAGCAGCAGCGTGGTGCAGGTCCCCAACAGCGCCACCGGCACGACGATGGTCGGAATGATGGTGTAGCGGATGTTCTGCAGGAACAGGAACATCACCACGAACACCAGCACCACGGCCTCAACCAGGGTTGAGAGCACCTTCTCGATCGAGGCCTTCACCACCGGCGTGATGTTGTAGGGAATTTCGTAGCTGATATTGGCCGGGAAGAAGCGCGACAGCTCCTTCATCTTGGCTTCGACCGCGCTTGCGGTCGCCAGTGCGTTGCCGGTCGGCGACAACAACACCGAGAGGCCCGCGGTCGTCTTGCCGTTCAGCCGCGTGTTCAACTGATAGCTGAGGCCACCGATCTCGATCCGCGCGACGTCGCGCAAGCGCACGGTCGAGCCGTCCGCGTTGGCGCGCAGAATGATGGCGCCGAATTCATCCGGGGAGGAGAGCTGGCCCTTGACCAGGACCAGCGCCGAGACGCGCTGGTCCGCCGTGCTCGGTTCGGCACCGACGCTGCCGGAGGCCACCTGTGCGTTCTGGGCTGTGATCGCCTTGTTGACGTCGTCGGCCGTCAGTCCATAGCCGACCAGCCTGGCGGGATCGATCCAGACGCGGAGCGAACGCTCGGTCGAATAGAGCGTGGCGCGGCCGACACCGGGAATGCGGCGGATTTCGCCGAGCACGTTGCGGATCATGAAGTCGCCAAGGCCGACTTCATCGAGGCTGCCATCGGTCGAGTTCAGCGTGATGATCTGCAACACCGCGCTGGAGGCCTCCTCGATCAAGATGCCCTGCTGGATCACCGCGCGCGGCAGGCGCGCTTCCACGCGCTTGATTCGGTTCTGCACCTCGACGGAGGCCGCTCCGGTGTCAGTGCCGGGAACGAAGTTCGCGATGATCTCGACCTGGCCAAGCGAGTCGCTGGTCGACTCGAAATTCAGGATGCCGGAGGCACCGTTGAGTTCCTCCTCGATCAGGCGCGTGACGCTATTGTAGAGGTTTTCCGGTGAGGCGCCGGGATAGCTGGTCGAGATCGAGATCGATGGCGGCGCTATGATCGGATATTGCGCGACCGGCAGCAGCGGAATCGAGATAGCGCCGATCAAGCAAATGAACAGCGCGACGACCCAGGCGAAGATCGGCCTGTCGATGAAGAAATTCGGCATGACGCGTTACCGCACCGCTTGCGCGCGTTGGCTTTCCACCAACGCATCCGCCGCCTTGGTCCAGGATTGCGACTTGACCCGGTCGCCGGCCGCAAATTTCTGGAAGCCTTCGACCACGACCTTGTCGCCGGCTTTCAGCCCGTCGGTGACGAACCAGACGCCATCCTGCACCGAGCCGGTGCGCACCGGCTGCACCGCGATGCGGTTGTCGTCCTTGACGACGAACACTTCGCTGGCGCCGCCGCCGTTGCGCTGGATTGCCTGCTGCGGCACCGCGATGGCATCGCTGTCGATGCCCTGATCGATGCGCACCCGGACATACATGCCCGGCAGCAATTCGCGCTTCGGATTGTGGAACTCGCCGCGCAACGTCACCTGGCCGGTGTTGGCATCGACTTTGGCGTCGGAGAACAGGAGCTTGCCGTTAAGCGAATAAATCGTGTTGTCGTCGAGCATGAGCTGGACTTTGGCGGCATCGGCCTCGATGCGATCGAGATCGCCGCTATCGAGGGCGCGACGAAGCTGGTTAAGCTCGGTCACCGACTGGGTGAAGTCGGCATAGATCGTATCCAGTTGCTGGATGGTGGCGAGATTGGTCGCGTTCTGCACCGCGAGCGCGCCTTCGCTGACGAGTGCGGCGCCGACGACGCCGTCGATCGGCGCGCGCACGGTGGCGTAGTCGAGGTTGAGCCTGGCGCGCGCGAGCTCCGCCTTGCGGCCTTCGACTTCAGCCCTCGCCTGGCGCTCGGATGCGATCGCCTTTTCGTTCTCGGATTCGGACGTGACATGCTGCGTGAAGAGCAGGGTAATGCGGCGGGCGTGCTGCTGCGCCTGCTGATGCACGGCATCGGCCTTGGCCAGCGCCGCCTCGTTCAACATCACCTCGACCTCGAACGGGCGCGGATCGATGCGATATAGCGGGTCGCCCGCCCTGACCTCGCTGCCCTGGCGGAACAGGCGTTCGACCACGACGCCGGAGACTTGCGGGCGCACCTCGGAAACGCGCGTCGGCGCGATACGGCCGGGCAATTCGCGCACCACGGCGCGCGGCTGCGGCTTGACCGTGACGATACTCACGTCCGGTTCGGAAGGCTGGGTGGTGGAGATCGCGGAACTGGATTCGTCGCAGCCCGCGAGGAGCGGCGCGCAGGCCGCGAGCATTATCGCGACGCATGCCGATCGCGCACGAAGTCCTGACATGAAGTGGGGTGCCCCGGTTTGTTGAAAAACATGCCACACGGAGCGCCCTCAGGCGGCTTCGCTTGACGAACAACACTCAGGCTAACATCTGTTTGCTGCGATGCAATCGATGCTGCGGGCGGCTTTATGTCACATCAGCTATCTGACTGAGCGCAAGCCGCTTTTGTGGAATCACCGGATCGTGAATCGGGCTCCATTGCTGCGTGCTGCGACAGAACACCGCAATCAAGCCGCGACCTTCATCCTGAAATGGCTGACGCCCCATTCGATGCCGTCGGCGTAGCCGAACAGTCCTGACGTGGCGAGGAAGAACCAGCGCCAGCGCCGCATCCACAATGCGGTGTCGTTGCCATACACGGAACGAAGAATGCCTTCGATCTCGTCGCGACGGGAATCGAAATTGGCGAGCCAGTCGAGCGCGGTGCGCTGGTAATGGGTGCCGCTCCAGCGCCATTCCTTTTCGACCTCGAATAAATCAGCGTATTGCCGGATCAGATGATGGCTCGGCATCACGCCGCCGGTGAAGAAATGCTGCGCGATCCAGTCGTCCCGGTCGGTGCGATCGAACAGATAGGCGCCCGCACGATGGGTGAAGACGTGGATGAAGAAGCGGCCATCCGGCGCCAGCCAGGATTTCACCCGCGTCATCAACTGGCGCCAGTTCATCATGTGCTCGAACATTTCGACCGATACGATACGATCGAACTGCCGCCTGGGGTCGAACACATTCATGTCCGCGGTGACGACGCGCAGATTTTTCAATCCGCGTGCCTCCGCCTCGCTCTCGATATAGTGCCGTTGCGACTGTGAATTCGACACCGCGGTGATCTCGGACCTTGGAAATTGCCGCGCCATCCATAGCGACAGCGAACCCCAGCCGCAGCCGAGTTCGAGGATCGACTGGCCGTCGGCGAGATCGGCGTGCTCGACGGTCTGGCGCAGCGCTTCTTCCTCGGCTTCCTGCAGCGTGGACTTCGGCTCCTTGTAGAAACACGAGGAGTATTTGCGGTTCGGGCCGAGCACGCGGGCGAAGAACACCGCCGGCACTTCGTAATGCTGGGCGTTGGCGGCATCGGTATGTTCGGCGATGGCGCGCGCCGCCATCTCGTCGGCAAACGAGGCATCGCTCTCCGCGTTGCCGCTGGCGAGCCTCGTCGCAGTACGCGAACACAGCCGCTGGACGGCGGCGCGCACCACGAGATCGGGCAGCGGCACCCGTTCGGCGGTGCCGATGATTCTGGAAACGACGCTCATGTGAGCACTCCCTTTTGCGGCGGCAGCGGAAAGAACATGCTGGTGCGCGACTGATAGTCGCGGTAGCGCTCGCCGCGCGAGCGCAGCATCTGCTGCTCGAGCGGCGGGATGCCGGTGACGTGCACCAGAATCCAGTACATGAAGAGCGGCGCCAGCAAACTCGCCCAGCCCCAAGGATAATAGAGAGGATAATAAAGCGGATCACCGATCGGGATCGCGATGACGGGATAGGCGAGCCAGCCGAACCATTCGAAGAAATAATTCGGATGGCGCGACCAGCGCCACAGACCGACGTCGCATACCCGGCCCTTGTTGGCGGGATCGATGCGGAAATTCCGCAGCTGGGCGTCGGCGAGCGCCTCGCCGGCGATGCCGATCAACAGGATCAGCGCGCCGAGATAGTCTTGAAACCGCAGCGCGGTTAAGGGAAACCGTGCCGCCACGAAAATCGCAAACACCAGCGGGATCGATCCGAAGCCCTGATTTTGCAGAAACACGAACATCCGGCGCGGCGAATCGACGCCCCATTCGCGGGCGAAGGCGGCATAGCGCGGGTCGTCGGTGATCGCGGCCGTGCGCACCGCGATATGGAGGCCGAGCCGGACGGACCAGATCGCCACCAAAGCCGCGACCAGCCATTGCCTCGGGTTCGGCGCCGCGTCGGCGACCGGCCACAGGGCGCTGCCGGCGCCGACCAGCCCGACCGCGAACGTCCAGATGGTGTCGACCCAACCGGAATTGCCGGTGCGCTGCTGCACCATCCAGGCGCCGGCCATCAGGACCGACAGGGACAGCGCGATCGCGGCCAGCGCCTCGAAATATAAAATAATCATGCAAAAACCCGTTAAGCGGCTGTGGCGTCAAAGATTTGTGAAATACGTTACAACCCTAAGCCCGGTTTCGCGCCGAAGTTCCGTGTTTCAATCCCTCAACCGGCCTCAACCGGCCTTTTTTCCCGGCACCGCTGTGCCATATTGGTGCCCTAAAGCGTTCCCCCCGCAACAGGTGACGATCAGCCGATGCCTTCAGGCCCCCCTCCTCGTTCCGCGATGGAAATCGAACTCAACAAGCTGTCCTCGCCACGGATCTTCCTGGTGCGGATGCTGGTGTTCCTGGTGCTGTGCGCACTGCTGATGGTCGTGCTCTACAAGCAGATCATTCTGGCGTTCTTCGCCAACCCCGGCCTCAACGCGCTGATCGGCCTGGTGCTGCTGATCGGCACCATTTTGTCGTTTCGCCAGGTGATCCGGCTCTATCCGGAAGTCGCCTGGGTCAACAATTTCCGCATCGCCGATCCCGGCATTGCCGTCGAACGACAACGTCCCAGGCTGCTGGCGCCGATGGCGGCGATCCTCGGCGGCGAGCGCACCGGCCGGATGACGATCACACAGCAGACCATGCGACATCTGCTGGATTCGATCGCCACCCGGCTAGACGAGGCTCGCGACATCTCGCGCTACATGACCGGCCTCCTGGTATTCCTCGGGCTGCTCGGCACCTTCTGGGGCCTGATCGAAACCGTCGGCTCGGTCGGCAAGGTGATCGACGGACTGAAGGTCGGCGGCGACGCCGGCGCCCTGTTCGACACCCTCAAGGAAGGTCTGGCCGCGCCGCTCGGCGGCATGGGCATTTCGTTTTCGTCATCGCTGTTCGGTCTCGCCGGTTCGCTGATTCTCGGCTTTCTCGATCTGCAATCGAGCCAGGCGCAGAACCGGTTCTATACCGACCTTGAAGACTGGCTCGCCTCCACGGTGCGCGGCTATTCCGCAGAGGCCGCCGGCGGCGACCTGCAAACCGCCATCGAACGGTTGCGAGCGACCATGGAAGAAGGCGGCGGCGGCAGCCGCGGCACCACGGCGGCGATGGCCAACCTCGCCGAAGCCATTCAGGGACTGGTGGCGCATATGCGCAGCGAGCAGCAGATGATCCGTGAATGGGCCGACGGCCAGGGCGAGCAAAACCGCGAGATCAAGAAACTGCTCGAGCGGATCGCGCGCCAGCCCGAGAATAATTAGGGATGGTCTATCGTTAGGCCGTGACTCCTCACCCGGCGCCCCGCGCCGACCTCTCCCTCCGGGAGAGGCGCAACAAGACTCGAGAGACGGTTTCCGATCTACCCATCGCGAGCCGGATTCCGAAGTGGAGATTTTCTCATGGCTCTCGCCCGTGCACGCCGCAATGAGTCTGGCTTCAACTACTGGCCGGGCTTTGTCGATGCGTTGTCGACGCTGGTGCTCTCGATCGTGTTCCTGCTGTCGGTGTTTCTGGTGGTGCAGTTCTTCCTGTCGCAGGAAGTCACCGGCAAGGACAAGGCGCTGGAGCAGCTCAACGCCAAGATCGCGCAGCTCAACGACCTGTTGTCGCTGGAAAAGCTCGGCGAACTCACACTCAACGACCAGCTCGCTCAACTGCGCGCCGGGCTCGCCACCGCCGAAACCGAGCGCGACCGCGTCAAAGGCCTCTATGAGGGCCTGGCCAACGCCAGCGCCGGCGGCGATGCCGCCGGCCGCGCCACCGAACTCAACAAGGCGCTGGATTCCGAAAAGCAGGTTACGTCGCGGGCGCTGGCGCAGATCGAGGTGCTCAACCAGCAGATCAGCGCGCTGCGCCGCCAGCTTGCGGCGCTGGAAGAAGCACTCGACGCCTCGGAGAAGCGCGACAAGGAATCGCAAGGGCGGATCGCCGATCTCGGGCAGCGGCTGAACGTGGCACTGGCGCTGCGGGTGCAGGAATTGTCGCGCTACCGTTCGGAATTCTTCGGGCGCCTGCGCAGCATCCTCGGCAACCGGCCGGACATCCGGATCGTCGGCGACCGCTTCGTATTCCAGTCGGAAGTGTTCTTCGACACCGGACAGGCGCTGTTGCTGCCTGAAGGCAAGGCCGAGCTCGACAAGCTGGCGAGCGCGCTGATTGATCTCGACAAGCAGATTCCGAGCGAGATCGCCTGGGTGCTGCGGGTCGACGGCCATACCGACGTGCGGCCGATCAACAGCCCGCTATTCAAGTCGAACTGGGAATTGTCGTCGGCGCGCGCGATCTCGGTGGTGCAATATCTGGTTTCGCTCGGCGTGCCGGCGCAGCGGCTGGTCGCGGCCGGCTTCGCGGAATTCCAGCCGCTCGACACCGCCGCCACCGAAGAAGCCTACAAGCGCAATCGCCGTATCGAACTGAAGCTGACGGAACGCTGACAATGCACGCGCGCAATCAGCTACATCGTCATGCCCGGGCTTGTCCCGGGCATAGGCGAGCGGAAGCGAAGCCGTCCTTAGGACGGCTATGCCCGGCCATGACGATTTTATCATGGTGAGCACTCCCTTTCACCTGCGTCCCTACCGTGCCGACGACGAAGACGCCGCCATCGCGCTGTGGCTTGCGACTTGGCAGCGCGCCTATCCCTCGATCGATTTCGTCGCACGGGTGCCGTGGTGGCGCGCACGCTGGCGGGACGAACTGGTGCCGAACGCGGCGATCATGGTCGCCGAACAGGCCGGCGCGCTGATCGGGTTCGTCACGCTCGATGCTACTGGTTATCTCGATCAGCTCGTGGTCGCGCCCGACCAGTGGGGTTCGGATCTCGGCGACAGGCTGGTGGCCGAGGCCAAGCGATTGTCGCCGAATTGCATCACGCTGTTGGTCAATGCCGACAACGCCCGCGCCATCCGCTTTTACGAGCGCAACGGCTTTGTCCACGCCGGCGAGGACGTCAATCCAACCTCCGGCCGGCCGGTTTTGCGGATGGAGTGGAAGGGGCAACCCGAAATTTCACCTGGAGCCTGATCGGTTCTGATTGTATCAGAACCGAGGCTCTGATCTTTTGTTTCGACGCGTTTTCTTTATGCGAACCGGTACCCACTTCGCTTGAAAACGCTCTAACGGAGGAGAAGTTCGATGACGCGAACCGAACTTGCAACCGGCTCGGCAACATTTATCGCCGTTGCCGCCGCCGGATGGCTGTCGGCGACCTCGCTGGACCGGCACTTCGCTGCCGCCGCCGTCGCATCGGCTGATCAAACGCCGTCCTCGACGGCCTGCG
>Ga0207930_1000279_pt1 | contig 15060 bp, 10 predicted proteins | sample NGESurshal092012_7_FD_184477 | JGI IMG/M metagenome (GOLD analysis project Ga0207930, IMG submission 184477) | Arctic peat soil microbial communities from Barrow, Alaska - NGEE Surface sample 210-3 shallow-092012 (SPAdes) | ecosystem: Environmental > Terrestrial > Soil > Wetlands > Peat ... | reverse complement strand
CCGTGGAGAACATGTAAAAGCCATGGGCGATCCTGGCGAGCCCGGAGCGGTAACTAAAGAGCAACTCGGAACCAAGGCGGTGAACGGGCTCCAGGCAGAAGGCGTTCGCGTAACCCGCACCATCCCTGCGGGGGCCATTGGGAACGACAAGCCGATTGAAGTTGTGACGGAGCGCTGGTTCTCGCCTGACCTGCAAATTGCCGTGATGACGGTGCATACCGATCCGATGATGGGAACGGTCACCACCAAGCTGGTCAACATTGCGCGCGGAGACCCCGATGCTTCCCTGTTTCAGGTCCCGGCAGACTACAAGATCGAGGTTGGCAAGCCTAACGAGCCGATGTATATGCCAATGAAGCCGTAGTTAGATTTCTCAGAACCTATTGGGCGGAGGCCAGTTGCGGGCTTCCGCTTTTTTTCGCTCGCAACCCGAGGTTTTATCGGCAAATGATATGGGTGCTGGAAACCTTCCTGTCAGGCAAATTCCCTCTGTTCGTGACCCGCGCAACTTGGAATCTACAGAAATTTGACAACTGGCTCTCAACAACTGGAGTACAATCTGCTCCACAGAGCGTGGTGAGAGTCGCGCCCTGGAGGCAGTATGCTCCGGCTCACTCCAGTTCGGTTTGCCCAATTTCTACTCCTCTTGGCCCCAACCCTTTGCCTGGCACAAGGGATGAACCCCAACCGCCAGACCAGCTGCGAGGTTTCGGTGCGCGTAACCATGGAGGATGACCGGGCTGCCGGCGACCAGATCCGGGTGGAACTGCGCAATGAATCCGAAACTCCCGTGGGAGAGACATTCACCGATTCCGATGGACGGGCATCGTTTCACATTTCGGCATCGGGCGTGTACCGGGTGATCGCATCCGGGACTCCGATCAAGGGCTCGACCTCGGAGTCGGTTCGCGTCGACGACATGGACAAGAGCAAGACGGTGTACCTGCACGTGAAGCCACGAACCGATGTCACGGCAGACACGACCAAGTCGAATACGTCAGCGGTAACCTCGGCCGCCGAGTTGCGAGTTCCCTCGGACGCAAAGAAGGCGTTTCACAAAGGCATGGAAGCCTGGGAACACAACGACTTTCCGAAAGCAGCAGAGCAGTTCGAAAAGGCCGTCAGCATCTACCCCGCGTACGATACTGCCTTCAACAATCTGGGGGTGATGTACTACCAGATGAACCAGACGGAGAAGGCGCGGGCAGCATTTGAGAGGTCGGTGGCATTGAATGATCGCAATGCCGATGCGGACCGGAACCTGGCTCGCATCCTGGTCCGTGATGGAAATTATTCGCGCGCGGAAGAGCTGCTGAAGAAGTCGCTGGTCGTGGAACCGCTGAATCCGGTCACCCTGACGATGATGTGCGTGACGGAAATTGAAACAGGCGATGACGATGGCGCACTCATGACCGCCCGCAGAGTCCATCAACTTCCTCACGAGGGTTATTCTGTCGTGCATTTCGTCGCAGGTCAGGCGTATGAGCACAAAGGTCAGCCGGACGGTGCGTACACGGAGTACCAAACCTACCTGCGCGAGAGTCCGAACGGCGCCGAGGCGGGACAGGTCAGGACCGCTCTAACCAAGCTCACGGCCAGCAGTCGTCCCAATCTGCAGTGAGAGTGGCGGCCCAGCACGGACCGCGACCCGCCTGCGCACCTGGATGGTATCGCTAAGTTGTCCCGTTCCCGAAACTGCAATCTTCTGCTGTATCCTAGACAGACTCCGATGATGACCAAGCTCTACCTCGCCCTTCTGCTGCTGTGCATTGCCAACGTTTCTACTGCTGCCGACAAAGCCGCCATCGTGCAGGGTGGCAATGGAATTGTCTTGCCTCCTCCACCGCCGACAAAAGTGGAACCTGTCGCGGATACGGTCAATGGCGTTGCCGTCACCGATCCCTACCGCTGGCTGGAAGACGCCAAGAGTCCTGCCACGCGGGCGTGGCTCGCCTCCCAGATGAAGTACACCGAGGACTACCTGTCACAGGTGAAGGTCAGGCCCGCGGCCGTGAAGCGGCTCACCGAACTGATGCGGGTTGAGAGCTACGGCATTCCCGAGGAGCGCGGCAACAAGTACTTTTTCAAGAAGCGGCTGGCGGAAGAAAACCAGGGATCCATCTACGTCCGTGAAGGCCTCAAAGGCAGCGACGAGAGGCTGATCGATGCGACGAAGTTGAGCGCCGATCAGAACACATCCGTCAACATCTCCGACGTTTCCAAGGATGGAGGTCTGCTGGTATACGACGTTCGTGAAGGCGGGGCCGACGAGCAGTCTGTCCACTTGCTCGATGTGAAGTCGCGGCGTGAACTCCCTGATGTGCTTCCCGCGGCCCGGTACGCTGGTGTAAGCCTTGGTCCGGACGAGAAAGGCCTCTACTATGCCAAGCTTGAGCCGACGGGCTCATTGGTGTTTTACCACCGGCTTGGCACCCCGGTTTCAGCCGACCCGATGATTTTCGGAAAGACCTTCGAGGGGGAAAGCTTCGGTCCAATGGACTTGATCTTCGCCCAAGTGACTGAGAATGGCCGGTATCTCATTCTGCATGTGCATCACGGGGTACCCGCGAAGCGAGTGGATATCTACGTGAAGGACTTGCGCGCTGCGGACTCGCCGATCCGGCCAATCATTCATGGTATCGACAACCGTTTTTCGCCAGAGAATTACGATGATGACCTCTACGTGCTGACCGACTACCAGGCGGAGAATTATCGCGTCATCAAAATCAAGCTGAGCGATCCTGCGCCCGAGCACTGGGAAACCATCGTGCCCGAAGGCAAGGATGTAATCGAGTCGACCTCCATTGTTGGCGGCAAACTGTTCGCAACCGGTCTGCATGACGTGATTACCCAGACGCAGATTTACACGCTGCAAGGAAAGCCCGCGGGCAAGATCACGTATCCGACTTTGGGATCGGCTTCAGGGGTGATCGGTCGCCAGTCGTCAAATGACAGCTTCTACCTCTTCGAATCTTTCAACCTTCCGCCGGCGATCTATCACTACGATGTGGCGTCCGGTAAGACCGAGGTTTTCGCCAAACCGCAGGTTCCGTTCGACTCCGACCAATACGAAGTGACGCAGGTGTTCTATCCGTCGAAGGATGGAACTCGTATTCCCATGTTCATCTCGTCAAGAAAGGGCTTGAAGCGGAACGGTCAGGCTCCGACCCTGGCGCGTGCCTATGGCGGATTCAATGTCAGCGAGACTGCGCACTGGGATCCCGAATATGCCTGGTGGATGGAACAAGGAGGCTTCTACGCGCAGCCCAATCTGCGAGGAGGCGGCGAGTACGGCGAGGCGTGGCACAAGGCGGGAATGTTCGAGAAGAAACAAAATGTGTTCGATGATTTCTTCGCCGCCGCGGAGTACCTGGTTAGCAACGAGTACACATCTCCGTCTCACCTGGCGGCCCGCGGACGATCGAACGGCGGATTGCTGATGGGCGCAGCCATGACGCAACGCCCTGAGCTGTTCGGAGCGATCTGGTGCGGCTATCCGCTGCTTGACATGATTCGCTTCCAGAATTTCCTGATCGGGCGCTGGTGGACTGCGGAGTACGGCTCGTCCGAGAAAGCTGACCAGTTCCCTTACCTGCTGAAGTACTCTCCCTACCACAACGTGAAGCCGGGCGTGAAGTATCCCGCCATCATGTTCAACACCGGCGACTCGGACACCCGCGTCGATCCGCTGCATGCCCGCAAGATGACTGCCCTGATGCAGGCCGATACGGGAAGCGACCGGCCAATCCTCTTGCACTACGAACTGAAGGCGGGACACAGCGCGGGAGTATCGATCACGCAATTGGTGAATGACACGGCCGACGAGTTGTCGTTCCTGTGGAATGAAACAAGCGGCAAGTAGGGTGAAGAGCAGGTTCCTCGCGGGCTGAAGCCTGCTCGGAATGACAAGAAATGAACGGCCTAGACGCTGGCCTGAAGGCCAGTTCTACCTGACAACTGACTTTTTCGGTAGACTGTGAAAGCGGTGCCCCACCCTATGTACCAACCTGAAAATTAGCCACCAGATCCGTCGTTTTGATGACGTGTAACATTTGTTCCAGATTGGAAACGCGTTCCGAATTGCGCCTCGGGTACGCGATGTCACCCCCCGACGTGACCCGTCTCACAGAGTTCCCGGCGGAATTGGAAGAACCTCTTAAGTAGCAGGATCGCATCCGTTCATTGCGAACGGCCGCCCAAGCCTGCGGCCGTTTATCGGACCGCCGCACGGTCCCCCGGTGCTGGTCTCTCGCGAAAGGAGCGCCCAAGCACATGTCAGCATTAGCGACTCTTCCTGATAGCGCCGAACAAGTCTTCATTGACCAGGCCATAGCCAAGAACAATGGCCGGCCGGGTGCGTTGCTGAGCATCCTCGAGGCGGTGCAGGAGCACCATCCTCACAAATATCTGCCGCTGGAAGCGCTGCGGTATGTCGCCGGAAAGCTGGATATTCCGCTTTCGCGCATCTACAGTTTCGCCACGTTCTACGCGCTGTTCAATCTACACCCGCAAGGCGACAACACCATCTGCATCTGCCGTGGTACGGCGTGCCACACCCGCAACTCGCGCAGTCTTCTCGAGAGCCTTCGCCTGGAATTGGGATTCGGCCTCAATGACGACGAGGAAGCCGGCGACGCTGACAAACTGGCGCTCACCACCAAGGACGGGAAGTTCACAGTGCGAACCGTGGCCTGCTTCGGGCAGTGTGCCCTGGCCCCAGTGGTGGAGATCAACCACCGGATCTGCGGACACGTCAACGAACGCACCCTGCAGCGCGAGGTACGGGCGTTGGAACGGGAGAGTGAGTGATGCCGCGAATTGAGGACATAGGCGTATTTAATGCAGTCCGCGAATCTGGCCTCAACAAGCTGGTACCTCCAGTTCCGCGCGTCGGTGTCGGTATGGGAACGTGCGGCCGAGGCAACGGGGCGGAGGGTCTGTACCACGCTTTCATCGAGGCTATCGAGCGCAGCGGCACAGACTTTTACCTGACAGGGTTGGGATGCTTCGGCGCATGTTGCCAGGAGCCATTGGTGAATATTCGCATGCCTGGCCAGCCGCTCTTGCTTCTGCGTCAAGTCCAGGCTAACGACGCGGGACGGATCATTCACGACATTTCCGGTGGCAACATTACGCCGGACCTGGTGTACTGCAAGATCGAGGAATGGGACCACATCACGGGCTCCATTCGCTACGGGCATGCCTATCCCGAAGTGCCGCAGTGGAGCGAGATTCCCTTCTTCAAGGGACAGAAAAAGATCGTGCTGCGCAATTGCGGCCTGATTAACCCCGATGACATCGAGGAGTACATCGCCGTCGGTGGTTACCAGGCGCTGTACAAAGCCTTGATTGACGCAAAACCCGAGAGCATCATCGAGCAGATCAAGGCTGCCAAGCTGCGTGGCCGTGGCGGCGCCGGCTTCCTTACCGGTAACAAGTGGGAGTTCCTGCGCAAGGCGGTGGCCGACCAGAAGTTCGTCATCTGCAACGCCGACGAGGGCGATCCCGGCGCGTACATGAACCGCAACGAGATCGAGAGCGATCCGCATTCGATGCTGGAAGGAATGATCATCGGCGGCTACGTGATGGGCGCCTCCCAGGGAATCATTTACGTGCGCGCCGAGTATCCTCTCGCAGTGCATCGGCTGAGAAAGGCCATCGAACAAGCGCACGATTTCGGTGTGCTGGGCGACAACATTCTGGGCCGCGGGTTCAAGTTCGATATTGAATTAGTAGAAGGCGCGGGCGCGTTCGTCTGCGGAGAAGAGACTGCGCTGATCGCGTCCCTGGAGGGTGAAGCGGGACGGCCCCGACCGCGGCCTCCCTTCCCCGCACAGAAAGGGCTTTGGGGCAAGCCCAGCAACATTAATAACGTCGAGACCTGGTACAACATCGCCCCCATCGTGACCAAGGGCCCGGCGTGGTTCACCGAAACCGGCAGTGCCAAGAGTCCGGGAACGAAGGTGTTCTCGCTGGTGGGCAAGTCGCATAGCACCGGGTTGGTGGAGATGCCACTGGGCACTCCGCTCAAGACCTTCATCTACGACATCGGCGAAGGCGGCGTGGCCGGGCGCAGCATCAAGTCGGTGCAGACCGGCGGGCCTTCGGGCGGATGTATTCCTCACGAAATGTTCGACACCCCCGTCGACTACGAAAGCCTGGCGCAACTGGGATCGATCATGGGTTCAGGCGGCATGGTGGTGATGGACGAAGACAACTGCATGGTCGATGTCGCCCGCTACTTTGTGGAGTTCACCAACTCGGAGTCGTGCGGCAAGTGCGTTCCCTGCCGGGTGGGACTCAACAAGTCGCTGCGCATCCTGAACCGCATCACTTCGGGCGCGGGCCGCATGCAGCACATGGAAACGCTGGATGAGCTGAGCCGCTACATTCGCGAGTGCTCGTTATGCGGGCTGGGGCAGACGGCGCCGAATCCGGTGCTCACCACGATGCGCCATTTCCGCCACGAATTCGAAGACCACATCGTGGCACGGCGCTGCCAGGCGGGCGTCTGCACGGAACTGGCGTTGTCGCCATGCGAAAACAGTTGTCCTTTGCACATGAACATTCCGCGGTTCCTGCAGTTGTTTAAGGAAGACCGGGTGGACGAGGCGTTCGATTCGATCATTCTCGACAATCCTCTGCCGTCGTCCACTGGACGGGTGTGCCAGCATCCGTGTGACGAGCGCTGTCGCCGCCAGACCATGGATGACTCGGTGAACATGCGCGAGGTGCATCGCTACATCGCTGACACCATTCTGCTGGGCGATCGATTTGACGCGGCGGTGGCGCGTATTTCGAAACGCATGCTGGAACACACGGGACGCAAGATTGCCATCGCTGGAGCCGGTCCAACTGGACTGACCGCGGCGTTCTACCTGGCATTGCTGGGACACGATGTCACGGTGTTCGACCCTCTGCCCGAGCCCGGAGGAATGTTGCGGTTTGCGCTTCCGGAATATCGCCTGCCCAAGCCCGTCCTAAAGCGTGAAATCGAGTTGATCGGGCGGCTGGGAGTGAAATTCGCACTCAATACGCGAGTTGGTACCGACATCACGCTCAACGAACTGGATGAGCGCTTCGATGCGGCATTCCTGGCAATTGGAACATGGAAAGAGTCGTGGGTGTATCTGCCGGGCACCGAACTGAAGGGCGTCTATCCGGCACTTCCCTTGCTGGAGTCGATAGCAAAAGGCGACTCAGTGAACCTTGGTCGCAAGGTGGTCGTAATCGGAGGCGGAAACGCTGCCATCGATTCGGCACGGTCATCGTTGCGCAAGGGAGCTGAAGTCGTCGTGGTCTATCGCCGCGAGCGCAAGGACATGCCCGCGATCGAAGAAGAGACCGAGGCCGCCGAAAAAGAAGGCGCGCGGATCGTATTTCTGTCCGCGCCGCATCGCATCCTCGGCGACGCCAAGGGCAACGTCAAAGCGCTGGAAGTGGTTAAGACCCGGCTGGGTGAATACGACACCTCGGGACGGCGCAAGCCTGTCCTCACCGACGAAGTGCAACGCATCGAATGTGATTCGGTGATCCTGGCCGTGGGCGAAACCGTGGACATGGATTTCTGCAAGGCATCTGGTCTGCAGATTAAGGAAGGCGGCACCATCGAGGTAGACCGTTATCGCCTGGAGACCAGCCGTCCGCGCTTCTTTGCCGGAGGAGACCTGGTCACCGGCGCGTCGAACGTCTCCAACGCGATGGCGTTCGGCAAGCGGGCGGCGCGTGCCATCGACGAGCAACTCATGGACGCCAAGCGCTGGGACGAGTTGTTCCCTGCCTGGGATTACGACCAGACTCCGCCTAAGGATGTCAGCGAATGTCGACGCCATGTGTCGCACGAGCTTTCCGTCCGGCAGCGCATGCAGTCGTCGGCGGAAGCGGTGGTGGGGTTGACGGCGGAAGAATCGCACGAAGAAGCCTGCCGCTGCCTGCGCTGCGATGTAAAAGTCCCGGTATCGCGTTAGAAAGGGAGGTCAACTTTGCCGCAAAAGAAAGTCTCGCTTCGCATCGACGGCGAGTTGGTCAATGCCCTGGAAGGGCAGTCGATTCTCGACGCTGCCCGAGCCAGCGCGAAGTACATTCCGACACTCTGCTTTCTGGACGGGCTGAGTTCGGTCGGGGCTTGCCGGCTGTGCATGGTGGAAGTGTCGGGCGTCGATCGACTGTTTCCGGCTTGTACCACACCGGTGCAGGACGGAATGTCGGTGACGACCAACTCTCCCAAGTTGTCGCGCTACCGGCGGATCACTGTCGAGCTGCTGCTGGTGGAGCGCAACCATGTGTGCGCCGTATGCGTGGCCAACGGGCATTGCGATTTGCAGGACATGGCGTACTCGCTGGGCGTTACCAGCGTGCGCTACGCCTACAACTTCCCCAAGCTCAAGGTGGACGCAACCCATCCGCGATTCGTGCTCGATCACAATCGCTGCATCCTCTGCACCCGGTGCGTGCGGGTGTGCGCGGAGGTGGAGGGCGCGCATGTGTGGGAGATGGTCTCGCGCGGCATTCACGCCCATATCGTTTCCGACCTGAACCAGAACTGGGGAGATTCGAAGACCTGCACCAACTGCGGAAAATGTGTGCAGGTATGCCCAACCGGCGCCATGGCGGAAAAGGGTAAGGCGGTGGAAGAGATGACACGCGCTACCACTTCGATCAGTGCGTTGGCCCGGCACAGAGAAGGAGGAGCAAACGCATGAGGAAGCTCAGGCTCGCTACCGTCTGGCTGGATGGCTGCTCGGGCTGCCATATGTCGCTGCTCGACCTTGACGCCGCCATTATTCCCATCCTGCGGAAGGTCGATATCGTTTACGGTCCGCTGGTGGACGCGCAGGAGTTTCCGGAAGATGTGGACGTAACGCTGTTGGAAGGTGCAGTGAGTTCGCAGGCCGACGCGGACAACATCCAGAAGATTCGCCAACGCACCAGGACGCTGGTTTCTCTGGGCGATTGCGCGGTCACCGGCAACGTCGCCGGGTTGCGAAACACCATCCCGGTCAACAAGCTTCTGCAGCGTATCTATGTGGAAGGGTCGGATGTTAATAAGTGCATTCCCGGAGATGGCTTGCCGCAATTGTTGAAGCTGGCGCGACCAGCACACGACTTTGTGAAAGTTGACGTCAGCGTTCCGGGATGCCCCCCGCAGGCAAGAGTCATTTCCACGCTGTTGACCGCTCTGCTGGAAGGGCGCAAGACCGAGAACAATACCAAGATCAAGTTCGGATAGGAGCGGCGATGAAGCGCATCATGATCGAGCCGGTGAGCCGCATCGAAGGCCACGCCAAGATCACCATTCAGTTGGACGACGCCGGCAAAGTTGCCGATACGCAGTTCCAGGTGACGCAGGTACGCGGTTTCGAGAAGTTCACCGAAGGCCGGCCGTTCTACGAAATGCCTGGAATCACCTCGCGCATATGCGGTATCTGCCCCATCAGTCATCAATTGGCGTCGTCAAAGGCGTGCGACGCCATCATGGCGGTCCGCATCCCCAAGGCCGCGAAGCTGCTGCGCGAAGTCGTGCATTGCGCGCAATTCGTGCAGTCCCATGCGCTGAGCTTTTTCTATCTCTCGGGGCCCGATCTTCTACTCGGCATGGATGGCGATCCCGCCACTCGAAATGTTGCTGGACTGATTGAAGCTAACCCCGACCTGGCCCGGGCGGGTATCGAGTTGCGCAAGTTCGGCTTGCAAGTGATCGAAGGCCTTGCCGAAGAACGCGTGCATCCTTCGTGGATTGTGCCCGGTGGCGTTAAAACGCCCATGTCGGCGCAGACGCGCGATCGCCTGCTGGCCGGCATTCCGGACGCAGTGGAAACCACCAAGCTCGCGCTCGACCTGTTCAAAGGCAAGCTGGATTCCTTCCAGGAAGAGATCGAGAACTTCGGGTCCGCACCGACCATGTACGCGTCGCTGGTCGACGGAGCGGGCAATCTGCAGTTCTACGACGGCCCACTGCGCTTCCGCGATGCGGAGGGCGAAATCCTGCAGAACGGAATTCCATCGGAAGACTACGCTGAATTCATCGGTGAAGCGACCCTGCGCGAATCGTATTTGAAGGCACCCTACTACAAGCCAATTGGCTATCCCGGGGGCATCTATCGAGTTGGTCCGCTGGCGCGAATTAACGTGGTCAATGCATGTGGCACACCGATGGCTGATGCCGCGCTCCAGGAATTTCGCCAGCGTTTTGGACGGGTCTCGCATAGCGCATTTCTGTATCACTATGCCCGGCTCATCGAGGTGCTCTATGCGCTGGAGCGCATGAAGACACTGCTGAGCAAACCCGAGATTCTCGACACGCATGTCCGCGCGACCGCGAACGTGAATGCGCTGGAAGGCGTTGGCATCATCGAAGCGCCGCGGGGAACGCTGATCCATCACTACAAAGTGGATGAGAACGGCGTGATCGTCTGGGCGAACCTGATCGTCGCGACCGGCCACAATAACCAGGCCATCGGGAAGAGCGTCCGGCAGGTGAGCGAACATTTTGTCAAAGGCAACCAGCTGGAAGAGGGTATGTTGAATCGAGTCTCGGCGGTCGTTCGCGCCTACGATCCATGCCTGAGTTGCTCGACCCACGCCGTCGGAATGCCGGCAGTCAGCATCTCACTGGTCGGCGCAGATGGAGAATTGCTGGACGAAATTCATAGCTAGGAGCATGATCGAGTTGCGCAAAGGAATGAACAGGATTTGTCAGGAGAGATCCATTTGACCATGGCTGCCAGGGCCATCGCAAAGCGTCTGCAGCGTACGCACCAGTACTTATCGCAGGCATGGTTGTTGTATCTGGCAAACACCAACCCAGACTTATTAATTGAGGAGAACATCCATGTCTTACGTCGTTCATGTGACGATGACTGAAGAAAAGGAAGCGGTACAGAAGGCAGTTATCGCCGGCAAGGTGCATGTGGAAGGTCAGTTCGAGTACAACAACCTGGAAATTGCCCGCGAGGCGGCCGAGATAGCCTGCAACGCAGCGGCCAAAATGAGGCCTTCGCGGTCGAAGACCATCGACGACGACGATTGGACTGAGCATCCCGACCGCTCGGATTAGGCGGAAGCCCCTTCGGCCCGTTGGTCTTAGAGACTTCGTTCGTGAGGTCTAGAGTGAAACTGCATGTGGCCTTGTTCGCCCTGCTTCCCAGGCTGACGGCGTTCGTGGGCGTTGCCTATTCAGCCGACGAATAGGAAAAGACTGCCACGGACACCGCAGCGCTGTACACGTCCGCGCTCCCGGGGCACGGTCGCGTCGCCTCAACAGAAAAGCGCGACCCATGCCGTTGGATTACCGACGCCCCCAGCCGGCAACCACTGTATTAGCTGTCGCGGCAAGTAAACGTAGTTGATCTTCGACTTCACCGAGCATCGACTTCAGACTCCGCTGCATATCGTCGGCAAGTAAGCCGCTGGCAAGCCAACGTTCGATGATTTCCCTCTGACAACGAAGCTCGAGGAGCCTTTGCCAGCTCTCGGCGGGTTTTGACGTGGCCAACATTGCGGTTCGTGCCTGCGTGACTGGGTGTCGATTCCTGTACTAGAGATTGCACTGAGAGCGAGGGCCCTTCCCCCCGAAAGAACCCTCGCTCAAGCCGGACCAAATTCGATCCGAACCTATGATTGCTTTCAGACTGCTAATTCTGGTGCAGCACTCCGAGCGACGCAATTGGACCTTAGTTCAATACGGAGGCCTTCAGGGTAGTTGGAGCCGATCGCCTTCCTTGACAACCTTGCTCATGGAGCGGCCCTGGTAGGTGTACTTGACTGCCAGGTACTTGTCCGCACCTACATTCGGATCTCCGCCCATGTTGCCGTTGGTGACCTTGATGTTGAGCGTATTGTTCTGAATCATGGAACGGAGCTTGTTGGTTACGTTCATTCCCCGGCCGTTCTTGCCGTAGATGGCGTTGTTGATATGGAGCATGCGCCCCTGGGCCTGCGCCGGAATCTGGACAACGGATGCCGTGAGCAGCAACAGCGCGAGCACGGTAATGACAGAGCGAGCGGTTCGCATGGTTGTGTTCCTTTCGGTCTTGGGCAAATGACTTTTATCCAGATGAGCCAGGATTTCGTGGATGAAGCTGTCGTCGGCACTTCACATGTGAACTTCCCCTGAATGTGACCGGGCGCCGATTCTTGTGAGAAGTTTGTACTAAGAGCGAGGGCCCTTCCCCCCGAAAGAACCCTCGCCCTAGCCGGACCAAATTTGATCCGAACTTATGATTGCGTTGAGGTGCCAATTCTGACGCAGCATTCCCGGCACCGCAATTGGACCTTAGTTCAATAGAGGGTTAGCGCCGCGGAATACCGTCGAAGAAACGGGATTGATCAACGAGAACAGTAGTAGAGAAAATGTCAGGCGAGCGGTAACTCGACGGAAAATGCCGCTCCCTTTCCAGAGGCGTCGGCGAGCTTGATCTGTCCGCCCAGCGATTCGACAATCGACTGGCAGATGGATAATCCCATTCCCAGGCCAGTCGACTTGGTGGTGAAGAAGGGTTGAAAGAGTTTCTCGCGCACGTCTGCACTGACGCCGGGGCCGCTGTCCTCCACCCAGATTGTGCCTACGCTCGCGTCCGGCTCGATCGTCGTCCGTAGAGTGAGACGCCGCTCGGCAGCGGTGTTCATCATGGCGTCCAATCCGTTGCTGGCCAAGTTCAGCACCACTTGCTGAAGGGCCACATGGTCGCCCGTTACCACGACCGCAGATGGACTGAGCCCCAGCTCGATGGTCATACCACGAAGCATGGCTTCATTCCTGATCATCTGGACCACGCTGGTGGCGACCTGGTTGAGATCTACGGGTTCGACCACCGCGTTCTCTTTCTTGAGCATGGCGCGCATGCCCTGAATCACTGCCCGCGCTCGCTTGTCGTCGCGCGTGATGTCGTCAAGCGCCTCTCGAATCTCCAGCATGTCGGGGTTGGGACGGCCGGCAAAGCGCTGCGCCGCCTCAGCGTTACTCATGATGGCCGCCAGCGGCTGCGAGAGTTCATGTGCCAGCGAGGCGGCCAGTTGTCCCATGGCGGCCACGCGGTTGAGATGATGAATCTCGGTCCTCGAACGGGTCCGCTCCAACTCCGCTTGTTTTCGCTGGGTTATGTCGAGGTGGACGATCAGGCTGCCGCTCTGCTGCTGCGGCAATTGCATGGCGCGGATTTCGGTCCATTGGCCGTCCGCCGATAGAGGCAGCTCGACGGTTGCACTGGCCCTCGACCCGGCAACCACCTGCTCGATAGACGCTGCCCCAGCCGAGCCATCTTGCTGGCCTGTGAGCTGGCGGAGATATTCGCCATACTCGTGTCCGAGTTGGGCTTTCGATGAACTGGCACCGGCGAGTGCCGCAGCGTCCCGCGAAACCTGGTTGGTCCTCAAGATTTCCCCATTCCGGCTCACCAGCAACGCAAGTCCCGGAAGTGAATTAAGCATCGCGGAATTCAGCTCTTCTTCTTTTCTTCTACGTTGGCGCTCAATTAAAAGAAATGCCACCAGGAACAGCAGGACGAGCAGCACAGAAAGAAGCCCCACGATGTAGCGACCGTACTGCTCCCACGCGGTGGGCTGTCGATACAGAATCGTGGCGCCCGGCGGCAGGGTGCGCTCGGAAATTCCCCAACGCTTCAACTGCCTCCAATCCACAATGTAAGAGTTCTTCACTTCACGGACGGGCAGGCTGTCCGGATCAGCGCCCTTGAGCAGTTGGCCCAACTGCTCACCGACGACTTCTGCGGCGCCTTGAACGCTAAGTATGTTGCCTCCGACGATACCTTTACCCATCGCCATATCTGAATCTGCAAACATGGGAGCATTCGCACTCGGATAAAATTCATCGATCAACTGCGGGACATCCAACCTCTGGCCGTTGGGCTCAAACAGGAAGGAGCCGATAACGATAATCGTGTGATCAGGAAGCGAATGGATACGCGCTTTGGCCTCCTCTAAAGAGAGGCCGGTCGCTTCGATAATTTCCAGGTCGGCCTTTAGCTCGCGGATCGACTTCGCGATTTCCGCGTTGGTTCGCCTATCTCGTTGCGAAGCTCCACCGAGTAGAACGACTCGTCGAGTGTTAGGAAGCATTTGCAAGGCGGAGCGTACGCTCTCCTTGTTGTCCAGCGCGAGGAGCACTCGAGTCGAACGAGGAATCGATCCGGGGTTCGCCCAGCGTTCTTCGTCGATCAATACCAGCAGAAGGGGGGCTCCCGGCCAAAACCGATCTCGTAGATTCTCTGCTAGACGGGAAGGGGGGAAAGTGACCGCTACGATGGCGTCGAACTTCAGGCGGCTGTATTTGTAGGCGATCCAATCGTCAATTCTTGCGGGAAAGTTTTCCGGTTCAGGGGGAATGGGACCTACATTTTCCGTAGAAATGTCCACGCTACCCGAAAACGAAGCTTTCAGTCCCTCTTGTATCCCCTTCACAAAGGCCGTACTGCCAGGACGCGATGCCTCAAAAGGCAGCAGCAGCAAGACGCGTTTAAGCGGAGCCGGCTCAGCCGCTGAGCTGAATAGCGCGAGGGAACCCATCGCCGCGAGCAGCAATAGGACCAGCCCGATCTTTGTCGCGTTCCGCATTGGTTGGCGTTGTGAGTTGCTTCCAAAGATTATAGGAGCGGGCGCAAACGAGCTACTGGAGGGTGGAAAAATCGGAAGTCGGAAAATTGCCCGGCTCCGAGGCTTAGTCACAAGGTCCAATTGCCGCCACAGAAATAACTGGATATTTTATGAGTGAGAGTCGTCTACATTCGTATACCCCCCAGGTTAGATGTTGGGGCAAATGACTGATAAGGCCAGAGAACCCATTCGAATCGCACTCATTGACGACGATGCATCTGTTCGGAGCGCAGTCTCGCGCTTGCTGCGTTCGCACGACTACGCCTGTACCGCCTACGAATCGGCCGAAAACGCCCTGGCCGATCCGGATTTGCCGGGCATGCGCTGCCTGGTCGTCGATGTGCAGCTTTCCGGCATGGATGGCTTCGCCCTGCGCGACCGTCTGCTGCGCGACGGTATCCGCATTCCATGTCTGTTTATTACCGGCCATGCGGAAACTGACTCTCCCGA
>Ga0207930_1000278_pt1 | contig 15076 bp, 12 predicted proteins | sample NGESurshal092012_7_FD_184477 | JGI IMG/M metagenome (GOLD analysis project Ga0207930, IMG submission 184477) | Arctic peat soil microbial communities from Barrow, Alaska - NGEE Surface sample 210-3 shallow-092012 (SPAdes) | ecosystem: Environmental > Terrestrial > Soil > Wetlands > Peat ... | reverse complement strand
CCGGCGAGATGCTGGACTGGGAAGCCCCGACCGGCGGCTATCTGCTGCAGGCCTCGTTCGCGACCGGAGCAGCGGCGGGGAAGGGGGCGTTGAGATGGCTTGATCCTCATGGTGAGGAGCGCAGCAAAGCTGCGCGTCTCGAACCGTGAGAGCTTGTGGCCATCCTTCGAGACGCGCGCCGAAGGCGCGCTCCTCAGGATAAGGTCAAATCACCGCAGCTTGCCGCGCGCCGCCACCGGCAGCACGCCGATGATCTCCTCGCCGCGCACCAACACCACCTCGTCCATCATGTTGACGACGACGCAGACATGGTTGGGCACGATGCGGACGACATCGCCGACATTGGGCCTTGTGTTGCTTCTGGTGAGGTCGAGGAAGCCGTGTTCCTCGGCAAAGCGCGCGATCCTGGCCTCCGGATGCTCGAGGATCAGGCCGTGGCCATCGAGCCCGCCGGTGTCCGAGGTCAGCGTCTTCGAGCCGGCATCCAAAATGCCGCGGTCCGGGCCGGCGCGGCTGACCACGGTGGAATAGATGTTGAGCGCGCAATCGTCCCAGCCGGCGACACCGGCGGCGACCTGCATGCGGTCGTTGTAGATATAGGTGCCGGGCCGATGCTCGGTGGCGCCCTTGAGCTTGCCGATATTCTTCAGGTTCGGCGTGCCGCCGGTGGAGACCATCGTCGCATCCAATCCGTGTTCGCGGACGCCGGCCAGCGCCTCGTCGTAAAACCGTTGTGCATCAAGCCAGCCGGCTTCGGTCGGATACAGCATGAAGCCCGCGAATGTCAGCCCCTCGGAGGCTGCGATCTTGCGTGCGAGCGCGATGGCTTCCGCGGGGGTTTCGACCCCGGCGCGTTTGCGCCCGGTGTCGCACTCGACCACGACCGAGAGCGGACGGCCGGAAGCTCTCGCAGCCTGCGGCAGGCCGGCGATCACGACTGAATTATCCGCGGCGACGGTCATGTTCGCTTTGGCCTGCAGCGCGCCGAGCCGGGCCATTTTCTCATCGCCGATCAGGTTGTAGCTGATCAGGATGTCGTCGATGCCGGCTTCCGCCATCACTTCGGCCTCGCCGAGTTTCTGGCAGGTGATGCCCTTGGCGCCCGCCTCGATCTGAAGCCTGGCCAGCATCGGGCTTTTATGGGTCTTGATATGCGGCCGGTTGGCAACCCCGGCGGCATCGCAGGCGGCCTGGATCCGCGCGATATTGCGTTCGACGCGATCCATGTCGATGACCGCGGCGGGCGTGCCGTAGTCGCGGGCAATTCGGACGGCGAGGGGCGTGGACATCAGCTTTCCTCTCAAGCCTGTTCGATCTCTTCGCGCAGCACTTCTAGCTCCAGCCATTTGTCTTCGGCGGCCTCGAGTTCCTTCTGCGCCGTCGAGAGTGCGGCTGACGCAGTATCGAATTTCTTGCGATCCTTCTTGTAGAGATTGGGATCGTCGAGGTGGCGTTGTTGCTTTGCGATCTCGGCCTGCAGCTTGGCGATGGTCCTGGGCAGCGTCTCCAGCGCGTGCTTCTCGTTGAAATTAAGCCGGCGCTTGACGGCGCCGGAAGGCGTTCCTGCTATCGCAGCCTTGGTGCGTTCGGCCGTGGCGGCTTTCACGGCTTCGCGTTTCAAATCGGCGCCGCGCTGCGCCAGCATGTCGGTATAGCCGCCGGCATATTCGATCCAGTGGCCGTCGCCTTCCGGCGCGATCACCGAGGTCACGACGCGATCGAGAAAATCGCGATCATGGCTGATCAGGATCACAGTGCCCTCATAGTCGCCGAGCATTTCCTCCAGCACGTCGAGCGTTTCGAGGTCGAGATCGTTGGTCGGCTCATCCAGCACCAGCAAATTGGACGGCTTGGCGAGCGCGCGGGCCAGCATCAGGCGGCCGCGTTCGCCTCCCGAAAGCACTTCGAGCGGTGTGCGCATCTGCTCCTGGCCGAACAGAAAGTCCTTCATGTAGCTGACGACGTGCCTCGGCTTGCCGCCGACCATCACGCTGTCGCTGCGTCCGCCGGTCAGGGCTTCGGCCAGCGTCGATTTCGGATCGAGGCTTTCACGATGCTGGTCGAGCGTCGCCATCTCGATGTTGGCGCCGAACCGGATGGTACCGCTATCGGGCGGCTTTGCACCGGTGAGCATATCGATCAGCGTGGTCTTGCCGGCGCCGTTCGGCCCGACGATGCCGATCCGGTCGCCGCGCTGCACCCGGATCGAAAAATCATCGACGATCCGGCGATCGCCATAGGTCCTGCCGATGTTCTTGGCTTCGATGATCAGCTTGCCGGACTTGTCGGCTTCCGCGGCGGCGAGGTTGGCGTTGCCGGTGGCGCCGCGATAGTCGCGGCGTTGTTCGCGCAGCGCATAGAGATTGCCGAGCCGCTTGACGTTGCGCTTGCGGCGGCCGGAAACGCCGTAGCGCAGCCAGTGCTCCTCGTTGACGATTTTGCGGTCGAGCTTGTGCTGTTCGCGTTCTTCTTCGGCCAAGACCTCGTCGCGCCACGCTTCGAAAGCGCTGAAGCCGCGATCGATCTGCCGGATCTGGCCGCGATCGAGCCAGGCGGTGCTGCGCGACAGGTTCGACAGGAAGCGGCGGTCATGGCTGATGATGACGAGCGCGCTGCGGCGGCTGTCGAGTTCGCTTTCCAGCCATTCGATGGTGGTGAGATCGAGATGGTTGGTGGGCTCGTCCAGCAGCAGGATATCGGGCGAGGGCGCCAGCACCCGCGCCAATGCCGTGCGGCGCGCCTCGCCGCCGGATACATGCGCAGGATCTTCATCGCCGCGAAGGCCGAGCTGTTCCAGAATGTAGCGGGCCTGATAGTGGTCGTCGCCGGGGCCGAGTCCGGCTTCGACATAAGCCAGCGTCGAGGTGAAGCCGGCAAAATCCGGCTCCTGCGGCAGATAGCGGATGGTCGCACCCGGTTGCACAAAGCGGCTGCCGCTGTCGGGTTCGACAAGTCCGGCGGCGATCTTCAATAGCGTCGATTTGCCGGAACCGTTGCGGCCGATCAGGCAGACCCGCTCGGCCGACGACACCGACAGTTCGACGCCCGACAGCAGCGGCGTGCCGCCGAAGGTCAGCGCGATGTCTTTCAACTGAATCAGGGGAGGCGCCATATCTTCTCAATTCAACCTTGTTGCGTTTGCGCCGATGGCCTGGCCCGCTCGCGCTGGATGCGGCGGATGGTCTGGTCGAGCGCCGACAGGAACGTCGAACGATCGCGCGGAGCGAACGACCGGGGCCCGCCGGTCACCTCGCCCGAGGAACGCAGATCGGTCATCAGGTTGCGAACCGCAAGGGTCATGCCGATCGATTGCTCGGTAAACGGCTTGCCGTTCGGCGCGATCACCTCGGCGCCGGCCTTCACACAGCGGCTCGCCAGCGGGATATCGGAGGTAATGACGATATCGCCTTTCCCGGCGCGCTCCGCGATCCAGTCGTCGGCGGCATCCATCCCGGAACCCGCCGCGATCCGCTCGATCAGCGGATCCTGCGGCACCCGGATGAATTGGCCTGCGACCACGCTGACCGGCAATCCATGGCGGGCAGCGACGCGGTAGATCTCGTCCTTGACCGGGCAGGCATCGGCGTCGACATAGATGCGGGTGGTATTCAAATTGGTGTCATCGGTTGGGGATGCGGTCACAGAACGCGGAACGGGGCGCTCTCAGGCTCCGCGTCGTACCCCATCGGGCGAGGAATTGCGAGCAAAACACGGGCAGGAACGCGCTTGCCACGGCATTTTGTTCGCGTACGATTATGGGGCGAAAGAGTGTCGAAATAATCAGGGAAACAAGGATGGCAAGCCGGCTCGAAGCTTACAGCGTGGTAGCCTACAACACCGCGAAATTGTCCGAAAACAAGATGCATGACGATCAGGTTGCGCGTCGGTTCGGCTTCAGCGGCGGGCTGGTGCCGGGTGTCGATGTGATGGCCTATATGATCCACCTGCCGGTCAAGAAGTGGGGCCGGGCGTTCCTGGAGCGGGGCTTGATCGAGGCGCGCTTCGTCAAGCCGGTCTATGACGGCGAAACCGCCTACGTCACAGCTGAGGAGAATGATGGCGTGCTCTCGATAGAAGTCGAAAGCCGCGGCGAACTCTGTGCGACCGGAAGTGCGTTGCTGCCTTCATCCGCGCCGTCGTTTTCGATCTCGGATTTCACCGAAATGGCTGTTGTGGCGGAGCGCGCGCCGGTGAATGCGACGTCTTATCAACTCGGCAAATGGCTGGGAACGGTGCCGCGCGCATGGGCCGGCGATGCCGCTCGCGAATATCTCACTGACGTGCGCGAAACCGATACGATCTATACCCGCGAACGGCTCGGCCATCCCGGCCTGCTCCAGCGCATCATGAACAAGGTGCTGGTCGACAATGCCATCCTCGGACCGTGGATTCATGTCGGCAGCCGGATGCAGCTGCTGGCGACCTGTGGAAGCGGCGATGAGTTGACCGCGCGCGCCAAGGTCACCGGCAACTATGAAAAGAAGGGTCATCGCTTTGTCGAACTCGACGCACTCGTCGTCGCCAACGGCCGCACCCCGGTGGCGCATTGCGAGCACATTGCGATCTATCAGCCGCGCGAGCAGGCGGCGGCGTAACGAAATAATCCGAACGGCGGCCGCTTCAGGCTGCGCAGTTGACAGCACACAGGGAGAGTACGATGTCGAGCTCAGTTAAAGAATTGCTGGCCGCGGCCAACGGCGCGGTTCCGACCATCAGCCCGCAAGAGGCGAAAGCCCTGATCGAGCGCGGTGAGGTTCTTGTGGTCGATGTACGTGACGGCACCGAAGTACAGGCTAGCGGAAAGGTTCAGGGAGCCAAGCACGTTTCCCGCGGCATGCTGGAGTTTCGTGCCGATCCGGATAGTCCGTATTACGACAAGGCGTTCGATCGCGACAAAACCGTGATCGTGTACTGCGCCTCCGGCGGGCGATCCGCTCTCGCCGGCAAGACCCTGAAGGATATGGGCTACAAGGACGTGCGCAATCTCGGTGGCTTCAAGGGCTGGGCCGACAGCGGCGGCGCGGTCGAGAAGGCTTGAGGCGCCGACGCGACAGTTGCCTTCACGCCACCTTTGCCTTGGCGTCCTGAATGGCGCGCCAGACCCGCTCCGGGGTCAGCGGCATGTCGATATGCGCGATGCCGAATTCGGACAGCGCATCGACCACCGCGTTGACGATGGTGGAGATGCTGCCGGCGCAGCCGGCTTCGCCGCAGCCCTTGGTGCCCAGCGGATTGGATTTGGCGGGCACCGGATGATCGCCGATTGCCATCAGGGGGATATCCTCGGCGCGTGGCATCGCATAATCCATGAACGAGCCTGTGATCGGCTGGCCGTTTGAATCATAGCTGACGCATTCCATCAGCGCCTGCCCGATGCCCTGCGCGACGCCGCCATGCATTTGCCCGGCGACCAGCATCGGATTGACGATGGTGCCGAAATCGTTGACGCCGGTGTAACGGACGATCTGCACGATCCCGGTTTCGGGGTCGATCTCGACTTCGGCGACGTGGCAACCGTTGGGAAAGGTCGACGGCACGGCCTCGGAGGTATGGTCGACGTCGAGCGATGACGGCACGCCTTCCGGCATCTTGCCTTCGCGCAAGCGGCGCGCCAGCTCGATGATGTCGATGCTGCGATCGGTGCCGGCAATCGTGAAACGGCCATGGCCGAATTCGATATCGCTCTCGGACGCTTCCATCAGATGCGCGGCCGCGCGCTTGCCCTTCTCGATGATCAGCTTCGAGGCTTCGACGATCGCCATTCCGCTCGCGGTGATGGAGCGCGAGCCGCCGGTGCCGTTGCCGGTATGCACGATGTCGCTGTCGCCCTGCTCGAGCTTGACGCTGTCAAAAGGCACCCCGAGCTCGGCGCAAAGCACCTGCGCAAACGGCGTCGCATGACCCTGGCCATAGTCGAGCGTGCCGGTGATCAACCTCACCGAACCGTCGTCTTCGAACACGATCTTGCCAAGTTCGGCACCGGGAGGTGCGGTGACTTCGAGGTAGCAGCCGATCGCGATGCCTCGGAGCAAGCCGCGCTTGCGGCTCTCTTTTTTCCGCTTGGCAAAGCCGGCGTGATCGGAGATATCCACCGCCTTGTTGAAAACGCCGTGAAAATCGCCGCTGTCATAGGTGACGCCGGATGATGCTGCGAACGGCATTTGCGCTGGCTTGATGAAATTGCGTTTGCGCAGCGTCAGCCGGTCGATGCCCATCTCGTCGGCGGCGCGATCGATCAGGCGTTCCATGAAATAGTTGGCCTCGGGTCGCCCGGCGCCGCGATAGGCGCCCATCAGCGTAGTGTTGGTCAAGACGGTCTTGATGTCGACGCTCATCAGCGGTGTGCGATAGACACTGGCGAGGTTCTTGCCGATGTTCAGCGACAGCGGAATTGGCGCGACGCCGGTGATGTAAGCGCCGAGATTGCCATAGCCTGAGACCTTGACGGCCAGGAACCTGCCTTCGCGGTCGAGCGCCAGCTCGCAATGGATCTGTTGCGCGCGCCCGTGGCTGTCGGACAGGAAGCTGGTCGATCGCTCGTCGGTCCATTTCACCGGACGGCCCAGCGCCTTTGCCGCATGCAGGATGCAGATATATTCGGGATAGTTGATATTCTTCATGCCGAACGAGCCGCCGACATTGGCCGTCAGCAGGTGAACCTTTTCGTTCGGCACCTTGAGCAGGTTCTTGGCGAGATTGGTGCGATTGCCGGTGACGCCCTGGGTCGGAACCTGAATCGTATAGCGCTCGCTCGCCTTGTGGTAGGAGGCCAGCGCCGCGCGCGGCTCCATCGCCACCACGGCCACGCGGGTATTGACGATATCGAGCCTGGTCACATGCGCCGCCTCGGCGAAGGCGGCGGCGACCTTGGCGGCGTCGCCGTAATGATAGTCCAGCGCCACATTGTTGGGGATGTGATCGTAGAGCTGCGGCGCGCCGGGCTTTGCCGCTTCCTCGGCGCTGGTCACGGACGGCAGCGGGTCGATATCCAGCAGCACGGCTTCGCCGGCGTCGCGCGCCTGCGCCAGCGTCTCAGCCACCACAAACGCCACGGGGTCGCCGACAAAACGCACCTTGTCGCTGACCAATGCGGCACGGTTCGTCTGCAGCAGCGGCGAGCCGTCGCGGCTCTTTAGCGGCAGGCCGCAGGTGTAGGGACCATAATTCGCCGAAGCGAGGTCGGCGCCGGTCCAGACGCCCAGCACGCCCGGCATCGCCTTGGCGGCTTCGGTGTCGATGCCGCGAAGGATGCCGTGCGCGTGGCTGGAGCGCACGATCCAGGCATAGACCTGGCCGGGCAGCGAGAAATCGTCGGTGTATTTACCCTTGCCGCGGACCAGCGTGTCGTCTTCCTTGCGGCGGACCGGTTGCCCAACGCCGAATTTTTGCAGTGCGATAGCGTTATCCTGGGCGTTGCTGGACGTGTAATCTTGCATTGCCGTATCCCTGGAATGGCGATTTTCTACGCATTTTGGTGGTCCCACTGCAGATAAAGCAGCCTTAACCGAACGACAACGCCTGATTGAGCATGGTGGCATGTGACGGCTGTTGCACCGCCGCTGCGCGCTGCTAAACTTTCCGTGAACGGAAATTCCTCGTTGGCCGCCGGCGGCCACGGAAAGACATGGATGAAAGATGACACGCGGCTTCGCGATGGCCTCAGGCTGCGCGGAGACGACGGCCAGGGGCCGAATGGCGGCCTGCAGGGATCGGCGGCGGCAGGCGCTGATGCGCCGGGGGCTGTCAGGCCAGCGGCGGCCGGAACCGGCGTTTATGCGGCGCTGGACCTCGGCACCAACAATTGCCGCCTCCTGATCGCCACTCCGACCGGCGAAGGCTTTCGTGTGGTCGATTCGTTCTCGCGAATCATCCGGCTCGGCGAGGGCATCTCGGCGACCGGTTACATCAGCGATGCCGCGATCGACCGCGCCATCGCCGCATTGAGCATTTGCCGCGACAAAATCCGCTCCAGAAAGGCCAAGCGCCTGCGGCTGATCGCTACCGAAGCCTGCCGCGCGGCATTGAACGCCGACGGCTTTCGGGATCGGGTCGCGGCCGAGACCGGCATCCGACTTGAAGTGATCGACCGCGAGACGGAAGCCGCACTCGCCGTCGTCGGCTGTTCGCCGTTGCTGGATCCGCAGGGCCGGGGCGCTATTCTGTTCGACATCGGCGGCGGGTCGACCGAACTGGTCCGGATCGAGCGCGATCCGGGCGGGCAAGACGCCGCCCCGCGCACCAAGGCGTGGATGTCGATGCCGCTCGGTGTGGTCACCTTGGCCGAGCAATTCGGCGGCAGGGACGTCACGCCGCAATCCTATGCGTCGATGGTACAGGAGGTCGCCCAATATGTGACGCCGTTCGCGGCCGAGCATGGCGGCGATCTGGCCGATATGCACCTGCTTGGGACCTCCGGCACGGTGACGACGCTGGCCGGGATTCATCTCAACCTGGTGCGGTACGATCGCCGCCGGATCGACGGCGTCTGGATGAGCGATACAGACGTCACCGCGACCATCGCGCGCCTGCTCGACATGAGTTATCAGGAACGCGCCAGCAATAATTGTATCAGCGTCGAGCGCGCCGATCTGGTGCTGGCGGGCTGCGCCATCCTGGACGCCATCCGCCATGCGTTTCCGCTGCCGCGCTTGCGTGTCGCGGATCGGGGCCTGCGCGAGGGCATGCTGGTCGAGATGATGCGCGAGGACGGAGCGCTCGGGGGACGCCGGTAGGCGCATCAGCCCAAGGCGTGCTAGAGCATTTTCCATCCTTCGAGACGCATCGCTTTCGCGTTGCTCCTCGGGATGAGGTCGTCCAAATCCTCGTGGTGAGGAGCGCGGCAACGTCGCGCGTCTCGAGCCATGCGGTCCATGAATGCGTGATTATGGCGAAAGACACCACCGGCCGGTTGCGGGTCACCGTCAAGAGCGGCGGCAGGCTGAAGCTGTCGTCGAAACTCTGGCTGGAGCGGCAGCTCAACGATCCCTATGTGGCGCAGGCCAAGCGCGATGGCTTGCGCTCGCGGGCGGCCTACAAGCTGATCGAAATCGACGACAAGTACCATTTCCTCAAATCCGGCATCACGGTGGTCGACCTCGGTGCCGCGCCCGGCGGCTGGAGCCAGGTCGCCGCCAAGCGTGTCGGCGCCGCGGACGGCAGGGGCAAGGTGGTCGCGATCGATCTGTTGGAGATGCCGGAAATTGCCGGTGTTACTTTCGCGCAGCTCGATTTTCTTAAGCACGATGCGCCGGAAGAATTGCTCGCGATGATCGGCGGACGCGCCGACGTGGTGTTGTCAGACATGGCCGCCAACACCACCGGCCATCGCAAGACCGACCAGCTGCGCATCCTCGGACTGGTGGAAGGCGCGGCGGCCTTTGCCGCCGACGTGCTGTCGCCGGGCGGAACGTTCGTCGCCAAGGTGTTTCAGAGCGGCGCGGACGCGACGCTGATGACGCAACTCAAGCATGATTTTGCGACCGTCAAGCATGTCAAACCGGCATCGAGCCGCAAGGATTCGTCCGAGCGCTATGTGGTGGCGACGGGATTTCGGGGCGTGCCCAAGGTGCAAGCCTAACACCCCGTCATTGCCTGCGACAAACGCGAAGCGTTTGCGCAAGGGAGCGCCAGCGACGAAGCAATCCGTCTTGCTTTGGCGCAACGGATTGCTTCGCTTGCGCTCGCAATGACCGGGGGTAAGCAATCAACCCAGCCGTTGATCCCGGGCATTGGCGGTCTCGGCGGCGGCGGTCTCTTCGGGTTCGGCATCGCGCTCCGGACGGGGGACGGCGATCACGCCGCGTCCCGACACCTGATGACCGGCATCTGCCGGCATCTGGTAGAAGAAGTATGCCGAAATCGTCGAGATGATCGCGACCACGATGAAGCCGGGCGCGAAATCGGCGGCGCTGAGCTCGGTGACATGATGCACCCACATGGTCGATTCCACCGAAAACGCGCCGACCGCGACGCCGGCGGAAACCGCCAGTTGCTGGTTGACGCTTACCAGCGTGGTGGCCCGGCTCATCTGTTCCGGCTCGACTTCCGCATAGGCCAGGGTGTTGATGGCGGTGAATTGCAGCGAGCGGAAGAACCCGCCGACCACCAGAAGAATCATGATCAAGAGCAGCGGCGTCGTGATCGTGAACAGCGCGCAGGCGGCGAGGAAGATCGAACTCACGACCGCGTTGATGATCATGATGTTGCGAAAGCCGAAGGTGCGGATGATGCGCGCCGCCAGCGTCTTCATGCCCATGGCGCCGGCCGCCGAGGCGAATGTCACCAGGCCCGACCGCAGCGGCGACAGGCCGAATCCGACCTGCATCAACAGCGGCAGCAGAAACGGCAATGCGCCAATGCCGACGCGGAACAGAAAGCCGCCGATGACGCTGGCGCGCATCGTCGGCAGCCGCAGCAGCGCGAAATCCAGCACCGGCGAAGCGGTTCGCCTGGCGTGGATCACGTAAAGCGTCATCGAAACCGTGCCGATCGCGACCAGGGCGATGACGACCGGCCATGGCAAGAGATTGAGGCCCGCGACCGAAAGGCCGAACGCGATGCCGCCAAGCCCGATGCCGGCCAGGATCAGCCCATACAGATCGAAGCGCTCCGGGTCTTCGGTGCGGATCGGGTCGATGTAACGCAAGGCCATGAAGATGCCGACCAGACCGATCGGGATATTGATCAGGAAAATCCAGTGCCAGGTCAGGTAGGTGGTGATGAAGCCGCCGAGCGGCGGACCGATCACGGGGCCGACCAGCGCCGGCACCGTGACCCAGGCCATCGCGTTGACCAGCGCGCTCTTGTCGATCGAACGCAGCAGCACCAGCCGTCCAACCGGTGTCATCATCGCCCCGCCGATGCCTTGCAGGGTGCGGGCGATCACAAGATCGGTGACGGAGGAGGACAGCGCGCAGCCGATCGATCCCGCCATGAAGACGGCGATGGCGATCGAAAACACCATGCGCGGGCCGAACCGGTCGGCGGTCCAGCCGCTGGCCGGAATGAATACTGCGAGCGCCAGCAGATACGAGGTGATGGCAAGCTTCAGCGTCAGCGGGCTGGTGCCGATGTCCGCTGCGATCGCCGGAAGCGAGGTCGCAATGACCGTCGAATCCATGTTCTCCATGAACAGGGCAGTGGCCACGATGAGCGGGATCAGGCGTTCTTTGTTCATCGAATTTCGGGGAGAGACACGAAAGCGAGGCGAGCAGGGGCTGTATCACCCCCTTGCCGTCGAGGCTATTGCGGAACCGTGGAAACCACCTAAATCCAGCGCACCACCGCCGGAGATCCGACGATGATCTATGTCCTCGCCGCACTATTGCCGCCGCTTGGGTTGCTCCTGAACGGGCAGCCTTTTTCGGCGATTTTCAACCTGGTCCTGATCGTCTTTTGCGCGATTTTCGGGCTGATTTTTCATGTCCTGCTGCTGGTGCCGTCGGCGCATGCGCTGATCGCGGTTCATATGAAGCGCGAAGACCGCAGGCACCGGGAGGTGGTGGAGGCGATCCGCCAGCATGGCCCGCCGCCGGGCTATCCGCGCTGACGCCGGGAACAACTCGGCTCTCGGCCATGAAATGGCTGTGCATGGCTGGCAAACGCTTTGATTCGGCGTGCCGCCATGCTATCGACCACCGCCAACCCTACCGATGGGCTTCGATTCGACGGCGATGCCGACAGCATCGCCGAAGGACCTGTTCATCCCTTAGGTCGTAGCGCGGCGAACGGGCCGCCGAATGGAGTTGGTGATGGCGCAGGGATTTCAGGCAATACGCGAAGCTTTCACGTTCGACGACGTGCTGCTCAAACCGGGCCTGTCGGATATCCTGCCCTCGGAGGCCGATATCCGCTCCCATGTCACCCGCGCCATTCCGCTCAACATTCCCATTATCGCATCCGCCATGGATACCGTCACCGAAGCGCGGATGGCGATCGCGATGGCGCAATCCGGCGGAATCGGCGTCATTCACCGCAACTTTGACGTCGACGGCCAGGCCGCCCAGGTGCGGCAGGTCAAGAAGTTCGAATCCGGCATGGTCGTCAATCCCTTGACCATCGGTCCCGACGCGATGCTGTCGGACGCCCTCGCGCTGATGAAGGATCACGGTTTTTCCGGCATCCCGGTTGTCACCGGTGCGGCCAAGGGCGTGCCGGGCAAGCTGGTCGGCATTCTCACCAACCGCGACGTGCGCTTTGCGACCGATCCGCGGCAGAAAATCTCCGAACTGATGACCCACGAAAATCTGGTGACGGTGCGCGAAGGCGTCAGCCAGGACGAAGCGAAGCGGATGCTGCACCAGCACCGAATCGAGAAATTGCTGGTTGTCGACGATCAGTACCGCTGCGTCGGATTGATCACCGTCAAGGACATGGAAAAAGCGGTCGCGCATCCTCTGGCCTCCAAGGATGCGCAAGGCCGGCTCCGGGTCGCGGCGGCAACGACGGTGGGCGAGGGTGGTTACGAGCGCACCGAACGGCTGATCGAGGCCGGGGTCGATCTGATCGTGGTCGACACCGCGCATGGTCATTCCTTGCGGGTGCTTGAAGCCGTCAACCGCATCAAGCGGCTTTCCAATGCCGTGCAGGTGATCGCCGGCAATATCGCGACCGAGGAGGGAGCGCAGGCGCTGATCGACGCCGGCGCCGATGCGATCAAGGTCGGGATCGGCCCCGGTTCGATTTGCACCACGCGGATTGTGGCCGGCGTCGGCGTGCCGCAACTGACCGCGATCATGGATGCGGTGGAAGCCGCGAAGAAAGCCAATGTGCCGGTCATTGCCGATGGCGGCATCAAATATTCCGGCGATCTTGCCAAGGCGCTCGCCGCCGGGGCCGACATCGTGATGGTCGGCTCCCTGTTGGCCGGCACCGACGAGACGCCGGGCGAAGTGTTTCTATGGCAGGGCCGCTCCTACAAGGCCTATCGCGGGATGGGTTCGGTGGGCGCGATGGCGCGCGGCTCCGCCGACCGCTACTTCCAGCAGGACATCAAGGATACGTTGAAGCTCGTACCGGAGGGGATCGAGGGCCAGGTGCCCTACAAGGGCCCGGTCGGAAACGTGATGCATCAGCTCGCCGGCGGCTTGCGCGCAGCGATGGGATATGTCGGCGCGAAAAACCTCGCCGAATTCCACGACAAGGCGCAATTCGTGCGCATCACAGGCGCAGGCTTGCGCGAAAGCCACGTCCACGACGTCACCATCACGCGCGAGAGTCCGAACTACCCCGGCGGGGCGTAGTTCCAAAGCTCCAGATTGAGCACCACAAGGCCGCGAAACGCGGTATATTTGCACCGGGATCGGCCTGCTGCCCGCAATCCGCATCCGGATCGGGGCGTGGTCAGAGATTGATCTCAACGCCATTTGAAAGAGAAGTGGGTCACTATGGTCGATTGGTCGGACGACAGGATTGCTGCGCTTTCAGATCAGGATCTGAAGAATCTGCTTGTCAATGCCGAGCGGAAATCCGTCGCCGGAGTGATTGCGCAATGCCAGGCCGAAATGGAAAAGCGCAACGCCGCGAAGCCTCGCAAGGCATCGAAGCCGCGCACCGAAGTGAAGGAATTCGAGCACGAGATGTCCGGCCAGCTTGCTGCGATCGGCAAGGAGATGGCCGCGAGGTACGATCTGTCCGAAGAGACCGCGAAGGCAAATTCGGCGGGCGTGAAAGGCTTCAAGGCACACAAGTTGCTGGATGCCAAGGGCTACGCGAAACTGGGCGGCATGCAGCGCGACGGCTCGGTCGCGGTCGATCGATATATCTCGTATCGTCGCGGCAAGGACATCGTCTCGCTCAGCGTCTTCCTGCTCAAGGATCAGCCGATCGAGGCCCACGAGTTTCATCTGATCGCGCCGCGAGCCCTGCTCGATGGCGGAAAGCCGGTGGCCGAGATTCGCCCCACCGCGACCGAAGCACAGAAGCAGTCGGCCGATAGCGGGCAGGCGTTCAAGGATTTGCCGAGCGCCGCGGCGGCATTCGACGCGGTGCTGGCGAAGATCACTGCCTGATACTACCGTCAATGCGAGCTAACAGGTCGCGCGAATGCGCGCCCGATGATAAACTTCGCGAAAACAATCCATTTTGTCGCAAAAACAGAAAACTGGGTTGCGTCGTCCGCTTCACTCCTCGCAATGACGACGATGGATCATCAAAGTTCAATCAAGGAATCGGAGGAAATAACCATGTCGCAACAGGCAAAACGTGTCGTTCTCGTCTCTCGTCCCGTCGGCGAGCCCAAGGCGTCGGACTTCCGGGTCGAGGATTACGCGCCGCCCGCGCCCGGTGAGGGCCAGGTCCTGCTGCGCACGATCTGGCTGTCGCTCGATCCCTATATGCGCGGACGCATGAGCGACGGCCCGTCCTATGCGGCGCCGGTGCCGATCGGCGGCGTGATGGAGGGCGGCACGGTGAGCGAGGTCGTCGCCTCGAACAATCCGGGCTTTGCCAAGGGCGACATCGTGCTGTCGCGCGCCGGCTGGCAGACCCACGCGCTCTCCGACGGCAAGGACCTGCGCAAGGTCGATCCGAAACTCGCGCCGGTCTCGACCGCGGTGGGCGTGCTCGGGATGCCCGGCATGACCGCCTACACGGGATTGCTCGATATCGGCAAGCCGCAGCCCGGCGAAACCGTGGTGGTGGCGGCGGCATCCGGCGCAGTCGGCTCGGCGGTCGGGCAAATTGCGAAGATCAAGGGCGCTCGCGCCGTCGGCATCGCGGGCGGCAAGGACAAATGCGATTACGTCAAAAAAGAACTCGGCTTCGATGACTGTCTCGATCATCGCGATCCCCATCTCGCGGCCAAGCTGAAAGAGGCATGCCCCAAGGGCATCGACGTCTATTTCGAGAATGTCGGCGGCGCCGTGTTCGAGGCGGTGTTTCCGCTGCTCAACGCATTCGCGCGGGTGCCGGTATGCGGCCTGATCGCGCATTACAACGACACCGAAGCCACCACGCCGAAATGGGCGTCGTCGATGATGCGCGCGGTATTGACCAAGCGGCTGACGATCCGCGGCTTCATCGTCAGCGATTTCGCCGCGCGGCACGCGGACTTCCTGCGCGACATGTCGCAATGGCT
>Ga0207930_1000275_pt1 | contig 15105 bp, 14 predicted proteins | sample NGESurshal092012_7_FD_184477 | JGI IMG/M metagenome (GOLD analysis project Ga0207930, IMG submission 184477) | Arctic peat soil microbial communities from Barrow, Alaska - NGEE Surface sample 210-3 shallow-092012 (SPAdes) | ecosystem: Environmental > Terrestrial > Soil > Wetlands > Peat ... | reverse complement strand
AGCGCTGACGCTCGTGCGCGCCGCACGCGAGGTCGCGCTCGGGCGCGTGGACCTGCACAGCGCCGAGCACGAGCACGGCTGGCGCCGGCTGCGCGCGATCCCCGGCATCGGCAGCTGGACGGTGGAGATGCTCGCGCTGCACGGCCAGGGCCGCCACGACCAGGTCCCCGCCGGGGACGTCGGGCTGCTCAAGCTCGTCGGGCGCCTGCTCAGCGGCGGCGATCCCCGCGCCCGCGCACAGGAGCACGAGGTGCGCGAGTTCTTCGCGCCGTATGAGGAGTGGGCGGGGCTCGCGGCGACGCATATGTACGCGGTCTGAGACCGACCGCGGGCGGCGGGCGCCTGCCTAGCGCAAGATGCCGGTGTGGCCGATCGAGTAGCGGCCCGGCTGTGGCCACACGCAGAGCCCGTGCGGTCCTTCGCCGACCTTGATGCGGTGCAGCAGGTGCCCGGTGGCGGTGGAGATCGCGTACACCTCGCCGTTGTAGCGACCGGATAGCCACAGCACCTTGCCGTCGGCCGACAGCCCGCCCATGTCCGGCGAGTCGCCTCCGGGCAGCCGCCACTTGGCGATCGGCCGACCGGTCGCAAACGACAGCACGCTGATCGAGCCCTCCATGCGATTGGAGACGTACAGGACCTTGGCGTCGCGACTCGGGTACAGGCCGTGGGCACCGGCCCCGGTGAGCTCGAAGCGCTTGACGCGCAGCGTGCCGGCGTTGACCAGCCACACGCCGTTCAGCCCCATGTCGGCGACGTAGAAGGTGCGCCCGTCGGGTGACAGCTTGACGTCCTGGGGCATCGCGCCGGGGGCGAGCGCAATCGTCTTGACGATCCGCTCGAGCTGCAGGTCGACGACGATCATGCGTCCGGCGAACTCGCACGAGACGAGCGCGTAGCGCCCGTCGGCGGTGTAGTCCATGTGATCCACGCCGGCGCACTGTGGCGTCAGCAGCGCGTGGTGCAGGGCCATCGTGCGCGGGTCGCGAAAGTCGAGCTGGCGGTCGGCCTCGGCGACGACGATCGCCCAGCGCCCGTCGGGGGTGAAGTACATGTTGTACGGGTCCAGCGTCGGGATCGGTTTGCCTGGACGAGCCGTCCGCGGGTCGATCGGCGTAAGGCTGTTGCCGGTGTCGTTGGTGACGTACAGCGTGCGCAGGTTCCAGGCGGGAGTCACGTGCTGAGGCAGCGATCCCACCGCGAAGTGCTCGATCACCTTGAACGTCCGCTGTGAGATCACGTCGACGGTGTTGGACTTGCTGTTGGGCACGTAGACGAGCGCCGGGTCGTGGCGCACGACGGGGCTGAGCAGCCCCGGCCGGCCGGCGGCGTAGACGTTGTTGCGGTCCAGCGTCGGCGGGATGCGGCCGGGCGTCGGCACTTCCACGGCGCCACCGCCGCGACCGTGGCGGGCGCCCTGGCTCGTCGCGGAGGTCTGTCGCCCGGCCGTCGGGCTGCTGGTCGATCCGCCGCAGCCGGCGATGGTCAGTGCGACCGTCAGCAGGGCGGCGGCGAGGGCTCTGGCAGGTGAGCTCATCGTGGCGCGGGCCGCAGCGTCAGCGCGCGGTCGGACACCGTTCCGGCTTGGTTGCGTCCGCCAACGGCGAGGATGTGGTCTCCCAGCGACGTCGCGCCCACGTCCGACAGCGCTTCGGGGAGGCGCCCGGCGGAGCGGACGGATCCGTTGCGAGGATCGACCGCGAGGATCGACGAGCGCTGCCCGGAGAGGCTTTCGCCGCGACCACCGAGCAGGTAGAACGAGCCGTTCAGCGAAGCGCCGCCTGCGTGGGTGACGGGGTAGGGCAGCTCGCCGATCTGGCGCGTCGTGCGCGTCGCCGGGTCAAAGGAGAGGATCGCCCGCTGCGCGGTGACCCCGGAGGTGCCCCCGGCGATCAGCACGTGACCGTCGACAGCTGCGACGGCGGCATAGCGCAGCGGTCGGGGAAGCGTTCCGACGATGCGCGCGCCGGTCCTCGGTGTGAACGCGACGATCGTTCGCAGCGGGTCCGACACGGTGTAGCCGCCGACCACGTAAGCCGTGTGCGCGATCGTCGTCGCGGCGATGTCTGAGGCGCCGACCGGAAGCCGGCCGGCGCCTTGCACGCCGGAGGCGCCGACGCGAAAGATCGATGCGCTGGTGCCTCCCGGCTCGCCTCCACCGAACAGGTAGGTCTGCCCATCGATCTGCGCCGCGGCGGCATCGTGAAGCGCGAGTGGGAGCTGCGCGACCTCGCGGGCGCCGGAGCCGTCGATCAGGACGACGCTCGCGACAGAGGAGTCGCCCGCGTCGAGGCCGCCGACCGATAGCGCGCCGCCGTCGCCAGGGGCGACCGCGGGCAGCTGCACTGCGGCCGGGAGCGTCGTCGAGGAGCCGACGCGCAGCGCCACGGGCACGCTCGCGCTGCGCTTGGCAGCGACGGCTGCGGCTGCGGCGGAGCCGGTTGCGCGCGTGGCCGTAGTGGTCTGCGTCCCGCCGCAGGCGCCCAGCGTCAGCGCGAGCGCCAGGCCGAGCAGCGACGCGAGGACGATTGCCCGCGCCGAGGCGCTGCTCCGGGCCGGCCGGCGCGCCTGTGAGCGAGCTGCCGCGCGGTCTGCTGCAGCTCGCCCGCTCGTCGACACCCGCGCAGCTTCTTCGCGGCGCCTAAAGCCGGTGTGAGCGGACGATGAGAACCCGCTTAGGACCTCCGCGCCGGTGGCTCCGGCGGGCATCTCGGCGCTAGGGAACGATCACGGCGGCGCCGGTGAAGCGCCCGGCGCGCAGGTCGGCGAGCGCCTCGTTGGCGTCCTGGAGCGGGTAGCTGCTGACGCGCGTCTTGACAGGCACCTGCGGGGCGAGCGCCAGGAACTCCCTGCCGTCGGCGCGCGTGAGGTTGGCGACCGAGCGCAGCACGCGCTCCTGCCACAGGGCGCTGTAGGGGAAGGAGGGGATGTCTGACATGTGGATGCCGCCGCACACTACGGTCCCCGCCGGGGCGACCGCGGCCAGCGCCAGCGGTACGAGCGAGCCGACGGGCGCGAAGACGATCGCCGCGTCCAGCGGCTGCGGCGGCGCCTGCTCGGAGGAGCCGGCCCACACGGCGCCGAGCTCGCGCGCGAACGCCTGCGTGGCGTCGTCGCCGGCGCGTGTGAAGGCATAGACCTCGCGTCCCTGCGAGCTGCAGACCTGCGCGAGGATGTGCGCCGAGGCGCCGAAGCCGTACAGCCCGATGCGCTTTGCCTCGCCGCACATGCGCAGCGCGCGGTAGCCGATCAGCCCGGCGCACATCAGCGGCGCGGCCTGGTCGTCGGGATAGCCGGGCGGGATCGCAAAGCAGAAGCGCGCGTCGGCGACTGCGTACTCGGCCATTCCGCCGTCGATGTCACAGCCGGTGAAGCGCGCCTTCGGGCACAGGTTCTCGCGCCCGCTCAGACACCACGAGCATTCGCCGCAGCTCCAGCCCAGCCACGGCACGCCCACGCGATCGCCCGGTGCCACGGCGGTCTCGGTCGCCTCGCCGGCGGCCTCCACGGTGGCGATGATCTGATGGCCGAGCACGCGCGGCGGGGACTCGATCTCGACCTCGCCGTCGAGCAGGTGCAGGTCGGTGCGGCAGACGCCGCAGGCGTGCACGCGCAGCAGCAGCTGCCCCGGACCCGGCGAGGGGATCTCGCGCTCGACTGCGCGCAGCGGCCGGCCGACCCCCTCGAAGATCATCGCGCGCATCGTCAGCCGAAGAACAGCTCCGCGGTCCGGAACAGCTCGGGGTCGAGCAGCTTGGGCTCGCGCAGCGCCTCGGCCAGCGGCGTCTCGACGATCTGCGTCCCGCGCACCCCGACCATCGCGCCGAAGCGCCCGCCGATCGCGGCGTCCATCGCGGCGACGCCAAAGCGGGTGGCGAGCACGCGGTCGAACGCCACCGGGGTGCCGCCGCGCTGCACGTGGCCGAGGATCGTCACGCGGCTTTCATACCCCGTCAGCCGCTCCAGCTCGCTCTCGAGCGCGACGCCGATGCCCCCGAGTCGAGCGTGCCCGAATGCGTCGGTGGCGGTCCCCTCGCGCGTATGCAGCGTGCCCTCACGCGGCGTCGCGCCCTCGGCGACGACGACGATCGAGAAGCTCGGGCCGCGCGCGTGGCGGGCGCGCAGGTGCGCGGCCACTTCCTCGACGTCGAACGGGCGCTCGGGAACGAGGATCGCATCGGCGCCGCCGGCGATCCCGGCATGCGTGGCGATCCAGCCCGTGTGCCGGCCCATCACCTCGACGACCATCACGCGGTTGTGCGACTCCGCGGTCGTATGCAGGCGGTCGATCGCGTCGGTGACGATCTGCACGGCGGTCTGAAAGCCGAATGTCACGTCGGTGCCGCCGACGTCGTTGTCGATCGTCTTGGGCACACCTACCACCGGCACGCCCTCCTCGTGCAGTCGCTGTGCCACGCCGAGCGTGTCCTCGCCGCCGATCGGGATCAGCACGTCGATTTCACGCGCGCTCAGCGTCTCGAGGATCGCCGCCGTCCCGTCGCGGCCGTCGGCGTAGGGATTGGTTCGCGACGTGCCGAGGATCGTGCCGCCGCGCGGCAGGATGCCGGCTGTGCTCGACAGCGTCAGCTCGAACGCGTTGTCTTCGAGCACGCCTGCCCAGCCATGGCGGAAGCCGACGAAGCTGTGTCCCTGGTCGGCCAGTCCGCGGCGCACGACGGCGCGGATCACGGCGTTCAGGCCGGGACAGTCGCCTCCACCGGTTAGAAGTCCGACGCGCATCGCTTGAGCTTAGATGCCCTGGCCGGGCAGGAACTCGTTGGTGAACGGTGGCAGTTCGGCGTTGGGGTCATGCGTGAGCAGATGATGGGAGAACATCCAGCTGCTAAACGATACCCACGCCGACGGACTCTGCCAGCCAAACGGCTTGCCCGCTTGCGTCGGGACCGCCGCCGGCAGGGTCTGCTGGATCGAGGCCAGCTGCAGCTTCGGCTCCAGCGATGGGTTGGCCTTGACCACCAGCGCCGCCGCCGCTGCGGGGTCGCCGCGCACCTCGCGCTGGCCGCGCGTCAGCGCCTGCAGGAACGCGCGCAGGTCCTGACCGCGCTTGTGCGCCTCGTCTGCGCGTACGACGAGCACCAGCTCGTCGTACGTCGGCACGCCGGCGCGATCGACGGGGATCGTCAGCGGACGCTTGTGCAGCTGCTGCAGCTGCAGTGCCTCGTAGTTCCAGAAGCCGCCGAGCGTCGCCGCCACCTTGCCCGAGAGCATCGCCGGCACGAGGTTGAAGCCGACGTTGACTTCCTTGACGCTAGCCGGGTCCGCGCCGGCGGCCTGCACGGCCGTCTTCAGCTCGGCCGCCTGATAGGGGATGCCGGCCGTGCCGACGGTCTTGCCCGCCAGGTCGGCGACCTTCTTGATGTGGCTGGCGGGCAGCGCGATGATCGACGTCAGCGGGCGCTGCACGAGCGCGCCGATGGAGACCAGCTTCAGGCCCTGGTCGCGCGCGATCAGCAGCTCGGGCTCGTAGGAGATCGCCATGTCGGCCTTGCCGGCCGCCAGCAGCTTCAGCGGCGCCGATGGATCCGACGGGGTTTGCGGCTGCACGTTCAGGCCGACCGCGCGGAAGTCGCCATGCGCGATCGCCGAGTACAGCGCGGCGTGGTCGGCGTTGGGGAAGAAGTCGAGCATGACCGTGAACGGCTTGGCGCTGGACGCGGAGATCGTGTCCTGCTTGGATCCGCACGCGCTCAGGACGATCAGCGACGCGAGCGCGAGTGCGACGACGACGGCGCGGCGCGGGATGGGCGACAGGGTCAAGGCGTTTCTCCTCCAGGTCGGCTGGCCCAGGGCGCGAGAGCGCGCTCGGCGAGCGTGAGTGCGTAGAAGCAGGCGATCGCCAGGGCGAACAACACGAGCGCCGCAGCGTATGCGCGGGGCGTCTGCAACGCCGTCAGGTCGGCGTTGATCTCGTGGCCGAGCCCGGCGTGGGCGCCGCTGGTGACCGTCTGGGACTCGGCGATGTAGGCGCCGATCACGCCGACCGCAAGCGCGATGCGCGCGCCGCTGATCGCCGCCGGCAGCGCCGCGGGCAGCTCGGCGAAGCGAAACGCCTGCCAGCGCGACGCGTCGAGCGTGCGCAGCAGCTTGAGCTGGTCGCGCTCGATGCGCGCGAGCCCGTCGACCGTCGTCACGAGCACCGGGAAGAAGCAGATCAGCACGACCACGGCGAGCTTGGGCAGCACGCCGAAGCCCCACCAGAAGACCAGCAGCGGCGCGATCACTGCGACAGGCACCGCCTGCGAGCCGACCGCCAGCGGATACACCGCGCGGCGCAGCACGCCGGAGAAGTGGATCAGCACCGCCAAGGCGAAGCCGAGCGCCAGCGCAAGCGCGATGCCCAGCACGATCTCCTCGGCGGTCGGGCCGAGGTTGCCGGCGATGAAGCCCGCGTTGTCCCACAGCGATGCTGCGACCGAGTGCGGGGCGGGCAGCACGAACGAGCTCGTCGCGCCCGAGTCGGCGTACGCCTCCCATGCGCCGATCACGATCGCCAGCAGCGCCAGCGGCGGCAGCAGCGAGCGCGCGGCCCTGCTCACGAGCTCGCTCCCCGGGAGAGCAGCTCGAGGGCGCGCTCGCGCAGGGCGATCACGTTGTCGTCGGTCCGCGCGCGCGGGCGCGGCGCGGACACGACGAGCTCGCCGATCACGCGCCCCGGGCGCGGCGAGAGCACGAGCACGCGGTCGGCGAGCAGGATCGCCTCCTCGACGTCGTGCGTGACCAGTACCGTCGTGCGCGGCTCGCGCGCGAGCGCGCCGGCCAGCCATTCCTGCATCTCTGCGCGCGTGATCGCGTCGAGCGCGCCGAACGGCTCGTCCAGGCACAGCACGGGCTTGCCCGACAGCAGCGTGCGCGCGAACGCGACGCGCTGGCGCATTCCGCCCGACAGCTCCGCCGGGTGGGAGTGCTCGAAGCCGTCGAGGCCCAGCTGCGCGAACAGCGCGGCGGCGCGGCTGCGCGCTGTCGCGCGCGGGACGTGGGCGATGCGCAGCGCAAGCGCAGCGTTGTCGACGGCGCTCAGCCACGGCAGCAGCAGGTCGCGCTGGGGCATCAGTACGGCCGGCTCGCTGTCGATCGTCCCCTGCTGCGGCGCTTGCAGCGCGCAGATCAGCTCCAGCAGCGTCGTCTTGCCACAGCCGCTGGGGCCGACCAGCGCGAGCAGCTCGCTGCGCTGGGCCTGAAGCGACACGTCTGCGAGCGCGTGCACGGCGTTGCCGCCGCGGTCGGTGAACGTGTGGCCTACGTTGCGCAGGACGATCGAGCGACCGCTCGCCCGCTTGCCGGCCGGCGGCTGTGCGGGTTGGGTGATTGTGGTGGCCACTTCACTCCCTTCGCGGGCATTACCCCACAGGTTCAAAGGGTCGGCACCGGGGGAATCGCTTCCCGTGCGCCATCTCAGCCGGCCTTCCCGCCAGCCCCCCTGATGTCTGTTCGCTCTCGCGCTGATGCTACCGCGCGGCGGGCAGGCCGCATTGCGCCGACGCGTCGGCAGACCGCGTCGTCAAACCGCGCGGTCAGACGGCGACGACAGGGCGCGTCAGCGCGCGCACGAAATCCTCGAGCTGGGCGGTCGTCCAGCACTCGAACGCCGTGCAGAACTCCTCGTAGGCGGCGATCACCGAGTCGCCGTAGTTCCAGTACAGCCGCGGCTCGGGATTCAGCCAGAACGTGCGCCCGGCGCGCGCGGCGATCTGCGCGAAGATGTCCGCGCGCGGGTCGCGGCCGTTGGTGCGCGCGTCGCCGAGCACGATCACGGTGGCGCGCGGGTGCAGGTCGTCCTCGACCTGCACGAGGAACTCCGACCACACGCGCCCGTAGTCGGTGTAGCCGGAGATGTCGGCGACGCCGGCGTCTGCGCCGATGCGTTCTGAGACCGTCTTGAAGTTGCGCTCGTGTTCGAAGATGTCGGTCACCTCGGAGATGCGCTCGATGAACACGAACGAGCGCATCTTGCGGAAGGTGTCGTGCAGCGCGTGCAGCACCGACAGGAAGAACACCGACGCCGAGGTGACGCTGGTGGAGACGTCGCACAGCACGTAGATCTCCGGGCGGCGCGGGCGGCGCGGGCGAAACTTCAGCTCGACGGGCACGCCGCCGGTCTGCAGCGACGCGCGCATCGTGCGGCGCACGTCGATGTGCGCGTGGCGGCGGTGCCCGCGCGCCTGCAGTCCCTGCGTGGCCAGCCGCCGGCGCAGCTGCGCGACGACGCGGTGCACGGCGGCCAGGTCGGCGAGCGGCCCCGACGGCAGCGCGCGGTCGAGCTCGCCGAGCGGTCGCGACGGCGGCAGGTTGCCGGTGCGCTCGATCTGCGAGCGCTCCAGCTCGCGGCGCATCAGCGCCTCGAAGCGGCGCAGCGCGTCACGCGGCAATCCGTCGCGGCGCGGGTCGTCCTCGGGCAGGTCGGGCTGGGGCTCGGCGCGCAGGCCGAGCGCGCGGCGGATGCGCTGTACGTCGACGCCGATCACCCCCGAGCCCTCCTGCCGGCGTGCGAAGGCCGCGATGGCCATGCGCGCGAGGTCGCGCATTGCGCCCTCCGAGCCGTCCCTCAGCGCCGCCGCGATCTCCGCGCGCAGCGCGTCGAGCTCCTGCTCGGTGAGCTCGCCGAGATTCGCCCGGTCCTGCTCGCGCACGCCCTCGCGCGAGGCCGCCAGCTCGACGGCGCGGAAGAAGAAGCGCTCGAACACCAGCTCGAAGATCCGCCGGTCCTCCTGGCTCTTGGCGAGCGTCGCCGCGAGCGCCTCGCGGAAGTCCTCCTGCGAGGTCCAGCTGATCTCGCGCAGCACCTCGAAGGCGTCGAGCAGCTCCGAGGTGCCCACAGCCACGCCTTCGCGGCGCAGTTCCTCGCCGAGCTCGAGAATGCGCGCCGGCATGCCCTCCGGCGCGGTCGGGCCCTCCGGCGCGGCCGGGTCCTGCGGCGCGGTCGGGTCCCGCGGCGCGGTCGGGCGCTCAGGCGACATCGGCGGGCGATCCGAGCTTCAGCCCGACCCGCTCGGCCACCACGTCCATGTCGGCGCGGTGCTTGACGATCACCGACATCGTCTCGTTGAACGTCTCGGAGTCGATGTCCTGCACGCCGAGCAGCAGCAGTGCGCGCGCCCAGTCGATCGACTCGGCGATCGACGGCGGCTTCTTCAGATCCAGCGCGCGCACCATGCCGATGACCTCGACCAAGCGCCGCGCGATCGTCTCGCTGAGGTCGGGCGCGTGCAGGCGAACGATCTCCAGCTCGTGCTCGAGCTCGGGGTAGTCCAGCCACAGGTACAGACAGCGGCGCTTGAGCGCCTCGGTGAGCTCGCGCGAGTTGTTCGACGTGAGCAGCACGATCGGGTGCGTGCGCGCCTGCACGCGGCCGAGCTCGGGGATCGAGATCTGAAAGTCCGAGAGCACCTCCAGCAGCATCGCCTCGAACTCCTGGTCGGTCTTGTCGATCTCGTCGATCAACAGCACGACCGGCTGCTCAGAGGCGATCGCCGTCATCAGCGGCCGCGCAAGCAGGAACTCCTCGGCGAAGATGTCCTCCTGCACGGCGCTCCAGCCGGTGTCGGCGGCCTCGGCCTGGATGCGCAGCAGCTGCTTGCGGTAGTTCCACTCGTACAGCGCCTTGGCCTCGTCCAAGCCCTCGTAGCACTGCAGGCGCACGAGCTCGCGCCCGAGGTAGCGCGACAGCGCCTTGGCCAGCTCGGTCTTGCCGACACCGGCCGGACCCTCGACGAGCACCGGCTTGCCGAGCTTCGTCGCCAGGTAGGCCACCAGCGCCGTCGACTCGCCCGGCAGGTAGCCCACCGAGCGCAGCCCGGCGGCCACGTCTTGCACGGAGCTCGGCGAGGGGTGGGTGGACTCCTGCGCCTCGGTCGGGGTGACGGACATCGTCAGCGCAATGATAGGTGCCGGCCGGCTCGCGGCCGCGAGCGGTCGCCTACTCCTCGCCCGGCGGCGCGTCCTCGAAGGACATCTGCTCAGACGGCGTCGACGGCGCCGGCGGATAGCGCGGTCGCCCGCGCGGCGGACGCCGCTCGCGCGGGGCGGGGCGGGGCGCCTCGGCTGCCCGCGCCGCTCCCGGGCGCGCCGGCACGGGGCCGCTGGCGGCGGGCCGAGCGCGCTCGTCGGCGGCGCTGTGCGACCCGCGCCGATCATCGTCGTCGGTGAAACGCACGATCGTCTCTTCGCGCTCGGGGTCGCGCTCGGGGTCGCGCTCGCGCTCGCGCGCCCGCTGACGCGAGCGCGAAAGCGGCGGTTGGCCGCGCTCGCCGGCGCGGATGCGCCCGCCGGTGTAGAGCAGGCCGAGCGCGAGCAGCAGGGCGATGAAGATGCCCCACTCGACGCCGACCGTCGCGGTGATCCTCTGCGTGCCCTGCAGGCTCGGCTTGTCCAGCAGCCTGTAGAAGATCAGCAGCGCTGCCCAACCTCCGGCGATCATCACAATCGTGCCGTCGCCGCCGGGCAGCTGGAAGTCACGCCCCTCGGCGCGTGCGAACAGCATCGCCAGGACGCCGGTGCTGACGAGCAGGACGGCGGCCTCGACGAACGAGAAGGCCTGGAACGCGCTGAGGCTGGCCTGACTGGCTTTGGCCACGTTGTGTTCGACGAACGTGTTCGTCTTTGAGTACCACGGCAGCAGCATCGACACGAACAGGCCGAGCGCCGTGAGCGCGGCGAGCCGCTGCTCGCGCCCGAGCTCGCGCCAGGCTCCTATCAGCCGGTTCATCGCCCGCCTTTCCTCCGCCACGTCGTCTGTGAGCGGTTCACCGCACCAGTCTAGGAGCGCCTCGGCGGCGACGGCGCGCTAGCCGTGCGAGACGACGATCGAGCCGGTCGCCGTCGCGAAGTTGCCCGCCGGGTCGGTCGCGCTGAGCGTCACGCCGAAGGTGCCGCCTCCGGTCGGCGTCGACCACAGCAGCTTGGGCTTGCCGCGGCCCACGTATGCGCTGTTCGTCCACACCGTACGCGAGCCCTGGCGGACGGTCAGGCGGACCGTCGAGACCTTCGACAACGACAGCTGCACGCCGGCGCGCGTCCCGCCCTTCAGCGTTTTCGTCAGCAACGAGATCACCGGCGGCGTCTTCAAGTACGTCGTGAATTTCTGCGCCGTCGTGCAGTAGACCTGATCGCCGGCGATCGGCGTGGGCGGCGGCGACATCGCGGCGGCGTGCGCTGCGCGTGTCGTGCTCGCGCGCACGCGCGTCTGCTGACCGGTCGGTTCGGTGCCGCCCGACGGCGTGGTCGGCGTGGTGGTGGTCGGCGTCGTCGTCGTCGTTGTGGTCGTCGGCGCCGGCGCCGGCGTCGGGGCTGGCGCGGGAGCCGTCGTCATCGGTGGCCCTTTGCGCGTGCGTTCGCACAGATGCGCCAGGAATTCGGTGAGCAGTTCGTGGTAGTTGAGGTTCGATTCGGAGTACTGGTCGTACATCGACCAGGCGCCGGTGTCGAAGCGCGGGGTTTCCATGCGAGCCTGCGCGTCGCCGGCTTCGAACAGTTTCAGCCCGAGCGGGTCTTTGGTGATCTGCGTGTAGTCGTAGAGCCCGACGACGGCCTGGATGAAGCCGTTGAGGATGCGGTCGCTCGGCGCGTAGGTGTACTCGGCGTACAGCGAGCCGGTGGGCGTCTTGACCTGCACACCGGTGAAGGGCGGCGTCTGGAAGATGCCGACAGCCTGCTGCGCCGCCGTCAGCAGCGCCGGTTCCTTGAAGCGCGACCACGAGCGCGCGAGCACCTGCAGCGCCGTGCCCTGCGACAGCCCGCTCGTCCACGGCGGCCGGCCGCCGTCGAACTGGAACATGTACTCCCAGGCGATGCCGCCGGCGCGCTGGGTCGCCAGCGGCAGCACTTCCGAGAGCAGCTGGCGCAGGTTGGCGTTTTCGTGGCCTGACAGGTAGTAGCCGTTGCCCTCGCCGAACGTCCCCAGCCACTGGATCTCGATGCCCTGGCCGGCGTAGTACTCCCACACGATCAAGCTGTGAGGGAAGCTCACGCGCGTGCCGCTGGACAGCAGCGGTTCGGTGGTCCACCAGTGACGGTTGTTTTCCAGCGTGAGGAAGATCACCGGCAGGCGCGATGCGCTGAAGTAGCCGCTCGCGGCCATCGCCTGCACGTTGCTCATCACCGCGCCGAGCTCCGTGCGCCGCGTGCCGCTGAGCCTGCCCAGTGAGGATTTGGCGGCGACGTAGGCCTTGTAGTACTGCGTGTACTGAGCCGGCGTGATCGCACCGCTGCGCTTGAGGCTCTGCAGCGCACCGGACACGCTCGGGCCTGCCGCCGCCGCCGGTGAGGCGGTCGCGACGACGAGCGTCAGGACGCCGAGGGCAAGCGCCCAGAGAAGCTTTGCGCGCACCCGGCGCATGCTACGCACGGCCGGCGTTCGCGCCGGGGATGCAGCGGGCGTTGCAGCGCGGCCCGGCGGCGGGAAGGGCATGCTCTGAGAAACACGCGCGCGGTCGCGCGAGTTGCGGCGGTGCAGCGACGTCCGCGACGGCGCGAACCGGCGTGAGGTCTGTTGCTGCTCTTACACGCAGCGATAGCCATGGTTATACGCGGCGTGCGACGGGACATACGAACCCTGCCCGCCCGGGAGGCGGCGACTGCGGCGCTATTCGCGGTCGAGCTCGAGGTCGTCGTCGGGTTCGAGCTCGTCCTCGTCTTCGACGATCTCGTCGTCGCCGGCGACGAGGAGCTCGCCGCCGGGCGCGTAGGTGACGCGAAAGTGCTCGATGAGCTCGTCGCGGCGGTGTTCGTCGACGGGCGCCTCGTCGGCGATGAGGACCCAGTCGCTGGCGTCGAAGTCGTCGGACTCGAAGATCTCGTGGTCGACCTCGGGCGAGTCGTCGACGACGATCATGACCTCGGTCTGGGGGTTGAAGTACGTGCCGGGACGGATCGTGAGTTCGTCGAGCTGGAAGCGGCGCGGGTCGCTCATGGCGCGTTTATACCTGACTTGCTGGCCGCGGTGTGGCCGGCGTGTTGCCGGCGTGTAGTCGATCGCTCGCGCAGCGCGCCGGGGGCGTACGCGCTGCCTAGGGATCGAGTTCGGCGAGCGTTCGCTGAACCTCCTGGTCGACGTCGAGCGGCTCCAGGCCCTTGCGCTCGCGGCGTTGGTTGCGGGCGACGACGAGCTGGCGAACCTCGGTGGTGAGCCCGGGGTCGTGCCCGGCTGACTGCACGGGCGCGAGCAGCTTGGCGATCTCGGCGTCGATGTCCAGCGGCGCCTCGCCGCGGCCGACGCGACGCGCGTTGCGTGCGGTGAGCATCTGGCGGATTTCGATCTCGTGCTCGGCGGGCGAGCCGCCGGCGCCGGCTTCGGGAGGGGGCGCAGCGCCGTAGGGATCGCTCTCGCCGGTGAGACCGCCGTCGCCGATGTGGTCGAACAGGCTGCCGCGGCTGAACAGGAAGACGAGCGACATGACGACCGACACGGCGACTGCGCCGAAGACGACAATGGGAAAGGCGCTCTGCAACGCGAAGGCGCTCGGCGGCACTCTTTGATTGTTGCTGATCGGTGTGCGCTCCGCTACCCTGGCCGGTAGGGATTGACTGACCAGTCAATCATCAGACGCACGTCAGCCTATTAGGGGGATTTACCGAGAAATGGTCGATTTCACGCTCACCGACGAGCAGAAGAGCCTGCGCGAGATGGCGCACGACTTCGCGGTCAAGGAGATACGCCCGGTCGCCTGGGAGTACGACAAGGACGGGACGTGGCCGCAGGACATCATCGAGAAGGCCTGGGAGGTCGGCTTGATGAACTCGCACATCGAAGAGCAGTACGGCGGCGCCGGCGCCGGCTACCTCGACGGCTGCCTGATCGAGGAGGAGCTCTCGTGGGGCTGTTCGGGCATCCAGACGTCGCTCGGCTGCAACGGCCTGGCGACGGCGCCGATCGCGCTCGGTGGCTCGGAGGAGGTCAAGAAGAAGTACCTCGGTGCGCTGACCGAAGCGCCGAAGCTCGCGTCCTTCTGCCTGACCGAGCCGGACGCCGGCTCGGACGTCTCGGGGATGCGCACGACGGCCGTGAAGAAGGGCGACAAGTACGTCATCAACGGCTCGAAGTGCTTCATCACCAACGGCGGCTACGCGGACTACTACACGGTCTACGCGAAGACCGACAAGGACGCGGGGCACCGTGGCATCTCGGCGTTCGTCGTCGAGCGCGACTGGGGCGTCGTCGTCGACAAGAAGGAGGACAAGCTCGGTCAGCGTGCGTCGAACACGGCGACGATCTCCTTCAACGACGTCGAGGTCCCGGCGGAGAACCTGCTCGGCGAGGAGAACCGGGGCTTCAAGCTCGCGATGATGACGCTCGACCGCACGCGCCCGGGCGTCGCCGCGATGGCCACGGGCATCGCCCGCGCCGCGTTCGAGTTCGCGACCGACTACTCACGCGAACGCGTGCAGTTCGGCGTGCCGATCGCGATGCACCAGGCGATTCAGTTCATCATCGCCGACATGGCGACCGAGATCGAGGCCTCGCGCCTGCTGACGTGGAAGTCGGCCGTGATGCTCGACAACGGCGAGCGCAATACGCTGATCTCCTCGCACGCCAAGCGCTTCGCCGCGGACACGGCGATGAAGACGGCCACGGAAGCCGTGCAGGTCTATGGCGGCTACGGCTTCATCAAGGAGTACCCCGTGGAGAAGCTGTTCCGCGACGCGAAGATCATGCAGCTGTACGAGGGCACCTCGCAGATCCAGCGCCTGGTCATCGCGCGCGAAACGCTGTTGCCGCGGCGTGTCGAGGAGCCGGCCGAGGTTGGCGGCGTGGAAACGGTCGCCGTCTAGCTGCTCGTCGCGGCTGGACGTCTTGATCGATTGATCGATTGATGGGTTGGTGAGCGCCGTCGCCGTCGCCGTCGCACGGCGGCGCTCACGCAGCTCAGTGGATCAGCAGCGGCGTGCCGTAGGCGGAGACGACGCCGCCCGGGCCATAGGCCGACGCGGGGCCGGGGGCGACCTTCGCGAGCACGCGGTAGGCGCCTTTGCGGACGCGCACCACGCGGCTGAACTGCGAGCTGGTCGCGTTGAGCGGCTTGGCGGTCGTGCCCCCGGCGAGGATCCCGTGGCCCTGCGCGATGCGCAGGATGGCGATCTGCGCGCCGTTGA
>Ga0207930_1000273_pt1 | contig 15156 bp, 16 predicted proteins | sample NGESurshal092012_7_FD_184477 | JGI IMG/M metagenome (GOLD analysis project Ga0207930, IMG submission 184477) | Arctic peat soil microbial communities from Barrow, Alaska - NGEE Surface sample 210-3 shallow-092012 (SPAdes) | ecosystem: Environmental > Terrestrial > Soil > Wetlands > Peat ... | reverse complement strand
GCGTCGGGAGAACCGACGACTGCGTGAGGACAACGAGACGCTCAAGCGAGCGACGGCTTTTATGCCGAGGAGACCCGATGAGCGTTGATCCGTTCATCGAGGCGGAAGAAGCCGCAGGCCACAGCGTGATGAACGCCTGTTGCCTGCTTCCGGATCAGCCGACGTGAAGAAGTGAGAAACGTTACGAGGCATATCGGAGTCCAGGAGTGATCGACTCCACAGTGTGTCCTGTCAACCCGCGCCGCCTCATCGGGAGATATCGCGATGAACTACCGGCTGTTACCTTCTTCTGAATGGATCTTCACGACTGGTTCCTGCGCCCGAGCGAGCGAGGCAATCCGGACACCAAGATCGATTCTGGACATCTCGGCCCTGTCGCGTGGACGGAGGGAAATGACGTACAGGTCTTGGTCCATGGTGCGACATATTTCGCACACCTGAAAGCTCTCCTATCAGAACTCGGCTCCGGCGATGAGGTGCGGTTCACCGATTGGCGAGGCGATGGAGACGAGATGATGGAGGAAGGTCATTCAGACCTGTCGACACTCTTGGAATGCCTCTGCAAGCGGGGAGTGGATGTCCGAGGCCTTTTGTGGCGTTCGCATAGCGACCGAATGTCCTTTTCCAAGAAGGAGAATCTGACCCTGGCGGAGCGAGTGAATGGAGCCGGCGGCGAAGTTCTGCTTGATGAGCGGGTTCGTAGGGGTGGTTCGCACCATCAGAAGATGGTCGTCATCAGGGGTCGGGAGTCACGCGAAGTGGATGTGGCGTTGGTTGGGGGAATCGACTTGAGCCACGGGCGTCGTGACAACGACATGCATCGAGGAGACCCTCAGGCGGTGAAGCTCGATCGTCGATACGGACCTCGTCCTCCCTGGCACGACATTCAACTGGAAGTTCGCGGACCCGCAATCGCCGATCTTGACTTCACCTTCAGAGAGCGTTGGGAGGATCCGACGCCATTGAACCATGCCTCTCGCTCCAGGGCCTGGTGGTCTCGAGCGGCATCTCGAGACCGGGTGGCGCGTCCCCTGCCCCCGGCATTACCGAGCCCGTCCAATGCGGGCCACCATGCCGTCCAGGTGTTGCGGACCTATCCGCAGCGAGAAGTTCGCTACCCGTTTGCCTCTCAGGGCGAGCGCAGTATCGCTCGTGGATTCGCCAAGGCAATCGCCCGAGCGCGGTCACTCATCTACATCGAGGATCAGTACCTGTGGTCGACCGAGATAGCTCAGATCCTCGCTGGCGCCCTGCGACGGCAACGTGATCTCCAGTTGATCGCGGTCGTCCCTCGCTATCCAGACAAGGACAGCCGATTCGCCGGGCCGCCCGCCCGGCTGGCACAGACCCGGGCAATTGCGCTGCTACAAGCTGCGGGCGGCCACCGGGTTGGCATCTACGACCTCGAGAACGAGTGGGGCACGCCCATCTACGTGCATGCCAAGGTATGTGTGATCGACGACGTCTGGGCCCTTGTTGGATCAGATAATCTCAATCGGCGGTCTTGGACCCACGACTCTGAGGTGTCCTGCTCGATTCTCGACGAACAACTCGATGATCGAGTACCGCTCGATCCGGCAGGGCTCGGTGATGGCAGCCGTCGATTCGCCCGGGATCTTCGCATACAACTGTGGGCGGAGCACCTGAAGCGCTCACCCAGTGATGTCGCCCTCCTCGATATCCAGAGCGCTACGGACCTCTGGAGGAGCAGCGCCTTGAATCTCCTGCATTGGAAGGTCGCGGTGAGCGGAGGGGAAGAACCGCCCAGTCGAGTGCGTGCCCACGAAGTTGAACCCGTGTCACCACGGGACAGGAGGTGGGCAGAGCTCGCCTATCGCTTGGTGTTCGATCCCGATGGTCGACCCCGCGACTTTCGAAAGCGACGCGACTTTTGATCGGGCTAGTGCAGGCTTATTCCGAATTGGCCCGGGCGGCATTGGGGGTGACGAAGGGGGAGTTCGGCGCACGTTCCGCCCCGAGTTGACTGGGGATTGTTGCAGGAATCCGTTGTTTCAGGCTAACCGGTCGACGTGTTCCATACCTTCTCGGAAGGACCACAGGTAGTGACGGTATCAACATCACACCGAAGATAGGAGACCCACCGTGATTGTGCTTGGCATTGTCCTTCTGCGACACCACTCCGGCCTGATTCATTGAACGACCTCCCTCAGTGGCTACCGACCGTGGGCCGGGCGCCCCGATTCAGGTAGAACCGCACTCAGTCGGGGTCGAGCCTCCGGAACCAGAGGCGCCAGGGTGTCGTGTGCCGTCGCCAGACGTCGGGGCCGCTGGCGTACTTGGGACCCGAGTGCCGGCGGTTCGCTGCCGATTCCTCGTCGACCTCGTAGACGGCCAGGAACCGGGGCGCCCCCTGATGGGGCGGTCGGACCGCATCCACCAGCTCGTATCGGACGGCGCGGAGGGCGCGGCGACGCTCGGCCACCTCGGGGAGGTGGACGTTGGTGTAGAAATCGTTGAAGACCACGAGGTCCTCATCGGTGGCGTCGGTGGGAGGATTGACCCCAAGCAGGTAGATGGCGAACGGCGCCACCTCGGCCGGACTCGTCTCGGCCACCGGTCGGTAGAGCAGCGACCACGTCAGTCGCAAGCCCGGCTGGCCCGGGACCTCACCAGCCCCCGCGGTTCCGGTGTTCCCACTCCCGTGGATTGCGCTCAGGAGCTTCGGGGGTCGGAACCCCTGGGCGGCCACCGCGACGAGCTCATAGTGGGAGCCGGCGCCCAGATCCCTCGGCGCCGACCGGGTGAAGTGATCGGCCGCGGAGGAATCGGCGGAGGCACCCCCGCGCACATCCCAGCCCGTCCACCAGGTGAACGGTGCCGCTCCGGTCACGTGAGTTGACGGTCGCCGCTGCGATCGTCGTTCCCGCTCGGGCCCATGCTCCCGACAATACCGATTTCAGGGTCCGGGCTCGCCACCGGCCCGGGAGCGGGCGCCGTCGACAGGTGATCGGCGTGGTCCGGCCCGATAGCGTGGGGTGGTGGCCGCCAAAGGGGTCCGCCCCGTCGAGGTGTCGGGTCGGACAGTCGAGATCTCCAATCCGGACAAGATCTACTTCCCCGATCTGGGTGTCACCAAGTTCGAGCTGGCCTCCTACTACGTGGTGGTGGCCGAAGGGCTGAGGGTGACCGCCTTCGGACGTCCCGCCATGCTCCAGCGGTTCCCCGAGGGAGCCGGCGGCAAGTCCTTCTTCCAGAAGCGGGTGCCGGCCGGGGCTCCGGACTGGCTGCAGACCACCGTGGTCACCACCCCCAACGGGACGACGTCGAACGCCCTGGTCGTCGCCGACGTCGCTCACATCCTGTGGGCTGTCAACCTGGGGTGCCTCGGGCTCCACCTGTGGCCCTACCGGACGGATGACCCGGGCCACACCGACGAGCTCCGCATCGACCTCGACCCACAGCCCGGTACCTCCTTCGACGAGATCCGGGAGGTGGCAGCCTGTGTGCGCGCCCTGTTGGAGGAGCTGGGCATCACCGCCTATCCGAAGACCACCGGCAATCGGGGCCTCCACGTCTACGCCCGGCTCGAGCCGCGCTGGGACAGCTTCGAGGTTCGCGCGGGTGCGGTCGCCCTGGCCCGGGAGCTCGAGCGACGGCATCCTGACCTGATCACCGCCCACTGGTGGAAGGAGGAGCGGGGTCGGCGGATCTTCGTCGACTTCAATCAGAACGCCCCCCATAAGACTGTCTTCGGCGCCTGGTTCGCCCGGCCGCGGGTGGGTGGCCAGGTCTCCACCCCGCTGTCCTGGGATGAGGTGGACACGGTCGACCCCGAGGGGCTGACCATAAGGACCGTTCCCGACCTGCTCGAGCAGCGGGGAGACCCCTGGTCGGCCATCGCCTCCGAGCCCCAGTCGCTCCAGCCCCTGTTGGACCTGGCGGCACGCGACCGGGCTGACGGCCTCCACGACGCTCCCTGGCCGCCGGAGTATCCCAAGCAGCCCGACGAGCTGCCCCGGGTTTCCCCGAGTCGGGCGAAGAAGGCCTGAACGGTGGATCCGACCGGGGCCCTCCGCCGCATCGCCTACCTCCTCGAGCGCGATGGTGCCGAGTCCTACAAGGTCCGGGCCTTTCGCAAGGCCGCGGCCGCCGTCGCCGACCTGCCCGTCGACCAGCTGGCCGCCATGACCTCCGCCCGGCTCCAGGCGATCCCCGATGTCGGGAAGACCAGTGCCCAGGTGATCGGTGAGGTGACCGCCGGCGACGTTCCCGAGTACCTGGCGCGGTTGGAGGCCACCGGGCCGCCGGCCGTGAGCAGCGCCGCTTCCGAACTGCTCGACCGGCTCCGGGGGGACTGCCACAGCCACTCCGACTGGTCGGACGGGGGGTCGCCCATCCGGGAGATGGCCGAGGCGGCCAAGGCCTACGGCCACCAGTACTGGGCCCTCACCGATCACAGTCCCCGACTGACAGTGGCCCACGGGCTCGATGCCGAACGCCTGCGCCGACAGCTCGAAGTGGTGGCCGAGCTCAACGACGAGCTGGCGCCGTTCCGCATCCTGACCGGTATCGAGGTGGACATTCTGGCTGACGGGGGACTCGACCAGGACGAGTCGTTGCTGGCCCAGCTCGACGTGGTGGTGGCCAGTGTCCACTCGAAGCTCCGGATGGAGGAACCGGAGATGACCAGACGGATGCTCCGGGCCGTGGAGAGTCCCCAGACCGACATCCTGGGCCACTGCACCGGCCGGATCGTGGTGGGGAAGGGCCGCCCGCCCTCCACCTTCGATGCCGAGGCGGTGTTCGGCGCGTGTGCGGCCAACGGGACGGCGGTGGAGATCAACTCCCGACCGGAGCGCCTCGACCCCCCCGAGCCCCTTCTCGAGTTGGCTCTGTCCCTGGGCTGCAACGTGGTGGTGGACACCGACGCCCACGCGCCGGGCCAGCTCGAGTGGCAGCGTAACGGCTGCGAGCAGGCGGCGCGGGTGGGCGTCCCCGTGGACAGGGTGATGAACGCCCTACCCACGGACGACTTCCTGGCCTGGACGGCCGGGCACGGGGAGTAGGGACCTGGCCCGGGGAGTAGGGACCCGGCCCGGGACATCGTCACCCGAGTACGATTCGATCGTGGTTCTCCCCGTCGTGCCGCCGGTGGCACCGATGCTGGCCAAGCTGACCCGCGAACTCCCGGAACGGGATGGTCTGTACTACGAGCCCAAGTGGGACGGCTTCCGGTGCATCGTCTTCCGGGACGGGGACGACGTGGTGTTGGGCAGCCGCAACGAAAAGCCGCTGACACGGTACTTCCCCGAGCTGGTGGACTCGCTGCGGGCCAACCTGCCCGACCGCTGCGTCCTCGACGGCGAGATCGTCATCGCCGGGCCGGCCGGCCTCGACTTCGATGCGCTGTCCCAGCGGATCCATCCGGCCGACTCACGGGTCGAGCTTCTGGCCCGCACCACGCCGGCCTCGTTCGTGGCCTTCGACCTCCTGGCCCTGGGCGACGACGATCTCCAGGTCGCGCCGTACGCCGTCCGTCGCCGGACCCTCGAACAGGCGCTCTCTTCGGCCGCGCCCCCTGTCCATCTCACCCCGGTCACCACGCGGCCGGACGTGGCCAGGGACTGGTTCTCGCGGTTCGAGGGTGCCGGGTTGGACGGCGTAGTCGTCAAGGACGGCGAGCTCCGCTACCAGCCGGACAAGCGGGCCATGATGAAGGTGAAGCACGAGCGGACGGCCGACTGCGTGGTCGGCGGCTTCCGGTGGCACAAGACCGGGGGCGTCGTCGGCTCCCTGCTCCTCGGTCTGTTCGACGGTCACGGCGTCCTCCACCACGTCGGCGTGGCCTCGGGGTTCAGCGCCGCCCGGCGACAGGAGTTCGTGGCCACCCTGGACCCCTATCGGAACGACGCCGCCGGCGGTCACCCGTGGCTGGGGGAGGGCACCCCCGCGGGCCGTGTCCCCGGAGGCCAGAGCCGGTGGAGTGCCGGCAAGGACCTCAGCTGGGAGCCCCTCCGTCCCGACCTGGTGGTGGAGGTGGCCTACGACCACCTGCAGGTGGACCGCTTCCGGCACGCCACGTCCTTAGTCCGCTGGCGACCGGACCGGAACCCGGAGTCCTGCACCTACTCCCAGCTGGACACCCCGGTGCCGACCGAGCTCGAGGAGGTCTTCGGCACCCGCGGGTGACCGGTGAGGTCGGTCAGCGTGCCGCCACGGCGCGGGCCCGCTCGGCCAGCCCCGGGTCCCGCACCAGCCGGCAGACCTCGTCGAACCCGTCGGTCGGTCCACGCCAACGAAGGGCGGCCACCTGGTCGAGCAGGTCCGGATCCCGGCGAAGCGTGGCCAGGTCCCGGAACAGCTCAGCCCGTTCGCGCTGCTCGGCCAGCCGTGTGGCCAGGGTGGCCGCACCCCGCAACCCTTCCCGCACCGTGGGATCCCAGCTGGCCACGTCGTCGGGTACGGCATCGAAGGTCCCGTAGTGGGCCAGCACCACCGAGGCGGACCGCTTGCCCCATCCGGCCAGTCCGGGGAAGCCGTCGGCGGAGTCGCCCACCAGGGCCAACCAGTCGGGGATGGACCGGGGGGCGACACCGAACTTGGCCCACACCCCCTCCTCGTCGGTCATCACGTCCTTGCGCCGGTCCAGCTGGACCACCCGCCCGCCGACCACGCACTGGGCGAGGTCCTTGTCGGGCGTGCAGATGATCACCCGGCCGACGGCGGGATCCCGGGCCGCCACCGAGGCTGCCGAGGCCAGGGCGTCGTCGGCCTCCAGTTCGGCCATAGGCCACACCACCAGGCCCAGTGCCTCCAGCGCCGTCTCCAGGATCCCGAACTGCGAACGCAGCTCGGGCTCGATGCCTTCCCCGGTCTTGTAGCCGGGCCACAGGTCGTTGCGGAACGACTCGACGACATGGTCGGTGGCCACGCCCACATGGGTGGCGCCGTCCGCGATCATGCCCAACAGGGAAAGCAGGACGCCACGGATGGCACCGATCTCCTGACCGTCGTCTGCTCGGCGCGAGGGCTGGCCGAAGTACTGGCGGAACAGTTCGTAGGTCCCGTCCACCAGATGCACGTCCATGGCCCGAGTCTTGCAGTCCGGGTGGCCGTTCGTGTGTTGTCCAACCCCGATGAAGTGGCTGCCACCATGGGCTCAGGGCCGCAGTATCTGATGGTGACTGATCGGGTGACCGTCAAGCCCACGCCTACGGTCATCCAGAGCTACGAGCCAGTTTCACACCTTGGAGGCTGGCCCGCCTGACCAGACACTGAAGCGCTGCTGCAGCTACGAGGCCTTCCGACGTGCCGGAGCCTTCGGTTTGGCCGCTTTGGCGGTCTTCTTGATGGGCGTCGGCCTTTTGGCGACGGCCTTCTTCGTCGTCGTGCGGGGTGCGGCCTTCTTCGCCGGCTGTCGGCCCGCCTTCACGGAGTCGATGCTGGCGCTGAGCACCTCCATGAGGTCGACGACCTTGGTCGACGCCGGTTGTGCTTCCGTTCCGGTGACGATCTCGTTGCCCTGACGCTTTGCCTCGATGATGGCTTCGAGCTGGAGGCGATGCGTGTCCTGGTACTTCTCCGGATTCCAATCGCTCTCCATCGACTCGAGCAGGAGGCCCGCCATCTGTACCTCCCGGTCGGTCACCTGGTCCGCACTGGGCAGCTCGGGAAAATCCTTGGTCGGCGACCGGATCTCATCGGCGAAGTACATGGTTTCGAGCTTCAGCACATCGGCGTCGGGACGGATGGCCACCGGGTACTCCTTGTTCCTCATCACCACCGTTCCGATGGCCACCTTGTTGGCGTCCCGCATGACCTGGCGCAGTAGGGCGTAGGCCTTGTTGGCGGCCTCACCTTCAGGGGCGAGGTAGTAGGTGGACCGGTAGTAGACCGGATCGATCTGCTCGAGGTCCACGAAATCGGTGATCTCGATCAGCTTGGACTTCTCGGGCTCTGCGGCGTCGAGCTCTTCGTCGGTTAGTAGGACGTACTCCCCGCCGCCCAGGTCGTATCCCTTGACGATCTTTCCGGCCGGAACCTCGACGCCCGTCCTCTCATTGACCTTCTTGTAACGGACCCTGTCCGACGTTCCCTCCTCGAATTGGTTGAAGTGGACCGTCTTGTCCTGCGTAGCCGAGTAGAGCCCGACAGGGACATTCACGAGCCCGAAGTTGAGGGCGCCCTTCCAGATGGTTCTAGGCATGCAGCTATCATTACCCAGGTCAGGGGCCATCCACCACCCCTGATACACCCCTTTGTCACACTGTGGTCGTGAGCAAGCCTGAGACCCCCGAGTTCGGTCCTGCCGTACTCCGAAGCCTCCCTGCGTTGGTCCCTTCAGGGATGACCCAGGCCGATCTGGCCCTTGAGCTGGGGTTATCCGCCCACATGCAGATGAGCGGGACCGAGGTGGATGACGCCATCGCCCAGATGTGGGCGGTCCGGCAGGCCATCCTCGAGGCGAGCGACATGGATGCTTCCATCGAGCCGATTCCCTTCGGCGGTCGCTCCGAGCGGCTCGGTCTGTTGAATCTTGCCCTCTACCTCGGAAATCTTGTCGAACGGGCTGCGGCGCTTCAGGATTGCGAGCGGGACACCATCGTGGCCCGGGCCCTGGGCCGACCGGTCATCCAGCAGGTCCGTAGGACCGCACCTGACGTCCGGCAGCTGCGCTCCTCCTGAAGGCCAGGCCTGTCCTGGCGGGAACACGGCTCCCCATTCGCTGCCGTGCCCGCCTGCGATGGCGTAGGCCGTCGTGAACTGGGGTAGATATGACCTGTGACCGCAGGTCCACTTGGCAGCTACCGAGAGAAGCGACGACCGGGGCGCACACCTGAGCCGATCCCCGACAACGTCGCCGTGCCGACGAAACGGGGCAGGAGACCGACCTTCGTCATCCAAGAGCATCACGCCTCGAGTTTGCACTGGGACTTCCGCTTGGAGCACGACGGTGTGCTCGCTTCCTGGGCCCTTCCCAAAGGGCTCCCCGTCTTCCCCGACGCGAACCACTTGGCGGTGCAGGTCGAGGACCATCCCCTGGAGTACGGGAAGTTCAGCGGCACCATCCCCAAGGGTGAGTACGGCGCCGGAAAGGTGTCGATCTGGGACCGCGGCCGCTACGACTGTGAGAAATGGCGACCACGGGAGATCATGGTCGTGCTGCACGGCAAACGGGCAGAGGGCCGTTACGTCCTGTTCCCCACGAAGGGGAACAACTGGATGATCCACCGTATGGATCCAGCCCCGGAAGGCGTCGAGCCACTACCGAGCCGGATGCAACCGATGCTGGCAACGGCGGGCCAGCTTCCGCCGGACGACGGTGACTGGGCCTACGAGTTCAAATGGGACGGCATGCGCGTCTTGATCTGGATCGACGGCGGGAGGCCACGGGCAGTCAGCCGGAACGACAAGGACGTCACCGGTTCGTTTCCCGAGTTGCGGGCCTTCGGCGAGGCGATGGGCTCCCGCCAGGCTCTGTTGGATGGGGAGCTGGTGGTGCTCGGTGCTGACGGGAAGCCGTCATTCGCTCGACTCCAACACCGTATGCATGCCAGCTCACCTGCCAGCGTCCGGAACGCCGCCGCATCCAATCCGGTCAGTCTGGTGATCTTCGACCTCCTGCACTTGGACGGCACGTCGTTGATCGGACTGGACTACGACCACCGACGTACGGCTCTGGAGGACCTGGACATCGGCGCTTCAGGATGGGCGATCACTCCCTCGTTCACCTCTGACGAAGGAAGACGGGTCTTCCGAACTGCGGTCGATCTGGGCATGGAAGGGGTGGTGGCCAAGCGGCGAACGAGCACCTATCAGCCTGGGCGACGCAGCCGTGACTGGATCAAGGTGAAGAACCAGCACATGCAGGAGGTTGTGATCGGCGGATTCACAGAGGGAAATGGAAGTCGCAGAGCCGACTTCGGTGCACTCCTGCTGGGAGTCCCGTCATCAACCGAACACCGAAGGTTGACGTTCGTCGGCAAGGTCGGAACGGGATTCTCCGACCGTGCCCGGGCAGAGATTGCATCCGACCTCAAGCGGATCGTGCGCGGCACGAGCCCGTTCGAAGACCGCCTCCCCACTGCGGTCGACAAGGCCGTTACGTGGGTGACTCCCAAGCTGGTGGGTGAGGTGCGCTACAGCGAATGGACCCCGGACGGGCACCTCCGGCATCCGGTCTGGCGAGGGCTCCGAGCAGACAAGGCCGCCAGAGACGTGCGCCGTGAGTCCTGAGCACCCGGTGCGGACGACCGTGGACGGGCGGGAGCTCACCGTGTCGAACCTGGAGAAGGTCTTGTATCCCTCTACCGGATTCACCAAGGGACAGGTGATCGACTACTACGCCCGTGTGGCAGAGGTGATGCTGGCCCACGTGATGGACAGACCCCTGACCATGAAGCGATATCCCAACGGGGTCGACCACAAATTCTTCTTCGAAAAGCACGTGCCCGACCATGCTCCTGCGTGGGTCCACCACAAGGCCGTGCCGTCCACATCGAAGGGCGAACCGGTCGACTACCCCGTGGTGTGCGATCGCCCCACCCTGGTGTGGGCGGCCAACTTGGCCGCCATCGAGTTCCACGTCCCTTTGTGGCACGTGGGCCGGAGGCGCGTCCTCCCGGCTCCACCCGATCACATGGTGTTCGACCTCGATCCGGGGGAGGGAACCTCCATCGTCGAGTGTTGCCATGTGGCCAAGGTCGTGGCGGAGATCCTGGATGAGGGCCGCTCCGGCTGCTGGCCGAAGACCAGCGGCTCCAAGGGCCTCCAGCTCTACGTGCCGCTCACGGGCCGACCGACCTGGGAGAAGATCCGTGATCGGGCACATGGGATCGCCGTTCAGCTGGAACAGGATCATCCCGACCTGGTGGTCTCGAATATGCGGAAGAGTCTGCGCGCGGGCAAGGTCCTCATCGACTGGAGTCAGAACCACCCGGCCAAGACCACGGTGGCCGCGTACTCGTTGCGGGGCAGGGACGAGCCCACGGTCTCCACACCGATCTCATGGGACGAAATCGACACCTGCGCCACTACGGGGGATCCGGCGGACCTTCGCTTCACGTCTGATCTCGTGCTCGAGCGGATCGAGGCGTTGGGAGATCTGTTCGCCCCGGTTTGACCGGTAGGAACGGGACGCCGTTGTCGATGGCCAATCGGGCTCGTATGCTCGGTGTCTGGTCAGGTTTGAAGCGTGCCAAGGAGGCAGCTATGAGCGCCATGGGTGAACGGTTCCTCATCTTGGAGGAGACGGCTGACGCACTCGACGTCATCGATCCAGAACTGGCGGTGCAGTTCCGTGTCGTCAACGGACTGCCAGGGCGCCCTCGGGAAGAGACGGCAGCGGGTGGGACTGCGCCTGAGTTGAAGGCGTCGGTGAGTCCCCCGAAACGCCATGAGATCCGCATGGACGTGGGCGACCATCATGTCCGTTCCGACTGCACGTGCGGAGAGTGGACTTCCGAGGTCGATTGGGACGGGATCGACACGATGGTGGTTCAGATTCGTGAGCATCTCGGGTCCGTGCACGCCACATCCGACGATGGGATCACGGCGACCGCAGCGTCGACACTTTCCGAGAGGCGAGTCGGATGAGAACTCGACGGTCAGCAGTAGTTGCCCGTCCGGTCCTCGTTTCTCAGTGGTCTGAGTATGCTTCGGCGGCGCGGCGCTGCAGAGAATTGAGGGTCCTGGGGTGGCTCGGCTTCATGGGCTGAGGTCGAAGCGAATCGCCAGATGGTCGGAAGCAAACTTCCAGCCCATACCAGTCGTACCCGCTAGGGGTCGTTGAGCTGGCGAATATGCTGCCCGACTCAGGGTCAAGCGTGATTCCGCTTGTGAAGCTCTCTTCGACGCATGCTCCAAGCAGTTCAGAAGTTGGAGTGAGGTCTGGCCATCGTTCCGCCAATGCGGCCAATGAGGAGCGCAAGGCAACCCTCAGCTGCCTAGCCGGCGTGGCGCTCCGTCCGCACATGGACAAGCGAGGGGCGTCCGTAAATGGGTCCGAAGAGTCGGAGGCCTTGACTTCCGAAGTCACGACCGGTCTCTATGGGGCAGTCAACGCCGGTCGTGCAAGTACAGGTCTGCCTCGCTTGGTGGTTGCCGCCGTAGCCGATCTTTCAAGCTCGCCTGCGTACTCTTGGCGGCCGGTCATGGCCGCCACCCATCGCCTCGCGCCGCACTGTCCATCCCATATTCATCCCATAAATCTGCGCGCCACGAACAGGGACGACTCTGCAGCCAATTTGATAAGACCAGGTCAGAAGGGTCGAGTCGTCTCCAGAACCCACCAGACACGGACCGGGTCCCTCTCGTAATGCGTAGGTCAGTAGTTCGATTCTCCTCCCAGGCTCCATGTTTGCCACCGAAGGCGGCGGAACTGCCTACAAATTGGTCTACAACTCGGGGCCGTGGTCGGTGTCAGCGCTCCCGCTGACTGTCAGCTTTATGGACGGTCCTGCGAGGGGTCCGCATGAGGCCCGCGGGACCGGGCATCTCACCGGGCGGGTCTTGCGGGACACGCTCGGGTGAGCACCGTCTCAGACATGCAGCTGTCCACATCGGGTTCGATCTACCGGACGCATCACCGGCCCCCCCTCGAGGACCTGGATCCACCTCATGACCGTCTGAACTGATCCACTATCGAGACGCGCCACGTTCAGTGTGGCGTTCTGTTCACGGCCAATTCCGTCCCGTTGGACTGACCCGCTACCCACTCAAGTGCCCGTGTCGCGTGCCAAGATGGCCGCATGCGAGTGGCGATGGTGTGTCTTGGGAACATCTGCCGCTCCCCGATGGCGGCGGCGGTCGCAACTGCGATGGCCGAGGATGCCGGACTCGGCGGCGAGGTGGTCTTCGAGTCGTTCGGGACCGCCGGATACCACGAGGGCGAGTACGCCAATCCCCGAGCCGATGCGACGCTGCGACGCGGGGGCTGGCCCGCTGGCGGTCACCGCGCTCGTCAGCTGCGCCCGGCAGACCTTGCGGCTGCCGATCTTGTCCTGTGCGCGGACCGGTCCAATCTCGCCGACGTGCGGCGACTCGCTGGTGCCGGTGCAGGGACGGCAAAGGTACGGCTCCTTCGCTCCTACGATCCGGAGGCGAGTCCCGGCGACGACGAGGTTCCCGATCCCTGGGGCGGCGACGACACCGATTTCGACCTAACACTCGCCCTTATCGAGCAGGCTTGCCGTGGCCTCGTCGGCGAACTGGCTGACGCGCCTCGCTAGCGTCGTCGGTCCGACTGGGCCGACCAGACAGCTGGGCGGCGGCGTCTGGATGGTGTCGGCCGGCGGTCGCACCCTTGTCGCCAAGCTCGGCGCCAGCGCCTTCGACGAGGCCGACGGCCTCGAGCGCCTCATAGCGGTGCCCGGGGCGCCGCCTGTGCCCGAGGTCGTGCTCACCGAGGCCGAACTTCTCGTCACGACGTGGGTCGAACAGGGAACACGGACCCCGGGGCACGAGGAGTCGCTCGGTCGTGCACTCGCTGCGTTGCACAGTGCCCCCTTCCCGCACTGGGGTGGAGGCTCGTCGTGGATCGGGGCCTGCCGCGTCAATCCCTCGCACTTCCCCGATGCCGCCAGCTTCTACGGCGCCCGGCTTCGCGAGCTGTCCACCCGCTGCGGGCTCGAGCATTCGGTGACCGCGGTTGCCGCCAGGCTCGCGGAGCTGCTCCCGCCAGGCGGACCGGCGCTCCTACACGGCGACCTCTGGTGGGGCAACGTGCTCTTCGGTGCCGACGGACAGACATGGCTCATTGACCCGTCAGTCCACGGCGGCCACCCCGAGGAGGACCTCGCCATGCTCGCGCTGTTCGGCTCGGTGCCAGATCGCCTGCTCCGCGCCTACGCCGAGGTGCAGCCGCTGAGCCCCGGCTGGGAGGAGCGCGTCGCACTGTTCCAGCTCTACCCGCTGCTCGTCCACGCGGTGCTGTTCGGCGGCGGCTACCGCGCGCGGGCGGAGGGAGTGGCCCGACGCTTCGCCTGACGGCCAAGCTGCCGTCCCGTCGGACACACCCCTGTGGGACGCCGCCCGCCCCCGAAGTTCGGGGATACGTGGGACACCGATAGCGGTTCCCCTTGCAGGACGCCCGGCTGACCTGCGTCGGCCGACCTCGCAGGGACGCGATAACCGTCGATCTGGCGCGGTGCGACCGGTGGCCGGATTGTCGTTCGGGAGCGCCGCTACGTGCTCGCTCCCGGTGCCGATACCGAGCGGTTGGCTGCCCAATGACTCTTCCGGATGGCTCGCGGTCGTTGCCCAGACTCGATCGGCTTCCCGATCTGGTGCCCGGAAAGTGCGGACTGGCCTTCGGGCAATACATGGCGAGGTTGGCGAAGGTAGCGTTCTTCACGGATTCCGCTGGCTACCAACGCTCGGAGGTGTCATGGACAAGGACTTGGTCGATCAGGTGATCGATGTCGCTCAACGGGTGGTTGCCAGCGGAGCAATCTCTGCGAACGGACATGGAAACGTGAGCCTCCGGGTCCCAGGGGCGGAGGAGATCTACTTCACCGCGGGTCCGTCGTTACGAAACCACGCTCCGTCCGCCGTCGTGCGGGTCGGGCTAGACGGAACCCTTCTAGAGGGTGATCTGCCGCCCATCCAGGGTGCCGTGGTCGCCATGCACACGGCGATGTATACGGACCACCTCGACGTCGGCTGCGTCCTTCACACGCATTCTCCGTACGCGACCGCCTACGCCGTGGCCCACCGTCCGATCGGATGTTGGGTCGAAGCCTTGGCCATGTTCGGCTTGCCGACCGGGGTGCCGTTGGCCGGCTACGGGCCGCGGGGGTCCGACCAAGCTGTGGCCAACATCCGGGCCTCGATCACCCCGGGCGTTCCTGCGGTCCTGCTGGCGAACCATGGAGTGTTGGAGTTTCACCGAACCCCTGAGATGGCCATCCTGGTCGGAGGGATCGTCGAGGAGGCCGCTCAGGCGGGGATCAACGCCGACAGCATCGGCGGCCAGTCGAAATCCCAGAAGGACTCCGAGCAGCGGCACTTCAGCGCGCCATGCTCTTTGAGATCCAAGGAACGGCGCACGCCTAGGCTTTGTGACGCAGAACCGTCGTTCGGGGCGCCGTTTGACGCAGTTGGCGTGGTGTTCGGCGCTGGTGTCATGGGTGGCCGAGCTGCCTGTGTCCGGAGTGGCTTGCGCCCGGCGAGTCTGGCCTGTCGGCCGACGGCAAG
>Ga0207930_1000272_pt1 | contig 15172 bp, 14 predicted proteins | sample NGESurshal092012_7_FD_184477 | JGI IMG/M metagenome (GOLD analysis project Ga0207930, IMG submission 184477) | Arctic peat soil microbial communities from Barrow, Alaska - NGEE Surface sample 210-3 shallow-092012 (SPAdes) | ecosystem: Environmental > Terrestrial > Soil > Wetlands > Peat ... | reverse complement strand
TTGCAGGCCAGCGCGATTGCGATCATCACGCGCTGGCGCATGCCGCCGGAGAACTCGTGCGGGTAGTCGTCAACGCGCCGCGACGGATCGGGGATGCCGACGAGCCGGAGCAGCTCTATCGCCCGCGCGCGCGCCAGCTGCTTGGAGACGTCCTGATGCGCCCGCACGGCCTCGATCAACTGCACGCCGACCTTGAAGAATGGATGCAGCGAGGACAGCGGGTCCTGGAACACCATCGCGATGTCGTTTCCCCTGATCGCGCGCAGCTCGGCATCTGACAGCGCGACGAGGTCGCGCCCCTCGAACAGGATCTGACCGGACACGCGCGCACCCTGCGTGCGTGTCAGCCCGAGCGTCGTCAGCGAGGCGACCGTCTTGCCCGAGCCCGACTCGCCGACGATCCCCAGCGTGCGCCCGCGCTGAACCTCGTAGCTGATCCCGTCGACCGCGTGAACGACGCCGTCTTCGGTCGAGAACTCGACGCGCAGATCCTCCACACGCAGCAGCGGCTCTTGCGCGCTCATCAGTACCTGACCCGCGGGTCGAGGAAGGCGTAGGCGATGTCGACGATGATGTTGGCGACGATGATGAACAGGGCGGCCACCAGCACCGTGCCCTGCACGATCGGGAAGTCGGCGTGGGTGATGGCGACGTAGTTGAGGCGGCCGATCCCGGGGATGTTGAAGACCGTTTCCACGAGCACCGAGCTGCCCAGCAGCACGCCGATGTCGAGTCCGAGGACCGTGACGATCGGATTGATCGCCGAGCGCATGCCGTGGCGCAGGACCACGCGGCGCTCGGACAGGCCCTTGGCGCGTGCCGTGCGTATGTAGTCCTCGCCCATCGTCTCGATCAGGCTGCCGCGAATCAGCCGCGCATAGATCGCCGCGGTCCCGGCCGCCACCACCAACCACGGCAGGATTAGCGACTCGAACCATTTGACGGGATCGCCCGTCAGCCCGATATAGCTGCCCGCGCCGGGGAAGATGCGGACCTGTCCGATGTCCGACGCGAACAGGTACAGCGTGATCAGGCCGAGCCAGTATTCGGGCGCCGAGACGAGCACCAGCGCGGTGCCCATGCTCGCGCGATCCAGGCGCGAGCCGGCACGCCTGGCGGACACGATCCCCACCCCCACGCCGGTGACCACCCAGACGATGGCGCCGCCGAGAACCAGCGACAGCGTCGCCGGCAGGCGATTGAAGATCAGTTCCTTGACCGGCGCGTTGCTGTAGTAGCTGTAGCCCAAGTCGAAGTGCAGGAAGAGATTCTTCACATAGACCCAGAATTGCGCCGGCAGCGATTTGTCCAGGCCCAGGTTGTGACGGATCTCGGCGATGATCTTCGGGCTCCCAAAACGGCCCGCCCTGAGCTTCGCCGGGTCGGCCGTGGGCAGCACGCGAAACATCACGAACAGCAGCGCCAGGACGATGATCAGCAGCACTACTCCCCACAGCAGCCGGCGGATGATGTAGCGGGTCATTGTCTGTCGGTCGGCATCGCCGGGGCTCTAGTTCTTTGCGACAGCTCGACGAGCTCTCTGTCGATGGTCGATAGGCAACTGCGCCGAGGGGGCGGGTCGGTGACCCGCCCCCTCGGCCGCTGCTCTGCTGCTGCTACTTCAGCGACGTGAACGAGTAGGACCAATCCCCGATGTTCCAGAGCTTGCCGACGCCGGCGACGTCCTTGGACTCGATCTCCGGCTCCTTGCTCCATTCGTAGGGGACCGCCACGGCTTCGTTGACGAGTTCTTCGTCGATCTTCGCCCACGCTTCGCCGCGAGCCTTCACGCCGACGACCTTCGCCGCCGCTTCCATCGCGGCGTTGATTTTCGGGTGATTGACAAGGCCCCAGTTGGAGTTGGTGCCGTTCTTGACGATCAGGTTGCCGTTGAACGGCACGTCCAGGAGCGCCTGCGGATCGCCGAAGTCGGCGACCCAGCCGACGTTCGGGCAGACGTCGATCTTTTCCGTCACCACGCCGCAGTATTTCGAGTACATGACCGTGTGCTCGACGAGGTTCAGCTTCGTTTTGAAGCCGAGGTTCTTGAGCGTCTGGTTGACGGCTTCGGCGACGTTGTTGGCCGGCGGCGAAGAGTCGCCGACGATCTGCACCGTTTCAGAGCCCGTGTACTTGCCGCTCGGGTAGCCGGCGAGCTTCATGTACTTTTCCGCGACCGCGATGTCGCCCTGCGCGTTTTCGTTGTAGTCGACCTTCGGACCCGCGGCACCGCCGGCTTCTTCGAAGCCCGGTACACCGGTCCACAGGAAGTGCGTCTGGATGTCGGTCACGAGTTTGCCGCCGCGCAGCTTGTCCAGCGCTTCGCGATCGGTCGCCGCCCAGAACGCCTTGCGCAGGTTGACGTTCTTGAACGGTCCGTCTGTGTTGTTGATCGCGATGTAACGCGAGCCCGAGCCGGGCGTGATCTGCAGCTGGCTGCGGTGCTGCTGGTCGGCCAGCTTGAGGATCGGCGCCGCCGGCGTGTCGCTTTGCACCATGTGGCTGCCTTCCAGAACTTGGCGTCCGATCACGTTCGGATCGCCGCCGATTGAGATGTTGACCTGATCCAGGTAGGCGGGGCGGTAGTCCGTGCTGGCAACCCAGTTGGGGTTGCGCACGAGCGTCGCCGACTTGCCCGGCACGTAGCCGATGCCGAGGACCTTGCCCGAGGAGCTGGCCTTGAGCATGTACGGGCCGGTGGCGACCTGGTTGTTGCCGTATTCGCTCGGTTTCTGGGCGTCGAACTTCTTCGCGTATTCCTGCGGAACCGGCGCGGTCCAGTAGAGCACCATCGAGGCCACCACGATCGGCGCCTGCGGTTCGGTGAGTTTCAGCTGCAGCGTGTACTTGCCGGTCGCTTTCACGCCGGCGATCGGGCCGCCTTTGGCCGTCTTCATGCCTTCGACAGCGCCCAGGTAGCCGAGATAGTAGGGGTTGGCGACGTTCGGGTTGGCGATCCGGTCGATCGCATAGACCTCATCGGCGGCCGTCACTTCGCGGTTGACCGGCGGGCTGAAGTGCACGCCTTTGCGAATCTGGATCGTGATCAGCTTGTTGCCGTTGGACAGCTGCGGCGGAGCTTCGGCGAGGTCCGGAGTTGCTTCGGAGAACGTGTTGGGCTTGTAGCTGTACAGCTGGCGCTGCGTGGCCTCCATGATGTCGTAGTCCAAAGAGAAGTACGACTGGCCTGGGTCGAGGTGTTCGAAGTCCTCGGTCTGGACGACATTGAGGGTGCCGCCCTTCTTGCCGCCGGTGAGCGACTCCGTCGCCGGCGTCAGGACTCCGGCCGGTATCGAGCCGTTGGCACTCGCGCTGCTGCTCGACGTGCTGCTGCTTGAGCCGCAGGCGGCCAGCGCGAGCACCAGCGCCCCAGCGACCGCAGCCGCCACAATCGTTCTAAGCGACCGCATCCGGACGCCTCCTTTGGTTGTCATTGTCAGCACCGGCTGATCACCGAGCCGTTCGCGGGTTGAGTGCATCGCGCAGGCCATCGCCCAGCAGGTTGAAGGCGAGCACAGTAAAGAGCAGCGCGAGGCCGGGGAACGTCATGTACCACCAGGCGGTGTTGAAGATCGGGGTCGCGGCGGCGATCATCTGCCCCCAGCTGGCCGTCGGCGGGCGTACGCCGACGCCGAGAAACGAGAGCGAGGCCTCGAGCAGGATGTTCAGCGGTATCAGCAGCGTCGCGTAGACGATAACCGGGGCCACGAGGTTGGGCAGTATCTCGCGAAACATGATCCTGGAGTTCGACGCCCCCAGCGCCCGCGCGGCGTCGACGAACTCGCGCTCGCGCAGCGACAGCACGAGGCCGCGCACGATGCGGAAGATGTAGGTCCAGTTGACCAGCGCGATCAGGAAGATGATCACGCTCGTCCCCGGCGAGATGGTGCCACCGAGGCAGCCGCGCACCGCGCACGCGGCGCCGATGCCCAACCCCAGCAGCAGCACGGGGATCGACAGCACGACGTCGACTGTCCGCGACAGCAGCGTGTCCACCCAGCCGCGGTAGTAACCGGCGACGATGCCGAATGAAACGCCGATCACGGTGGCGATCGCGGTGCCGACGATGCCCACCTCCAGCGACACGCGCGTGCCGTAGATGACCCGCGACATGACGTCCTGGCCGAGCTGGTCGACGCCGAACGGGTGAGCGCCGCTCGGCCCGAGCGGGCTACCGAATTCATCGGTCAGGTTGAGGTTCTGGACATACGGCCCAGGCAATCCCAGGATTTTCACGATCAGCGGCGCCGCGAGTGCCACGATCACGAGGAACACGACAAACCCCAGCGAGACCATCGCCACGCGATCCCTGCGAAGGCGCCGCCAGAACAGCTGCAGCGGCGATCGCGCCGCGATCTCTTCGCTGGCTTCGACGACGTCAAAGCCCCCGGCTCCCCCCTGGAATATCTCGGCGGCGCCAATGCTCATCTCAACGGTGTCTCCTGCTCAGCACTCTGTCGCCCACATAAACACGAGACGTACCAGTTCGACGTCCACGCCTGGCCAACCTCCCGGCGGGCCCAGATACACATTTGGCCAACCATACCTGCGACCTATCAGGCCATTGCCCCGTTTGGCCGGCTGTTATTCGGCCTGCGCACGGACTCGCGCGATACTGCGGGGGATGGACACGCTGTTCGATGCCGATCCGAGTTCCTCCGGCGGCGCCGATCGGGGGGGTCGCGACGGGCGCCCGCTGGCCGTGCGCATGCGCCCGCGCAACCTCGATGAGTTCGTCGGGCAGTCGCATCTGCTCGGCGACGGCTCGGCGCTGCGCAGCGCGATCGAGCACGGCCGTCCGCACTCGATGGTGCTGTACGGCCCGCCCGGGTCGGGCAAGACGACGCTCGCGCGGCTGATCGCCGAGCACTCGCAAGCGGCCTTTGAGGAGCTCAGCGCCGTGCAGGCGGGACGCGCGGAGGTGCGCGCGGTGATCGAGCGCGCGACGCACCGGCGCTCGCTCGCCGAGCGCGGCGCGCCGGAGGCGCAGACGATCCTCTTCCTCGACGAGATCCATCGCTTCAACAAGGCCCAGCAGGACGCGCTGCTGCCGGCCGTAGAGGAGGGCGTGCTCACGCTGATCGGCGCGACCACCGAGAACCCCGCGTTCGAGGTCAACGGCGCGCTGCTCTCGCGCATGCGCGTGTATGCATTGCAGGCGCTCACCGCCGAGGAGGTCGGCGAGCTGCTGCGCCGCGCGTCCGAGGCCGAGGTCGACGCCGAGGCGATCGATTTCCTCGCCGCGCGCAGCGAAGGCGACGCGCGCACCGCGCTCAACGCGCTCGAGCTCGCCGTGGCGACGGCCGGCGAGGCCGGCGATGCCGGCGGGAGCGTCACGCTCGCCGGTGTCGAGGATGCGCTGCAGCGGCGCGCGGTCCTGTACGACAAAAAGGGCGATCGCCACTACGACTACGCCTCGGCGTGGATCAAGGCCGCGCGCGGCTCCGATCCCGATGCGTCGCTGTACTACCTGGCGGTGATGCTCGAGGGCGGCGAGGATCCCCGCTTCATCGTGCGGCGGATGGTGATCCTCGCCTCCGAGGACATCGGCAACGCCGATCCGGCGGCTCTGTCTGTCGCGACGGCGGCCGCGGCCGCCGTCGAGCACGTCGGCCTGCCCGAGGCGCGCTACGCGCTCGCGCAGGCCGCGATCTACCTGGCGCTCGCGCCCAAGTCAAACGCCGCCGGGCGGGCGCTCGGCGCCGCCCAGCGCCACGTGCGCGAGCACGGCGCGCAGCCCGCGCCGCCGTGGCTGCGCTCCGGTCCCAGGCCGGGCCAGGAGCAGGCCGACTACGACAACCCGCATGGCCACCCCGGCCACGTCTCGCCGCAGTCGCTGCTGCCCGACGAGGTCGCCGGCGCGCGCTTCTACGAGCCCGACGAGGCCGAGGCCCAGCTGCAGCGGCGCCTGCGCGAGATTCGCGAGGCACGCGATCACCAGCAGCGATAGCCGCTGCCGGCGGCCGGCAAGAGCGATAATCGCTCGCACATGAGCGCTATTCCCAGCGAGCCCCGTGGCCTGAGCGCGACCGTCGGCGAGGCCGCCGCGGCAAACACGCTGCAGGCGCGCGACCCGGCCACCGGCGAGCCGCTGGGCAGCGTGCAGGCGACCGCGCCGCGACGAATCCCGGAGGTCGTCGCGGAGGTCGCCAAGGTGCAGCCGCTGTGGGCGCTGCTGCGCGTGCAAGACCGCGCCCGCTACATGCGCCGCATGGCCCAGGCGGTGATCGACGACTTCGACGAGCTCGCGACGGCGCTGGCGCGCGAGCAGGGTCGCCCGGCCGCGGAGATCGCCGCGCTGGAGCTGCTGCCGGCGATCGACGCGCTGATCTGGATCGCCGACGACGGCGCCGAACTGCTCGGCGGCCGGCGCGTCGGGATCAGTCGCGGCATGTCGCTGGCCAAGCGCGCGCGCGTCGCCTTCGAGCCCTACGGCGTCGTCGGCGTGATCGGCGCCGGCAGCGCGCCGTTTGCGCAGCCGCTCGGGCAGATCGCCGGCGCGCTGCTCGCGGGCAACGGCGTCGCCTTCAAGCCGGCCGCGCGCGCGGCGCTCGCCGGCGAGCGGATCGCGCGCGTGCTCGCGCGCGCCGGCCTGCCCGAGGGGCTCGTGCGGATCGCCCACGGAGGAGCCGACGTGGGGATCGCGCTGGCCAAATCGCCGGTCGACAAGATCCTCTTCACCGGCTCGCCGGCCGTCGGGCGCGTGGTCGCCGGCGAGGGCGTCTCGCGCGAGAAGGAGGTGACGGTCGAGCTGGGCGGCAAGGACGCGATGCTCGTGCTCACCGACGCGCGCCTGGCGCGCGCGGTCGACGGCGCGCTGTGGGCCGGCTGCGCCGGCGCCGGCCAGGCGCGCGGCTCGGTCGAGCGCGTGTACGTTTCGCGGGAGATCCACCAGCGGTTCGTCGACGGGCTCGTCGCGGCCGCCTCCGCGCTGCGCGTCGGCCACCCGGCCGATCCGCGCACCGACGTCGGGCCGCTGGCCTCGCCGCGCCGGCTGGAGCACGTCAGCGTGCTCGTGGCCGACGCGATCTCCCACGGCGCGACGCTGCACTGCGGCGGACCGGTCAGCCCGGCGGGCTGTGAGGCGGGCTCCTTCTACGCGCCCGCGGTGATCACCGGCGTCACGCACGAGATGCGCCTGATGCGCGAGCCGCTGGAGGGACCGGTGCTCGCGGTGATGGCCGTCGACTCCATCGGCGAGGCGATCGCACTGGCCAACGACTCAGACTACGCGCTCGGCGCGTCGGTGTGGACGGCCGACCGCTACCAGGCGCTGCGCATCGCGCGCGAGCTGCACGCCGGGATGGTCTGGTGCAACGACCACCTGCCGTGCCCGACGGTCTCGCGCGGCCCGTGGGGCGCGGCCGCGGGCGGCGGGCTCGGGCGCACGCTCGGCGCGGCCGGGCTGCGTGCATGCGCGCAGGAGAAGCTGATCACCTGGGATCCCGCCGCCGCGCGCGGGCTGTGGTGGGGGCCCTACGACGAGCTGACCACGCGCGCTGCGCGTTCGGTCGCCAAGATGCGCTCCAGTCGCGAGCCCGACCGCGAGCACGCCTGGCGCAACGGCGCCGTCGCGCTGACGCGCATCGGTGCAAGGGCCTTCGGGCGGGGCCTGCCGCGATAGAGCTGTTCCAGGTGGCACATGTGCCACCTGGCGCAAGCGCACATGTGCGCTTGCGTGCGAGGCCGCACATGTGCGGCCTCGGGCAAGGTCGCATGCGACCTTGCCGGCCTCGAGAGAGGATGTGGCTCCCTGCTCGCGCGTGCAGCGGTAGCAAAGGTATATACAAGCGGTGTTTCCCGCCTGGTCCGTGCATATACCATGGCTATCGCAGCGTGTGCGAAGAGACACCGCTGCCGACCTCTTGGAGCAGATGTACGCGCATGCGCTGCACTACCCTTGGACGATGCCCGCCCAAGCTTATGCAGGAAAGGAGTGCGTGTGCCAGCTGCGCAAGGGGATCTGCGATCAGAGCTGCGTGCAGGGGATGCTCGACACGCCCTTCTACATCGCCTGCCTGAAGCTCACCGGCCGGCGCTGCGTGGTCGTCGGCGGCGGGTCGATCGGCCTGGAGAAGGTCGAGGGCCTGCTCGCCTGCGATGGCCAGGTCACGCTGATCGCGCCTGACGCCGAGCCGGCGCTGCGCGAGTACGCCGACGAGGGCTCGATCGAGTGGCAGCGCCGCCGGTACGCCGGTCCGGCCGACCTGGAGGGCGCCTTCATGGTGATCGCCGCGACCGACGACACCGACGTGAACATCGCCGTGTTCGAGGACGCCGAGCGGCGCGCGATGCTGGCCAACGTCGTCGACGTGCCGCCGCTGTGCAACTTCATCCTGCCGGCGATCGTGCGGACGGGACCGCTGGCGATCGCGATCTCCACCGCCGGCGCCTCGCCGGCGCTGGCAAAGCGGATGAAGAGGGAGATCGAGAAGCAGTTCGGCGAGCCCTACGCGCGCCTGGCCGTGCTGCTCAACGAGGTGCGCGGCTGGGCCAAGGGCACGCTGCCTACATATAGAGACCGCAAGGAGTTCTTCGAGGGCATCGTCAACGGCGACCCCGACCCGATCGAGCTGCTGCGCGGCGACGGCGCCGCGAACGGCCAGGGCGAAGGCGCCGTGCGCGAGCTGATCGCGCGGGCGCAGATGCAGCGAACGCCGCAGGTGTCGAGAGCCTGAGCGTGGCTGCCGTCCAGGTCGAGGGGCTCTCTCGGCACTACGGTGAGCGCGAGGCGCTGGACGGCGTCTCGCTGTCATTGCAGGAGGGCCAGACGCTCGTCGTGTTCGGGCCCAACGGCGCGGGCAAGACCACACTTCTGCGCGTGCTCGCGACGCTGCTGCGCCCGCACGCGGGCGAGGTGCGCGTGCTCGGCGCAAGGCTGCCGGGCGAGGCCTGGGCGGTGCGCGGGCGGATCGGCCTGCTCGGGCACGAGCCGCTGCTCTACCGCGAGCTGACCGCGCGCGAGAACCTGCGCTTCCACGCGCGCCTGCACGACGTGGCGGCGGGGCGCGTCGAGGAGCTGCTTGCGCGCGTGCGCCTGGAGCACCGCGCCGACGAGCCGCTGCGCTCGCTCTCGCGCGGGATGGTCCAGCGCGTGGCGGTCGCGCGCGCGGTGCTGCACGCCCCCGAGCTGCTGCTGCTCGACGAGCCGCGCTCGAATCTCGACCCGGCCGCCGTGGAGCTCGTCGATCCGCTGATCGGCTCCGCGTCGGGGCGCACGCGCGTGATCTGCAGCCACGACCCGGGCGGCGGGCTGGCCGAGGCCGACGTCGTGCTCGGCCTGCGCGACGGGCGCCCGGCGCTGCTGCGCGCGGCCGGCGAGCTGCGCGCCGAGGAGATCGTCGAGCTGTACCGATGAGACGCACCGTCGGCGCGCTGCTGCGCAAGGAGCTGCTCGTGGAGCTGCGCACGCTGGAGTCGGTTCCCGGCATGTCGCTGTTCGCCGTGACGACCTTCGTCGTCTTCCATTTTGCGCTGCAGCGCAGCAGCGTCGACGGCGACCTCGCCGCGGGGATCCTCTGGGTGACGCTGCTGTTCGCGGCGATCCTCGGCATCAACCGCCTGTTCGTCGCCGACGCCGACCAGGGCGGCTTCGACGGCTTCCTGCTCGCTCCCGTCGAGCGCACGGCGCTGCTCGTCGCCAAGGCGCTCGCGCTGCTGGCCTACCTCGTTGCGCTGGAGATCGTCGCCGTGCCCGCCTTCGCGCTGCTGCTGCTCGGCCCCTCGCTCGGGCAGGCGATGCCGCAGCTGCTCGGCGTGCTCGCTCTCGGCGACCTCGGCATCGCGGCGATCGGCACGCTGGTGGCCGCGCTCGCCGTGCGCACGCGCGCGCGCGATCTGCTCGGGCCGCTGCTGGCGCTGCCGCTGCTCGTGCCGATCGTGATCGGCGGCGCGCGAGCGACGTCTCCGCTGCTCACGCTCGGCCATGCCGGCGATCCCCCGACGCGCTGGCTGCTGACGCTGGGCCTCTATGATCTGGTGTTCGGGCTGATCGCCTACGCCCTGTTCGATTTCCTCTTGGAGGACTGAAAAACCCGTGTATGGAAAGGGTCTGCGCGCGCTGAGCATCTCGACGGTCGCCGTGATGGCGCTCGCGCTGGCGCTCGTGTTCTTCTACGCGCCACTCGAAGCCGAACAGGGCTTCTTGCAGAAGATCTTCTACGTGCACGTGCCGCTGGCGATCGTCGCGTTGTGCGGCTTCGTCGCCGGCGGGCTGTTCGCGATCCAGCATCTGCGCACGCGCGATCCGCGCTGGGACATGCGCTCCTACGTGGCGATCCACATGAGCTTGATCTTCGGCGTCGCCACGCTGATCACCGGCTCGATCTGGGCGAAGGGCTCGTGGGGGCACTGGTGGGTGTGGGACGAGCCGACGCTTGTCTCCTTCCTGATCGTCTTCTTGCTGTACGCCACCTACCAGCCGTTGCGCTTCGCGATCGAGGACCCCGAGCGCCAGGCGCGCTACGCATCGGTGTTCGCCGTCACCGCCGGGGCCTTCGTGCCGCTGAACTTCATCGCGGTGCGCGCCTCGACCGCGTACGTGCATCCGCGCGTGCTCGGTGCCACCTCGAACCTGCCGTCGCAGATGGCGCTGACGTTCCTCGTGTCGCTGCTCGGCATCGCGCTGCTGTTCACGACGCTGTGCAAATACGAGCTGACGGCCAAGCACACGCGCGCACAGCTGCGCGCGCTGCGCCGCCTGGCCGATCGCCGGGCGGGCACAGCCGTCGCCGTCGCCCCGGCGCGTGCACGCAGCGCGGCGCCGAGCGTGCACGCAACGGCAATGACCGCACACACGCCCGAGAGGCCGGGCATCTGATGGTCGCCGCGCCGCTTGGCGAGCTGCCGGCGCTGCCATTGCACGAGGCGGGGAAGTACGTCGCCGCTGCATACATCGTGCTGTTCGCGCTCGTGCTCGTGTACGTCGCGATCATGGCGATCCGCTCCAGGCGCCTGGAGCGCGACCTCGGCGAGCTGCTGGCGCACGAGCAGGCGACCGCCTCGCAGGAGTCCGGCGAATCGCAGCAGCGGGAGTCGACGCTGGTATGAGTGAGCTGCTGGCGCTCGGCATCTCGCACAAGACGGCGCCGGTGGCGCTGCGCGAGCGCGTGGCCTTCACCGAGCAACAGGCGACCGAGTTCGCCGAACAGGCCACCGCCACGCCGGAGGTGCGCGAGGCCGTCGTGATCTCCACGTGCAACCGCACCGAGGTCTACCTGGTCGTCGGCGACCCGGTGCGCGCGGAGTCCGACGTGCTCGGGCTGCTCGCGCGGCGCGCCTCGATCCGCCCGACCGAGCTAGCCGACGCGATCTACTCGCCGCGCAACTGCGACGCCGCGCGCCAGCTCTACCGCGTGACGGCCGGTCTGGAGTCGATGATCGTCGGCGAGGCCGAGATCCAGGGGCAGGTCAAGCGCGCGCACGAGGCGGCGATGCACGCCGGCTGCACCGGCCCGCTGTCCAACCGGCTGTTCGCGGCGGCGCTGACGACGGGCAAGCGCGTGCGCACGGAGACGAGCATCGGCTCCAGCCGTGTGAGCATCCCGTCGGTTGCGGTCGATCTCGCGTTGAGCGTCCTCGGTGGGCTGGAGGACCGTCACGTCGTCGTGCTCGGGGCCGGCGAGACCAGCGAGCTGACCGCGCGCGCTCTCGCCGATCAGGGGGCGGGCACGTTCTTCGTCGCCAACCGCCACGCTGACCGCGCGCTCAGCCTCGCGCAGCGCTTCGGCGGCACGGTCGTCGGGCTCGACGGGCTGCCCGAGCAGCTGCTCGGCGCCGACATCGTGCTCTCCTCGACCTCTTCGCCGCACCCGATCGTCGGGCGCGACGAGCTCGAGGTCGTGATGCGCGAGCGCCAGGGGCGACCGCTGCTGCTGATCGACATCGCCGTGCCGCGCGACATCGAGGCCGACTGCGGCGAGCTCGAGGGCGTCAGCTTGTACGACATCGACGACCTGCAGGCGGTCGTGGCGCGCAACCTCGACACGCGCGCGAGCGAGGTCCCGCGCGCAGAGCAGATCGTCGAGGAGGAGATCCACCGCTTCGCGCGCTGGCTCGGCCAGCTGCAGACACTGCCGACCGTCAGCGCGCTGCGCGAGCACGGCAACGACCTGGTCGAGCAGGTGCTCGCCGAGAACTCCGGGCGCTGGGAGTCGGCGTCACCGCGCGATCTCGCGCGCATCGAAGCCGTCGCGCGGGCGGTCATGGGCCGCCTGCTGCACGAGCCCACGATCCGCCTGCGCAGCCTTTCTGAGGAGCGCGGTCACGCCAGCCTGGAGCTCGTGCGCGAGCTGTTCGGTCTGCGCGAGGACGCCCCGGCGCAGGAGCTTCCGGCGGCGGAACTTGCGGAGGTTCACGACCTGCGCCGCCGTCGCGAGCGCTGATGCGGATCGGCACCCGTGCGAGCGCGCTGGCGCTCGCACAGGCAAGGCTGGTGCTCGACCGGTTGCAAGCCGGTCAGCGGGGCGACGTCGAGATCGTCCCGATCGTCACGCGCGGCGATCGTGAGTCCGCCGGAGTGCAGACGTCCGCGCCCGGCGAGGACAAGTCGCGCTGGGTCTCAGAGCTTCAGGGCGCGCTGCTGCGCGGTGAGATCGACGTCGCCGTGCACTCCGCCAAGGACGTGCCCGGCGAGCCCGTCGACGGTCTCGCGCTCGTCGCCGCGCCGCCGCGCGCGGGCGCCGAGGACGCACTGTGCGGCGCCGCGAGCCTGGACGCGCTCGCGCCCGGTGCGCGAGTGGGCACGAGCAGCGTGCGGCGCGTAGCGCAGCTGCTGGCAGCGCGCGAGGACCTGGAGCCGGTTGCGATTCGCGGCAACGTCGACACGCGTCTGGCAAAGCTCGGCCGCGGAGAGCTCGACGCGATCGTGCTCGCTCGCGCCGGCCTGCAACGGCTGGGACGCGAGGATGCCATCGGGGCCGTGCTCGACCCGCTTCGCTTCGTTCCCGCGCCCGGTCAGGGAACGCTCGCGCTGCAGGCGCGCAGCGACGACGCATCCACGCACGAGGCACTCGCGGCGATCGGCTGCGTGGACTCACTGGCGTGCCTGCTCGCCGAGCGCGCGCTCGCGCGCTCGCTGCAGGCCAGCTGTGACACGCCGCTGGGCGCACATGCCGTGGCAGCCGACGGCTCCTTGCGCCTGCGCGCCTGGGTGGGCTTGCCCGACGGCTCCACGTGGGCCAGCGACGAGCTGCCCGGTGCATCCGCCGAGCCCGAGGCGCTCGGATGCGCGCTTGCCAGCCGGCTGCGCACCGTCGGTGCGGCCGAGATGCTCGCGCAGGCAGCGCAGATGGCCGCCGCCACCTAACCGCTGACAGTCCTGGAGATGTGTGTGTTATCCTGTGGCCATGCGTCTGCACATAAGCCTCGAGGATGACCTCGTCGCACAGCTGGATACTCGTGTCGGTCGACGTCGCCGCAGTGCGTTCATCGGTGAGACGGTACGCCGCGCGCTCGAGGACGAACGTCGCTGGGACGACATCGAAGCGAGCTTGGGCGCGCTCGCCGGGCGCGAGCACGAGTGGGACGACGATCCCGCCGGTTGGGTGACGGCGCAGCGTTCGGGCGACCCCGCGCGCGTCGGTTAGTCGTTGGCGCTGCTGCTCGATACGACCGTGTTGATCGACGCGCTGCGAGGCCGCTCCGCGGCCGCGCGTTTGCGGGACCTGCGCAGCGCAGAGCATGCGCCATGGATCTGCGCAGTCAACGTCGAGGAGGTCATGCGCGGGGCGCACGCAGAGGAGCAGGCGCTCGTCGCCCGCTTCCTCAACGGTCTCCAACTCGCTTCCCTCGGTCGCATCGAGGGCGAGCGTGCGGGCCGCTGGCGTAGGGACTATGCGCGCAAGGGAGTCACGCTGTCGCAGGCAGACTGCCTGATCGCGGCAGCGGCTTTGGGCGTCGACGCGCGCCTGGCTACAGGCAACCCGAAGCACTTCCCGATGCCCGAGCTCGATGTCGACCACTGGCCGGTTGGCGAGTGAGCACGACCGGGCGCGTCTATCTGGTCGGCGCCGGTCCCGGCGACCCCGGACTGCTCACGGCGCGCGCGCTGGAGCTGATCGCGCACGCTGACGTGATCCTCTATGACCGGCTGATCCCCGACTCGGCGCTGGACGGCGCGCGCGCGGACGCGGAGCTGCTGTTCGCCGGCAAGCAGGGCGGCGGCGACTCGGTGCCACAGCAGCAGACCGAAGCGCTGATGCTCGCGCGCGCGCTCGAGGGCAAGTCGGTCGTGCGCCTGAAGGGCGGCGACCCGTTCGTGTTCGGCCGCGGCGGCGAGGAGGCGCTGACGCTGCGCACCGCGGGCATCCCCTTCGAGGTCGTCTCGGGCGTGACGGCCGGCGTGGCGGCGCTCGCCTACGCGGGCATCCCGGTGACGCATCGCGGGCTGGCGACGGCGGTGGCGTTCGTCACCGGGCGAACCGGCGACGACAGCGAGCTGGACTGGCAGGCGCTCGCGGCGTTTCCGGGCACGCTGGTCTTCTACATGGGCGTGGGCCGCCTCGCGCAGATCGCCAGCTCGCTGATCGCCGCCGGGCGTGACCCGTCCGAGCCTGCGGCGGTCGTCGAGGCCGGGACCCTGCCCACGCAGCGAACGGTCGGCGCGACGCTGCAGACGATCGCCGAGCGTGTCCAGCGCGAGGGCGTCGGCTCGCCGTCGATCACCGTCGTCGGCGCCGTGGCCGCGCTGGCCGAGCAGCTGGCGTGGGCGACGCGCAAGCCGCTCGCCGGACGCACGGTGGCCGTAACGCGAGCCCGCGCGCAGGCCAGCGGCCTGGCGCGCAGCCTGCGTGAGCTGGGCGCGCGCGTCGTGCAGGCACCCGTCGTGCGCACGCAGAGGCTCCCGGGCCCGGCGCTGGACCCCACGGCATACGACCTGATCTGCGTGACCAGCCCCAACGCGGCGAACGAGCTGTTCGAGCGCCTGGCCGCCGCAGGCCGCGACGCGCGTGCGCTGGCGGGCGCGCGGATCGCGTCGATCGGCCCTGGCACGACCGATGCGCTCGCCCGGCACGGGATCGCCGCGGACATCGTGCCCGAGCGCTTCGTCGCCGAGGGTCTGGTGCAGGCGCTCGCGGACGTGGCCGTGACCCGCGCGCTCGTTGCGCGCGCCCGCGGCGGGCGCGAGACGCTGCCCGACGCGCTGCGCGCGGGCGGAGCCGACGTCGACGTG
>Ga0207930_1000271_pt1 | contig 15233 bp, 11 predicted proteins | sample NGESurshal092012_7_FD_184477 | JGI IMG/M metagenome (GOLD analysis project Ga0207930, IMG submission 184477) | Arctic peat soil microbial communities from Barrow, Alaska - NGEE Surface sample 210-3 shallow-092012 (SPAdes) | ecosystem: Environmental > Terrestrial > Soil > Wetlands > Peat ... | reverse complement strand
CGCCCCGGTGATGGCGAGCACCACCGCGGCCAGGGAGAAGAACGCGATGGCGAAGTGACCGACCAGGAAACCCACCGCGTAGGTCGGCAGCAGCGCCTTGAGGATCTGCGGATCCCCGGCGATGCCGACCACTCCGCAGGCGGCGATCGCCACGAACCACACGATCATCACCGGACCGACCATCAGCGCCAACTGCGCGGGGGACCGGGTGGGTACGACGCCGGTCTCGACGGCCATTCCCACCGTGCCTCCACTACACGCGACCTGGAAAGCGCGAGTACCGGCGACCCATGATCTCGCTGTCGATGCTGGGTGTGACCTTTTCGGGTCAAGTCTGCGGTCACAGGGGCGTTCTCGGCGGATCTTGACGTTTTCTTAACGCCCGGGAAGGACTTTCGACCTCCGGGGGGCGTCTTCGAAGATCAGACTGGTGCCGTGTTCGATGGTGTGAAACGGGTGTTCGTGGGTCGCCCTTTGCACAGTGACCGGATGGAGGGGACGCTGCTGCCCAAGCGGGTGGCGCTGGCGGTGTTCTGTTCCGATCCGATCTCCTCGGTGGCTTACGCGACGGAGCAGATCCTGTTGGTGCTGGCGGCCGGCGGTCTGGCCGCGCTGGCCGCGACCCCGTGGGTGGCGTTGGCGGTGATCCTGCTGCTGGTCACCGTGGTCGCGTCCTACCGGCAGACCTGTTATGCGTACCCGAACGGCGGCGGGGCGTATGTGGTGAGCCGGGAGAACCTCGGGGAATCCGCGTCGCTGGCCGCGGCGGCGGCGTTGCTGGTGGACTACGTGATGACGGTGGCGGTGTCGGTCACCTCCGGGGTGGTTGCGGTGACCTCCGCGATCCCGGCGCTGTCCCCCCATGCGGTGATCATCGCGGTGGGCCTGATCCTGGTGCTGACGGTGGCGAACCTGCGCGGCACCCGCGAGTCGGGCCGGGTGTTCGCGATACCGACCTATGCCTTCGTGGGCCTGACCGTGTTGATGTTCCTCTGGGCCGGCATCCAGGCCGTGACATCGGGGCTGCCGGAGGCGTCCACCGCGGCGGATCCCCTGCCGGATGTGGGCGGGTTGACCAGCCTGGCGCTGCTGCTGCTGGTGGTCCGCGCGTTCGCGTCCGGCTGCACCGCGTTGACCGGTGTGGAGGCGATCAGCAACGGGGTGCCGTCGTTCGAGCGGCCGAAGGCCCGCAACGCCGCGACGACGCTGGCGATGATGGGCGCGATCGCCGTGGTGCTGTTCGGCGGGATCACCGTGCTGGCCGTGGCGCTGCACGCCCGGGCGCTGCCCGACGGCAACCCGTCCGTCATCTCCCAGATCGCCGCCGCGGTGTTCGGCGGATCGTCGGTGGTGTTCTACCTGTTCCAGGCCGCGACCGCCGCCATCCTCATCCTGGCGGCGAACACCGCGTTCAACGGCTTCCCCGGATTGGCCTCCATTCTGGCGAGGGATTCGTACCTGCCCCGGCAACTGCACAACCGCGGGGACCGTCTGGTGTTCTCCAACGGCGTCGTCCTGCTGGCCGCGGCGGCGGCCGCGCTGATCATCGGGTTCGACGCGAACATCGACCGGTTGATCCAGCTCTACATCGTCGGGGTGTTCACCAGTTTCACGCTGTCCCAGTTCGGCATGGTCCGGCATTGGCAGACCCTGCTGCGTCGGCACCGCGACCCAACGGTTGGGCTGACCGAGGCCACCGGGATCGGCGGCGGGAGTCGCCGCTCGATGCGCCGCGCGCAGGCGATCAACGGCATCGGCGCGGTGTTCACCGCGGTCGTGCTGGTGGTGGTGTTCGCCACCAAGGTCACCCACGGCGCGTGGATCGCCGTCGCCGCGATGATCGTGCTGTTCCTGGCGATGCGGGCGATCAACCGCTACTACACCCGGGTCACCATCGAGGTCGCCGCCGACGACGAGGACCTACACACCCTGCCCAGCCGAGTGCACGCCCTGGTCCTGGTGTCCCGGCTGCACCGCCCGGCGATGCACGCGCTCGCGCTGGCCCGCGGCATGCGACCGGACGTCATTTCGGCGGTCACTCTGTCGGTCGACGCCGCCGAGACCGCCGCACTGCGCCGGGAGTGGGACAGCCGGGCGATCCCGGTCCAGTTGACGATGCTCGAGGCCCCGTACCGGGACCCGATCCGGCCGCTGATCTCCTACGTGAAGGACCTGCACAGTGCCCACCCGCGCACCGTGATCATGGTGTTCATCCCCGAATACGTTGTCACCCACTGGTGGCAACAACTGCTGCACAACCAGAGCGCGCTGCGGTTCAAGACCCGGCTGCTGTTCACCCCGGGGGTGGTCGTGGTCAGCGTCCCGTACCACCTGGGCGTCGGGGAGGACAGCTGGCTCGGCCGGCGCCACCGAGAACCCGAATCCGAGATCATGTGACCCAGCCCGGGTGAGCGTGTGCGGTGACACCGCCCACCGTCGGATGGCCCCCGGGACCACCTGAGCTGCCGGGCGGCGGGGAGCGGGCCGGCCGTCAAGGGCCCGTCAATGTTTGGGCTGCGGGTGTCAATGTTTCGTCAATATCTGCTCGGCCCTGGGCGCCGGCTCCTACCGTGAGATTCGTTCTGCCACAACAGGACTATCCGGCAACGTGTGGAGGACCGATGACGGTCGTCGCGGGGATCATCGCCCTGCTGCTGTTGGGTTACCTGGTGGTGGCGCTGTTGAATCCGGAGCGGTTCTGATGAGCCCGGCGTTGGCGGCGGGTTTGCAGATCGCCCTGGTGGTGGCGGCGCTGGCCCTGGTGCATGTCCCGTTGGGTGATTACATGGCCCGGCTGTTCACGTCGCCGAAGGACAACCGCGCGGAGACGGGCCTGTACCGGACGCTGCGGATCGAGCCGTCCGCGGATCAACGGTGGACCACCTATCTCATCTCGGTGTTGGCGTTCAGTGTGGTGTCGATCGCGCTGCTGTGGGGGTTGCTGAGCGTCCAGTCGTGGCTGCCGTACGGCAACGGCACCCCGAACATGCCGGCCGCGCAGGGCTTCAACACCGCGGTCAGCTTCATCACCAACACCAACTGGCAGTCCTACTCCGGCGAGTCCGCGCTCGGCTACACGGTGCAGGCGATCGGCCTGACGGTGCAGAATTTCCTGTCCGCCGCGGTCGGCATCGCGGTGGTGGCGGCGCTGATCCGCGGCCTGATGCGCCGGCACACCGACCGGATCGGGAACTTCTGGGTCGATTTGACGAGGATCAGCCTGCGGCTGCTGCTGCCGCTGTCCTTCCTGGCGGCGCTGGTACTGGTGGTGTCCGGGGTGATCCAGAACCTGAACCCGCCCACCGATGTCGCCACCCTGGCCGGCGGCACCCAGACGCTGCCCGGCGGGCTGGTCGCCTCCCAGGAGGCAATCAAAGAACTGGGCACCAACGGCGGCGGGTACCTCAACGCGAACTCCGCGCACCCGTTCGAGAACCCCACCGCGTTCACCAACCTGTTCGAGATCTTCCTCCTGCTGGTGATCCCGTTCTCGCTGCCCCGCACGTTCGGCCGGATGGTCGGCAACACCAAGCAGGGTTTCGCGATCCTGGCCGCGATGGTCGTCTTGTGGACCGGTGCGTTGATTTCGGCGATCGCGCTGGAGAACGCGCACCCGGGGGCCGCCCTGCAGGCCGCGGGCGCGTCGATGGAGGGCAAGGAGGTGCGGTTCGGGATACCGCTGTCGGCGATGTTCGCCGTCTCGACCACGTTGACGTCGACGGGTGCGGTCGACTCGATGCACTCGTCCTACACGGGTCTGGGCGGCGGGGTGCTGCTGCTGGACATGTTGCTCGGTGAGATCGCCCCCGGCGGCACGGGTTCGGGCCTGTACGGGATGTTGATCCTGGCGATCATCACGGTGTTCGTCGCCGGGCTGATGGTCGGCCGCACCCCGACGTATCTGGGGAAGCGGATCGGCGGCACCGAGATGAAATTCGCCGCCAGCTATCTGCTGGTCACCCCCGCGGTGGTCCTCATCGGCACCGCCACCGCGCTGGCGCTCCCGGCGGGCCGGGCCGGTCCGCTGAACGGCGGACCGCACGCGCTGACGGAGATCGCCTACGCGTTCGGGTCGGCGGCCAACAACAACGGGTCCGCGTTCGCCGGGCTGTCCGCGAACACCGACTTCTACAACATCGCGCTGGGTATCGCCATGTTCGTCGGCCGACTACTTCCGATCGCGCTGGTCCTCGGCCTGGCCGGATCCCTTGCCCGGCAGGGGGTGCGCCCCGACGACTCCGGCACGTTACCGACCTACCGACCGCAGTTCGTGGTGATGCTGGTCGGTGTGGTGATCCTGGTCGCGGCCCTGACCTACCTGCCGGCGCTGGCGCTCGGCCCCCTCGCAGAAGGACTGATCTGAGATGAGCACGCCCGTGTTGACCCCGCCGTCGCATCCGCGGCATCACCAGGAGTTCCAGGCGGGCCGCGTCGGTGTCGGGGTGTTCAACCCGGCCAGCCTGTGGAAGGCGCTGCCCACCGCGCTGCGCTACCTGGACCCCAGGGTGAAGTGGCACAACCCGGTGATGTTCGTCGTCGAGGTCGGCGCGGCCATTTCCACCGTGCTGTGCTTCACCGAACCGAGCGTGTTCGTGATCAGCGTGACGGTGTGGCTGTGGCTGACCGTGCTGTTCGCGAACCTGGCCGACGCGGTGGCCGAGGGCCGCGGCAAGGCGCAGGCCGCATCGCTGCGGGCGAGCCGGGACACCGCCATCGCCCGGAAGTTGGACGCCCAGGGCCACGAGTCTCGGGTCGCCGCGGCCGACCTGCGGGTCGGTGACCTGGTGGTGTGCGAGGCGAACGACATCGTCCCCGGCGACGGCGACATCGTGGAAGGCGTGGCCAGCGTCGACGAGTCGGCGATCACCGGCGAATCGGCGCCGGTGGTCCGGGAATCCGGCGGCGACCGGTCCTCGGTCACCGGCGGCACCCGGGTGCTGTCCGACCGGGTCGTGATCAAGATCACCACCGAACCGGGCCAGTCGTTCGTGGACCGGATGATCGCCCTGGTCGAAGGATCGGTGCGGCAGAAGACGCCGAACGAGATCGCGCTGAACATCCTGCTGGCCAGCCTGACCATCGTGTTCCTGCTGGTGATCATCGCGTTGCAACCGATGTCGGACTTCGCGAACTCCCCGCAGTCCGTGGTGATCCTGGTCAGCCTGCTGGTCTGCCTGATCCCCACCACGATCGGCGCGTTGGTCTCGGCCATCGGCGTCGCCGGGATGGACCGGCTGGTGCAGCACAACGTGCTCGCGATGAGCGGCCGCGCGGTCGAGGCGGCCGGTGATGTTTCCACCCTGTTGTTGGACAAGACCGGCACGATCACCTACGGCAACCGGCAGGCCTCCCGGCTGATCGCCGCCCCCGGCGTCGATCCCGACACCCTGGCCTCAGCGACGCTGGCCGCGAGCCTGGCCGACGAGACCCCGGAAGGGAAATCGATCGTCGAGCTGTGCCAGCAGACCTACCACGTCGACCGGCACTGGGCCCGATCGGCCGCCCGGGACGGTGAGGTGATCGAGTTCTCCGCCCGCACCAGGATGAGCGGCATCGACCTGCCGCACGCCGGCCACCTCCGATCCATCCGCAAGGGCGCCGTGTCTCAGGTCGCCCAATGGGTCACCGATCAGGGCGGCGATGTCCCGCCGGAGTCGCTGGCCGCGGCGGACGAGATCTCCGGCGACGGCGGCACCCCGCTGCTGGTCGCCGAATCCGGCCAGGTGCTGGGCGTCGTCCATTTGAAGGACATTGTCAAGCCCGGGATCGCGGAGCGGTTCGCCGATCTGCGGGCGATGGGCATCCGCACCGTGATGATCACCGGTGACACCGTCCTCACGGCGCAGAGCATCGCCCGGGAAGCCGGTGTCGACGATTTCCTGGCCGAGGCCACCCCCGAGGACAAACTCGCCTACATCCGCCAGCAGCAGGAGGGCGGCCGGATCATCGCGATGACCGGTGACGGCACCAACGACGCGCCGGCGCTGGCCCAGGCCGACGTCGGGGTGGCGATGAACTCCGGCACCGCGGCCGCCAAGGAGGCCGGCAACATGGTCGACCTGGACTCCAGCCCGACCAAGCTGATCGACATCGTGGAGATCGGCAAGCAGTTGCTGATCACCCGCGGCGCCCTGACCACGTTCTCCATCGCCAACGACGTGGCCAAGTACTTCGCGATCCTGCCGGCCATGTTCGTGGTGGCCTACCCGGGCCTGGCCGCGCTCAACATCATGCATTTGTCGTCACCGAACTCGGCGATCCTGTCGGCGGTGATCTTCAACGCGCTGATCATCATCGCGTTGATCCCGCTGGCCATCCGCGGCGTCCGCTACCGGCCCTCCTCCGCGGTGCGGCTGCTCAACCGCAACCTGCTCATCTACGGGCTCGGCGGGCTGATCCTGCCGTTCGTCGGCATCAAACTCATCGACCTGGTCATCTCCCTCATTCCCGGAATCGGATGATCCCCATGCCAGCCACCCCGTCCGTCACCGACCGATCCGAACCCCAACAGCCCGCCACCACCCCCCGGCCGTCGGCCGCGACGCTGGTCTCGATCGGTGGCCGGCAGGCGCTGGTCGCCCTGCGGTTGCTGCTCGCGATGATCGTGATCCTCGGCATCGCCTATCCCCTCGTCGTTTTCGGTGTCGGGCAGCTCGTCGCCAACAACGCGGCCAACGGCTCGCCGGTGACGAACAGCACCGGCACCGTGGTGGGGTCCGAGCTGATCGGGCAGCAGTTCGACGGGGCGCAGTGGTTCGCCGGGCGGCCCTCGGCCGCCGGCGACGGCTACGACGCCATGTCCTCATCGGGTTCCAACCTGGCCGCGGACAGCCCCGACCTGCTGGCCCAGGTCAACGAACGGCGGGCCGCGATCGCCAAGGCCGACGGCGTCGATCCCGCGGACGTGCCGCCGGACGCGCTGACCGCGTCCGGGTCCGGGCTGGACCCGGACATCAGCCCGGCCTACGCCCAGCTCCAGGTCAACCGGATCGCCACCGCGCGTGGTCTGCCCGCCGACCAGGTCCGGGAGCTGGTCGAATCACACACCCAGGCCCGGGCCCTTGGCTTCATCGGCGAGGAACGCGTGAACGTCCTGGACCTCAACGTCGCCCTGCAGCAACTGTCGGCGGCGTCGGGATCCGCTCCCGCCGGCGCCGGCGGGTGATCGCCGATGGCCGCACCCGAATCTCCCGATACTCCCGCCGCTCCGGTCAGGACCCGGGGCCGGTTGCGGGTGTACCTGGGCGCGGCCCCCGGGGTCGGAAAGACCGTCGACATGCTGTGCGAGGCCCGGCGACGGGCCGGCCGCGGCACCGACGTGGTGATCGGGCTCTACGAGACCCACGGCCGGGAGTTCACCGCCGAGCAGATCGGCGACCTACCCGTCATCCCCCGCCGGGTGTTCCATCACCGGGGGGTGGAACTGACCGAGCTGGACACCGACGCGGTGCTCGCCCGGCACCCACAGGTGGTCCTGGTCGACGAACTCGCGCACACCAACGCGCCCGGGTCGGTGCACGAAAAACGGTGGCAGGACGTGCAGCAGCTGCTGGACGCCGGCATCGAGGTGATCACCACGGTGAACATCCAGCACCTGGAATCGCTCAACGACGTGGTCGCCGCCATCACCGGCATCAAGCAGGTCGAGACCGTGCCCGACGAGGTGGTGCGGGCCGCCGAACAGATCGAACTGGTCGACATGACCCCGCAGGCGCTGCGCCGGCGGATGGCGCACGGACACATCTACCCGGCCGAACGCATCGACACCGCGCTGGGCAACTATTTCCGCGAGGGCAACCTCACGGCGCTGCGGGAGCTGGCGCTGTTGTGGGTCGCCGACCGGGTCGAGGAGGGCCTGGACCGGTACCGCGCGCAGCACGGCATCACGGGCACCTGGGCCGCCCGCGACCGGATCGTGGTCGCGCTCACCGGCGGCCCGGAGGGAGCGATGCTGCTGCGCCGCGGCGCCCGGGTCGCCGGCCGGGTCGCCGGCCGATCGCTGATCGGCGTGCACGTCGTACGGTCCGACGCCACCGTCGGCACCTCCGCCACCGAGATCGAACGGCAACGTCTGCTGGCCGAGAACCTCGGCGGCAGCCTGCAACTCGTCGTCGGCGACGACGTGCCCGCGACCGTCCTGGAATTCGCCCGATCGGTCAACGCCACCCAGATCATCGTCGGCGCACCCCGGCACGGACGCCTGGCGCAGCTGTTCCGGCCCAGCACCGCCCACGCCATCGTCGCCGGCTCCGGTGACATCGACGTGCATGTCGTCACCCACCCGCGGGCCGCGCGGGCCCGCTCCGCCCGCGCGCAGACGCAGACGCCGCCCCGGCCCCGGCGGGTCGTGGTGGCCTGGATCGCCGCGGTCGTCATTCCTTGCGCCCTGGCGGCCGCGCTGCTGCCCTGGCGCGACGGCCTCGCGCTCAGCACGGTGCTGCTGATCTTCCTGCTCGGCGTCATCGGTAACGCGCTCATCGGCGGCGTCGCCCCCGCCGCCGCGGCCGCGCTGATCGCCGGGTTGCTGGCCAACTACTACTACACCCCGCCCATCGGATCGCTGACCATCTCCCAACCCGAGAACGTCTTCGCCCTGGCTGTTTTCGTCATCGTCGGGGTGACCGTCGCCTCCGTCGTCGACCGCAGCGCCATCCGCGCCCGACAGGCCATCCAGGGCAGAACCGAGGCGCAACTCGTCGCCGCCGCTGCGACCAGCGTCGTCAACTCCCCCAACCCCGTGCACGCCGTCCTGGAACAGGCCCGCCTCGGCTTCGCCATGACCTCGGTGGCGCTGCTGGCCAAGAACCCCACCTCGCTGAACACCTACCAGCTGATCGGCGCCGCCGGCACACCCGGTCCCACCACCGAGCCACCCCCACCGGCGGCGCCGTCCCCGGCCACCCTGCCGGCCGAGCTCGGGCACGCCGTGAACCCCGACACCGCCGACGTTCTCGTCCCCGCCGGACCGCCCGAATCGGGTTGGGTGCTGGCCATGTACGGGCGGCCGTTGCCGCCCTCGGACCGGCGGCTGGTCGAGGTGTTCGCCGCGCAGGCGGTGCTCGCGGTGGAACGGGACCGGCTGACCCACCGGGCCGAACAGGGCGAACGGCTGCGGGAGGGCGACCGGGTCCGGACCGCCGTGCTCGCCGCCTTGTCACACGACCTGCGCACCCCGCTGTCCACCATCAAGGCGTCCGTCTCCAGCCTGCGCGATCGCAGCATCGCCTGGACCGAGGCCGACCAGCGGGAACTGCTGGCCGCCACCGACGCCGCCGCCGACCAATTGGATGCCCTGCTGGCCAACCTGCTGGACCTGTCCCGCCTGGAAACCGGTGTGGTCACCCCGGTCCGGCGACCCGTCTCGGTCGACGAGGTCGTGCACCGGGCGTTGATCGGCATCCCCGGCGACCGGGTCCGCGACAGCATCCCCGACGACCTGCCGCTCATCGACACCGACGCCGGCCTGCTCGAGCGGGTGATCGCCAACATCACCGCCAACGCCGTGCGGTACTCCCCCGACGACCGGCACGTGCGGCTGCTGGCCGGCGAGGTCACCGACGAGAGGGGCCACCGCGTGCAGCTCCGCATCGTCGACCACGGCCCCGGCGTCCCGCTGCCCGACCGCGACATGATGTTCGCCCCCTTCCAGCGGCTCGGCGACATCCCCGGCCGGAACGGCGTCGGCCTCGGGCTGGCCGTCGCCCGCGGCCTGGCCGAGGCCGTCGGCGCGAGCGTCGAAGTGGACGACACCCCCGGCGGCGGACTCACCATGATCGTCACCGTCCCCGTCGCAGACACCCCCATGAAACCTGCCAGCCCCACCGCCCGGCAGCTCCCGACCAACGGCCACCAACCGGTACCGACCGCGAGCACGTCCGCCACGGACGCGCGATGACCAGGGTCGTGGTGGTCGACGACGACCGCCCGCTGGCCCGGGCGCTGGCGATCAACCTGCGTGCCCACGGCTATCAGGTCACCGTCGCCCACGACGGGCGGACCGCCCTCACCGAGATCACCCGCACCCACCCCGCCGTCGTCGTCCTGGACCTCGGGCTCCCGGACCTCGACGGCATCGAGGTCCTCACCGACATCCGCTGCGCGTCCACGGTGCCCGTCATCGTGCTGTCCGCCAGATCGACCTCCGCCGAAAAAGTCGAGGCGCTCGACGCCGGCGCCGACGACTACGTCACCAAACCCTTCGCCGTCAACGAACTCCTCGCCCGCATCCGCGCCTCCATCCGCCGCGGCCCCCCGGCCGTCACCGCGCCAACGGACGCCCCCGTCACCACCCCGGACTTCACCGTCGACCTCGGCGCGCACCGCGTCGACCGCAAAGGCAGCACCGTCCGACTTACCCCCACCGAATGGTCATTGCTGGAAATGCTCGTCCGGCAGAGCGGAAAACTGGTCACACAGAAACAGATCCTCACCGATATCTGGGGCCCGGCCTCCACGGAACAAACCCACTACCTGCGGGTGTACCTCGCGCAGCTGCGTCGGAAACTCGAACCCGACCCCGCCCACCCCCGGTACCTCATCACCGAACCGGGCCTGGGCTACCGCTTCCTGCCATGAACACCCCGCACCCACACCGCCGGCGCCCCGCGGATCGGGGACCCGAACCGTCAGAGCACCCGGCGTCCGCAGCGATACCAACGGATCAGTTCCACTGAACAAGCGAAAACGGTCATGAACCCGGACGACACCACCGCCGTAAGGCAACCGGACCCGACCCCCCCGGGACAAGTTGCTGCGCAAGGCATTTCGGAACGATACCGAGGTACGTCACACCATCAACCAATGACCGCTGGATGGTCAGCATGAAAGCCAGAGAGGTGATGACCGCCGCGGTGCACGCCTTCACGCCCGACACCCCCGCCGACATCGCAGCGGAATTCCTGCACAGCCACGGTTACACCGCGGCCCCCGTCACCGACGAAAATGGAAACCTGATCGGCATCGTCACCGCCATCGACCTGTCCACCGCCGCCAGCACCGCAACGCGCCGGACACGGCACCGTCGACCCCACCGAAACCCCGCGCCCACCCACGTCCGCGACCTCATGATCACGCCCGTCGAATCCATGACCCCCGGAGCGGACATCACCCACATCGTCGACATGATGCTCGACAGAAACATCGACTGGCTCCCCATCGTCGACGGCCACACCATCGTCGGCGTCATCACCCCAGCAGACCTGTTCCGCGCCGCCAACCCACCCACCGGATGAACAGCTGCGCCCGGCGCGCCCCACGGACCCGCCGCGGGGACCGACGCCAACCCACCGCCAGACCACACCGGCGCCCGGGGCGCCGACCCGGCACGCCACCGACCCACAGGGACCCTCCAGGAGACCCGCCAACCATGAACGACCCACCCATCCTCCGACACCCGCTACCCGCCACGATCCACCGGCTCCTCGACCGGCTCCCCGGGTTGCACCGCGAGGAGCCCACTCCGCCCACCAGCGGGCCCCGGAACCTCAAACACCCCCCGGCGGCCGCCCACCCCTTCCGGCCCAGGCCGCTGACCCCCCGGCAGTACGAAGCCCTGCAGGCCGTCGCCGACCAACGGATCCACCGCGACATCCTGCTCGGAACACTCGAACCCCACCTGCTGAACGGGCACGACGTCACCTGGACCCTGCGTGCCCTCGTCATCCGAGGCCTGATCCAACTCCAACCCATCGGACCGCCACGGCTCACCACCCGCGGACGCCGCACACTCGATTCCCCCGACTGACGCCGTGGCAGGCCACCGCGGAACAGCCTCGCGGGCGCACGTTCCTCGGTATTCGACCGCCGGGTGATGCCCTCCCAGCCACAGCGCACACCCACCCTCCCGGCGCCGGGGAACCTGACCCGCTGATCAATGTTCGGGGAGCGGAACGGATGTCGCTAGCGCACCGCCGACGACCACCCGGCCTCTGGAAATATTGACGTTCTTTTAGCGCCCAATCGGCCTTCGACCTCCCGCGGGACGGTCACAATGGTGATGTGTTCCCTGAATGTCAAAACGAGGTCGTGTTGGGTGCCACTGGGCGACAACTAAATACCTCAAGAGTGCACGGTCCGAGACGGGCAGACCATTGCACGCCAGCGCCGGTTGACCGCCGCTATACATGCACCCTCGATGAGGTCCAGGACCAAGGGACGCGCAAATGAGACCGCCCGAGTGTGAACAGTATCAACACGATGGGATCGAGCGCGGCCTCGGCGCTGACGATCCCAGATACCGGTCACCGTTGAACGAGAATCCTCCAGGGCATCGTCGCGCTTTTTCGGCGGGCGCTTCCTGGTTTCTCGGCATGATGCTGCTGGTCGCCGGTTCGACCGTGGCGATGCAGGGGTTGGTGACGGCCGGCGTCATCGCGCTAATCGCCGGACTCGCGACCGTGGCAGGGGCTGCGGTCGTGCTCATGAGCTGATCACGCCTGGATTGTCGGTGCGGCCGAAATGGACCAGTGCGCCGGCACACTCCGCGGGAAGGGATGCCGAAATGCCGCCGATCGTTTACCGGGCCGGCAGCGGTAGCGGCCCATCGGGCCGCGCCGACGAACCGGTCACAGCTGGAGTCAGCCAGCCCCGGTCCGCTTGGTTTACCATGCCCTGGTCACCACGGTGGGCTCTCCCTGTGGCCCGACGCGGGCTCCCCGTATCGCATCGACTGCAGGCCGACGTTGATTTCAGCCATCCGCTGACAGTTACTCCTCCTTTGACCAGGCAACGTCGTCATCGGAGGAAAGAAACGGGAATCACGCCACACTCAAGCGACTTTCTCCACTCGCCCGGCAAAGCGCTGATCTTTGCCGGGCGTTCACTGGAAATCCGCCCGCCCCCGGCGGAATGGTGAGCGCGACGGGGACCGTTCACGGCCTGCGTAGCCGACCGCCTATTGATCCCCATCGGCGGCGGGCTTCGAACATCCGAATAGGTGTCGGGACGGGCCGAGCGTGCCACGACGGTTCGCACCCAAAGTCGTCACCGGCAAACCGACCCGAACCAGGGCATTTGTCGGCCGCCTGCCCGTTGATGCCGATGCGACTTTCGGCCCGGAACGCGCGAGGGAAAGCGGTGAATCCGCCGCGGATTCACCGGTAGGGATTGGATCAGGACAACAACGGAACACGAGTTCCTCGGAAGATTCACCCCATCGCTGTTCAGCGGCCGACGCCCGACCGTGAGGTGGGTGGCATGGTTTCCGCACTTGCCCGTCACGATGGCCACCGATGCCCGGTAGGCCGACGGCGTCAGTGCACCGGACCCGCCCCCGGGGAACGCGTTGACACGAACAACAGCACCAATCTGTCCCCGGCGATCTGCGGTCGCCGGGGACGCGTCGCACACCCACCAGGCGAGGGGACCCATGAGCGCCGCCATGAAGGTGCGATCCGACCTGCCAAGACGGCGGGTGTTGATCGCCGACGACGATCCGCTGATCCGGATGGATCTCGTGGAAATGCTCGCCGAAGAAAGCTTCGAGGTGGTCGGGCAGGTCGGCGACGGTGAGCGGGCCGCGGCGCTCGCCAAGGAGCTGCGACCGGACCTGGTGATCATGGACGTCAAGATGCCCGGCAAGGACGGCATCCAGGCGGCGGCCGAGATCGCCGGCGAGCAGATCGCGCCGGTGATCATCCTGACCGCGTTCTCCGAGCGGGACCTGATCCAGCGAGCGCTCCACGCCGGCGCCATGACCTACCTGGCCAAACCGTTCTCCAAGGCAACCCTGCTGCCCGCGATCGAATTGGCGGCCGCGCGGTATGCCGACGCCGCCGCGTTGCGGGCGGAGGTCGCTGAGGCGACCCGCCGCCTTCAGGCCCGCAAGGTCATCGACCGGGCCAAGGGACTGCTGATGACCCGGGGAGGGCTGACCGAACCGCAGGCCTTCCGCTGGCTGAAGCGGACCGCGATTGACCACCGCACGTCGATGGACACGGTCGCCAGAGACGTGCTCGAGGGCCCGCCGGCCAGTGCCAGTTGATCACCGTGCCGTCGGCTGGCTCGTCGCTACCTGGCTCGTGCTACCGAAAGGATGAGGTCTGATGACGCTCCTGCAGCAGCTACGAACCCAGGAGGCGCTGCGGGCCTCGCCGTCCGCCGGCTGGGTCGGCCGCCGCGACCGCGCCGTCCTCGTGCTCTCGCAGATGGCCGGAATATCGGACGAACACATCGCCGGGCTCACCGCGGGCGACGTGGTCATCGCCGACGGGGCCGCCACGATCACCGCACCCACCGGCACCATCACCCTGGCGGCATCCAGCGACGGCCTGATCTGCGGACCATGCGCCCTCGCGCGCTGGTTGCACCTGCTGGACATGACCGTCATCTACCCGGACCGATACGTCATCGACGCCGTCATCGCCCGGGCCGCATCGTTGTCCGCCCACTCACCGCACCTGTGCCGCGGCAGCCACGCGGTCACCGACACGACCCGACAGCTGCCGCTGCTGCCGCCGATCGACCGCTGGGGATTGATCTCCGCGATCCCCACCCAGCACGGGCCTCGAGACCGTCGCCAACCGTACGCCCTCGGGCACAACGGCAAGGCCCGCGCCCACCAACCGCCAGGCACCCGAGACCTGTTGGGTCACTGAGCGATACGTCGCCGAGGAATCCGACGACGTCACCGGGCTGCCCTGATCCCAGCCGACCAGCGTGCCGCCGGCGTGGAGCGGCAGTTGATCGCGCTGGCCGGTTCGGGCATGCGGGGTGCTCGGACCGAACTGATTTCCAGCCCGGGACAGGCCACGGCCTCTGGCATTCCTCCACAGCGGAGCCGGTCCGCTGGACCAGGGCCGGGTCAACGCCAGCCGAAGGCCACCGCGCAGTAACGCCACGGGGCGGCCCTTGACGCCGGCATGGGCCGGTAGAACCCTTCCCGCGTGGTGGACGCCGTAGCGGCGACGCAGGTGGCGGCGCGACCGTGTGCGCTCTCGACAGTTTGAACTGGCCGGCGACTTCGACCGGAGTCCCCCGCTTCTGCCCTGGCCACAACCCGTTGCCAGGTACGCGGAACCGACCGCCGTCGGGCACCGTCGACGTGGCAGACCAACTCCCGCGGGCCCGAGCCGACGCCCAAAAGGTGGCTGGCTGCTACTCGTTTGATCGGTCTTTGCGGCCAGCGGCTGGCAATGGCACGTTCTGGAGACGCACCTGGCCGTCGGCGACGGCCCTGCCGTCCTCCCGCACGACCCTGACACTCCAAAGCTGCAGCGTCCGTCCCTGCTGAACCG
>Ga0207930_1000268_pt1 | contig 15269 bp, 14 predicted proteins | sample NGESurshal092012_7_FD_184477 | JGI IMG/M metagenome (GOLD analysis project Ga0207930, IMG submission 184477) | Arctic peat soil microbial communities from Barrow, Alaska - NGEE Surface sample 210-3 shallow-092012 (SPAdes) | ecosystem: Environmental > Terrestrial > Soil > Wetlands > Peat ... | reverse complement strand
GCAGGCGATGGTGGCGCTCGTCCTCGGCATGCTCGGCGGCACCTTCTTCCCGGTCGCCCAAGCCGGCGGCCTGCTCGCGACGCTCAGCCTGGCCACGCCCCAGGCATGGTTCCTCCGCGGGATCGAGGACTTGACGGGCGGCGCCGGTCCGGGAGCCGTGCTCGGCCCGGTCGCGGCGATCCTCGCCTTCGCGGCGCTCACCGGAGCGCTCGCGTTCATGCGTGCGGGGAGGCTGATCGCGCGATGAAGGTGGTCACGATCGCCACGACCGACCTGCGGCGCCTGCTGCACTGGCGGGCGAACATCTTCTTCCTGTTCGTGCTGCCGATGCTGCTCATCCTCCTGCTCGGAGCGGCCTTCGGTGCGTCCGAAAAGGCGCGCATCGGCGTCCTCGGCGCCAACGAAGGCAGACTGGCGCGGCAGTTCGTGGCTGCGCTCGGCGCCCGTCCGTCGACGGAGCTGCACCGGTACACGAGCACCGACGCGCTCCAGCAGGCGGTCGCCCGCGGACGCGTCGACGCCGGGCTCGAGTTTCCCGCGGGCTACGACGCCCGGCTGCAGCAGGGCAGAGGCGTCACGATCGGCTACTTCGCCCGCCCGAACTCGGTCGCCCAGCAGCTTCGGGCGACGGTCCAGTCGGTCGCCGCCGAACAGAGCCGCACGCTCGCCGCTGCACAGGGCATCCAACGGGATTTGAAGGCGAGCTTCGCGAGCGCTCTCGCCCGGGCGCAGGCCGCGGCCGCTACGACGCCGCGTGTCCTCGTGCAGCTGAGTGCGCCGGACGGCAGCGCCTACAGGACGACCGCAGGCCGCTTCGACAGTGGCGCGAGCACCCAGGTCCTGCTGTTCGTCTTCCTCAACTCGCTCAGCGGCGCCGCATTTCTGATCGAGACGCGAAGGCTCGGCATCGCCCGTCGCATACTCTCCACCCCGACCTCGACGGGCACGCTCGTGGCCGGCCAGCTTCTCGGCCGCCTGGCGGTCGCTCTCTTGCAGGCGCTCATCATCGTGCTCGGCTCGCTGCTCTTCTTCGGTGTCAACTGGGGTGAACCGCTCGGTACGGCGGCGGTGCTCGTGTCGTTCTGCCTCGTCGGAACGGGCGCGGCGGTACTCCTCGGCAGCCTCTTCGCGAGCGAGCAGCAGGCTGGACCGGTGGCGCTCCTGCTCGGGCTCGGCCTAGCCGCGCTCGGGGGTTCGATGGCGCCGCTCGAAGTCTTCCCGAACACCGCCCGCACAACCGCCCACGTCACGCCTCACGCCTGGGCCAACGAAGCCTTCTCGAAGCTCCTGAAGCACGGCGGCGACCTCGTCACCGTGCTGCCCCAGGTAGGCGTCCTGCTGGCGTTCGCCGCCGTGGCCATAACCGCCGCCGTGTGGCGGCTGCGCCACTCGCTGACAGTCTGATCGGGCTTCTTCGGAGGCGTTGCCCGCTCCGCGGCGGCGGCGGGCGTGGAGGTGCAGGTGATCGCGCCCGGCAAGACGCCCAGGGGGCCTTCTGACCGGGTGAAGACCGACCGCAAGGATGCGGAGCTGCCCCCTTGCCAACAACTCAACCGGCCGGGAGGCCGGGGGAGCCTGCTCCCCCCATGCAAAAGGTTGGGGTCAGCGGTTCGAGTCCGCTGCTGGGCTTGATGGGACTCACCCGCCGCGCGACAGCTGCGCCTCGATTCGTGCGCGCACCTTGCCCGCGATCGCCGTGGTGACGGATCCGCCGACGGCGAGCTCGCGCTCCTCGATGCGACTCACGGGCATCAGCTCCCAGACGCTCGAGACGACGAACGCCTCGTCCGCACGCTCGAGATCGGCCGGCGTCGCGCTCACCTCGGTCGCGTCGGCGGCCCCCATCGCGATCCCGCGCGTGATCGAGTCGAGAATGTGATCCGACAGCGGCGGCGTCCGCGCCTGGCCGTCGGCGACCCAGAAGAACGATGCCGTCGGCAGCTCGAGCACGCGGCCGTGCGGCGTCACGAGCAGGGCCTCGTCGAACCCGCGCTCGCGGGCGAGCCGCGTCGCCTGCATGTTGGCCGCGTAGGACAGCGACTTGACACCGTCGAGCACGCGCACCGGCGCGAACGTGACATAGCCGAGCGTTATCGACTCCGGCAGCGCCGGTAGCGGCTCTGTCAGGACGATGCGCCGGCCGCCCCGCGTCGCCACCACACGGACGAGAGCGTCGCCGGGCTCGGCCGTCGCGAGCAGCGATTCGATGTCCCGCGCGATGGCCGCGATGTCGAGATCGAGGCGAAGGCTCGCTGCCGACTGGGCCATCCGCTGCAGATGCTGCTCGACCGCCAGCGCCGCCCCGTCGTAGAGTCGCAGGACCTCGAAGACCCCGTCTCCGCGGAGCAGTCCGTCATCGGTCACGGAGATGCGGGCCTCGGCCAGCGGTACCAGCACGCCATCGATGCAGGCGATGTCCATCATCCGAAGCTAGTGGATCGTACGCCGGGCAGCGGCTCCGGCAGTAGCCCGCCAGGCTGTGGACGCCATACGATGGGCGGCCATGACACTGCTTGGCAGCGCCATCGCCCGGCGTATGCGCCTTCCGCGCGCGGCCACCCACGACATCGTCTGCGAACGCGATCTGCGCGCCACGATGGACGACGGCGCCGTCCTGCTGGCAGACCGCTACGTCGCGCGCACCGCGCGCGACGAGCGCCAGCCGACCGTGCTGGTCCGCTCGCCATATGGACGCCGCCAGGTCTTCGGCCTGATCTTCGGGCGGCTGCTGGCTGAGCGAGGGCTGCAGGTCGTCGTCCAGAGCGTTCGCGGCACTTTCGGCTCGCAGGGGGACTTCAGCCCGTTCGACGAGCGCGCGGACGGTCTGGCCACGCTGGACTGGATCCGCCGGCAGCCGTGGCATGGCGAGCGGATCGGCATGATCGGCCCGAGCTACCTCGGCCTCGTGCAGTGGGCCGTCGCGACCGACGCCGGGGACGATCTGGCCGCGCTGACCATCCAGGTCAGCGCGTCGCAGTTCCACGGCCAGACCTATCCGGGCGGGAGCCTCGCGCTGGAGACGGCCGCATCGTGGCTGGTCCTCGTCGCCGCCCAGGAGCGTCGGCTCGCGCCGCTGGCGATGGTCCGGGCGCTGCGGCGCCTGCCCGCTCTCTTCGAGCAACTGCCGATCGGCGACCTCGACGCGCGCGCCGCCGGCGCCGAGGTCCCGTGGTTCCGCGAGGCGCTCGCCAGCCCCGGCCGCGAGGACGCCTACTGGGTAGCCCGGGACTTCGCCGGCGGCGTCAGCAGCGTCAGCACGCCGGTCCAGCTGATCGGCGGCTGGCACGACATCTTCCTGCCCTGGATGCTCGAAGACTTCGCCGCCCTGAAGGCGGGCGGCCGCGAGCCGCAGCTCGTCATCGGCCCGTGGACGCACACCTCGCCCGGGCTGCTCGCCGCCGGACTGCGCTACGGCCTCGGCTGGCTGCGCGCCCACCTTCTCGACGACGACCGACTGCTGCGGACGGCCAGCGTCCGCGTGTTCGTGACCGGCCAGCGCGACGGTGGCGGCTGGCGCGATCTGCTCGCTTGGCCGCCGCCCGACACGGCCGAGCGCCGGCTGTGGCCGGCCGCCGGCGGGCAGCTCGAGGATGCCGAGCCAACCGGCGACGCGACCGACGGCGAGCGCTATCGCTACGACCCCTCTGACCCCACGCCGTCGCTCGGCGGCCCGGTCCTGCTCGCGCGCGAGCCGGTCCTCGACAACCGGCCGCTCGAGGCCAGGTCCGACGTGCTGACCTACACCACCGCACCACTGCCCCACACCTTCGAGGCGATCGGTCCGGTCCGCGTCGAGCTCTGCGTCCGGGCCAGCGCGCCGCACTTCGATCTGTTCGCTCGCGTCTGCGACGTCGAGCAGGCCGGTGCGTCATGGAACGTCTGCGACGGCCTGGCCCGCGTTGCGCCTGGGCGCTTCGAGCCGGCCGCCGACGGCACCGTCCGCGTCGCCTTCGACCTGTGGCCGATGGGCCACCGCTTCGCCGCCGGACACCGCATACGCCTGCAGGTCTCCTCCGGCGCCCACCCCCGCTTTGCCCGCAACCCCGGCACCGGCGAGGACGTCACGACCGCCACCGAGCTTCGCCCGGTGGCGGTCGAGCTGCTCCACGACGCCCAACATCCGTCGGTCCTCGTGCTGCCGGCCCCGGCCGGAGCTGCGCCTCAGCGCTGACGGCGGGTACCGGCGCCGGCGCGGGCTTTCGCCACGGGCCTGTTCAGGAAGGCGCCGACCGCCTTGTGGGTCTCTCCCGGCCGCTCGACTTGGGGCACGTGGCCGCAGTCGAGCTCCAGGTGACGCGCCTGCGGCAGCGCCTCCTCCACGTGTCGAGCGAAGGCGATCGGCACGAGCCTGTCGCGCTTTCCCCAGACGAACAGCGAATCGGCTTCCAGAGCGTGCAGGCGCGTCCAGAAGCCATCCTTTCCGTGGGGCTCCTCCAGGTAGATGTGTCGGGCGGCCGCGAAGAACGCGGCCCGGCCGGCCGGGGTCAGGTAGGCGCGCAGGAACTCGTCTACGCCCGCAGCCGTCCAGCCTCCGTCCGCACCCGGGATGACCCGGCGCACGATCGCTTCGACGAGCGCCCTCGGCGCTAGGCTGACGAGACCGAGCTCCGGCCGGGTCAGCCGCAACAGCGGCACGAACGGACGGTCCCGCCGCCACGCCAGCGACGGGCAAAGCAGGACCAGGCGGTTCACCCGATCGGGGTCGCGCAGACCGACCTCCAGCGCGACGCGGCCCCCGAGGCTGTTGCCGATCAGGTGGACGCGCTCGAGCTCGAGCGCGTCGAGCAGGTCGACGATCGCGCGGGCGAAGAAGCGCGCGTCGTAGCTTGCTCCGAGCGGCTTGTCTGAGTCCCCGAACCCGGGCAGGTCGACGGCGATCACGCGGAAGCGGCCGCCCAGCTCGGCCACCGTCGGCAGGAACGATCCCTTCGTGCCGCCCAGCCCGGGGATCGCGATGACCGGCGGCCCGCTGCCCGCCTCCAGGGTCGAGAGGCGAGCTCCGCGGGTCTTGACGATCTGAAATCGCAGGCGTCCCGGTCCGGTCTGGCCGCTCGTCGCGGCCAGGAACCCGACACCCAGATGGAGATTGCGCCGCACCGTCAGGCGGCCTGAGCGGTAAACCTCCATACCGCTGCCGACGTCCTCGGCGATCGACCTCCAGCCGCGCGCATCGGCCGTCAGCGTCGCATCCGCCTTGCCCTTCGTCGGCTCCAGCCGAGCCGTCCCGCCTTGCAGGACCGCGTCCCATGACTCGCCTCCAGCCAGCGCCAGCCGGACCCGCGCCCGGCCGCCCTGCGGCTCGAACACCGCCGAGTCGAAGCGGCCGACCAACGTCTGCAACGAACGGGCAGGCGAGCTCACGGGCGGTCCGCCTCGCCATGCGTCGGGCGATCCAGCCAGCGCCCGCCCCGCATTGCCCGCCTGACCATTCCGGCCGAATCGAGCAGCACCAGGTCGGCGCGAAGCCCGGTCCACAGTCGGGCCGCCTGCGCGGGAGCCTGGCCCGCCGCGAACAGAGCCTGCGCAGGCGTCGCCGCGGTCATCTCATGCCAGTTGCGTGCTGCCCGGTCGAGCGTCAAGGTGCTACCGGCCAGGGTCCCGTCGAGGGTGTGGGCCGCCCCGTCGGGACCCAGCTCGATCGTCACGCCCGCCATCTCGTAGCGACCGGCGGGAGCCCCCGTCACGGGTGTCGCGTCGGTCACGAGCACGGCTCGGGCCCCCACTGCCCTGCGTATCAGCTCGAGCATCGGGCGATGGACGTGCACGCCGTCGGCGATCACCGCTACGTGGACGCGCTCGTCGGTCAGCGCGACGCCGGCCAGGCCGGGTGCGCGGGGATGCATGAGCGCCATCGCATTGAACACGTGCGTCACCAGGCAGGCGCCGGCGTCGATCGCCAGCGTCGCGACCTCGGCCGACGCCGCCGAGTGACCGAGCGACACCGCCACGCCGCGGTCGCTCAGCCGGCCGATCAGATCGAGTGCGCCCGGCAACTCCGGCGCGATCGTCACCAGGCGCACGGCAGGGTGCTCCAGCCACGCCGGCACCCCGTCTGCCGGCGAGCGCAGGCGCTGCACGGGATGCATCCCGGCCTGCTCACGGCTCAGGAACGGGCCCTCGACATGCACCCCCACCACCGGCGAGGCCGGGTCGGCCATCCGCGCGGCCAGCTCGGGCAACGCCCGCTCGACCGTGTCGTCGTCGGGGCTGACCAGCGTCGGCAGGTAGCTGGTCACGCCGCGAGCCAGCTGAATCGCGTCGATCGCATCGAGCGCCGCCGCCCCGTCGGTCACCTCGTGGCCACCGCCGCCGTTGACCTGGAGGTCGCACAGGCCCGGTGACAGGATTCCGTCGAGTCGCTCGTCGGGCTCCCGCGGCGGCGGGCCGTGCGCGGCAGCGGCCAGACGAGCGCCGTCGAGCTCGACCCAGCCCTCGGCCAGCGACCCGTCGAGCGCCAGATCGCCGGCCAGCAGCACGCTCACGACGCATCTCCAACCGGCGTCAGCTCCAGCTCGGCCGGCAGTCGCATCGCGCCCATCGCGCGGTCGCGCTGGCGGGCCATCGAGCGCGCGCCCTGCAGCTCCTGCCAGAGCAGCCGCCACCACGGTCCGTGCAACGCCCAGGCGAAGGACAGCCGCAGCCCGAGCTTGCGGTAGGGCGCGAAGAAGTAGGGCACGCGCACGTGCCAGGCAGAGCTGACGACCGTCACGCGGCGCACGCCGCCCATCGCGCGGATCAGCGGCAGCGAGCGGCTGGCGTTCTCGGCGGTGTTGCGCCCCGCATCCTCCAGGACGGCCGGCACGCCGCTCAGCGACCACTCGGCCTTCATCTGTTCTGCCTCCGACGATCCACCGGGCGTGCGGGTGTATCCCGTCAGGATCACCGCGCGCGGAGGCTCGGCCCGGCACTCGCGCTCGGCCCGCCGCAGTCGCGCGCGCGACTCGTCGGAGATGCGCTGCTCGACGCTGACACCCGGCTCGCGGTGGCCGAGCACGATCACCGCGCGATCGCTGTGCCAGCTCGGCTGCGGTCTCAGCAGGCGGGCCGCAGGCGCGTCGCAAACGACCGTGAGTCGCGGGTGACCGCGCAGCAGCGACGCCGGACACCGATCGCTCGGCTCGTACTCGAGCATCGCGCGCAGGGCCTCGCCCTTGGACTCGCCGGACACGAGCATGATCAGCTCGCGCGCCGCCAGGAGCGTCCGCAGGCCGACCTTGAGCGCGCGCTGCGGCACGCGCTCGAGACCGCCGAAGTCGCCCGCCGCGTCCGCCCGCGTCGTCGCGTGCAGGCTGACGATGCGCACGCCCGCGTCGACGGGCGAGCCCGGCTCGTCAAAGGCCACGTGCCCGTCGCGACCGAGCCCCAGGACGACCAGGTCGATCGGCTGCTCATCCAGGCGCGCCTGGTGGCGCGCGGCCTCGGCGTCGGGGTCGGACGCCGAGCCGTCGAGACCGGCGACCGCGCCGAGACGCACGCCCGCGAGCTCGCGACGAAGGTACGCGCTGTAGCTGCGCTCGTCGTCGGGGCCGAGGCCGAGGTACTCGTCGAGCTGAAACAGCGTCGCCTGACGGGCCGGCAGGCTCCCGTCGGCGGCATGGCCGCGCAGAGCCGCGTACATGCCGAGCGGCGAATGCCCCGTCGGCAGGATCACCCGCAGCCGCGGATGCGCGCGCAGACGGTTGGCAACCAGCTCGCCGCCCAGCAGAGCCACGCGGAGAGGGTGGTCCAGCACGACGGGCGTACCACCCCCGCCGTCGCTACTCAGCGCGCCGACGACGGCCGCCTCCAGGTGCGTGTGGGCCATCTCCGTCGGCGGCGCCGGCCGCGCGTTGCTCGCCGCCGCTCGCGTGGGGCGCGCGCCTATCCGCGACACCCTCCGCTGCGCGCACGAGCTCGCCCATCGAGCGCTCGATCCCGTCGCACAGCAGCTCGATGTCGGGGGCCGTGTCGTAGTCGCCGGTCACACCGAACGCAAGCCCACCGTCATAGGAGAAGATTGCCACGCCGATCCGCACATGGCCTCCAAGGGGAACGTAGGGAAAGCACTCGAGCATCCGTCGCCCCCCTGCGTAGAGCGGCCGTTGGGGCCCGGGCACGTTGGTCGTCACGGTGTTGACGCTGTGCTGCGGCATGTGGGTCGCGGCGCGCAGCCCGAGCGCCAGCAGCATCGCCGGCGCGAACCCGCCGAGACCAACGAGGACGCTACCTGCCACCGATTCGCCGGAGTGCTTTAGCTGCTGCATCTGCGCCCTGACTGCGGCCAGCCGCTCGACCGGCTGCTCGATGCGCACGGGCAGGTTGGCGAAGATCGCCGACACGCGGTTGTTGTACTCGCCGCGCTCCCCCGGCGAGCGAACCGAAACCGGCACGAGCGTCCGCACGTCGCGCTGCGTCGACTCGCCGCGGGCGGCCAGCAGCGCCCGGAAGCCGCCCGTGATCACGCTCAGGACGACGTCGTTGACCGTGCCGCCGAACGCCTCGCGGACGTACCGTACGTCCGACAGCTGCGAGCGCGCCCACGCCCACCGGCGGCTGGGCCCGATCGGTCCGTTCAGCGAAGAGGGCGGCGGCGGCGCCACGACCCCTCCCAGGTTCCACAGCCCCCGGACGACCGCCGCCGCGGTGCTCGCGGCGGCGCCTGGGGAGCGCGTCACCGCGCGCACTGCGCGGAGCTGCTCGTATGGGCTGACGGCCCGCCGGGCGAGCGCGTGGACGGCCAGCTCGGCCCCCGTCGGCTGGCGCTCGGGGTGCCACCGCTCGGGAGCCGGCAGATCGGGATCGCGCTCGCTGTCGAGGATCACGGCCAGCAGCTCGGCACCGGAAACGCCGTCGACCATGCAGTGGTGCAGCTTCGTGATCAACCCCCACCGCCCCTCGCCCAGACCCTCGACGATCCACATCTCCCACAGCGGCCTGTCTCGATCGAGCTGGTGGGACATGACGCGCCCGACCAGCTTGCGCAGCTCCTGGTCGCCGCCCGGCGGCGGCAGGGCGGTGCGGCGCAGGTGGTAGGCGAGGTCGAAGCACGGGTCGTCGACCCACACGGGTAGGCCGAGTGCGGCGGGCACGAAATTGACCTTCTGCCGGTAGCGCGGCACGCTCGGCAGGTGCGCTCTGACCATCCGCGCGAGCGCCTCGTAGTCGGGGGCCGGTCCCTCCAGGATCGCCACCGCACCGATGTGCATGTGGCTCACGGCGTCCTCTAGATGCAGGAACGAAGCATCTTGTGGGCTGAGGCGCTCCACCACTTCCTCCGCCGGTCGACGTTGTGAGAACGCCACGAACCGTACCACCGCGAACATCGCCCCATGTACGGGTTCTCCGCAGCCATTGCGCGGCTTCCCGCGGGCAGCCGCACGGCGATCGCGCAAGCCGCCGAGCCCGTCGACGACGCGAATCCCCTGGAAACACACGGGCCCTTTAGACGTCCCGCACGGCGGGGGCTGAAGCGTCCCGCACCGCGGGGGTCTTTCACCTCAGCGGCGCGTCGCGTCCGGGTCGCCCGCGCCAACGATCACGTTGATCAGGTTCGCCCAGACCTCGTCATCCTCGGGCGGCAGGCCCATGAAGCTGCCGATCACCCGCGCCACCGAGGGCTGGGCCACATCGTTGACCAGATCGCAGGTGTCCCGGCCCTCGAGGCGATCGAACACTTCGGCCGTGATCGTGCGGATCGCGCCCTCGTGCTCGGCGATCTGCTTCGGCGTGAAGCCACGCTGAAACAGCGCCTTGATGCGATCATGCTTGGGTGGGTCCATCCCGATGAACATCGCCTGCTGAAGCTCAACGGGAAGAATCGCGTTCTTCAAGGCGATGAACCCACCGACTTCGGAGGAGAAGGTCTGCCAGTCGCGGCTGACCTCGAACACGTCATCGGCTGTCGTCACCGACCAGAGCGGGTGTCTGGTCCTGGCTGATGGTGCTCACCATCTGCCCTCCCGCCAGTCGCGCTGCGATAGTCCCTCCAGCGGAGCGTACTCCACCTGACGAGGTCGTTCAGTCGCTTGACTCGTACTTGAACGAGATCGCGAGCCGAACGCGGTAGTTCTTGATCTGCCCGTTCTCGATGGCGACATCCTGCCTGAGAACCTCTGCAATCCGGAGGTCGCGGACGGTCTTGCCCGCAGTCTCGACCGCGCTACGCGCGGCTGCCTCCCAGGACTCGTCGCTAACACCTATTACCTCGGTAACCCGATAGACGCCGTCAGCCATCGCAACCACCCTCTCCTGGACGTTGGAGTCTGGGACTCTCGCATATCTGCTCGCCTGCTGGTAGCCAAGGGGTCGGCGATTCCCGGCCGCTGCTGGACATCGATCGGGGAGCCGCCGCGCGCAACGCGCCCCTTCATCTGCGCGCGGAGTTACCCGTTTGCACGCCGCGCGAAACCTCGCCGGGCGCGAATCCGCAGCGGCGAGAAGAGATCTCCCCTTCGAATCCGACCTGCCGCGCTCAAAGCAAGGTAGGCTCGCGCCTCACGCATGAGAATCCACGCCCTGACGACCGGGACCGTGCGCGTCAAGCACTCGTTCCTGTTCCCGAGCTCCGGCGCACGGCGGCAGCTGGATCTGTTCCTGCCGGGCCCCGTGCTCACCCACCACCATGGCGACCATGTCGACGGCCTCGTTCACGTGCGCGCACCGGCTCAGATCAACGACGCCGAGCTGCGGTTCGCCCAGACGGCCTTCCCGACGACGCCGGCCGCCACGTGATGCTGGCCGGCGACGCCACCGACACGCTCGAGCAGCTGCACGCGCGGCGTGCCGACGCCGTCGGACCGGACCCCAAGGAGCACGTCGCGACTCTCGAGACGATCCTTGCCCACTGCGCGCAGCACCCGACCGTCTATCTGCCCTCGCACGACCCCGAATCCGTGAAGCGGCTGGCCGGCGCGATCACGGTCGGCTCACACGCGGGGCCATGAGGCAGATTCCTCCACTCGATGCCGTCTGGCTGGCGCTCGAGTCGCGCGACACGCCGATGCACGTCGGCGGGCTGTTCGAGTTCACGCTGCCGGAGAACGCGCCCGCGGACTACCTCAAGCAGGAGTTCGAGCGGATGCGCGAGGCGCGCGCGATCCCGCCGCCCTGGAACCTGAAGCTCGTCGAGGGGCCGCTGTTCGGCCAGCGGGCGCCGTTCATGCGCGAGTCCCACGACGTCGATCTGGACTACCACGTTCGCCATTCCGCGCTGCCGCACCCGGGCGGCCAGCGCGAGCTGGGAATTCTCGTCTCGCGCCTGCACAGCAATCAGCTGGATCTCCATCGCCCGCTGTGGGAGGTCCATCTGATCGAGGGGCTCGAAGGCAATCGCTTCGCCATGTACAGCAAGATTCACCACTCGCTGATCGACGGCGTCAGCGGGATGCGGTTGATCATGCGCGCGCTCTCCAAGGATCCCGACCGGCGCGGCATGGCCTCCTTCTGGACCGTCGGCGCCGGCGAGCGCCCGCAACACGCCGGTGAGGGTGGCGGCCCCCTGGGAGCGCTCGGACTCCCTCTGCGCGCCGCGCGGGGTGCGGCCGCGGCCGTCGGCGGCCTCTCCCGCGCGGCGTTCGACCTGGCCGTCGCGGCGGTCGACGATCGGGCATTGCAGGCCCCCTACCGAGCACCGAGCTCGGTGCTCGGAGGAAGCCTCGGCGGGCAGCGGCGCTTTGCAACCCAGCAGTACGAGCTCGCGCGGATCAAGCGCCTGGCGCGGGCCGCCGACTGCACGCTCAACGACATCGTCCTCTACCTGTGCGGCAGCGCCCTGCGTCGCTATCTCGCCGAGCACGCGCGCGTCCCCGACCGGCCGCTCACCGCCGGGATTCCCGTGAACCTGCGCGAGGCCGACGATCAGTCGATGGGCACCGCGATCGGGATGATGGTGGCCGAGCTGGGCACCAACATCGCCAACCCGATCGAGCGCCTGCAGGCGATCACGCGCTCGACCGCCGAGGCGAAGCATCACCTGAGCGGGCTGCCGCCCGAGGCGCGGACGTCCTACACGCTGCTCATCAACGGCCCCTACATCGCCGGACTGATCGCGGGCCTGGCCGGACGTGCGCCGATTCCCTTCAACCTCGGGATCTCCAACGTGCCCGGCCCGCCCGAGCCGCTCTACCTCAACGGCTCACGTCTGGATTCCCTCTCCCCGCTGTCCCTGCTGCTGCACGGCAATGCGCTGAACATCACCTGCGTGAGCTACGCCGGCACGCTCAACTTCGGCCTCACCGGCGCGCGCGACACCCTCCCCCACCTCCAGCGCCTGGCGATCTACATGGGAGAGGCGCTCGACGAGATCGAGCGGCTGCTGCTCGGCAAGCGCAAGCGCCCTGCCGGCCGAGTCAAACGCAGCCGAGCCACGACAGGCTGACGCCCGCGCTCAGTTGCCCGGCACCGCCAGGGCGTCGTGGGCGAGCGAACGGTCGACGGCGGGTGCGCCCACGTGGCGGCGCAGGAAGTGCAGCTGGTCGGCGATCGCCTGCTCGAACGGTGCGCCGGTGTAGATGTCGAAGTGGCCGATCGGGTAGGTGCGGACCTCAGCGCGGCCGGTGGCCCGCCAGGCGGCGTCCTGCGCGGCCTTCACCGGCGCCACCGAGTCCCGGTCGGCGATCTGCACGAGGATCGGGCAAGGCAGGCGGTCGGCCTGCAGGCCGGGTCTGTAGGCGCCCGCCTGAAGCGCGATGCGAGCGGCAACCTCGTTGCGCCAGGACGGCCCGGCAACCGCACGCATACCCGGCTCGGAGTCCGGCGTCGTCATGAAGGCGACGCTTCCCGGTGCGCCGACCGCGGCTGCCGTAACCGGGTCTCGGCCGCGTAGCGATGCGACGACGTCGACCAGCGCCTTCCCCGTCAGCTTCGCCATACCCGCCAAGCCGGACTTGCGCGCGGCGTTCAGCATCGTCGCCACGCCGTCCATCGCCGGAACCTGGGAGATCACCGCCGCGACCTTGCCGTCGGCGACGGCGACGGGCACGACGTGGCCACCGGCGTAGGAGGACCCCCAGACGACGATCCGATCGGGATCGACCTCGTCCAGCGCACGCGCGAACTCGATCGCCGCCGCGTAGTCATCGAGCTGGCGGCGAATCGACAGCAGCTGACGCGGCTGGCCGTCGCTCGCTCCGAAGTGCCGGTAGTCGAACACGAGCGCGTCGCACCCCGCCGCGGCGAAGCGCTCGGCGAAGGGCATCAGGCCGGAGTCCATCGTCCCACCGAAGCCGTGCGCCATGACCACGCACGGGCGCCTGCCGTCCTCCCCCGCAAACGCGTCCCCCTCTCCACGCAGGTGTACGCCGGCGCAGCGCACCCCGCCGCTGTCGAAGGAGATCGCGGTCATCTGACCGATGCCTCCCGCTTCAGCGCGCCGGCGCGGCCCGCCGTCGCGCGTCCGGTGGGCGCACCGGCCCGCGCACGCGCCTGACCGGCCGGGATCGAGCGCGTCTTGAGCTCGTGCTCGAAGCCGTACCACTCCAGCTGCATCGTGTGACGCGGCTTGTCGATGAAGTGGCCCGTGTGGAATGCCTCGTCGCGGCGGATCTCCCGCTCCATCTCGTCGATCGGCGGCGCAGCCCAGTCGCCGCTCAGCCAGCGCGCGGCGAGCTTGGACTGCAGCTCGGAGAACGGGAAGATCGTCGGGATCGGCTGGCCGAGGCCGATGAACGCCAGATCGTCGATTCCCGGCTTGAGCATCCGCTTGTACAGCGGGAGCGCGTTTTCCGGCGCCGAGATGAACTCGGGGTCAAAGAACGGAAAGCTGACGTTGTAGCCCGTCGCGTAGATGATCGCGTCAACCTGCTCCACGGTTCCGTCGGCAAAGCGCACACGGTCACCCATCAGCTCCGCAACGTCGCCCTTGGCGACGGCGTCGCCGGCGCCAAGGCGCCCGAGCAGCTCGCTGGAGACGGTCGGATGGGCGTCGAGGAACTTGTGGTTGGGCGTCGGCAGCCCGAAGTCCTCCATGCGCCCGGAGAAGATCCTCGGCAGGATGCTGCCCACGCGCCGCTGGAGGGTGACGGAGATCCTCGGGTTGGTCTTCACGATCTGGTCCGCTGGCTTGCCGAAGATGTACTTGGGTATGACGTAGGCGCCCGAGCGGGTCGACAGGTAGACGGTGTCGCACATCGTCTTGCGCGCCAGCTCGGAGACGATGTCGACGGCGCTGTTGCCGATGCCGACGACGAGCACGCGCTTGCCTTTGAGGTCCAGCGGGGTGCTCGGGTCGATGTAGTCGTGGGAATGCACCTGCGGGCCGTCGAAGCTCCCAGGGAAGTCCGGGTAGCGCGGATCCCAGTGATGGCCGTTGCAGACGAGCAACGCGTCGAAGCTCTCCTCGGTGCCGTCCTGCAGCGTTATCCGCCAGCCCCCCTCGGGTCCGCGCTCAGCGTGCTGCACGCGCGTGTTGAAGCGGATCGCCTCGCGCAGGTGAAACGCGTCGGCGTAGTCGCGAAGCCACTCGAAGATGTGCGAGTGGTGGGGATAGTCCGGGTAGCGGTCGGGCATCGGGAAGTCGCGGAAGGAGATCGACGGCTTGGAGATGTCGATGTGCAGCGAGCGGTATGCCGAGGAGACCCCATTGGGGTTACCGAAGTACCAGTTGCCGCCGACCTCGTCGGACGCCTCGAAGCACGTGTGCGGCACGCCGAAGTCCGCGAGCGCCTTGCAGGCTGTGAGACCGCTCACGCCGGCTCCGATCACGCAGACTGACGGCAGCTCGCCCATGTCAGGATCCTACGCCCGCCACGCCGAACGCGTGCCCGGCGATCATGTCGCCCCGCCTGGCCCCGGCGCGAAGGTCGGCGAGCTGAGGTCATCGCTGCGCGCGGCATGCGTGTCATACCACCCGGGCAGCGGACGATCAAAGCGCGCCAGCGCCCATCCGTGCAGCCTGCGCCCGACTCGCGTCTGGCGCAGCCGCGATTTGGCGCCGATCAGCCGGTAGGCGAGAAAGACGCGCCGGTACCTGGCGATCGCCGCCGAGCGGCTGAGCCACGGGCCGACGTCCGAGCCGAACGGACCGCTCGAGTCCTCCTCGAAGGAAAACGTCAGCGGGCTGCCGTCGAGCTTCTTGGTTTCCACGCGCTTGCCGGGGATGTCGCCCTGCTGCACCACCGCGAAACGGTCGTAGCCCAGGCGCGCGAGCAACTCGAACTCCTGCTCGATCCTCGACCAGTCGGTCTTGTGCGACTCGACGCTTACCGACTGCGGTCGCTGCTCGAACTCCAGCAGCGCCTGCAGGCAGAGCATGTCCGAGCCCTCGATGTCGATCTTCATGAACGACGGCATGC